>Ga0213828_1000254_pt1 | contig 55848 bp, 52 predicted proteins | sample MC6MC0897MG_FD_180664 | JGI IMG/M metagenome (GOLD analysis project Ga0213828, IMG submission 180664) | Enriched soil aggregate microbial communities from Iowa State University, Ames, United States - MC6-MC0897-MG | ecosystem: Environmental > Terrestrial > Soil > Unclassified | place: USA: Iowa...
TCGGCAGCGGACTTGGTATCCGACTTGGCGTCAGGCAGCGCGGTGGCGACCGTCTGGGCCAGCGCGGCGACCATGCTTTCCTGTTCGCTCATCGGCGCGTCGGATTGGCCTTCCTCGCGGCGGTTACGGCCACGGCCACGGCGGCGATTGCGGCCTGCGCCGGTGTCTTCACCATTGAGCTCGGGCGTCTGTTCCGGACGGGCGGATGCCAGGGCTGCCTGGGTGGCGGCCTGGGTGTCGCGCTCGCCGCGGCCTTCGCCACGATTGTTGCGTTCGCCGCGTTCGCCATCCGAGCGGCGGTTGCCGCGGACGTGGTGACGGCCGCCTTCGGTGGCCTCGGCGCCTTCGCCACGGCCTTCGCCGCGGCGGTTGCGGTTGCGGTCGGAGCCGTGGCGTTCGCCGCGGCGTTCCTGGCCGTCATGGCCGCTGCGGCCCTTGCCACGCGACGAGCCCGCGCGCTTGGCGGTTTCTTCGGCGGCGGCGGGGGCGGGCTTGGCGGGTTCGGAGCCGCCGGTCAGCCAGCTGACCAGGCGCTTGAACAGGCCGCCGAGACCGGCGCCTGCCGCGGGCGCGGCGGGTGCGGCGGCCGGCGCTGCGGGCGTGGAGACGGGGGCGGGCTGCGACGGCGTGATGCCCTTGACCAGGGCTTCCGGACGCGACTTGATTTCGCTTTCGCGCGGCTGCCAGGGCGCGTCCGTGGCCGGCGCTTCCACCAGTTCGAAACTGGTCTTCAGCTCTTCCAGGCGGGGATCGTCGTGGCGCAGGCGCTCGATGTGATGGTGCGGCGTTTCCAGATGCTTGTTGGGGATCAGCATCAGGTTGACCTTCAGGCGGGCTTCCATCTTGGTGATGTCGGCACGCTTTTCATTCAACAGGTACGTGGCCACGTCGACGGGCACCTGGGCGTGGACTGCCGCGGTGTTTTCCTTCATGGCTTCTTCCTGCAGCAGACGCAGGACGTGCAGGGCGCTGGATTCGGCGTCGCGGATCACGCCGGTGCCGTTGCAGCGCGGGCAGGTGATGTGCGAGCCTTCGTTCAGGGCCGGACGCAGGCGCTGGCGCGACAGTTCCATCAGGCCGAAACGCGAGATCTTGCCCATCTGGACGCGGGCACGGTCGAAATGGAGGGCATCACGCAGGCGCTGTTCGACGGCGCGCTGGTTCTTGCTGTCTTCCATGTCGATGAAGTCGATGACGATCAGGCCACCCAGGTCGCGCAGGCGCAACTGGCGGGCCACTTCGTCAGCCGCTTCCGAGTTGGTGCGCAGCGCGGTTTCCTCGATGTCGGCGCCGCGGGTCGAGCGGGCCGAGTTCACGTCCACGGAAACCAGGGCTTCGGTGTGGTCGATCACGATGGCGCCGCCCGAGGGCAGTTGCACCGTGCGCGAGTAGGCCGTTTCGATCTGGTGTTCGATCTGGAAGCGCGAAAAGAGGGGGATGTCGTCACGGTAGCGTTTGACGCGCTGGACGTTGTCCGGCATCACCACGCTCATGAAGGCGGTGGCCTGGTCGGCGATCTCGTCGGTGTCGATCAGGATCTCGCCGATTTCGGGCGAGAAGTAATCGCGGATCGCGCGGATGACCAGGCTGGATTCGAGATAGATCAGGATGGGCGCGGAGTTGTCGCGCGCGGCGCCGTCGATGGCGGTCCAGAGCTGCAGCAGATAGGACAGGTCCCATTGCAGTTCTTCGACGTTGCGGCCGATGCCTGCGGTGCGGGCGATGATGCTCATGCCCTGGGGCAGGTCGAGCTGTTCCATCGTGTCGCGCAGTTCCTGGCGATCCTCGCCCTCGACGCGGCGCGAAACACCGCCGCCGCGGGGGTTATTGGGCATCAGGACCAGGTAGCGGCCAGCCAGCGAGATGAACGTGGTCAGGGCTGCGCCCTTGTTGCCGCGTTCTTCCTTTTCGACCTGGACGATCAGTTCCTGGCCTTCGCGCAGGGCGTCCTGGATGCGGGCGGTACGAACATCGACGCCTTCCTTGAAGAAGCTGCGCGCAACTTCCTTGAAGGGCAGAAAGCCGTGACGGTCTTCGCCGTAGTTGACGAAGCAAGCTTCGAGGCCGGGTTCGATCCGGGTGATGACACCTTTGTAGATATTGCCTTTGCGCTGTTCGCGGCCGGCAGTCTCGATGTCAAGATCGATGAGTTTTTGCCCATCGACGATAGCGACGCGTAATTCTTCCTGATGCGTCGCATTGAACAGCATGCGCTTCATGAGAGGGTTTCTCCGTTGTCATGACGCGCCGATATCGGCGCGTGACCTCGGGCCACTCGGGCTGCGGCTGAAGCGGGCAAGAAGGTGCGGACCGTACCTGGGCGGCGCCCAGGCGTATCCGCCGCGGGTCAGGCGGGCACGTCGTGCCGTGGGGCACGGGGTTCTGTCAGCAGGAGGGTCAGCTTCACTGAATGTGGTTTGACGGAAAAAATGCTGTGAACGGCAGCTGCGGTCGGATTGGTTGCCCACACGCAGCTGGTGCTTTAAATATGCGACGATTCTTGCAGTGCTTCAGAGCCGCTTGCGGCATGCAACGGACCTGCCGGAACAGCGGGCAAGATGAATGCCACACCACTATTCCGCAGGGCTCGGTTGCGCCGGCGACCAAGAGACCCAGGGGTTGAATGAGCAGGCAGTACAATGGCGGCCCGCGCGCTCGACGGAGTTGCGTGTTGGTTGCATCTCTACGCCAGGCGGCTAGTTCAGCCCCTTAAGGCTGTCCCGATTATATGTCGCTTTCCGCAATGCGCAAAGAAACTTCCTCCCCCGTATCCGCCTCTAAAGCAGCCCCCGCCGTCCGCATGGTTGAAGTGGGCGCCGAGCATGCCGGCCAGCGTCTGGACAACTTCCTCATGCGGCTGTGCAAGGGGGTGCCCAAGACGCACATCTACAAGGCGATCCGCGGCGGCGAAGTCCGCGTCAACAAGGGACGCATCCAGGTGGATTACCGGGTTGAGGAAGGCGACGTCGTCCGCATCCCGCCCCTGCGCCTGCCTGACCCCGGCAAGCCCCGACCCGTGCCCGCCGCCGAATTCCCGATCGTCTTTGAAGACGACGCCATGCTCGTGGTGGACAAGCCGGCCGGTGTTGCCGTTCACGGCGGCAGCGGAGTCTCGTTCGGCGTGATCGAACAACTGCGCGCCGCGCGCCCGCAGGCCAAGTTCCTGGAACTGGTGCACCGGCTGGACCGCGAAACCTCGGGGCTGTTGATGGTCGCCAAGAAGCGCAGCGCGCTGCTGGCGCTGCACGCCATGCTGCGCGAGGGCCGGAGCGACAAGCATTATTTCGCGCTGGTCGAGGGCGACTGGGTCAACGACCGCCAGCACATCAAGCTGTCCCTGACCAAATGGACCACGCAGTCCGGCGAGCGCCGCGTCAAGGTGGATCCGGACGGGCAGACGGCGCACACGATTGTCACGCTCAAACAGCGTTTTGGCGGTTACAGTCTGGTCGACGCCGAGTTGCGCACCGGACGCACCCACCAGATCCGGGTCCATCTGGCATCCAGCGGCTTTCCCATCGTCGGGGACGACAAATACGGCCACGACGACGTACGTGCGCAATTCGCGCGGCAGGGCTTCAACCGCATGTTCCTGCACGCTCACAGCCTCATTCTGCCTCACCCGCTGACGGGTGAGGTCATGACACTGACCGCCGAGCTGCCGCCAGCTTGCCGGAACATCCTGAAAACTCTGGAGTCTGCCTGATATGTCGTATTCGCTGGTCGTCTTTGACTGGGATGGCACCCTGATGGATTCCACGCACAGCATCGTGGCCGCCATTCAGGGCGCTTGCCGCGATCTGGATCTGGCGGTGCCGTCCGCGTCCGAGGCAAGCTGGGTCATCGGCCTTTCGCTCGAAAGCGCGTTGCGCCGTGCCGTCCCCGAATTGACGCAGGCCATGCTGCCTCGCTTCCTTGAGCGCTACCGCACGCACTACCTGCTGCGCGATCCGGAATTGCGCCTGTTCGAGGGCATCAACGAGTTGCTGACCGACCTGGCCAGCCAGAACGTGCGGCTCGCTGTCGCCACGGGCAAGAGCCGCGTCGGCCTGACGCGCGCGCTGGCCGCGACCGGCCTGGGCCCTCTGTTCGACGCGACCCGCACCGCCGACGAGACCTTCAGCAAGCCGCATCCGGCCATGCTGCACGAACTGATGCAGGAACTGGACGTGGATCCGTCGCGGGTCATCATGGTGGGCGACACATCGCATGATCTGCAGATGGCCTGCAACGCGGGTGTGCACGGTCTGGGGGTTACCTACGGTGCACACACCCTGAAGGAGCTTGAGGGATGTGCCCCGCAAGCAGTGCTGGACACCGTTCCGCTCGTGCGCGAATGGCTTATGCCGCGCGTGAGTGCCGGCGCGTAGGCTCTGGCTGATGAAGGCCGCTAGGAACGTCCGCCGGTCCGGCGGGTCTATCCGGAAGGCGCTGCGCGTGCTTCGCGAGGCCGCTGCGGAATAAGATAGCCCCGTCCAGCGTCCATGGTTGACGCGGGCGCGCGCTCACGGAGCGCGGCGCCATACCGGAGATTACGATGCTGATACGCAAGCCCGACGACTTTTTGCCGTCCGAGATCACTTCCGAGGCCGTGTGGCGGTCGCGCCGCGAACTCATGTTGCGCGCCGGCGCTGCCGCTGCTGCCGTCGGGCTGCCCGGCTGGGCTACGCGCACCGCCCACGCGCAGGACGCCGGCGCGCTGCCGGGCAAGTCCAACCCTGCGTTCAGCATCATGGACAAGCAGACGTCACTGGCAGACATCACGTCCTACAACAATTACTACGAGTTCGGCGTAGATAAGGGCGAACCGGCCAAAAATGCTGGCAAGTTGCAGACCCGGCCGTGGACCGTGAGCGTCGAGGGCGAGGTCAACAAGCCGCGCACGTTCACCATCGAAGAGTTGCTCAAGCTCGCGCCCATGGAAGACCGCGTCTACCGCCTGCGCTGCGTCGAGGGCTGGTCCATGGTCATTCCGTGGGTTGGGTATTCGCTGTCCGAGGTGCTCAAGCAGGTGGAGCCGAATGGCAACGCCAAGTACGTCGAATTTGTCACTGCCGTTCAGCGGGAAAACATGCCGGGCGTGCGCGCTGCCATCCTGGAGTGGCCGTATGTGGAGGGGTTGCGCCTGGACGAAGCCATGCATCCGCTGGCGATGCTGGTCTTTGGCGTCTATGGGCGCGTGCTGCCCAACCAGAACGGAGCGCCCCTGCGGTTGGCCGTGCCGTGGAAGTATGGATTCAAGTCGGGCAAATCGCTGGTGAAGATCCGGCTGGTGGAAAAGCCGCCCGTCACGTCCTGGGTCAAGTCGGCCCCGCAAGAATACGGCTTCTACGCCAATGTGAACCCTAACGTCGCGCATCCTCGCTGGAGCCAGGCCACCGAGCGCCGCATCGGCGAGGACGGCCTGTTCACGCCCAAACGCAAGACGCTCATGTTCAACGGCTACGGCGATCAGGTGGCGTCGCTTTATCAGGGCATGGACCTGAAGGCCAATTACTGAGGCGCTGATCCGTGTCCGTTGCTCCTCGCGCTGCCTCGGCTGCGGCACCCAGGAAGGCGCAGCTTTCGGCCCGGACGATCGGGCGCTTCAAGCCGTTGCTCTTTCTGCTGGGCCTGGCGCCGTTCGCGCGCTGGATATGGCTGGGAATGCACGACGGCCTCACGGCCAATCCCGTTGAATTCCTGACGCGATCGTCTGGCACCTGGGCACTGGTATGCCTGCTGGTCACCCTGGCCATCACGCCGCTGCGCCGTCTGGCGGGGCAGCCCGCGCTGGTACGCGTTCGGCGCATGTGCGGATTGTTCGCGTTCTTCTACGCGGCGCTGCATTTCATGGCGTGGGTATGGTGGGACCGCGGGTTCGATCCCGCCGAAATGGTGCGTGACATCGTCGAACGTCCCTTCATCATGGTGGGATTTTCGGCCTTCGTGCTGATGACCGCTCTGGCGGCCACGTCGACGCAGTGGGCGATGCGGCGGTTGGGCAAGCGCTGGCAGACGCTGCACCGGGCCATCTATGCCATCGGCCTGCTGGCGATTCTGCACTACTGGTGGCACAAGGCGGGCAAGAATGACCTGTCCGAGCCCGCGATCTACGCCGCGGTGCTGGCCGTGCTGCTGGGTTGGCGCGTCGTTGCCTGGTGGCGCGCGCGGGCGTAGTCCGCTAGCGCGCTGGGGCGCCGTAGCTACTGCATGGCCAGCATGATGGCCGCGGTTTCCGCGTCGGGCTGGCCATCGTGCAGGGCAGGGCGGTAGTGCATCTGGAACGCGGCCAGCGTGTTGATCGTTGCGCGGTCCAAAGTGCCGTCCTGCGGACTGGCGTAGCCAAGCCGCTGCAGCTGCTTCTGAAACCATGCGACATCCGGCACGCCTTCGATCTGCAGGCGAGCCAGATGCTGGGCCGCGCCTGCCTCGTTGTACCAGCGCCCGATACCCGCGTCCGCCAGCGTCTTCCAGGGGAACAGCGGGCCCGGATCCACCTTGCGCTGCGGCGCGATGTCGCTGTGGCCCACGACGTTCTCCGGCACGATGTTGTGCCGGCGGATGATGTCGCGCAGCAGGATGGTCAGCGCCCGGACCTGGCGGTCGTCGTAGGGGTGCCAGACGCGCTCCCCGTTGCTGCCTTCGGTCCAGCCCGGATTGACGATCTCGATGCCGATCGAGGTGCTGTTCATTGCGATGTTGCCGTACCAGGAACTGGCCCCGGCGTGCCATGCGGCGCGGTTTTCGTCGACCAGCCGATAGGCGCGGCCATCCAGGTCCAGCAGGTAATGCGCGCTGACCTTGCCCTTGGAAAGCAGGCGCAGCGACTCGGCGTCGTCGACGGTGGTGTAGTGCACGACCACGGATCGCACCCGGCTGCTCTGGCTGACGGCGGTGATCGAGGTGTCCAGATCCAAGCCGGCGGGCCCGCGCGCCGCGCAGCCGGCCAGGACCGCCGCGGCCAGCAGCGTGGAAAATAGGCGGATCATGATCAGCGCGCCAGGTACAGGAACAGCGTCGGCAGCTTGTCCAGCTGGGGTGCCGGCAACTTCTTCCAGTCGGCCACCGTATGGGTGACCACCCATTCGTCTGCCGTCGTCATCGAGCGCGCCACGCACAGCTTGGTGTCGCCCTTCAAGGTGGCGATCAGCGTGGCAAACATCGCGGCGTTGCGATATGGGGTCTCGATCAACAACTGCGTCTGGTTGTGGCGGGCCGAGTGCTGCTCCCAGGCGCGCAGTTGCTTGGCACGTTCGCCGGGTTCCACCGGGGCATAACCATGAAAGGCGAAACGCTGCCCGTCCAGGCCGCTGGCCATCAAGCCCAGCAGAATCGAAGAGGGGCCTACCCAGGGTTTGACGGCGATCCCCATGCGGTGCGCTGCGTCCACGACCTTGGCGCCGGGGTCCGCGACGGCGGGGCAGCCTGCCTCGGAAACCAGGCCGATCTCCGCGCCGCGCTTTGCGGGGTCGAGCCATGCCTTGATCTGCGCGGCGTCGGCCTTGTCGGTGAGGGTGTGGATGGTGATTTCCTGCAGCGGCCGGGTGGTGCCGATGAGCTTCAGGAAGGCGCGGGCGGTCTTGGCGTTCTCGGCGATGTAGGTGTCCAGCCGGCCGGCCAGCGCGCGCACGTCGGCGGGCAGCCAGCGCTCGGGCGGCGCGTCGCCCAGGCTGACGGGAATCAGGTGCAGGGCGCCGGTCATGCGGATGCTCCCGGGGCGTCGAGCGGATCCAGTCCGAAAGTTCCCAGCATGCGTGTCAACTCGATCAGCGGCAGGCCTATGATGGCGGTGGGGTCGTCGCTTTGAATGCTTTCCATCAGGGCAATGCCCAGGCTTTCCGCCTTGGCGCTGCCTGCGGTATCGTAAGGCTCTTCGGCGCGCAGGTAGGCGTCGATGGCATGGTCGGACAGTTGGCGGAACCGGCAGCGCGTCACAATGTCGGCCTTTTCCACGCGTTGGCCGTCGGTCACGGCCAGCGCGCTGTGAAACTCCACCAGTCTGCCCGACAGCGCGCGCAGTTGCGCCTGGGCCCGCGTGAAGTCGCCCGGCTTGCCGATGGGGGCGCCGTCCACGGTGGCAACCTGGTCAGAGCCGATCACGATGCTGCCCGGATGTTTTTCCGCCACTACCATCGCCTTCGCGACGGACAGGCGCAGCGCCAGCACCTCGGGGGTTTCGCCGGGTTGTGGCGTTTCGTCTACATCGGGGGAAATCGCGGAAAAGGGCAGCCGCAGGCGCGACAACAGTTCTTTGCGGTATCGCGAGCTGGACGCGAGGATCAAGCTAGGTTTGTGGGGCATGCGGCATTTGACGGTAATACGTAAGTCACAGTATTATCTAACGTTTTGCGGCATTTTTGCAGGAACATCAACATGACACCGAAGGGAAAGCCTGGCGATGCGAGTCGCCGCGCGGACGGATCGGCCGGTGCTGGTGTGAATGCGGCGGACTCTGACGTCAAGCGCATCGACGCCTTCGCCTTTGCCCGTCTGGGTAAAAGCGCGCAAGGCAGCATCGCCTTGGTGCGTCTTGCCCGCGTGGTCGATGGCCTGCCCGAGCAACCGCTGGGCGAAGCCGGACTCGTGACCTGGTCCGTGCAAGGCGAAGAAGGCAAAACCGGCTTGCTGATGGGCCAATCGCTTTTGCGCCTGCATGTGAAGGCGAATCCGGTGGTTGTGTGCCAGCGGTGCAATGCGCCGTTTGCGTATCCGGTCGACAGCGAAGTCGTGCTGCAACTGGTCAAATCCGAAGACGACCTCGACGATGATCATTCCTTTGCCGATCAAGGCGACGATGACGACGACGAGGACGACGAAGGCGTAGGAAGGGATTCTGTGGCCCAGCAACCTGAAAAGGTGGTGGGTTCGCATCATTTTGATCTGTTGGCCCAGATCGAAGATGAGCTCATTCTGAGCATTCCGTATGTGCCCAAGCATGATGTATGCCCGGGCGCGCAGGCCAAGGCCAGCGAAGCTTCTGAAGAGGAGCCCGCTGTCAAGCGTCCGTCGCCGTTTGCGGTGCTGGAACAACTGAAGCACAAAGATTGAGATCAACATCGGGCCGCATCGCGTACAATGCGCCCCGTTTCTAGGAGTCATCATGGCCGTTCAACAAAACAAGAAGTCCCCCTCCAAGCGCGGTATGCACCGTTCGCACGATTTTCTGGTGGCCCCGTCGACCGCCATCGAACCCAACACCGGTGAAACGCACCTGCGTCACCACATCAGCCCCAACGGCTTCTACCGTGGCCGCAAGGTCCTGAAGACCAAGGCCGACGAATAAGGCCCCCGGGCCGAACTCGTACTCGGACCATTTCGGCTGAGCGCTGATACCTGGCACCCGTGATACGCATCGCCATAGACTGTATGGGCGGAGACTTCGGTCTGCCCGTCACGATTCCGGCTGCGATCGAGTTCGCCCGGCAATTTCCGGACACCCGGCTATTGCTGGTCGGGCTTCCCGACGCTATCGAAGCGGCGCTCTCCGAGCACCGCAACGTGGCGCGCGATCGCTTTGAGATCGTGGCGGCTTCCGAAGTCGTCACCATGGACGACCCGGTCGAGGTCGCCCTGCGCCGCAAAAAAGACTCCTCCATGCGCCTCGCTGCCCAGTCCGTCAAGGATGGGCGGGCGGACGCCTGCATTTCCGCAGGCAACACGGGCGCCTGGATGGCCATCTCACGTTATGTGCTCAAGACGCTGGACGGCATTGATCGCCCGGCGATCGCCACGTCCATTCCGAACCAGACGGGCCGCGCCACCACGGTGCTGGACCTGGGCGCGAATGTGGACTGCACGGCCGAGCACCTGCTGCAATTCGCCATCATGGGCGCCGCGCTGTCGCAGGCGGTGGACCATCGCGACAACCCCACCGTGGGCTTGCTGAACATTGGCGAAGAAGTCATCAAGGGCAACGAAGTCGTCAAGGAAGCCGCCGAGCTTCTGCGCGGCAGCCCGCTGAACTTCTACGGCAACGTCGAAGGCAATGACATCTTCAAGGGCACGGTCGACGTCGTCGTCTGCGACGGCTTTGTCGGCAACGTCGTGCTCAAGTCCGTGGAAGGACTGGCGAAGATGCTGTCCAGCATCATTCGCGAAGAGTTCAAGCGCAATCTGATCACGCTGATCGCCGGCGCGGTGGCCAAGCCTGTGCTGAACCGCCTGCGCAACCGCGTGGACAACCGCCGCTACAACGGCGCGGCTTTGCTCGGCTTGCGTGGCGTCGTCATCAAGAGCCACGGATCCGCGGACGTTTACGCCTTCGGTTTTGCCTTGCAACGCGCGCGCGAAGCCGTAGTGAGTAAACTGCTGGAGCGCACCGCGCAGACGGTCGCTCAAATTACCAAGCGCGTTCAATCCGGCGATCGCCCATCGGCGGCGTCGCCCAACGTGGCTGGGGATACCGCTTGATGGATACCGCAATGAAATACTCCGTGATCGCGGGCACCGGCAGCTTCCTGCCGGAACGCGTGGTTTCGAATGACGAACTGGCTGCGGAACTGGCGACGCGCGATATCGCCACCTCCGACGAATGGATTGTCGAGCGCACGGGCATCCGTCAGCGCCATCTGGCCGAGCGTGGCGTGACCACCAGCCAGCTGGCCACCGAGGCCTCGCGCCGCGCGCTGGCCGATGCGGGCGTTGATGCTTCCGAAATCGATCTCGTCATCGTGGCCACGTCCACTCCCGATTTCGTGTTTCCCAGCACGGCCTGCCTGGTGCAGGCCAACCTCGGCGCCAAGGGTTCGGCCGCGTTCGACGTGCAGGCCGTGTGCAGCGGCTTCGTCTACGCGCTCACCACCGCCGACAGCTTCATCCGCGCGGGCCGCGCGCGCTGCGCGCTGGTGATCGGCGCCGAAGTGTTCTCGCGCATCCTCGACTGGAACGACCGCAGCACCTGCGTGCTGTTCGGTGACGGCGCCGGCGCTGTTGTGCTGAAGGCCTCCGACACGCCCGGCATCCTGGCCGCGCAACTGCATGCCGACGGCAGCCAGATGAAGATCCTCAGCGCCGCGGGCAACGTGGCCTACGGCGACGTCACGGGCGATCCCTTCCTGCGCATGGACGGCCAGGCCGTCTTCAAGCAGGCTGTCACCGTCCTGGACCGCTCCGCGCGCGACACCTGCGCCGAAGCCGGCGTCACCGTTGCCGACGTCGATTGGCTGATCCCGCATCAAGCCAACGTGCGCATCCTGAATTTCCTGGCTCGCAAGCTGGACGTGCCCGTCGAGAAGGTCGTCATCACCGTCGACAGTCACGCCAACACGTCCGCGGCCAGCGTGCCGCTTGCGCTCGATGCCGCGCGCCGCGACGGCCGCGTCAAGCCGGGCCAGCTCATCCTGATGCAGGGCGTGGGCGGCGGATTCACCTGGGGCTCGGTACTGGCTCGCATGTAAGGGTGTGCCCTGGCCGCGGCGGCATGTGTGCCGCGGGCGGCCGGAGAGCGCGCCTGGCATTCCACACAGACACTGAATCAATCCACACGCTCAATCATGAAAATCGCTTTTGTCTTTCCTGGCCAGGGTTCGCAAGCTGTCGGCATGCTGGACGCCTGGTCCGGCGTGGCGGCGGTCACCGACACCGTCGCACGGGCCTCGCAGGCGCTGGGTCAGGACCTGGGCGCGCTGATCGCGCAGGGTCCCGTCGAACACCTCAACCTGACCACCAACACGCAGCCGGCCATGCTGACCGCCGGCGTTGCTTTTTACAACGCCTGGATCGCCGCGGGCGGCCGCAAGCCTGATGTCGTGGCCGGCCACAGCCTGGGCGAATACGCCGCGCTGACCGCCGCCGGTTCGCTGGCGCTGGAAGACGCCGTGCGCTTGGTGCGCGTGCGGGCCGACGCCATGCAGGCCGCCGTGCCGGTCGGCACCGGCGCCATGGCCGCTATCCTGGGCCTGGACGACGACGCCGTGCGCGCCGCGTGTGCGCAAGCCGCTCAAGGCGAAGTGGTCGAAGCCGTCAACTTCAATGCGCCCGCGCAAGTCGTGATCGCCGGCCACAAGGCCGCAGTCGAACGCGCCTGCGAACTGGCCAAGGCTGCCGGCGCCAAGCGCGCCTTGCTGCTGCCCGTATCCGCGCCGTTCCACTCCAGCCTGCTCAAGCCCGCCGCCGACGTGCTGGCTGGCGCGCTCGCTGGCGCCGCTGTGTCCGCGCCGCAAGTGCAGGTCATCAACAATGTCGATGTGGCTTCGCCCACCGACCCCGACGCGATCCGCGATGCGCTGGTTCGTCAGGCGTGGCATCCTGTGCGCTGGGTCGAAACCCTGCGCGCCATGAAGGCGCAAGGCGTGACGCACGTCATCGAATGCGGTCCGGGCAAGGTGCTTGCTGGCCTGACCAAGCGCATCGACCCAGAACTCACCGGCCTGGCCATCACCGATCCTGCTTCGCTGGAAGCGGCGATGGCAGCCGTCAACGGAAACTGATCAATGGACAACACCTCGACCGAACTGCAGGGCAAGATCGCGCTCGTCACGGGCGCGACCCGCGGCATTGGCCGGGCGATCGCCCTGGAACTGGCCGGACGCGGCGCAACCGTCGTCGGCACCGCCACGTCCGAATCGGGCGCGGCTGGCATCACCGAAGCGCTGGCGCCGTTCGGCGGCCGCGGCGTGGTGCTGGACGTGACCGACGCCGCTGCCTGCGATGCGCTGATCGACGCGCTGGGCAAGGAAGGCGGCGGTCCGCACATCCTCGTCAATAACGCCGGCATCACCCGTGATACGCTGGCGATGCGCATGAAGGACGACGATTGGTCGGCCGTCATCGACACCAACCTGGCTTCCGTCTTCCGCCTGTCGCGCGCTGTGTTGCGCAGCATGATGAAGGCCCGCTGGGGACGCATCATCAACGTAACTTCCGTGGTGGGCTCCAGCGGCAATGCGGGCCAAGCCAATTACGCTGCCGCGAAGGCGGGCGTGGCGGGCATGGCGCGTGCTCTGGCACGTGAACTGGGCAGCCGCAACATCACCGTGAACTGCGTGGCGCCTGGCTTCATCGATACCGACATGACGCGTGCGCTGGGTGAAAACCAGACCGCGGCGCTGCTGCAACAGATTCCGCTGGGCCGTTTGGGCTCGCCGGCTGACATTGCGCATGCCGTGGCCTTTTTGTCCGGACCGCAGGCGGGTTACATTACCGGCACCACCCTGCACGTCAACGGCGGGATGTACATGCAATAAATCACGAATCACGCGCCGCCGCCGGGCAGCCGGCAAGGCGGCGCGCGATTCTCCGGAAACGCCGCACATGGTCAACCTGCGCCGGTCTCGGCGACAGAACAAATGCGCGGTGTTATTTTTGTCACGGTCAGGCGTTGCATCACTCCGCGCTTGGCTATAATTCGCGGGATTTTTCCCAATTGGAGATCTGCATGGAAAGCATCGAACAGCGCGTCAAGAAGATCGTCGCTGAACAACTTGGCGTCAACGAAGCCGAGATCAAGAACGAGTCCTCCTTCCTTGACGACCTCGGTGCCGATTCGCTCGACATGGTCGAACTGGTCATGGCCCTCGAAGACGAATTCGAGACCGAGATCCCCGACGAAGAGGCCGAAAAGATCACGACCGTGCAACAAGCGATTGACTACATCAATTCGCACGGTAAGCAGTAAGCTCAGCCTATATCGTCCTGGTTGCCCGATTACGTCGGCCAACCTGGAATCAGGGCGGTTTCAGGAGTGCCGTGTGGTCCACCGGCAGGTCGGGCGTTGTAATGCCTCACCTGCCTTCATGTGGTCCACACGCGCAGCGCATCCCGAAAACCGCCTTTCTTTTGTCTGTTTGAGGAGTCATCCGTGAAGCGACGTGTCGTCATCACCGGCCTGGGTATCGTTTCCCCCGTAGGAAATGATCTGACCACCGCTTGGGACAATATCGTCAACGGACGTTCTGGCATCAGCCGCATCACCCGTTTCGATCCCTCGGCCATCACCACTCACATTGCTGGCGAAGTCAAAGACTTCGACATCAGTACCTTTATTTCGGCCAAGGAAGCCCGCCAGATGGATACGTTCATCCATTACGGCCTGGCTGCCGGAATGCAGGCCTGGCGCGATTGCGGCCTGGAAGTCACCGAAGAAAACGCCGAGCGTATCGGCGTGATCGTGGGCTCCGGCATCGGCGGTCTGCCGCGCATCGAAGAAACCCAGGTCGATTACCTTGCCAAGGGACCTCGGCGCATTTCGCCGTTCTTCGTGCCGGGTTCGCTGATCAACCTGATTTCCGGGCATCTGTCGATCGCCTACGGCATGAAGGGCCCCAGCTACGCCGTAGTGTCGGCCTGCACGACCGGCCTGCATTGCATTGGCGATGCCGCACGCCTTATCGAATACGGCGATGCCGACGTCATGGTGGCTGGCGGCGCCGAATCCACCGTGTCGCCGCTGGGCATTGGCGGCTTTGCCGCCATGCGCGCGCTGTCGACCCGCAACGATGATCCTCAGACCGCATCGCGTCCCTGGGACCGCGACCGCGACGGCTTTGTGCTGGGCGAGGGCGCTGGCGTCCTGGTGCTGGAAGAATACGAGCACGCCAAGAAGCGCGGCGCGCGTATCTACGGTGAACTGGCTGGCTACGGCATGAGCTCCGATGCCCACCACATCACCGCACCGGACAAGGACGGCCCGCGCCGCGGCGTGATCAACGCTCTGCGCAACGGCGGCCTGAATGCCGAAGACGTCCAGTACGTCAACGCGCATGGCACGTCCACGCCGCTGGGCGACAAGAACGAAACCGACGCGCTCAAGCTGGCGTTCGGCGACCACGCCAAGAAGCTGGTGGTCAACTCGACCAAGTCGATGACCGGCCACCTGCTGGGCGCGGCCGGCGGCATCGAGGCCGTGTTCACGACGCTCGCTGTGTACAACCAGGTCTCGCCTCCGACGATCAACATCTTCAATCAGGATCCGGAATGCGATCTGGATTACTGCGCGAACGAAGCGCGGCAGATGAAGATCGACGTGGGTCTGTCCAATTCGTTCGGCTTTGGCGGCACCAACGGCTCGATGGCCGTTCGCCGGGTCTGATTTGGACGACTTGGTCGGGGGGCGTTGGTCGTTCCGCCTACCTGTCTCGCAGCCCAGGGGAGCCGTCGCGCTCTTCGGGTTGGCGCTGGCCGCTGCGGCGGCCAGCGTGCTGACAGCGGCAGCCTGGCATGGTTATGCCTGGGCTGCGGCCGCGCTCCTAGCCCTTCTATTCCTCTTGGCCGGGCTGTTACACTCGGCTCGGAACGCCCCGTCCCCGGTAACGGCGCTACGTACCGCGACCGGGACTGGCCACTGGCAGCTACGCCGGCCGCAAGGCTGGCAGGACGCGCTGCTGCTGGACCAGCAACGGGGCCCAGCGTGGCTGACGCTTATCCTGCAGCCTTTGCCCACCGGGAGTACGGCCTTTACCACTAGCAAAATCACCCTCACCGTCTGGAAGCACACGTTGCGACCCGAATCCTGGCGCCGTCTGCGCCTCGTCGCGGGCACGGCGCGGCAGGCACGCCCGACGCGTCCTTTGCGGGAGGCCTCATGAGCGAGCGCGAAGTCGACGCCGAGCTTGTCGCCCGCGTGCAGCGGGGCGACAAGAAGGCATTTGATCTTCTGGTGCTCAAGTACCAGCGCAAGATCCTCCGTCTGCTGGCCCGGATGATCCGCGATCCCGCCGAAATCGAGGATGTGGCGCAGGAGGCCTTCATCAAGGCGTACCGCGCCTTGCCCCAGTTCCGCGGCGAAAGCGCCTTCTACACCTGGCTGTACCGCATCGCCATCAATACGGCGCGCAACTGGCTTGCCTCGCAGGGGCGGCGCCCCAGCGCGCCCAACGCGATTGAAACGGAAGACGGTGAAACTTTTAACGAAACCGACAACCTAACGGATATAAGCACGCCGGAATCCATGGTTGCCAGCCGCGAAATCGCCGAGACGGTGAACGCGGCCATTGAGGAACTACCTGAAGAATTGCGCACCGCAATTGTCCTGCGTGAAATCGAAGGTATGAGTTACGAAGACATCGCCCAGAGCATGGATTGCCCGATCGGTACGGTGCGCTCCCGCATTTTTCGTGCGCGTGAAGCCATTGCGACCAAGTTGCGTCCGTTGCTCGACACCGATGTCGAGCGTCGCTGGTAAGGAGTGGCAGTCATGCAAACAGCAGCCAAATCCGTTGAGATCGCCGAGTCCTCCTGGGAGGAATCGGTTTCCGCCTGGATGGACGGAGAAGATTCCGACGATATTCTTCCCAGTCTGTTGTCCAAAGAGGGACGTCAGACCTGGGACACCTATCATTTGATTGGTGATTCCCTGCGCAATTCCGATCTGGCGCTGACGCCCAGCGCGGCCTTCTCGGCCCGCCTGGCGCGCGCGCTGGACGCGGAACTGCCCATCGTAGCGGCGCCTCGGCGCCGCTCGCCGTTGCGCATGGGCCTGTCCGGCCTGGCTGTCGCCGCCGCAGTGGCCACGGTCGCGTGGGTGGCGCAGCCGTACGTCACCGGCTCGCCGGCGACGGATGTGCGCGTGCTGGCCGACGCCAGCTCGCCGGCTTCGGCCTCCGACGACTCGGGCCTGCGCGACTACCTGGAGGCCCATCGCCAGATGGCTGGCCCCAGCGCGGTCCGGCAGGTGTCGTTCGATGTCGGAGCGGGACGTTGATGGCGCTTGTGCTTCCATCACGCTGGCCGGTGCTGGGACGAGCTGCCTCGTGGCAGGCTCATCGCGCCGGCTGGTTCGCCGCCACGCTCCTCACCGCTTTCCTTGCCGCGCACGGTCCCGCGGCCGCCGCTGGCGCCACGCCGGCCGGCCAGACCGAAGACGTCGTGCAGCTGCTCACGCGCATCCAGCAGGCGGCCCGCAAGCAGGACTACGCCGGCGTCTTCATGTATCAGCAGGGCGACGTCATCCAGTCCTCGCGCCTCGTGCACGTCCTGGATGGCACCGGCGAGCGCGAACGCCTCGAGATCCTTGACGGCCAGCCGCGAGAATACCTGCGTCACAACGACGACGTGCAGTGCCTGATCCCCGAACGCAAGACTGTGCTTGTCGAGCGCCGTCGCGGAGATCGCTTCCCGGGCCTGTTGCTGGGCGATCCGGCCAACCTGTCGGAACACTACAAGATCCGCACGGAACCCACGCCGCACCGCGTTGCTGGCCGCGAATGCCGGCTGATCACGATCGAACCGCTGGACAAGCTGCGTTACGGCTATCGCCTGTGCGCGGACGTCGAAACCAATCTGCTGCTGAAGGCCCAGACGCTCAATGCCGCGCGTGGCGTGGTCGAGCAGGTGTCGTTCACCTCGCTGCGATTGGGCTCCGAAGTCGATCCGCAATCGCTGTCCTCGCGCTGGAATACCCGCGACTGGAAGGTGCTCGAGGCCAACATGCAGCCCGTGGACCTGGCGGCGCAGGGTTGGCGCATTCCGGCGCCCAACGGCTTCAAGACGATCATGCAGGTCTCGCGTGCCATGAAGCGCGGATCGCCGGTCAGCCAGATGGTGCTGTCCGACGGCCTGGCGGCAATCTCGGTCTTCATCGAGCCCTATGACAGCCAGCGCAATCACCAGCCGGCGCACGGCGCGTCCCAGCGCGGCGCGATCAATGTATATGGCGCGCGCATTGCGGATTTCTGGCTGACCGCGGTGGGCGAAGTGCCCGCCGCCACGCTGGAACAACTTGCGCAGGCCACTGAGTACGTGCCTCCCGCACCCGCGGCAGCCGCACCCGCGGAGGGCGGGGCCAAATAATTCCCGCCGTTCCGCAAGCAGCAATTTCGGAGTGACATATGAAAGCAATGACGGTCTCGAACGCTTTTTTCCGGCGCTTTCTGGCGGCTGTCGCGGCGGGGGCCATGCTGTCCACCGCCTACGTGCCGGTGACGGTGGCGCAGACGGCGCCTGCCGCGGTCGGATTGCCCGACTTCACGGCCATCGTTGAAAAGGCCGATCCGGCCGTCGTCAACATCCGCACGACCGCCACGGTTCCGGTGCGCGGCGGCGGCAATGGTCCTGGCGGCAGCGATCCCTACGAACTGTTCCGCTGGTTCTTCGGTCCCGAATTCCAGCCGCCCGGACCGCAATCGCCCAGTCCGCGCCAGCGTCCGCAGCCGACGCCGCCCGAAGAGCGCACCGTGCCGCGCGGCGTGGGTTCCGGCTTCTTCGTGTCGGCCGACGGCTACATCCTGACCAACAACCACGTGGTCGTCGACGCGACGGACATCTACGTCACCCTGACCGACGGACGCGAGTTCAAGGCCAAGGTCATCGGCACGGACGAGCGCACGGACGTGGCGCTCATCAAGATCGAAGCCAAGGACATGACGCCGCTGGTGATCGGCGATCCCAAGAAGCTCAAGAAGGGGCAGTGGGTGCTCGCCATCGGCTCGCCGTTCGGCCTGGATTCCACCGTCACTTCCGGCATCGTCAGCGCCATCGGCCGCGATACCGGCGAATACCTGCCGTTCATCCAGACCGACGTGGCGGTCAACCCCGGCAATTCGGGCGGCCCGCTGATCAACCTGGACGGCGAGGTCGTGGGCATCAATTCCCAGATCATCTCGCGCAGCGGTGGATTCATGGGCATCTCGCTGGCCATTCCGATCGACGAGGCCATGCGCGTGGTGGACCAACTGCGCACGACCGGCAAGGTTACGCGTGGCCGGGTTGGCGTGCAGATCGGTGAAGTCGGCAAGGATGTGGCCGAGGCCATTGGCCTGCCCAAGGCAGAAGGCGCGCTGGTCAGCAGCGTTGAAGCCGAAGGCCCTGCCGAGCAGGCGGGTGTGCAGCCGGGCGACGTGATCCTGAAGTTCAACAAGGAACCGATCAAGCGCTGGTCCGACCTGCCGCGCATCGTCGGCGAGACCAAGCCGGGCACGCGCGCCGACATGGAAATCTGGCGCAAGGGCAAGAGCATGACGCTGTCGGTCAAGGTGGGCGAGATCCCCACCGAGAAGGCCGCTGCCGCCGGCAAGAAGCCTGCGCCGGAACCTGAGGTCACCAACGCGCTGGGCCTGGGCGTCATCGACGTCCCCGCCGATACCCAGAAGAAGCTGCGCATCAAGGGCGGCGTCCAGGTGAAGGTTGCCGATGGCGCGGCCGCGAAGGCGGGTCTGCAGGAAGGCGACATCGTGTTGGCGCTGAACGACACCGATGTCACCGGCGCAAAGCAGTTCGGCGAACTGGTCGCCAAGCTGGACAAGAGCCGCGCGACGGGCCTGCTGGTGCGCCGTGGCGACCAGACGCAATGGGTAGCGGTGCCTGCGTCCAAGTGATGACGGCCCGGACCGGCGGGCGCCTGCCCGGCGCCGCCACCGGGCAGCCAGCATGGCGGGAAACCGCCAGGTGTGGCCACCCCAGGGCGCTTTTTGTCCCGGGGCGCGCCCAGGGCAAAAAAAATGGCTCAAGACCGGCTAAAATGGCTGGTTGCCGCAAGAGGGGGCGCTTGGCGCCCCCTCAGTTTTGTCCGGGCCTAGCCCGTCAGCGCCTCACACGTCGGCCGTGCACATTCCGGCGGCGGTGTCTCCCGGCCGTGTGCCGTCTGTTCCGTCCCTTATAAATTCAAGCATGCAGCATATCCGCAACTTTTCCATCATTGCCCACATCGATCACGGCAAGTCGACCCTGGCCGATCGCCTGATCCAGCGCTGCGGCGGACTGGCGGATCGCGAGATGTCGGCGCAGGTCCTCGATTCCATGGAAATCGAGCGCGAGCGCGGCATCACCATCAAGGCCCAGACGGCCGCCCTGCATTACAAGGCGCAGGACGGCAAGATCTACAACCTGAACCTGATCGACACCCCGGGGCACGTGGACTTCTCGTATGAAGTCAGCCGGTCCCTGTCCGCCTGCGAAGGCGCACTGCTGGTGGTGGACGCATCGCAGGGCGTGGAAGCGCAGACGGTGGCCAACTGCTACACCGCTATCGAACTGGGCGTGGAAGTCGTGCCGGTGCTGAACAAGATGGACCTGCCGCAGGCTGATCCTGAAGGCGCCCGCCAGGAAGTCGAGGACGTGATCGGCATCGACGCCTCGGACGCCGTGCTGGCCAGCGCCAAGACCGGCATGGGCATCGACGAAATCCTCGAAACCATCGTGGCCCGCGTGCCCGCCCCGGAAGGCGATCCCGAAGCGCCGCTGCAGGCGCTGATCATTGATTCGTGGTTCGACAACTACGTCGGCGTGGTCATGCTGGTGCGCATCATCAATGGCGTGCTCAAGCCCAAGGACAAGATCCTGCTGATGGCGTCCGGCGCCACCCACCTGTGCGAGCAGACCGGCGTGTTCACGCCCAAGTCGCAGCAGCGTCCGCATCTATCGGCGGGCGAGGTGGGCTTCATCATCGCCGGCATCAAGCAGCTTGAAGACGCCAAGGTCGGCGACACCGTCACGCTGGCCAACAAGCCCGCCGCCAACCCGTTGCCGGGCTTCAAGGAAGTCAAGCCGCAGGTGTTCGCCGGGCTGTATCCGGTCGAAAGCTCCGAATACGACCAACTGCGCGATTCGCTCGAAAAGCTCAAGCTCAACGACGCCGCGCTGATGTTCGAACCCGAAGTGTCGCAAGCGCTGGGCTTCGGTTTCCGCTGCGGTTTCCTTGGCCTCTTGCACATGGAAATCGTGCAGGAGCGCCTGGAACGCGAATTCGACATGGACATCATCACCACCGCGCCGTCGGTGGTGTACGAAGTCGAGCAGCGCGATGGCTCCGTGATCACCGTGGAAAGCCCGTCGCGCATGCCCGAGATCGGCAAGATCCAGGACATCCGCGAGCCCATCGTGAAGGTCACGCTGTTCATGCCGCAGGACTACGTCGGTCCGGTCATGACGCTGTGCAACAACAAGCGCGGCGTGCAGGTCAACATGAGCTATCACGGCCGCCAGGTTCACCTGGTGTACGAGATTCCGCTGGCCGAGATCGTGCTGGACTTCTTCGACAAGCTGAAGTCCGTGTCGCGCGGCTATGCCTCGATGGACTACGAATTCCTGGAATACCGCTCCGCTGACGTGGTGCGTGTCGACCTGCTGATCAACAACGACCGCGTCGACGCGCTGGCCGTCATCGTCCACCGCAGCAACGCGCGGCACCGTGCGCGCGACGTGGTGACCCGCATGCGCGGCCTGATCCCGCGCCAGATGTTCGACGTAGTCATCCAGGCGGCCATCGGCGCCGAAATCATCGCGCGCGAGAACGTGAAGGCGCTGCGCAAGAACGTGCTGGCCAAGTGCTACGGCGGCGACATCTCGCGCAAGAAGAAGCTGCTGGAAAAGCAGAAGGCGGGCAAGAAGCGCATGAAGCAGGTGGGTAGCGTGGAAATTCCGCAGGAGGCGTTCCTTGCCATCCTGCAGGTGGAAGACAAATAGAACCCCAGAAGGCGATTAGCTGATGAGTTGGAACTTTGCCCTGATCCTTTTTATTCTGCTGGTGGTTACCGGCGTTATCTGGGTGCTCGATCTGGCCGTACTGCGCAAGGGGCGCGAGCGCCGCGCTCAGGCCGCGATGGCGCAATACGACGCGGCACTGGTGGGCGATGCGCAAGAGGCCGAGCGCCTGCGGCGCGAGGCCGGCGACGCCGCGCGGCGCGTGCCCTGGTGGGTCGAATACGCGGTCAGCTTCTTTCCCGTCATCCTGTTCGTGTTCATGCTGCGCTCGTTCGTGGTTGAGCCGTTCCGCATTCCGTCCGGCTCGATGCTGCCCACGCTACAGTCCGGCGACCTGATCCTGGTGAACAAGTTCAGCTATGGTCTGCGCCTGCCCGTGATCGACAAGAAGGTCATCCCCGTCGGCGAGCCCAAGCGTGGTGACGTATTTGTGTTCCGGTACCCCGTTGATCCGAACGTCGACTACATCAAGCGCGTCGTTGGCCTGCCGGGCGACGAAGTCGCATACATCGACAAGAAGCTTTATGTCAATGGCGAACTGGTCCCGCACGTGCGTGATGGTGACTATTTCGAGCCGGATCGTGTTTCGTACATCGCGCAATATAAAGAGAAGTTGGGCGACGTTGAACACAAGATCCTGCTAGAAGAGAAGGTTCCGCAGGTGTATTCCCCGGAAAGGTGGACTTTTCCGTTCCGTGAAAACTGCCAATACAGCCACAATGGGGTACGCTGCAAAGTACCCGAGGGCAATTATTTCGCCATGGGCGATAATCGGGACAACAGCGCGGACAGCCGGTATTGGGGCTTCGTTCCGGAAGCCAACATCGTCGGCCGCGCTTTCTTCATCTGGATGAACTTCAGCGATCTGAGCCGTATCGGCCGATTCAACTGATTATGTCGCTAGCCACGCTAGAAAACCGCCTGGATTACCACTTCGGTGATGCGGCCTTGCTTGAACAGGCGCTGACGCACCGTAGCCACGGCGCGCGCCATAACGAGCGGTTGGAATTCCTTGGGGATTCCGTGCTGAACTTCGTCGTGGCGGCGATGCTGTTCGAACGCTATTCAAAAATCGACGAAGGCGATCTGTCGCGTTTGCGGGCCAACCTGGTCAAGCAGGCGTCGCTGGCAGATATCGCCCAGCGGCTGGAACTGTCCCAGTACCTGCGACTGGGCGAAGGCGAACTCAAGAGCGGCGGATTCCGCCGCCCGTCCATTCTGGCCGACACGGTCGAAGCGATCTTCGGCGCTGTCTTCCTGGATGCGGGTTTCGAGGCAGCGCGCCGCGTGATCGTGCGCCAGTACCAGCCGGTGCTGGCATCGGTGGATCCCAAAACACTCGGCAAGGACGCCAAGACCTTGCTGCAGGAATTTTTGCAGGGCCGCAAGCTGGCCCTGCCGCTGTATACGGTGGTGGCCACGCACGGCGCGGCCCACAGCCAGCAGTTCGAAGTCGAGTGCGCCATTCCGGCGCTCGATATCAAGGTAATGGCGCCCGGCGCCAGCCGCCGCGCCGCCGAGCAGTCGGCCGCCAAGCTGGCGCTCGAGGCCGCGCTGGCCGTCAGCCCGGCCACCAAGGCTGCCCGCAAGTCGGGCAAGGCGCGCAAAACCGCGCAATTGTCGCTGCCCGTGGCAGTGGCTCAAGAGACTAAATGAGCGATACCCCTTTTCGTACCGGCTTCGTTGCCATCGTCGGCCGCCCCAACGTGGGCAAGTCCACGCTGACGAACGCCCTGATCGGTTCCAAGATTTCCATCGTGTCGCGCAAGGCGCAGACCACGCGCCACCGCATCCACGGTGTGCTGACGCGCGAGCACGAGCAGTTCGTGTTCGTCGATACCCCCGGTTTCCAGACGCGCCACGGTGGCGCGATGAACCGCATGATGAACCGCGTCGTCACGCAGGCCCTGGCCGACGTGGACGTGGTGGTGCATGTGGTTGAAGCCGGCAAGTGGTCCGAAGGCGACGCCAAGTTGCTGCCGCTGTTGCCCAACCCCGAACGCACGATCCTGGTCGTCTCCAAGATCGATGCGCTGAAGAACCGCGATGATCTGTTCGCGTTCGTGTCCAAGATCATGGCGCAGCATCCGTTCGGCGCCGTGGTGCCGGTCAGCGCCACCAAGAATCAGCAACTGGACCAACTGCTTGACGAAATCGCATCGCGCCTGCCGGAAGGCGAGCCGATGTTCGAGGAAGACACGCTGACCGACCGTCCCATGCGCTTCATCGCCGCCGAACTGGTGCGCGAGAAGATCTTCCGCCTGGTGGGCGACGAGCTGCCGTACGGCTGCACGGTCGTCATCGAGCAATGGGAAGAGACCGCCAAGGGCGCCACCATCAACGCCTGTGTCGTCGTCGAGCGCGACAGCCACAAGCCCATCCTGCTGGGCACGGGCGGCATGCACATGAAGCGGATCGCCACCGAGGCGCGGCAGGACATTGCCAAGCTGCTGGACAAACCCGTGCATTTGGAGGTCTACATCAAGGTGCGCAAGGGCTGGTCCGACCGCGAGGGTGCGCTGCGCGACTTGGGTTATGAGTAGACGGGCGCCACGCGTCCAGGATCGACCGGGGTTCATGCTTCACGCCACCGCGTGGCGTGAAACCTCCCTGATTGTCCAGACTTTTTCTCGCGATCATGGCTGCGTGGCCATGGTCGCCAAGGGCGCCAAGCGCCCTTATTCCGTTTTGCGGCCCGTGTTGTCGGCTTTCCAGCCGCTGCTGCTGTCCTGGACGGGCAATGGCGAGGTCAAGACGCTGACGCGCGCCGAGATCGCCGGCATCCGGCCGCTGGCCGGGGCCGCGCTCATGTCCGCCTGGTACATGAACGAACTGCTGCTGCGCCTGCTGCCGCGCGAGGACGCGCATCCGCTGTTGTTCGACGCATACGACATGGCCTTGCAGCAACTGTCTGCCGGCACCCGCGCGGCCGGGGCGCTGCGCCGCTTCGAATGGACCTTGCTGCGCGAAACGGGTTACGGCGTCGACGAGGCGCCGCCCGATTTCGACGATCCTGCCATCGAGCCCGCCTTGCGCACCGACTTGCGCGCGCGACTGGCCGAGATTCTGGCGGGCCGTCCGCTGTCCACGCGGCGCGTGCTGCTGGACCTGCAACGCATCTGATCCCCCCGCCGGCCTCATGACGTTCACGCTCAAACAGGTCGAAACCTTCCGCACCGTCTACGAGACGGAAAGCGTCACCGCCGCCGCACGGCGCCTGGACGTGTCGCCTGCAACCGTCAGCGCAACGCTGGCCGCGCTGGAAGCCAGCATCGAGCTGCGCCTGTTCGAGCGCGTGCGCCAGCGCATGCAGCGCACGCCCGAGGCCACGCTGCTGTATGAAGAGATCCGCCGCTTGAATGTGGGCCTGGAAAGCCTGGGACGCAAGATCCGGGCGATCCGCGGGGCGGCGCAGCCGCGGCTGCGCATCGGCTGCATCCACGCCTACAGCGGCGCAATCGTCAGCGATGCGATATCGCGTTTTCGCGTGCGCTATCCGGATACGCCGCTCTACCTGCAGATCCGCGATTCCAACACCCTGCGCGATATGGTGGTGTCCGGGGAATTGGATCTGGCGGCGGTGGCCGATGAATCCGAACTCGAAGGGCTGCGCGGGCATCGTCTGGCCAGCTTGCGCGCGGTTGCAGTGTTCCCCGCCAGCCATGCGCTGGCGCGCCTGGAATCGGTGAATTTCTCCCATCTGGCCGAGGTCGACGTGATTGCGCTGAATGCCGAAGACGGTTCGCGCAAGCGGCTGGACGCGCTCTTGCGTCAGGCCGGTCAAAGTTTGCGCGTGGGGATCGAGACGCCGTATTCCAGCACCGTATGCCAGCTTGCCCTGGCCGGGCACGGGGTGGGTATCGCCAACCCGGCCACGGCGCTGGGCATGGAGGCCATGGGCCTCACCTACCGGCCGCTCGAGGCGCCCGTGCATTTCGAATGCCACATGATCGTGCACGGCAGCCGCCCGTTGTCCGAAGCCGGTAAGTTCTGGGCGACGTGCCTGCGCGGCGCACTGGCGCCGCTGGTCGATCGGTTTGGTGTGTAGCCCGGGAATCAGCCCCGGCGGCCGTCGGACGTCAGCATCAGCACCACGTTAGATTCCGCATCGAGCTTGCCGGCCCGCCTGAGCCGCGCGACGGCCGCCAGCGCGGCGGCCGACGACAGTTCCGCGCCCAGTCCCATGCGCTCCAGGCGTTGCCGAGCCTGCCCGGCTTGCGCGTCGGAGGTCTCCACCGACATGCCTTCCGACCGCGACAGGGCTTCCAATGCTTGCAGCGTGCACGTGCCGCCCGCAATGGAATACTGCTGCGTCGCGCTTTCCCATTGGCCACGGGCATCGCCGGTTTCCAGCGCGCGCGACAGGCGGGCGTAGGGTTCCACGGCGTGCAGCCGGGGCAGTCGGGCGATGCGTCCGGTCTGAAGCAGGTGCTGCCAGCCCAGGAAGATGCCCCACAGCAGGTCGCCGCGCGCGGTCGGGACGACGATGTCCGTGGGCAGACCGCAGTCGTCCAGGATTTCCTGAGCGATCGGCTTGTAGCCCTCGACGCCGTACGGATGCGTGCCCACCGGCGGATTCAGGTAATTGGTGCCCGCGAACGCGCCGTGGTTGCGGCACAGGTCGGCCACGTACGGCCAGCGGCCCAGACTGTCTTCGAAGGCGCGCAGCCGTGCGCCGAAGCGCTCCATGGCCTCGCGCTGCAGCGGGGGGCAGTTGTGGGTGATGGCGATGTCGGCCTGCAAACCGGCCGCCGCGCAGTAGGCGGCCAGCGACACGCCCGCATTGCCGCTGGAGGCCGCCGCGACGCGCGTGGCGCCGGCCAGGCGCGCACGCGAGACCAGTTGCGCCGACATGCGGTCCTTGTGGCTGCCGGTGGGATTGGCGCTTTCGCACTTGAGCCATAGCGCGCCCACGCCTTCTTCGCGTGCCAAGTCGGGCGGGGACAGGCATGGAGTGCCGCCTTCGCCCAACGTCACGGCCGACAGCACAGGCAGGGGTATGGCGCCGTCCTGCGACGGCGCGTCGTATTGGCACTCCAGGGTGGCGGGGTGCCCAGCCGCCAGGCACGAAGGGCAGCCTTCGGGATAGTCGCCCGCGGGCCAGAGGGTTGCGCAGCGGATGCAGCGCAGGCCGGTCAATCTGGGGTTCATCTGCATGGGTCAGTATCTTGAAGCAAGAGATTCCAAGGGAAGAGCGGGCGCGACCTGCAGCAGGCAATCGCCGTCGTCACTGCGCGCGATGGGACGCAGGCAGACCACGGTGCCCGCCTGTGGGCTGAGCAATGGGCGCGGAGGGACGTCGGGCCGTGCCGGTTCGATCAGGCGGCCGATGGGCTGCTGCGCGGCCACGGATTGTCCCAGCTCCACGGCGGGAACGAACACGCCGGACTCGCGGGCACGCAGCGTCGCGGCGGGGGCGTCCAGGTCGTAGAGGCGGACCTGCGCGTCCTGGGCGGGGTGTGCAGTAGCGGGACGGGACAGCAATCCCAACTCTGCCAGGCAGCCCAGCAGTCCGTCGCGGCAGCGGTCCGCCAGCGATTGGCTGGTTTCCCGGCCGCCGCCGATCTCGGCCGAAAGCCGCAGCACGCCGTGACGGCTGGCCGCCGCCGGCATGGACCCGGCCTCGCCGCCGCGAAAGAACACGCAGTCGGGCAGTCCGAACGCCCGCGCAAGCGCCGGCAGACGCGCGTCATACGCGTCGTTGCCGTAGCGGGTGATGACCGATGACGGCAGGTAGCGCAGCGACGCGCCGCCGCTGTGCACGTCCACCATGGCCTGCACCTGGGGAAGCAGCCGAGCCTCCAAGGCCGCCGCGATGCTTTCGGTGTAGCCGCGCGCCGGTTCGCCCAAGAAGGCGCGGTTCAGGTTGCCGCCATCAGATGGCGACAGTCGCGTGCCGGCCAGCGACGCTTCCGCATTGACGGCGGGAAGCAGATAGACCGTGCCGCGTTGCAGAATCTCCGGCAACTGCTGCCACAGATCCAGAATCGCGGCCTGGCCTTCCCATTCGTCGCCGTGCACGCCTGCGATGAGCGCGACGGCAGGCCCCGGGCCCGCCTCGATCCGCAACACCGGGATCGTGACGCGCCGGTAAGCCGACGCATTGGTGGCGGCGGCCACGGAGAAATCCTCGCGGGTTACGTTGGCCATGCGCAGGCTCCGTTGGGTGTTTGGGCGCGGTTCAATCCAGCGTGGCGGCCTTGATGATGCTTTCCCACTTGGGCAGCTCCTTCTTGATTTGGGCCTGGACATCCTGCGGCGTGCCCCCCAGGGGTTCCTGCGAGCGGCTGCGCAACTCGCGGCTCACCGCGTCCGAGCGCAACGCCTGATTCATCGCGGCGTTCAACCGCGAGATCGCGGCAACGGGCGTGCCTGCGGGTGCAACCAGGGCGCTCCACGCGGACTGCTCGTACTCCGGATAGCCTTGTTCGGCCACCGTCGGCACGTCCGGGTTGGACGCGGCCCGCTTGCGGGTGGTGACGGCGAGCGCGCGCAGGCGGCCGTCCTTCAGGTTGCCGATCAAGGGCGGCAGGTTTTCCATCATGGAGTCCACGTGGCCGCCTAGCAGGTCCGAGAGCTGCGCGGCCGTGGCCTTGTAGGGGATCTGCCGAACCGCGGCGCCGGTCTGGGCGATGAACAGCTTGACGCCAACTTCGCTGGTCGTGCCCGGATCGGCCGAGGTCATGGTCAGGCGGTCCGGCTGCGCCCGGCTGGCTTCGATGAATCCTTTCAGATCGCGGTACGGCGACGCGGCATTCACGACGATCACATTCGGGGTCTCGGCAACGAGGCCGATGGGCTTGAGGTCACGGTCCAGGTCGTACAGCTGCTGCTTGAACAGGTACCGGTGCAGCACCAGCGTGCCGACGTGGGCATAACCGATGGTGTAGCCGTCCGCGGGGGCCCGGACCACGGCCTGCGTGCCGATGCGGCCGCCGGCGCCCACGCGGTTTTCGACGACGACTGGCTGGCCGAGCAGCCGGCTCATCTCCTGACCGATCAGGCGGGCGGTGATGTCGGCATTGCCGCCCGCGGCGGCCGGCACGATCAGCGTGATGGCGCGTTCGGGGTAATCGGCTTGCGCGTGCGGCGCGGCAAGGCAAAGCAACAGGGCGGCAAGGCAGGCAGAGCGTTTCATGACGATTCCCGAGGCGTTGAGGGCTGCGCCATTGTGCGTCCGGGAATCGGCGTTTCCGTTTGGATGAATAAGATGGTTATTCAGAAAAAGTTAAGGCAAGTCGCCGTTGCGCCGATCAGCCTGCTTGCCCAATCCATAGCCGACGGCGGCCGCACCCAACGCCACCACGGCGCCCAGCAGCGCGATCAACGCCGCGCCGTAGCCCAGCATGTCGATGCCCGCCTTCACCCAACCGCTGGCGGCATCGCCGCCGCGATAGACCACGGTGTCGATGACGTTCTTCGTCTTGTACTTGTCTTCCGGCGTGACGGCCGTGAACAGCATTTCGCGCCCTGGACGGATCAGCGCGTACTCGCCGGCGCGGCGCAGGATCATGGCGGCCGCCAGCACGGCGAACACGGGGAACGCGGCCAGCGCCAGGAACGCCAGCGCCACCGCAAGCGGCACCGCGGTCAGCAGGAACCGCAAACCCAGGCGTGCGGCCACGCGCCCGGTGATGAAGATCTGCGACAGCAATGCCAGCGTCTGCACGGTGAAATCCAGGGCGCTGAAAACCCGGATGCGCTGGGCGGTGTCGGGGAACGCATCGGCGACCAGCCGCGCCTGTTCCATGTACAGAAACGTGTTCAGCGTGGCGAGCAGCACGACCAGCAGCGAAATGCCCAACAGGTAGCGGGACTGGAAGATGCGCGCCAGCCCGGCGAGGATGCCGCCTTCGATGGGACGCTGCATGTCCTGCAGGCCCACTTCCGGCCGGGAGGCGGCGCGCCACGCCAGCAGCCATTGCTTGAGCGGCAGCGTGGCGGTCAGCAGCAGGGCCGATAACACCAGCAGGCCAGCCGGACCCAACACGCCAGCGAGCAGCGCGCCGAGCAGGGGGCCGCACAGGCCGCCCGCGCTGGCGCCCGCCGCGATCAGCGCGAAGAGCCGCTTGGCCGATTCCATACGAAACACATCGGCCATCAGGCTCCAGGCGATGGACACGACGAACAGGTTGAACACCGACAGCCAGACATAGAACGCGCGCGCCGCCCAGACGCTAGCGGGCTGCTGGTGGAGTAGGGCGGCAAAGCCCACCATGGTCAGCGCGAAGATGGCATAGACCCAGGTCACCAGCGTCGCGCGCGGCACGCGGGTGGAGATCCAGCCAAACAGGGGCACGACGGCCAGGGTGGCAAGAAACGTGGCGGTGAACAGCCATTGCAACTGGTTTACGCCCGCCTGGATCCCCATCGTCTCGCGGATCGGGCGCAGCATGAAATAGCCGCAAAAGAGGAAGAAGAAAAACGCGAAGCCGCAGGCGGCGGGAGCGAGTTCGTCCTCCTGGATGCCCAGCGCCCGCGACATGCGGGCGCGCCAGGACAGGGGGGCGGGCGCCATGGCGTCAGGCGAGCAGCGCGGCGATGCGGTCGCGCAGCGCGGCATCGGGCTGTCGGCCAAAGCCGGCGCGCGCGTTGTCCGCCATGTTGGCGGGCTTGGACGTGGCGGGGATGACGGCAGTGACGGCGGGGTGGCCGATGATGAACTTCAGGAAGATCTGCGCCCAGGAAGTGCAGTCGATCTCGGCGGCCAGCTTGGGCAGCGCCACCCCCTTGACCTGGCGGAACAGCGCGCCGTCCTCGAACGGCCGGTTGATCAGCACGGCGACGCCATTGGCCTGGCACGCGGGCAGCAGCCGCTTTTCAGCGCTGCGCGAGGCGATCGACAGGTTCACCTGCAGGAAATCGGGCTTTTCCTTTTCAACCAGCTCGGTCAGATCGTCGTGGGCATGGTCCGTGTAATGCGTGATGCCGATGTAGCGCGTCACGCCCTGCTGTTTCAGGTCGCGCAGCAGCGCGAGCTGGTTGCGCGTGTCGATCAGGTTGTGCACCTGGATCAGGTCCAGCTTGTCGCTGCGCAGCGCCTCTTGCGACTGCCGCACCTGGCGCATCGCGGATTCGTGGCCGCGCGTGCTGATCTTGGTGGCCAGGAACACGCGCTTGCGCAGGCCGCCATCGCGCGCCAGCAACGCGCCTGTGACGGCCTCGGCCTCGCCGTAGCTGGGCGCCGTGTCGATCAGCGTGCCGCCCGCCTTCAGCATCGTTTCAAGCACTTGGGCCAGCGGCGCCATGGCCGACGCGTCGCTCGGCGATACGTTGAAGGTGTCCGCGGTGCCCAGTCCCACGACGGGCAGCATTTCGCCCGTCGACGGGATCGGGCGTTTGAGCATGGCTTGCGCCGGCTCAGCCGCCCATGCCGGCCACACGGTTCCGAGGAGGGCGGCGCTGGCGGTGGTCTGGAGGAAGCGGCGGCGATCGGGCATGGCGTAGCTCCGGGCAGGAAAAAGGTGAACAGGCGGGCCAAAGGAAGAGGGCCAAACAAAGCAGGCCAAAGAAAAAGGGCCTACATGTTGTGCATGCAGGCCCTTTCGGTGCTGGTCTGGCGACGGCGCGTTACTCGCGGTTGCCGCCGAAGATGCCCAGCAGCATCAGCAGGTTCGAGAAGACGTTGTAGACGTCCAGGTAGATGGCCAGGGTGGCGGAGACGTAGTTGGTCTCGCCGCCGTTGACCACGCGCTGCAGGTCAACCAGCATGAATGCCGAGAAGATCACGATGGCGAGCACCGAGATGGTCAGCATCAGGGCCGGCAGTTGCAGGAAGATGTTGGCCAGCGCGGCAACCAGGATCACGACGGCGCCGATGAACAGGAATTTCTGCAAGCCCGACAGATCGCGCTTGATGGTCGTGGCCAGCGTGGCCATGGTGCCAAACACGATTGCGGTGCCGCCGAACGCCGTCATGACGAGCTGCGAGCCGTTGCTCATGCCCATCACGAAGCCCAGCAGGCGCGACAGCATGACGCCCATGAAGAACGTGAAGGCCAGCAGCAGGACGACGCCCAGCGAGCTGTTCTTGTTCTTTTCAATGGCGAACATCAGGCCGAAGGCGCCGACCAGGAAGACAATGGCCGACAAGCCGGGGCTGGCGCCCATGACGCGGTTGATGCCGGTGTAGAGGCCGACCGCCGCGCCCAGCACCGTCGGGATCAGCGACAGGGCTAGAAGCCAGTACGTGTTGCGCAGGACCTGGTTGCGAGCGACCTCGCCCGGCGCGCCGGCGACAGAGCCGGAACGGTTAAAAGGGGACGGACGATATTCGTTCATGGAGAACTCCTGTATACGGCAAATATGGTGATTGCCTAGAAGGCTTAGATGCGAAGGATACCTTACAGTTCCCTGAAGAATCCAGTTTGAGAAAGACGTAGGACTGCCCATTGCAGGGCAAATTGATCCTGCGCATGGCGGAGGATCACCCTCGCCGAACCTCGTTGAGCACGCGGGAAACAATAGCAGGCAATTCCGCATCCATGCGCGCCTGAAGCTGCTTGACCGCTTCGGCAAGCGCCTGCTGCATGAGCTGTTCGACCTCGGCCTGCAGGCGCGCGGCGAGCACGGTGGCGTCGGGCAGCGGGGCGGGGCGCGCGGGGGCGGCCGCTGGCGAAGGCGCCGCCGGGGTGGTCGTTGGCGCTGCAAGCGGGGCCGCCGGCTCGGACGTCCGCGAGACCGGCAACACCGGCGGCTGGTCGTCGCCGGCCACGTCCGTCAGGACGGGAAACGGGTCATGTTCATAGGGGTCGTTTTCGTACACCGGACCCGCCTCGTCGGCCAGTTCGGTCAAGAGCGGCGCATCGGCGTCGTCGTCGGCCGGGTCGTGGAACGAGGGTTCGGCCCGATGGGTCAGGGTGGGGATGCCGGGGTCGGATGGGCGAGCGGGCATGGAAACTCCCGTAGTCTGGTGGAGCGCGGCGCGCGGGCGCGCGTGGGACGGTTCAGCCGCCCTGGGCCTTGCGGCTCAGGTCGTGGCTTTGCGGCGTATGACCGGCCGTCAGGTAGGTTCGCCAGCGCTGCCGGGCCGCCTGCTTGTCGTCGGGGTCGTCCGAGACGATTTCCAGCAGGCGCTCGAAAGCATCGAACCCGGGCGGACAATCGTCGTCGAGGTTCAGCAGCCAGGGCTGGGGCTGGTCGGGCTGCCCCGCCGCCTGCAGGGCCTGCAGCGGATCCCCGGCGGTGAGCACCACCGGAGTTTCAGCGGCCAGCGAATCATTTGCCAGCACGTGCGGCACGAAGGCCGTGTCGTCGAACGCCCACAGCATCCGGTCGAAGGCGGACAGGCGCGAACCGTCTTTACAGTACACCACCAGCCGCTGGCCTGCCAGGACGCGCTTGCGCACGACCTGGCAGGCCGTGCGCAGGCGGTCCGGCGCGCCGAAGGCGAAGTCGATGCGCGTCATGTAGCAGTCGGCGTCCAGCGCTTCAAGCCTGGTCCAGCAGGTATTGCATCAGGAGCGGCACCGGACGGCCCGTTGCGCCCTTGTCCTTGCCGCCGCGCCAGGCGGTGCCGGCGATGTCCAGGTGCGCCCAGGGGTATGCCTTGGCGAAGCGGGACAGGAAGCAAGCCGCCGTGACGGCGCCGGCCGGAGGACCGCCGATGTTGGCGAGGTCAGCGAAGTTGGACTTGAGCTGTTCCTGGTAGGCGTCGTCCATGGGCATGCGCCATGCGGTGTCGAGCGAACGGCGGCCGGCCGAGGCCAGAGCGTCCGCCAGCGCGTCGTCCTTGGAGAACAGGCCGGTGTTGACGTTGCCCAGCGCGACGACGCAGGCGCCGGTCAGCGTGGCGATGTCGATCACGGCCGACGGCTTGAAGCGTTCGGCGTAGGTGAGGGCGTCGCACAGGACCAGTCGGCCTTCGGCGTCGGTGTTCAAGATTTCGATGGTCAGGCCGGCCATGCTGGTGACCACGTCGCCCGGCTTATTGGCCTTGCCGCTGGGCAGGTTCTCGCACGCGGGAATGAGGCCGACGACATCCAGCGGCAGTTCAAGTTCGGCCAGGGCGCGGAACGAGCCGAGCACGCTGGCGGCGCCGCACATGTCGTACTTCATTTCGTCCATGGTGGCCGCGGGCTTGAGCGAGATGCCGCCCGCGTCGAACGTGATGCCCTTGCCGACCAGCACGATCGGACCCTGCGCCGCCTTGGCGCCCTTCTTGGCAGCCTTGGCGCCGGCGTGGCGCAGCACGATGAAGCGCAGCGCCTCCTCGGAGCCGCGCGCAACCGACAGGAACGAGCCCATGCCCAGCGCCTCGACCTGCTTGCGGTCCAGGACCTCGACCTTCAGGGACTTGAATTCGCGCGCCAGGCGCTTGGCGGTGTCGCCCAGGTAGGTCGGCGTGCAGATGTTGCCCGGCAGGTTACCCAGCGTGCGGGTGAGCTCCATGCCGTTGGCGATGGCGCTGCCTTCGCGCAGGCCCTTCTGGGCCTGTGCCGCGTCGGCGCGCTCGACGACCTGCACGATCTTCTTGAGCTTGGGGCGCGCGTCGCGGTCGGGTTTGCCGAAGCTGGCGTCGTAGTGGTAGACCGCGCTGCCGGCCGCGATCGCGGCGCTGCGGGCGCGCGCAATGAGGTCGGTGTCGGCGATGGGATTGGCGAGCAGCGTGGACACGCCTTCGGCAAGCTGGGCGGCGACGCAGGAAGCGGCGAATGCCTGCTCGGCCGAAGCGTGGGTGCGGGCCGAGTATTCTTCCTGCTTGCCCAGACCGACCAGGACCACACGCTGCGCGGCGACACCCGGCAGCGTACGCAGGGTCAGCGTCGCGCCGGCGCGGCCGCGGAATTCGCTTTTGACCACCGCACGCACGGCGCCGTTGGAAGCGCGGTCGATGATGTCGGCGGCGGGGCTCAACACGCCGTCCGCGAACACGCCGACGGCGAGGGCCGCGGTTTTGACCTGGTGCAGGGAAGCAGTGGTCTGTGTGCTAAATTCCATGAGGGTTTCCCGTGTGCGTCTGTGTATGATGCGGTCGATTATCCCGCATATTCTCCCATGTCTCTATTCAAACGCTCTGTCGTCAGCGAGATCACCAGTCACGCTGGCGTTGTCTTTTCCACGTTGCTCGTCGTGTGGCTCAGCGTGCTTCTCGTGCGCCTGCTCGGTGAAGCCGCGGGAGGCAACATCGGAGCGGACGTGGTGGTCGTGCTTGCCGCGCTGTCGACCATCACCGCGCTGCCGACCATTCTGGCGGTCTCGATCTTCATCGCCGTGCTGACCACGGTCACGCGCAACTACCGCGAATCCGAAATGGTCGTGTGGTTCGCCAGCGGCCTGTCGCTGGCGGACTGGCTCAAGCCCGTGCTGCGCGTGGCGGTCCCCGTCGCGATTGCCGTGGCAGGCCTGACGCTGGTGGCGTCGCCCTGGGCCTACCGCCAAATCGGCGAATACCACGAACGCTTCGAACAACGCTCCGACCTGTCCAAGGTCACGGCCGGCCAATTCGCTGAATCCTCCGGCGGCAGCCGCGTGTTCTTTGCTGAAGACCCCGTCAATCCCAGCGACGAACTCGGCAACGTCTTCGCGCGCGAGATCGGTCCTGAATGGCTCAGCGTGCTGACCGCAAGCAGTGCGCACAGCGAAACCCTGCCCAACGGCGACCGCTTCCTTGTGCTGGGCGAGGGTCATCGTTACGACCTGAAGCCGGGTACCCCCGAGCTTCGGCTCGTGCACTTCGAAAAATACGGCCTGCGCCTCGAAAGCAAGTCGGGCGGCGATCCTGTCGCCGAGGCCCGTGCGGCGGCAGAGCGGTCCTCCAAGGCGCGCAGCACGCCGCAACTGGTTGAAGACAACACCAACAGCAGCTGGTCGCAGGTCATGTGGCGGATTTCGCTGCCGCTCGCCGCGCTGAATCTTGCGCTGCTGGCCATTCCGCTGGGCGCGGTAAATCCGCGTCTGGGGCGTTCGGGCGACCTGCTCATCGCCGGTCTGGTCGGTCTGCTCTATATGAACCTGATCAACCTGTCGCGCGCCTGGATCTCCAACGGCAAGCTCAGTTTTGGTCTGGGCGTGTGGCTCATCCACGGCGCCGTCGCGCTGCTGACTGCATTCCTGCTGATGCGCCGCCTGCGCGTGAAGGCGCCGAAGAACAGCGCTTAGCGTAGCGGGCGCCGCCAGCCGGCGCGTTCAGGGCAGATACTTCATCGTTCCACGCCGGCCTGCCAACAGGTCGGCGTTTTTCAATACCGATTTGCGGATGAACTCCCACAGCACCGTCACGCGCTTGAGCTTGCGCAGGTCTTCGTGGCAGTACATCCAGAACGAGCGCGTGATGGCGATCTCGTCCTGCAGCACGGGTTTCAGCCGCGGATCCTGGGCCGCGATGAAGCACGGCAGGATCGCGAGCGACTGGCCCTGCAGCGCCGCGTGGTACTGGGCCACGACGCTCGTGCTGCGCAACACCACCTTGCTTGCCGGCAGCACGTCTTCCAGATAGCGCAGGCGCTCGCTGAACAGCAGCTCGTCCACATAGCCAATGAACGTGTGATCCGCGAGATCTTCGCGGCGCGTGATGGGCGCATGGTTCGCCAGATAGCCTGGTGTGCCGTACAGCCGCAGCGTGTAGTCGCACAGCTTGCTGCACACATACGGACCGCGCTGCGGGCGCTCGATGGTGATGGCCAGATCGGCCTCGCGCTTGGACAGGCTGACAAAGCGCGGCACGGGCAGGATATCCAGCGTGATGTGCGGATAGCGCCGCTGGAAGTCTGCGGCAAGCGGGGTGAGCACATAGCTGCCGAAGCCTTCGGTGGCGCCGATGCGCAGATGCCCCGACAGCGCCTGCCCGATGCCGGACAGGTTCTCGCGCGCGGTGTGCACGACGCTTTCCATCTGCTCGGCATGGACGAACAGCCGCTGGCCGTCGTCCGTCAGCACGAAGCCCGCGCTGCGGGATTTTTCAAAGAGCAGGGTGTCCAGTTCCGTTTCCAGCGCCCGGATGCGGCGCGACACCGTGGTGTGTTCCACGCCCAGCTTGCGCGCCGCTGCGCTGACGCGCTGCGTGCGCGCCACTTCCAGGAAATACCGCAGGCTGTCCCAATCAAGCAAGATCCATCGCTCCAAGGCCCCGGCAGCACGCTGCAACGCGGGTTTTTTTGTGTGTGCATGGATGCACAAGGAATGTGCATTTCTGGTGTTGCTTGTTGATTTTCACACATCTACACTGGATCGGCTGGCCTTGGGCTATGCCCTGGGACCGCAGGCCGCGAAGACGGCGCCACAACGCTAACACTCAGCGCATAAAAACTCAGGAGACAAATCCATGAAATTGCACGCACGCGGGCTCGCCGCAGGCTTGTGTCTGGGCGCCGGTTTGCTTGGGCAGGCCCATGCGGCGGATAAGCCGCCAGTGAAGATCGGCATTCTGACGGATATGTCCGGCACCTATGCCGGCATGGGGGGCGCAGGTTCGGTCGCCGCGGCGCAGTTGGCCATCGACGACTGCCTTGCAGCGGAATGCAAAGGCATGAAGATCGACCTGGTGTCCGCGGACAACCAGAACAAGGCCGACGTCGGCGCCGCGCGCGCCCGCGAATGGTTCGACCGCGACGGCGTCACCGCGATCGCCGACCTCACCAATTCCGCCGTGGCGCTGGCGGTGCAGGGCATCGCCCGCGAAAAGAACAAGGTCGTGATGTTCTCCGGTCCGGCCACCACGGCCCTGACCAACAAGGAATGCTCGCCGGTCGGCTTTCACTGGATGTTCGACACCTACTCGCAGTCTGCGGGCGGCGCCAAAGCCACCGTGCGCGAGGGCGGCAAGTCCTGGTTCTTCATCACCGTCGACTATGCGTTCGGCCACTCGCTGGAGGCCGACACGGCCAAGGCGGTGAAAGCGTTGGGCGGCACGGTGGCCGGCAGCGTGCGGCATCCGCTGAACGCCCCCGACTTCGCGTCCTATCTCTTGCAGGCGCAAAGCTCCAAGGCGCAGGTGGTGGCGCTGGCCAACGGCGGCCAGGACACCGTCAACGCGGTCAAGCAGGCGCGCGAGTTCGGCATCGTGGCCGGCGGCCAGCGCCTGGTTTCGCTGCTGATCTTCCTGTCCGACCTGCGTGCGCTCGGCCTGGAGAACGCCCAAGGGTTGTCCTACGTGGACGGCTTTTACTGGGACTACGACGACGCCACGCGCGAGTGGTCCGGCCGTTTCGAGAAGGCCTTCCGCGGCCTGAAGCCCACCATGACGCAGGCCGGCGTGTATTCCAGCGTGCTGCATTACCTGCGCGCCGTGGCCGCCGCCAACAGCACGGATGGCAAGGTCGTGGCCGACAAGATGCGCGAGATTCCCATCAAGGATCCCATCATGCGCAATGCGTCGATCCGTCCGGACGGCCGCGTGATCCACGATATGTACCTGTACGAAGTCAAGAAGCCCGCGGACTCCAAGGGCGGCTGGGACTATTCGAAGCTGGTGGCCACCATTCCGGCGGCCGAAGCCTTCCAGCCCCTGGCCGATTCGAGCTGCCCGCTGGTGAAGAAATAATCCGAGGCCCGCGGGCGTTGTCCCGCGGGCCCGGTTCGATCCAAGAACGCGGATGACCATCCGCATCGACTACGCAGTGTGAGGAGCATCAAAATGAGTGAAGTCCCGCGCGTTCCGCTACTGATCGGCGGCAAGCTTGTGCAGTCCAAAACCACCGAATGGCGAGACGTGATCAACCCCGCCACCCAGGAGGTCGTCGCCAAGGTGCCCTTCGCCACGCGCGAAGAACTGGACCTGGCCGTCTCCAATGCCAAGGAGGCTTTCAAGACCTGGCGCAACGCCGGGCAGGGCGCACGCATGCGCGTCATGCTCAAGTTCCAGGAGCTGCTGCGCGCCAATACCGGCAAGCTGGCCGAGATGATTACCCGCGAACACGGCAAGACGCTGCCGGACGCCGAGGGTGAAGTCGGCCGCGGTCTGGAAGTGGTCGAGCACGCCTGCTCGATCGCCAACCTGCAATTGGGCGAATACGCGGAAAACGCGGCGTCCGGGATCGACGTCTACACGTTGATCCAGCCGCTGGGCGTGTGCGCGGGCATCACTGCGTTCAATTTCCCGGTGATGCTGCCGTGCTTCATGTTCCCCATCGCCGTGGCCTGCGGCAATACGTTCGTGCTCAAGCCATCCGAGCAGGATCCGACCTCGTCGCTGTTCCTGGCGGAACTGGCGCTGGAAGCCGGCCTGCCGCCCGGTGTGCTCAACGTGGTGCACGGCGGCCCGGAAACGGCCAACGGCCTGTGCGAGCATCCGGACATCAAGGCGGTGTCGTTCATCGGCTCGACGCGCGTGGGCACCGAGATCTACAACCGCGCATCGGCTGCCGGCAAGCGCTGCCAGTCGATGATGGGCGCCAAGAACCACTGCGTGGTTCTGCCGGACGCTGATCCGGAAGTCGCATTGAACCAACTGCTCGGGGCCGCCTTCGGTGCGGCCGGCCAACGCTGCATGGCGTCGTCCGTGGCCGTGCTGGTGGGCGAGGCCCGCAACTGGCTGCCCGATTTCGTCGAACGCGCCAAGAAGCTCAAGGTCAACGCCGGCACGGATCGCCAGGCCGACCTGGGTCCGCTGGTGTCGCCCAATGCGAAAAAGCGCGTGGAAAGCCTGATCCAGAAGGGCGTGGACGAAGGCGCCAAGCTGCTGCTCGACGGCCGCAACCTGAAGGTGGCGGGTTTCGAGGAAGGCAACTTCGTCGGCCCCACCGTGTTCGACGGCGTTGCCGAGAACATGACGATCTACACCGAGGAGATCTTCGGGCCGGTCCTGTGCTGCGTTGGCGTCGAGACGCTGGAAGACGCGGTGGAATTCATCAACCGCAACCCCAACGGCAACGGCGTCGCCCTGTTCACGCAGGACGGGGGCGCCGCGCGCTACTTCCAGAACAACATCGACGTGGGCCAGGTCGGCATCAACGTGCCGATTCCGGTGCCGGTGGCGTGGTTCAGCTTCACAGGTTCGCGCGGTTCCAAGCTGGGCGACCTGGGCCCTAACGGCAAGCAAGCGGTGCAGTTCTGGACGCAGACCAAGACGGTCACCGCACGCTGGTCGGCACACGCCAAGACCGTCAACACCACGATCTCGATGCGCTAAAAGAGGGGACGCCTTGCTCCTAAGCTTATACGAATAATTCATATAGCAAGGCGTTCTTATTACTTATAATTGGCCCGTCTATCAGGGGCCAATTAATGAACCTCCAGCAATTTCGTTTCGTGCGTGAAACCATCCGGCGCGACTTCAACCTGACCGAAGCCGCCCGGATGCTCTACACGTCGCAGCCCGGCGTTTCCAAGGCCATCATCGAGTTCGAAGACGAGCTGGGCATCAAGATTTTCGAACGCCACGGCAAGCGCATCAAAGGGCTGACCAAGCCGGGTCTTGCCGTGTCGCAGGTGATCGACCGCATCATGCGCGAAGTCGACAACCTGAAGAAAGTCAGCGACGAATTCGCGCGCCGCGATGAAGGCGGCCTGGTCATTGCCTGCACCCACACGCAGGCGCGCTATCTGCTGCCGCGTGTGATTCCCGCGTTCCGCAAGCAGTTCCCCAAGGTTCACCTATCGCTGGCCGAGGGCAGCCCCGCCCAGCTTGCCGAAATGGTCCTGCATGAACAGGCCGATCTGGCGCTGGCCACCGAATCGCTGGCGTTGACGCCGGGCCTGGCCACCTTGCCGGTCTATGCGTGGGAACACACCGTAGTGGTGCGGCCCGATCATCCGCTGGCCGAACTGACCTCCAGCGCCGCCAAGCGCCTGTCGCTGGCGCAACTGGCTGAATACCCCATCGTGACCTACGATCGCGCCTTCACCGGCCGCAGCACGATCGATGAGATCTTTGCCAACCAGGGCATTCATCCGGACATCGTGCTCGAAGCCATCGACGCCGACGTGATCAAGACGTATGTGGACGTGGGCCTGGGCATCGGCATCATCGCGGGCGTCGCCTATGACCCGCGACGTGATTCCAATCTGGTCGGCCTGCCGGTGGGGCACCTGTTCGGCACGCATACGACCCGCGTGGGCGTGAAGGCGGGCGTGTTCCTGCGCGATTACGTCTACACCTTCCTGGAAATGCTGGCGCCTTCGCTGACCCGGGCGGTGGTGACCGATGCGGTGCAGGGCGCGCCGAAATAGCCTCTCTGCCGGCTCCCGGCGCCTGCCTCGACAACGCGCGACGTCCTTACGACGTCGCGTTTTTTTTGCCCGATGACCTTGGGGAAAGCGTGAGACGGCTATCCCTTTCCATAAGCTCATAAAAATAATTAAATAAGAACCGATCTCATTTGAGTTGACGAAAAAATAGGAATCATTATCATTACATCCAGGCTCAACGACCCAGTGAGGTAAATCATGACGGCAGGACTTAGTGCAGTGGTAGTGGGCGCCGACCGCCTCGGCAATATTCCCGATCTGCTCAAAGGACACAACATCTCGATCACGCACCACATCAGCGGGCGCGATCCTTCACATCAGAAGAAGACCCTGCAACTGCCCTCGGGCACGCAACTGGTCATCCTGCTTACCGATTTTCTTGGCCACAACGTCATGAAGACGTTCCGCAACGCCGCGCAGCGCGGTGGCATCCGGGTCGTCGCTTGTCGCCGTTCCGTGTGCAGCATGCAGCAGGCGCTGCAGCAATGCGGCCTGTGCCCGCGCGCCGGTACCGTTCATTGATGGGACGCGTCTTGCCGCGCATCCACGACAAACTGGGGAGGCCGATAAGGCCTGCGGTCTGAACGCCGCGAAGAGAACAAACAAAAACGCCGCCGGACGAAAGTCTGGCGGCGTTTTGCATTTTGGACGATGGCGGCGGGTAGGCCTGCGTGCGACTATGTTGCCTTGAGTCTGGACAGGGCAGGGCGGTCAGTTTGCCGCGCGGGCCGATGCCATCAGGGTGTTGTCGAGGCGGCGGGCGCCGTTGTAGCGCTTGGACCAGTAGGCCATGGTCATGTTTTCGACACGCACCACGCCGCCGGCGCTGGGGGAATGCACGAAGCGGTCGTCGCCCAGGTAGATGCCAACGTGGGAATAACGGCGGCCCATGGTGTTGAAGAAGACGAGGTCGCCGGCCTGCAGTTCGTTCTTGGCGACGGCCACGCCTTGCTGGGCGATTTCGGCGGCGTTGCGGGGAAGCTTGAGGCCCAGGCCACGTTCGGCCGAGTAAGCGACGAGGCCGCTGCAGTCAAAGCCGGTGTCGGGGGAACTGCCGCCGAAACGGTAGCGGATGCCCAGGTGATTCAGGGCTTCGCTGACCATGCCGTTGTCGGTGCCGACACCCGAATGGGTGCGCTGGCGTTCACGCTTGAATTTCTGGACCACCAGCATGCCGATGGGATCATCGGCGGTGGCAACCCACTCCGTTTCGTAAGGATCGATCTCGGACGTATGGGCGGTTGACTTTTGGCTAGTGCTTGCACAACCCGCCAGACCCGCAAAGCATGCAACCAACGCGAGCATGCGCAGACCGCGCTTTGCAAGGCCAGTGGTTGAATTGAATCGCGCGGGTATGGAGTGTCGATGCATTCGCCTGGGGATGATTCACTGAACACAGCAAAAACCGCGCATTAGCCGCGGTTGGGGCCGAGATGTCAGCAAATTCAACAATTATGTGCAACTTCGCGGGGATTCTACCAAACTTTTAGTGCCGGTTCGTTACGTATCGGCCCTAAATATCCATGCAGCGTGGACATCTGGAAGAATTTTTTGACGTGCGGCAAGTCTCGTGCAAGGTTTGCCTACCAGAATGACCGAAATGATTAGACAAAAAATCAATCAGCCTTAAGGCCTATGAACAATACCAGGAGACAGACATGCAAAGAACCCGGGATTTCCACTATCGCTCGGTGAATGACCGCGACGCCTTCTGGCGTGAAGAGGCCACGCGCATCCACTGGGAAACGCCTTTTGACAATGTGCTGGACTTCTCGCGTCCGCCCTTCGCCAAGTGGTTCGTGGGCGGGCGCACCAATCTTTGCTACAACGCCGTGGACCGCTGGCTGCCGACACAGGCGGACAAGCCGGCGCTGATCTGGGTGTCCACCGAGGTGGACCGTGAGCAGGTCTACACGCGGCAGGACGTCTTCGAGGAAGTGAACGCGGCAGCCGCCATGCTGCGGGAGTTGGGCGTGGAACGCGGCGACCGGGTGCTGCTATACATGCCGATGGTGCCGGAAGCCGTGTTCACCATGCTTGCCTGCGCGCGCATCGGGGCAGTGCATTCGGTGGTGTTCGGCGGGTTTGCATCCGTGAACCTGGCGCAGCGCATCGACGATGCGTCGCCCAAGGTAGTGGTGTGCACGGACGGCGGCTCGCGGGCCGGCAAGGTCGTGCCGTACAAGCCGCTCCTGGATCGCGCCCTGAGCCTGGCCAAGTCGCCGCCGGCCTCGGTGGTGGTGTTCGACCGCGGCCTGGCCCCGTTCGAACCGGTGGCGGGTCGCGATCTGGATTACGCGACGCTGCGCGAACGCCACCGCGGCGCGCGGGTGCCCGTCGAGTGGCTGGAATCGTCCGAGCCCAGCTACATCCTCTACACCTCCGGCACCACCGGCCGCCCCAAGGGCGTGCAGCGCGACACGGGCGGATACGCCGTGGCGCTGGCGTCGTCCATGGAATACCTGTTCGATGGCAAGCCCGGCGACACCTATTTCTGCACCAGCGATATCGGCTGGGTGGTCGGGCATTCCTACATCGTCTACGGACCGCTCATCGGCGGGCAATCGACCATCCTGTACGAGGGAACACCCGTGCGCCCGGACGGCGCGATTCTCTGGAAGCTGGTCGAGCAATTCGGCGTGAATACGCTGTTTTCGGCGCCGACGGCGGTGCGCGTGCTCAAGCGCCAGGATCCCGATCTCTTGCGGCGGCACGATCTGTCCACGCTGCGCGCCGTCTATCTGGCCGGCGAACCGCTCGACGAGCCGACGGCGCAATGGATCTCGGAAGGCTTGGGCACGCCCATCATCGACAACTACTGGCAGACGGAATCCGGCTGGCCGATCCTGTCGGCGCAGCCGGGCGTGGAAAAGGTCGCCACCCGGTTCGGCAGCCCGTCGTTCCCGGTCTACGGCTTTGACGCGCGCATCGTCAGTGAATCCACTGGCGAAGACCTGGGTCCGGACGAGAAGGGCGTGGTCGCCATCGTGCCGCCGCTGCCGCCCGGCGCCATGTCCACCATCTGGGGCGACGACGCGCGCTTCGTCGAAACCTACTTCACGTCGATTCCTGGCCGGCAGGTGTATTCGACCTTCGACTGGGGGCGGGTGGACGCCGATGGCTACTGGTTCATCCTGGGCCGCACGGACGACGTGATCAACGTGGCGGGCCACCGGTTGGGCACGCGCGAGATCGAGGAGTCGGTCAACAGCCACACCGGCATCGCGGAATGCGCGGTGGTGGGTGTGTCCGACCCGCTCAAGGGGCAGGTCGCCATGGCGTTTGCCGTGCTGAAGAATCCGGCCGGCGCCGACACGCCGGAAGCGGCAAAGGCGCTGGAAGCGGATATCATGCGGCTGGTGGAAGAACAGCTTGGGGCGGTGGCAAGGCCGGCCAGGATCCGGTTCGTGGGCGCCCTGCCCAAGACCCGTTCCGGCAAGGTGCTGCGCCGCGCGATCGTCGCGGTATGCGAGTCGCGCGATCCCGGCGACCTGACCACCATGGAAGACCCTAACGCCCTCGAACAGATCAAGGAGTCACTGCAATGAAAACCAAACCCGTGCTGAGCGCCGACGACGTCAAAAAGATCCTGGCCGCGGCCGAAGCACACGCCTTGCAGAACAAGTGGGCCGTCACCATCGCCGTGACCGACGATGGCGGCCATCTGCTGGGCATGCTGCGCCTGGACGATGCGGCGCCGATCTCGTCGCACATCGCGCCCGCCAAGGCCAAGACCGCCGCGCTGGGCCGCCGCGAATCGCGCATCTACGAAGAACTGATCAACAACGGCCGCTACTCGTTCCTGTCGGCGCCGCTGATCGAAGGCATGCTCGAGGGCGGCGTGCCGGTCGTCGTTGACGGCCAGGTCGTCGGCGCGGTGGGCGTATCGGGCGTCAAGTCGACCGAAGACGTGCAGATCGCGCAAGCAGGCATCGCCGCGCTGGGCCTATGAGCCAGGCGCTGCCGCCGGAAACGCCGGCTGGCGTTTCCGCGCAGGACACCCGGGGGGCGGACAGCGGTCCGCTGAACCCCGGCGTGAAACGGCGCGAAGTCTGGGCCTGGGCCATGTACGACTTCGCGAACTCCGGATACACCACCGTGATCCTCACGGCGGTTTTCAGCACCTATTTCGTCGGCGTCGTCGCCGGGCGCGTCACATGGGCCACGCTCGCGTGGACGTCCGCGCTGTCGCTGTCGTACCTCGTCATCATGCTGACCATGCCTACGCTGGGCGCCCGCGCCGATGCACGGGCCAGCAAGCGGCGGCTGCTCTACACCAGCACGGCCGGCTGCGTGGCGGGCACGCTGGTCCTGACGCAAGCGGGGCCGGGCGACGTCTGGCTGGCGCTTGCCGCCATCGTCGTGTCCAACTACTGCTATTGCGTTGGCGAATCCGTGGTCGCGGCGTTCCTGCCTGAACTGGCCAAGCCGCAGGCGTTGGGCCGCGTCTCGGGTTGGGGATGGAGCTTTGGCTATTTCGGCGGCATGCTGACGCTGGGGTTGTCGCTTGTCGTGGTGACGCTGGCCGAAGGGCGAGGCGAGACCGCCGAGCAGTTCGTGCCCTGGGTCATTGTGGTGACAGCCTCGGTATTTGCGCTGGCCGCGCTGCCGTCGTTCTTCATGCTGCGCGAGCGCGCCAAGCCGCAGCAGGGCAATCCGCCCACGCTGCACATGCTCAAGCGCCTGGCCTATGCCTGGCGTGAAACGGGCCTGCATTTCCCGGAATTTCGCCGCCTGTTGATGTGCATTGCCTGCTACCAGGCCGGCATCTCGGTCGTGATCACGCTGGCCGCGGTGTATGCGTCGGAAGTCATGGGTTTCACTACGCCGCAGATCATGTTGCTGGTGTTCACCGTGAACATCGGCGCGGCGGCCGGGGCGTTTTCGTTCGGCTACGTGCAGGACCGCATCGGCCACAAGCCGGCGCTGGCCATCACGCTGGTCGGATGGATCGTGATGGTGCTGACGGCTTACGCGGCCGTGACCGCGCCGGTGTTCTGGGTGGCGGCGGTGCTGGCCGGCCTGTGCATGGGCACGACCCAGAGCGCGGGCCGCGCCATGACCGGCGCGCTGGCGCCGGCGGGCCGGCTGGCCGAGTTCTATTCGCTGTGGACCTTTTCCGTGCAGCTTGCCGCCGTGATCGGCCCGTTGACGTACGGGCTGGTGACGTGGGCCACGGAAGGCAACCATCGCCTGGCCATCCTTGTCACGGGGCTGTTCTTCGTCGGCGGACTGGTCCTGTTGTCGCGGGTGGACATGAAGCGCGGCCTCGCCCGGCAGGCCGCCTGAATGCGGTATACGCCAAGCGGGAAGCGGCTGCTATCCTTATGGACTGCCTTGTGCCGCCGCGTCCCGATGCGGCGGCACATGCTGATTGCTTGGCATTGTTGGCGCGCCGCAGTGCGGCGCGTCGTTGGCTTGTGCATGCTGCCCGGATGGCGCCTTGCGGCGTCTTCCTGCCCGGATCCGGCGCAGACGCATCGCCTTGGGCCTCGTCAATCTGCGGGCTCCGGCCCGCATTTTGCGTAAGGTGCCCGTAAGAGCGCGGCGATACGGTTGCAGGTGGGTAATAAAAAAGCAGCATAAACAACAGAATCACCGATTGGAGACAAGATCATGTCGAACGCTATTGAGTCCGTACTGGTGGAAAACCGCGTGTTTCCGCCGCCCGAGCGCGCCGCGCAGGGCGCCGCGATTTCCAGCATGGACGCCTACAACGCGCTGTGCGCGCAGGTCGAGAACGACTTCGACGGATTCTGGGCCGGACAGGCCCGCGACAATCTGCAGTGGACCAAGCCCTTCACGCAGGTGCTGGACGAGTCCGATGCCCCGTTCTACCGCTGGTTCGGCGACGGCGAACTGAACGTCTCGGCCAATTGCCTGGACGTACACCTGACCAACGGCAACGCCGACAAGACCGCCATCATCTTCGAATCCGACGATGGCAAGGTCGACAAGGTCACCTATCGCGAACTGCTGGCGCGCGTCTGCCGCTTCGCCAATGGGCTGGCCGCGCTGGGCTACAAGAAGGGCGATCGCGCCATCATCTACATGCCCATGTCCATCGAAGCCGTGGTCGCCATGCAGGCCTGCGCACGCTTGGGCGTGACGCACTCGGTGGTGTTCGGCGGTTTTTCGGCCAAGAGCCTGCAGGAACGCATCGTCGACGTGGGCGCATCGCTCATCATCACGGCCGACGAACAGGTGCGCGGCGGCAAGACCATTCCGCTCAAGCCCGCCGTGGAAGAAGCCATCGCCATGGGCGGCTGCGAAGCCGTCACCAAGGTCGTCGTCTACCGCCGCACGGGCGGCAAGGTGCAGTGGAACGAAGGCCGCGATCTCTGGATGCAGGACGTCGAGGCCGGCCAGCCGGACACCTGCGAGCCGGTGCCCGTCAACGCCGAACACCCGCTCTTCATCCTGTACACCTCCGGTTCCACGGGCAAGCCCAAGGGCGTGCAGCATTCGTCCGCCGGCTACCTGTTGTGGGCGCTCCTGACCGTCAAGTGGACCTTCGACGCGCGCAAGGACGACGTCTACTGGTGCACCGCCGACGTGGGCTGGGTTACCGGTCACACGTACATCACCTACGGCCCGCTTGCTGCTGGCCTGACGCAGATCGTCTTCGAAGGCGTGCCCACGTTCCCCAACGCCGGCCGCTTCTGGGACATGATCGCGCGCCACAAGGTCACCACGTTCTATACGGCGCCGACCGCGATCCGCTCGCTGATCAAGGCGTCTGAAGCCACGCCCGACGCGCATCCCACGAACTACGATCTGGACTCGCTGCGCATCATCGGCACGGTGGGCGAGCCCATCAACCCCGAAGCCTGGATGTGGTATCACAAGAACGTCGGCCGCGAGCGCTGCCCCATTGTGGATACCTGGTGGCAGACCGAAACCGGCGGGCACATGATCACGCCGCTGCCGGGCGCCACGCCCACCAAACCGGGCTCGTGCACGCTGCCCCTGCCGGGCATTGCCGCTGCCATCGTCGACGAGACCGGCGGCGACGTGGACAAGGGCAATGGCGGCTTCCTGGTCATCAAGCGTCCGTGGCCCGCCATGATCCGCAACATCTGGGGCGATCCGGAACGCTTCAAGAAGAGCTACTTCCCGTCTGAACTGCGTGGTTATTACCTTGCGGGCGACGGTGCGCAGCGCGACGCGGACGGCTACTTCTGGATCATGGGCCGTATCGACGACGTGCTGAATGTCTCGGGTCACCGCCTGGGCACGATGGAAGTCGAGTCGGCGCTGGTGGCGCACGAAATGGTGGCCGAGGCCGCCGTCGTGGGCCGTCCCGACGACACGACCGGCGAGGCCGTTGTGGCCTTCGTCGTGCTCAAGCGCTCGCGTCCGGAAGGCGAAGAGGCCCAGGCCATCGCCAAGCAGTTGCGCGACTGGGTGGCCCGCGAGATCGGTCCCATCGCCAAGCCCAAGGACATCCGTTTCGGCGACAACCTGCCCAAGACCCGTTCGGGCAAGATCATGCGCCGCCTGCTGCGCGTGGTCGCCAAGGGCGAGGAAGTGACGCAGGACGTGTCCACGCTGGAAAACCCCGCTATCCTGGAGCAGCTCGCCAAGCCGCTGTAAATGCAACCGGCCGGATTTCACCGGCCGTTTGCAGCGCGACAGGCGCATAATGACGACGCCCGTGCCGGCATGTAGCGGCACGGGCGTCGTCATTCCTGGATTGCCAAATTTCTTCGCATGGAGCCGCACCCGTGAGCAGCAGTTTCGATCGCGCAGGGCTTGCCCTGATGTTCAGCACCATCCTGGTCTGGGCGGGAAGCTGGATCGCGATGAAGCTGATCGTGCCCTATATCGGACCGTTCGACTTCGTGGCCCTGCGCTACGTGACGGGCAGCCTGGTGCTTTTCGCGCTGGTGATTGCCACGCGCCGGCCGCTGGCGATGCCGCCCTGGAAGCTGACCCTCTTGATCGGCCTGACCCAGACGGCGGGCTTTCAGGGCTTCGTCCAGACCGCGCTGGTGGACGGGGGCGTGGGCAAGGTGTCCCTCATGGCCTACACCATGCCGTTCTGGGTCGTGCTGTTTGCGTGGTGGTTGCTGGGCGAGCGGCCCACGGCCCGGCACGCGGCCGGCATCGCGCTGGCCGCCGTCGGCCTGATCTGTTTCGTCGAACCCTGGAACGGGCTGGGCGACATCCGCCCCGTGCTGCTGGGCCTGGGCAGCGGCCTGTGCTGGGGCGTGGGCACGGTGCTGTCCAAGCGCATGTTCGACCGCCATGCGCCGGACGTGATGACGTTCACCGCGTGGCAGATGCTGTTCGGCGGCCTGGTCATGGTGCCCATCGCCTATCTGGTGCCGCAGATGACCGCCCAATGGGGCTGGCCGCTCTGGACCGGCATGACCTACATTGTGCTGATCGCCACCGCGGCGGGCTGGCTGCTGTGGCTGCAGGTCGTGCGCCGCGTGCCCGCGTCGATCGCGGGACTGTCGAGCCTGGGCGTGCCCGTGGTGGCCATGCTGCTGGCATGGGCCATTCTGTCCGAGCGTCCCACGCCCGTCGAGGTAGGCGGGATGGTGCTGATCCTGGCTGGCATCTTTGTGGTGAGCCGTGCCGCGCCGGCCGCGCGCGCCGAATGACCTTTCCGAATTCCCGTCCTCTCCAATCCCCTGGAAACTTTCATGATTGATCTGCGTAGCGATACCGTCACCCGTCCCGATGCGGCCATGCTGCAGGCGATGGCCAATGCCCCGCTGGGCGATGACGTGATGGGCGACGATCCCACCGTGATCCGCCTTCAAAAGACGTTGGCCGAGCGCACCGGCAAGGCTGCCGGCCTGTTCTTCCCGTCGGGCACGCAAAGCAACCTGGCCGCGCTCATGGCGCATTGCGACCGCGGCGACGAGTACCTTGTCGGCCAGCTTGCGCATACCTACAAATACGAGGGCGGCGGCGCAGCGGTGCTGGGCAGCATCCAGCCCCAGCCCATCGAACACGCGCCGGATGGATCGTTGCCGCTGGAAAAACTTGCCGCGGCACTCAAGCCCAAGGGCGACCCGCACTTCGCTCGCACGCGCCTGCTGGCGCTGGAAAACACCTTCCACGGTAAGCCGATTCCGGCCGCATACATCCAGGCCGCGACGTCCTGGGCGCGGGAGCAGGGCCTTGCCACGCACCTGGACGGGGCGCGCGTGTTCAACGCGGCTGTCGCCAGCGGCAAACCCGTGGCCGAGCTTTGCCAGCCATTCGACTCGGTGTCCATCTGCTTTTCAAAGGGCTTGGGCGCGCCGGTCGGATCGGTGCTGGTCGGCAGCGAGGAATTGATCGGCCGCGCGCATCGCTGGCGCAAGATGCTGGGCGGCGGCCTGCGCCAGTCTGGCGTGCTGGCGGCCGCGTGCCTGTACGCGCTGGAGCACAACGTGGAACGGCTGGCGCAGGACCACGAGAACGCGCGCCTGTTGGCCGAAGGCCTGCGGGGCATTGCCGGCGTCAAGGTGCTGAGCCAGGACACCAACATGGTGTTCGTGGAATTCGAGCCGTCACGCTGCGATGCGCTGACGGCGGCGCTGGGCAAGGAAGACATCCTGATGCGCGCCGTCTATGGCGGTCCGACGCGCCTGGTCACGCATCTGAACGTGTCGGCCGACGACGTGCGGCGCGTGGTCGAGGCGGTGGGGCGGTTGTTGCGTTGAGCCGCCTCGGCGATCGCAATCGCGCCGTCGCCGCGAGTTCAGCCGTGGCGCGCGCGGCTGTCGGAGGGCGCCTCGTCGCGCTCCTGCATGCCGTAGTCGCGCAGCACCTGGGCCACGCGCAGACGGTAGTTCTGGAACACGCCGCCGCGCCCGGCCTCTTGCGCGCGGCGGTGCGATTCCAGGGAACGCCAGCGCAGCACCGCGGCCTCGTCGCGCCAGAATGACAGCGACAGCAGCTTGCCGGGCGTGGACAGGCTTTGAAAGCGTTCGACGGAGATGAAGCCGTCGATGGTGCGCAGTTCGTCGATCAGGCCGGCCGCAATCTCCAGATACGGGGCGGGGTCGCCGTGGGCGGGCTCGACTTCGAATATCACGGCAATCATGGGTTGCTGTCCTTTTGATAATCAAACTGGGCATGCGCGCGTTGGAGAGCGCGCGATAGCGCAATCGCGTGGGTCTGGATGCGTGACGGCGTCCAGGGGATTGGGGGCGGCATGACGGGTGGACGGTGACCGATGGGGGATTCGGCCGCCAGTATCCGCCAGCCCCGCAGGCAACGATTCGGTGTGAACCGAACTATGTCTGCGCCGCGTCGCCGTCGGCCAGCAACGCCGCGTAGCCCTGCCGTGAATCGGGCCATTGCAGCGACAGGCCGCTGGCGCGCAGGCGCGCATTGCTGAGCTTCTTGCTGCCTACGTTGGCGGGCGCCGCCGCCTCGCGCGGGGCCGGGGCGCCGATCATCCGGGCCAGTTCGGCATACAGGACGTGCAAAGGCAGGGGCGTGTCATCGCAACCGATGTACACCGGCGCAACCTCTGGCAGCAGCGCCAGGTGCACCACGGCGGCGGCCGCGTCGTCGATGTGGATGCGGTTGGCCCAATGCTCGGGCTGCACAGGCGCCCCTGCCGCGCCGCTGCGCAGGCGCTCGATGAGTTGCATTCGGCCTGGCCCGTACAGGCCCGCGAGCCGCAGCGCCGCCGAGGAAACCGGCTGTGCGGCGAGCGTGGCTTCGGCTTCGAGCAGCACTTTCCCATTGAAGCCTTGCGGCGCGGGCGGCGTGTCTTCGTCCACCCAGCCGCCGTGATGTTCACCGTATACGGCGCTGGAAGAGACGAACACGATGCGCTTCAAGGCGGATCTATCCATCGCTTGCATCACGTTGGCCAGGCCATCCACAAACACGCCGCGGTAGGCCTGCGGATCGCGCGCACCGGGCGAGGGCAGGTGGATGAGCCGCGTGACGCCTCGCGGTAGCGAGGCAAGCGTGTCCGGGCGCGTGATATCGCCCTGCAGCCATTGAACGCCGCTGGCATCGCCGGCGGGCGGGTGGCGGCGCAGCGCATGGACCTCGTCGCCGCGCGCCAGAAAGCGCTGTGCCGCGCGCATGCCCAGGTCACCGCAGCCGATCAGAAGTACGCGTTCGCTCATGTTGTCGCTCCAGGCAGTCGGAAAAAAAGGCGCCCCGCGGGGCGCCTTCTGGGCGGGCGCGGTGCGCCCTTAGTGTCACATGCCGCTGTAGACCGGTCCTTCGCCGCCTTGCGGCGCCACCCAGACGATATTCTGCGTGGGGTCCTTGATGTCGCAGGTCTTGCAGTGCACACAGTTCTGCGCGTTGATCTGCAAGCGGTCCTCGCCGTGGTCGTCCTTGACGAACTCGTACACGCCGGCCGGGCAGTAGCGCGACTCGGGGCCGCCGTACTTGGCCAGGTTCACCTTCACCGGCACGGACGGATCCTTGAGGGTCAGGTGGACGGGCTCGTTCTCGTCGTGGTTGGTGTTGGAAATGAACACCGAGCTCAACTTGTCGAACGTGAGCTTGCCGTCAGGCTTGGGGTAGTCGATGCGCGCGCATTGCGACGCCGGTTGCAGACAGGCGTGGTCGGGCTTGTTGTGACGCAGTGTCCAGGGCATCTTGCCCTTGAGCAGCAGCTGTTCGATGCCGGTCATCAGCGTGGCGACCGTGCGGCCCTTCTTGAACCACTGCTTGAAGTTGCGCGCCTTGTTCAGTTCTTCGTGCAGCCAGGAGGCTTCGAAGGCCTTGGGGTAGGCGGTCAGTTCGTCCTGGCGGCGGTCGGCAACGAGGGCGTCGAAGGCGGCTTCGGCAGCCAGCTTGCCCGACTTGATGGCGGCGTGGCTACCCTTGATGCGCGAGGCGTTCAGGAAACCGGCTTCGCAGCCGACCAGCACGCCGCCCGGGAACGTGAGCTTGGGCAGCGCCAGCAGGCCGCCGGCGGTGATGGCGCGCGCGCCGTAGGCGATGCGCTTGCCGCCTTCGAATGTGCCGCGGATGGCCGGGTGGGTCTTGTAGCGCTGGAATTCGTCGAAGGGCGACAGCCACGGATTGGCGTAGTCCAGGCCGACGATCATGCCCACGGCCACCAGGTTGTTGTCCAGGTGATAGAGGAACGAGCCGCCGTAGGTGTCGGCATCCAGCGGCCAGCCGGCGGTGTGGACCACCAGGCCAGGCTTGGATTGGGCCGGATCGACTTCCCACATTTCCTTGATGCCGATGCCGTAGGACTGCGGGTTGCGGCCATCGTCCAGCTTGAAGCGTTCGATGAGCTGACGGCCGAGCTGGCCGCGCGAGCCTTCGCTGAACACCGTGTAGCGGGCATGCAGTTCCATGCCGGGCTGGTAGTGGTCGGTGTGGCTGCCGTCGCGGGCCACGCCCATGTCGCCGGTGGCCACGCCGCGGACGGCGCCGTTTTCGTCGTACAGCACTTCAACGGCCGCAAAGCCGGGGAAGATGTCCACGCCCAGCGCTTCGGCCTGTTCGCCCATCCACTTGACGACGTCGCCCAGACGGACGATGTAGTTGCCTTCGTTGTGGAAGCACGGGGGCAGCAGCCAGTTCGGCGTGGCGCGCGCGCCGGTCTCGGACAGGAACAGGAACTTGTCCTGCGTGACGGGCACGTTCAGCGGCGCGCCTTTCTCTTTCCAGTCGGGGATGAGTTCGGTCAGCGCCAGCGGGTCCATGACGGCGCCGGACAGGATGTGCGCGCCAAGTTCCGCGCCTTTCTCCAGTACGCAGACACCGATCTCCTGATTCTTCTCAGCGGCCAGCTGCTTCAGACGGATTGCTGTGGCCAGGCCGGCGGGACCACCGCCAACCACGACCACGTCATATTCCATCGACTCGCGTTCAGACATTGCAAAGCTCCCCGTATGTATTCCATATATGGCTGGAAGTATTATCGGCGATTGTATTGCAGGCGAGGGTCCTGTATCCCTTCGCATTTCTTTTAGCCTTCAGGAGTTATTGGTGAACCCGGACAACCTGTCTGCGCGGCTGCTTTCGGTGGGCGACACCCATCAGCTCGAATTGCCCTTACGCTGGGGCGATTCAGACGCCTTGAACCATCTGAACAACACGCTGTATTTCCGCCTCATGGAAGAGGCTCGCATGCAGATTCTGTATAACGCGGGCTTCAAGCTGCCGGCCGACGATGGCGCGATCCTGGCGCACGCGTCGTGCGATTTCCTGCGTCCGCTGACGTATCCGGCCACCGTCCGTGTGACGCATAAGGTGACGCGCATCGGCCGCTCCAGCGCCGAATTCGAGCTGCTGCTCGAGAAGGTCGGTGACGACGCGGGCCCCTATGCGCGCGGCCGGAATGTGCTGGTATGGATGGATTACGTGGCCAATACGTCCGCGCCGTGGCCGCCTGAAGTCCTGGCCCAAATGGCCACGCAGTTCACGCCGGCCCAATGAGCATGCGCGGCCGCGGGCCGCGCACCGGCCAAAATAGCGCGTGCTTTGACCGGTCATGTCGGTAAAATCTAGCGCAAAATCAGAAAAGCAATGAGGGCGCGCCACCCTCGGCGCCACCGCTTCACGGAAATCGGGCCTCGCCGCGATGCCCGCGTAGCCTGCGCCAACAGCCGCGCCCCAAGGAACGACTGGGCTTGTCCCGATTCCCCAATTTTTCCGGGACCCGTGCGCGGGTAGCGGCGGGGCGGGCTCACTTTGGTTAGACCTTAACTAGGAGTTGGAGCGATGGACAAGGTTTATGCAAGCGCCCAGGAGGCGCTGGCAGGCATCGTCAAGGACGGTCAGATGATCGCCGTGGGCGGTTTCGGCCTGTGCGGTATTCCCGAGGCGCTGATCGCCGCACTGCGCGATTCGGGCGTCAAGGATCTCACCTGCATCAGCAACAACGCGGGCGTCGACGGTTTTGGCCTGGGCCAGCTGCTCAACACGCGCCAGGTGCGCAAGATGATCGCGTCCTACGTCGGCGAGAACAAGGAATTCGAACGCCAGTATCTGTCGGGCGAACTCGAGCTTGAATTCACGCCGCAGGGCACGCTGGCCGAAAAGCTGCGCGCCGGCGGCGCCGGCATTCCGGCGTTCTTCACCCGCACCGGTGTGGGCACCATCGTGGCCGAGGGCAAGGAAATCCGCGAGTTCGACGGCCATCAGTACGTGATGGAGCGTTCGCTGGTGCCGGACGTGTCGCTGGTCAAGGCGCACATCGCCGACCGCAGCGGCAACCTGGTGTTCCGCAAGACCGCGCGCAACTTCAATCCGAACGTCGCCATGGCGGGCAAGTTCACGGTCGTCGAGGTCGAACAGATCGTCGACACCGGCAGCCTGGACCCGGATCAGATCCATCTGCCCGGCATCTATGTGCAACGGATCGTGGTGAACGCCACGCCCGAAAAGCGCATCGAACAACGCACCACTCGCCCGGCCTAAGGAGAAGACGACATGGCATGGTCCCGCGATGAAATGGCGGCACGCGCCGCGCGCGAGCTGCAAGACGGCTTTTATGTGAACCTGGGCATCGGCCTGCCCACGCTGGTCGCCAACCACGTCCCCGCAGGCGTGGAAGTGTGGCTGCAATCCGAAAACGGCCTGCTGGGCATCGGCCCGTTCCCCACCGACGATCAGGTCGACGCCGACCTCATCAACGCCGGCAAGCAGACGGTCACGACGCTGCCCGGCTCGTCGATCTTCTCGTCGGCCGACTCGTTCGCGATGATCCGCGGCGGCAAGATCAACCTGGCGATCCTGGGCGCGATGCAGGTCTCCGAAAAAGGCGATCTGGCCAACTGGATGATCCCGGGCAAGATGGTCAAGGGCATGGGCGGCGCAATGGACCTGGTGGCCGGCGTTGGCCGCGTGGTCGTGCTGATGGAGCACGTCGCCAAGAAGAAGGACGGCTCGGAAGACATCAAGCTGCTGCCCGAATGCAACCTCCCGCTGACCGGCGTAGGCGTGGTTGACCTCATCATCACCGACCTGGGCGTGATGGAAGTCACCGAAAACGGCCTGAAGCTGCTGGAAACGGCGCCCGGCGTGACGGTGGACGAGATCAAGTCCAAGACGGCGGCGAAGTTGGACGTGTCGGCGGTGCAGTAATAATCCGCGAACGCCTGGCCGGCTCATGCGGCCGGCACCCGCCAAAGCAAAGCGCCCGTTCAAGACGGGCGCTTTTTTGATTCTGCGGATCGCTGGGCGGGGCGTTTGGCCTGCCGCCGTTACGCGGTTTCCTGCAACAGCATCCCCACATGCGGGATGCCGTCCTCCATGTATTCCTCAGTCACCGGCACAAAGCCGTGGCCGCCGTAATAGCCTTTGAGCCGCGCCTGCGCACCCAAATAAACCGGCTGACCCGGCCACAACCGCTGCACTTCTTCCTTTGCGCGGCGCATCAGCTCATGCCCCAACCCTGTTCCACGCGCGGCCGGGGCGGTGATCACGCGGCCGATAATGGCGCGG
>Ga0213828_1000257_pt1 | contig 55208 bp, 54 predicted proteins | sample MC6MC0897MG_FD_180664 | JGI IMG/M metagenome (GOLD analysis project Ga0213828, IMG submission 180664) | Enriched soil aggregate microbial communities from Iowa State University, Ames, United States - MC6-MC0897-MG | ecosystem: Environmental > Terrestrial > Soil > Unclassified | place: USA: Iowa...
ACGCCCTGACCGCCTCCGGCGTTGAAGTGGCCAAAGCTGAAGTTCGTCTGCCGAACGGCACCATCCGTCAGGTTGGCGAATACGACGTAGCCGTGCACCTGCACAGCGACGTTGAAGCCACCGTACGTGTGGTCGTCGTAGCTGCCTAAGCTGCGCTGACTGGCTGGCCCCTGGCGGGCTTGCCGGTTAACATCGGGCACGGTCCTGTTCTTTACAGGCCGTGCCCTTTGTCTTTTTCATCCTCCAGAATTCTTTCGTGGCCATGAACGAGATCACCAATCCCGACCAGCTAGACCTGCAAACCGCTGCCCTCAAGGTGCCGCCGCATTCCATCGAGGCCGAACAGGCCGTGCTCGGTGGCCTGATGCTGGACAACAACGCCTGGGAGCGGGTGCTGGATCAGGTTTCGGATGGCGATTTCTATCGGCATGACCACCGCCTGATCTTCCGTGCCGTGCACAAGCTGGCGGACGCCAACCAGCCGTTCGACGTCGTCACCCTGCACGAGCAACTGGACAAGGAAGGCCTGTCGACCCAGGTCGGCGGCCTGGCGTACCTGGCCGAGCTGGCCAAGAACACGCCATCGGTGGCCAACATCAAGGCGTACGCCGCGATCATTCGCGAGCGGGCCACGTTGCGCCAGCTGATCAGCATCAGTACCGACATCGCCGACAACGCTTTCAACCCGCAGGGGCGCAACGCCGAAGAAATCCTCGACGACGCCGAGCGGCAGATCTTCCAGATCGCCGAGGCGCGGCCGAAGACCGGTGGCCCGGTGGGGGTCAACGAGCTGTTGACCAAGGCCATCGACCGGATCGACACGCTGTTCAACTCCGACAGCGATATCACCGGCGTCTCCACCGGCTACACCGACCTGGACGAGAAGACCAGCGGCCTGCAGGCGGCCGACCTGATCATCGTTGCTGGTCGTCCGTCGATGGGCAAGACCACCTTCGCCATGAACCTGGTGGAAAACGCCGTGCTGCGGACCGACAAGGCTGTGCTGGTGTTCTCCCTCGAGATGCCAGGTGAGTCGCTGATCATGCGTATGCTTTCGTCCCTGGGCCGTATCGACCAGACCAAGGTGCGTTCCGGCCAACTGGACGATGACGACTGGCCGCGCCTGACCTCGGCGGTCAACCTGCTCAACGACCGCAAGCTGTTCATCGACGATACCGCTGGCATCAGCCCGTCGGAGATGCGCGCGCGCACCCGCCGCCTGGCGCGTGAGCACGGCGAGATCGGCATGATCATGGTCGACTACCTGCAGCTGATGCAGATCCCAGGTTCGGCCGGTGACAACCGTACCAACGAAATTTCCGAGATCTCCCGCTCGCTCAAGGCCCTGGCCAAGGAATTCAACTGCCCGGTCATCGCCCTGTCGCAGCTCAACCGCTCCCTCGAGCAGCGGCCGAACAAGCGCCCGGTGAACTCCGACTTGCGTGAATCCGGTGCAATCGAGCAGGACGCCGACGTGATCATGTTCGTGTACCGGGATGAGGTGTACCACCCGGAGACCGAGCACAAGGGGATTGCCGAAATCATCATCGGCAAGCAGCGTAACGGCCCCATCGGCTTCATCCGCCTGGCGTTCATTGGCAAGTACACCCGCTTCGAGAACCTCGCGCCGGGCATGTACAACTTCGACGACGACGAATAATCCAGGCAGGCCTGATCCATGAATCCGACCTCTGTAGTCGGATTTGGTCAAAATTTGTGCTATATTCCGCGCCCGCGATTTCCCTGAACACCAAAACCGGTCACTGACATGCAAGCAGCCAAACCACTCTACGACTATCCCAAGTACTGGGCCGAATGCTTCGGGCCAGCACCTTTCCTGCCAATGAGCAGGGAGGAGATGGATCTGCTCGGCTGGGATTCCTGCGACATCATCATCGTGACCGGTGACGCCTACGTCGACCACGCGTCGTTCGGCATGGCCATCATCGGCCGCCTGCTGGAAGCCCAGGGCTTCCGTGTGGGCATCATTGCCCAGCCGAACTGGCAGTCGAAAGACGACTTCATGAAGCTTGGCGAGCCGAACCTGTTCTTCGGTGTCGCCGCGGGCAACATGGACTCGATGATCAACCGCTACACCGCGGACAAGAAAATCCGCTCCGATGACGCCTACACGCCTGGCGGCCTGGCCGGCAAACGCCCGGACCGCGCCAGCCTGGTGTACAGCCAGCGCTGCAAGGAAGCCTACAAGCACGTGCCGATCGTGCTGGGCGGCATCGAAGCGTCGCTGCGCCGCATCGCCCACTACGATTACTGGCAGGACAAGGTCCGCCACTCGATCCTGATCGACGCCAGCGCCGACATTCTGCTGTACGGCAACGCCGAGCGGGCGATCGTCGAGGTGGCCCAGCGCCTGTCCCAGGGCGAGAGCATCGAGCGCATCACCGATGTGCGCGGCACGGCATTCGTGCGCCGTGACACGCCAGAGGGCTGGTACGAGATCGACTCCACGCGCATCGACCGCCCAGGCCGCGTCGACAAGATCATCAACCCGTACGTCAACACCCAGGACACCCAGGCCTGCGCCATCGAGCAGGCCAAGGGCGACCAGGAAGACCCGAACGAAGCCAAGGTCGTGCAGATTCTCGACAGCCCGAGCGTGACCCGGGAAAAGTCGGTGATCCGCCTGCCTTCGTTCGAAAAGGTGCGTAACGACCCGGTACTCTATGCCCACGCCAACCGCGTGCTGCACCTGGAGACCAACCCGGGCAACGCCCGCGCCCTGGTGCAGAAGCACGGCGAAGTGGATGTGTGGTTCAACCCGCCACCCATCCCCATGACCACCGAAGAAATGGACTACGTGTTCGGCATGCCTTACGCCCGTGTGCCGCACCCGGCCTATGGCAAGGAGCGCATCCCGGCCTACGAGATGATCCGTTTCTCGGTGAACATCATGCGTGGCTGCTTTGGTGGCTGCACCTTCTGCTCGATCACCGAGCACGAAGGCCGCATTATCCAGAACCGCTCGCACGAGTCGATCCTGCACGAGATCGAAGAGATGCGCGACAAGGTGCCGGGCTTCACCGGCGTGGTCTCCGACCTTGGCGGGCCGACCGCCAACATGTACCGCATCGCCTGCAAGAGCCATGAAATCGAGAAGCACTGCCGCAAGCCGTCGTGCGTGTTCCCGGGTATCTGCGAAAACCTCAACACCGACCACAGCTCGCTGATCGAGCTGTACCGCAAGGCCCGTGCCCTGCCAGGTGTGAAGAAGATCCTGATCGCCTCGGGCCTGCGCTACGACCTGGCCGTGGAGTCGCCGGAGTACGTCAAGGAACTGGTTACCCACCACGTGGGCGGCTACCTGAAGATTGCCCCGGAGCACACCGAGCGTGGCCCGCTGGACAAGATGATGAAGCCGGGTATCGGCTCGTACGACCGCTTCAAGCGTATGTTCGAGAAGTACTCGAAAGAGGCGGGCAAGGAGCAGTACCTGATCCCGTACTTCATCGCCGCGCACCCGGGCACCACCGACGAAGACATGATGAACCTGGCCCTGTGGCTGAAGGGCAACGGCTTCCGCGCCGACCAGGTGCAGGCGTTCTACCCGTCGCCGATGGCCTCGGCCACGGCCATGTACCACTCGGGCAAGAACCCGCTGCGCAAGGTGACCTACAAGAGTGAAGGGGTGGAGATCGTCAAGAGCGACGAGCAACGCCGCCTGCACAAGGCGTTCTTGCGCTACCACGACCCGAAGGGCTGGCCGATGCTGCGTGAAGCGCTGGAGCGTATGGGCCGCGCCGACCTGATCGGGCCGGGCAAGCATCAGCTGATCCCGCTGCACCAGCCGCAGTCCGACACGTACCAGAGCGCGCGCCGCAAGAACTCGACCCCAGCGGGCAGCCACAAGGTGGGCAAGGACCAGAAGATCCTCACCCAGCACACCGGCCTGCCGCCGCGTGGTAGCGATGGCAGCAAGCCGTGGGACAAGCGTGAGAAGGCCAAGGCCGAGGCGTTTGCGCGTAACCAGCAGGCGGCCAAGGAGCGCAAGGAAGCAGCCAAGGGCGGCAAGGGCAACAAGAAGCCGCGTCAGCCCGTTATTCCGCGCTGATTGATCTATTTGGGGCTGCTTTGCAGCCCTTTCGCGGCACAAGGCCGCTCCTACAAGAAACCGCGATTCCCTGTAGGAGCGGCCTTGTGCCGCGAAAGGACCGCAAAGCGGTCCCAAAAATCTCAGCTTTAGTCAGGCTGCTTGTCGACCCACTTCGGCACCACCGGCGCCACAAAGCTGTCCATCCCGTCCAGCAGCGCGTCCGGCTGCTGCCCCAGCAGCAACATCGCCCGATGTTGCGGCCGCACAAAGCCTTCTTCGACGATATGGTCCAGGAACCCGCCCAGTTTCGTGTAGAAGCCGTTCACATCCAGCAGCCCCAACGGCTTGGCGTGATAGCCCAGTTGCCCCCAGGTCCATACCTCGAACAATTCTTCCAGCGTACCCAGCCCACCCGGCAGGGCGATGAAGGCATCGCTAAGCTCGGCCATGCGTGCCTTGCGCGCATGCATGCCGTCGACCACTTCCAGGCGGCTGAGGCCCTTGTGGCCGATTTCGGCGTTCATCAGGCTTTCGGGAATGATCCCGATCACTTCGCCACCGGCCGCCATGGCCGCGTCGGCAACGGTGCCCATCAGGCCGACCGCGCCGCCGCCATACACCAGGGTCAGGCCGCGGCGCGCAATGGCCTGGCCAAGCGCGATGGCGGCTTCACGGTAGGCAGGGTTGGCGCCGATGCTGGCGCCGCAGAACACACAAACGGAACGTACGGGCATTGCTCATCTCCTGTCACTCAGGTGGACAGGGTACGGCGCATGCCCGTCGCTTCCAAGGCCACGTTCATTCCGGGCGGGAGAATTCGCAGATGGCGCCCGTTGCCCCGTGGGCATAGGCGGCGAGCAGGCTGTTGATAAATGCAGAGATGGGCATTTGGTATTGCTCCTAAATGAGAGGTTGTCCCATCGTCTATTAAAAGGGCATGATGTGCTCTTAGATTGGTTGTATACAATCCATTGAACAATTCTACTGGCTGGCCTGTTGACACCCCCTTGACCCATATCAGCAAGGGGCTGAACGGTTTCGGGCAGTCTCGCAATTGATAAAACCCTGCCAAGGAGATTCATGATGTTTGCGAAAGCTGTAGCGGTATCCCTGCTGACCCTCGCCAGCGCCTCTGTCTTTGCAGCCGAATGCTCGGTGACTGTCGAATCGACGGACCAGATGTCCTACACCACCAAAGAATTCACCGTCGACAAGAGCTGCAAGGAATTCACCGTCAAACTGACCCACTCCGGCAACCTGCCGAAGAACGTCATGGGCCACAACCTGGTGATCAGCAAGACTGCCGACATGCAGGGCATTGCCACTGAAGGTATGACCCAGGGCATCGATAAGGGCTACCTGAAGGAAGATAACGCCAACATCATCGCCCACACCGCGATGATCGGTGCACCGGAAAAAGAGACCGAAGTGAAGTTCGACACTTCCAAGCTGGAAGCCGGTGGTGACTACAGCTTCTTCTGCACCTTCCCGGGCCACATCTCGATGATGAAAGGCAAGGTCGTCGTCAAGTAAAGACAGCTGTGTAGGCCTCTCGGGCCTATTCGCGGGCACGCCCGCTCCCACAGGTTAATCACTGTTTTCAAGGGCAGTGAAAATCCTGTGGGAGCGGGCGTGCCCGCGAAGCTTTTACGGGGCGAACGGCAATTCGCGCTTGTGCTGGGTCTTGCGGTAGGTGGCGACGATGATATCGAACGCAGCCTGATCAACCGGCAACCCATGCAGGAAGGCGTCGATCTGCTGGTAGGTCACGCCATGGGATGCTTCGTCCGGCTTGCCCGGCTCCAGGTCTTCAAGGTCCGCCGTCGGCACCTTCTCCACCAGTGACTCCGGTGCGCCAAAGCTGCGCGCAATGGCCCGTACCTGGTTCTTCACCAGCCCGCTCAGGGGCGCCAGGTCGCAGGCACCATCACCAAACTTGGTAAAGAAGCCCATTACCGCCTCGGCGGCGTGGTCGGTACCGATCACCAGGCCCGCGCGGGCCCCGGCGATGGTGTACTGGGCAACCATGCGGGTACGTGCCTTGACGTTGCCCACCACGAAGTCCACCAGCGTCGGCGAGCCGTTCTTCAATTCCACCACTTCAGCGGCCAATGCCCGCACCGCCGGGGCGATATCCACGGTGTGCACTTCATCGGCCTTGATCACGTCCAGGCAGGCCTGGGCGTCATGCTCGTCATGCTGCACCTGGTAGGGCAGGCGCACGGCAATGAAGGTGTATGCCTTGTCGCCGGTTTCGGCCCGCAGTTCATTCACGGCGCGCTGGGCGAGCAAGGCGGCAGTCAGCGAGTCGACACCGCCGCTGATGCCCAGCACCAGGGTCTTGAGCCGGGCGTTGGCCAGGCAATCCTTGATGAACGCCACACGCCGGGCGACTTCGGCCTCGAGCGCTGCAGCGTCGGCGAACGGCGGCTGTACCTTCAGCGCCTGGGCAATCTCTTGCTGAACCGCTTGCATGGGTTACTCCTTGCTGGGGACTTTGAATACGTGGCGCATGTAGGCGACGAAGTTCTCGTCACGGCATTGGGTCTTGGCGGCCTCATCCGAGATCTTGGCCACTGGCGCGCCGTTGCAGTCGGTCATTTTAAGCACGATGTTCATCGGCGCCACACCCGGTATGTCGCAGGTCAGGTTGGTGCCGATGCCAAAGCTGACGTTGATGCGACCGCGCAGGGCACGGAAGATCTCCAGTGAGCGGGTCAGGTTGAGGCCGTCGGAAAACACCAGGGTCTTGGTCATCGGGTCGATACCCAGTTTCTGGTAATGGGCAATGGCCTTCTCCGCCCAGGCCACCGGCTCGCCCGAGTCGTGGCGCAGGCCGTCGAACAGCTTGGCGAAGTACAGGTCGAAATCGCCAAGGAAGGCATCCATGGTGATGCAGTCGGTCAGGGCGATGCCGAGCAGGCCGCGGTACTCGCGCACCCAGCAGTCCAGCGCGGCGATCTGGCTGTCGATCAGGCGCGGGCCGAGTTGCTGGTGGGCCATGATCCACTCATGGGCCATGGTGCCCAGCGGCTTGATATCCAGTTTCCATGCCAGGTCGACGTTGCTGGTGCCGACGAAGCGGGCCGGGAAGTCGTCGCGCAGCACCCGCACCACGTCTTCCTGCACACGGCTGGAAAAGCGCCGGCGGGTGCCGAAGTCGGCTACCTGCAGGTTGGCCAGTTCGTCATCGCTGGCATGCGCGCGCAGCCAGTCGAACTTGCGGTACAGCTGGTCGCGGGCCTCGGCCAGGCGCATGTGCGGGTGCAGATGGCGGTTGCGCACTTCGCTGATGATGGCCAGCAGTGGCACTTCGAACAGGATCACATGCAGCCACGGGCCTTTCAGGCGCAGGAACAGCTGGTCGTTTTCAATGCCGATACGCACGTAGCGAAGGTTGAAGCGGAACAGGCGCAGAAAGCGTAGGAAGTCGGGCTTGAGGAAGCTGATGCGTTCGAGGAAGGCCAGCTGGCCATCATCCAGGGTGAGGTCGCTGAGCAGTTCGAGCTGGTGGCGGATCTCGCCCAGGTAGGGGCGCAGGTCCTCGCCGTTACGGCAGCGGAATTCCCATTCGACGTCGGCGTCCGGGTAGTTGTGCAGCACGCCCTGCATCATGGTGAGTTTGTAGAAGTCGGTGTCGAGCAGGTTGTGCACGATGCGCTCGGCGAATGCGCTTTCGCTCATCAAGGGGGCTCCGGAAGCGGCGAATGGCCGACATTGTGCCAGCCTTTTACACCTTGTTGTGTCTGGGCTGGCCTCTTCGCGGGTGAACCCGCTCCCACAGGGCTGCCACAGGGCTGCGTATCTGCCAAAACAGAGGTGTTTTTCCGTGCACCGGCTAGCCTTCAAACGGTGCCGCCTGTAGCAGTCGCGCACCAGCGGTGTGCACTTCGGTGACGTCCGCTGTTACAGGGCGGTTGCACGTAAACACTTGCCAGGGTTGCAATGATGGCACATGGCGGTTGCTCCTTGTCTGTACGTGTGGTGGCGCCTGCCGCGCGGCAGACGGTTGCACGCTCAATAAAGAAAAGGCCGTCGGTCGCCTGCAGTGCACCTGCGCAGTGTGTTTTCCCGGAAGACAAAACCTATGGCACGGCCCTTGCTCTGAGCACAGGGTTGAGAAGTTGTAGTGCCAACCAAAAAAAACTCTAGGAGCACCACCTCATGTCGCAGACGTTTTACAAGAAAGGTTTCCTGGCACTGGCCGTCGCTACGGCCCTGGGTGTTTCTTCGTATGTTCAGGCCGACGTCAAGATCGGTGTAGCGGGCCCGATGACCGGGGCTAACGCGGCGTTTGGCGAGCAGTACATGAAAGGTGCGCAGGCAGCGGCCGACAAGATCAACGCAGCCGGTGGCGTCAACGGCGAGAAAATCGTCCTGGTCAAAGGCGACGATGCCTGCGAACCGAAGCAGGCCGTGGCGGTAGCCAACCGCCTGGCCGATCAGGACAAGGTGATCGGCGTAGTGGGCCACTTCTGTTCTTCCAACACCATTCCGGCGTCCGAGGTGTATGACGAAGCGGGCATCATCGCCATTACCCCGGGCTCGACCAACCCACAAGTGACCGAGCGCGGCCTCAGCGCCATGTTCCGCATGTGCGGCCGTGACGACCAGCAGGGCATCGTGGCCGGTGACTACATCGTCGACGTGCTCAAGGGCAAGAAAGTCGCGGTGCTGCACGACAAGGACACCTACGGCCAGGGCCTGGCCGATGCGACCAAGGCGCAGCTTGAGAAGCGCGGCGTCAAGCCGGTGCTGTATGAAGGCCTGACCCGTGGCGAGAAAGACTTCAGCGCCGTGGTTACCAAGATCCGTTCCACCGGTGCCGACGTGGTGTACTTCGGCGGCCTGCACCCAGAGGCCGGCCCGCTGGTCCGCCAGCTGCGCGAGCAGGGCCTGAAGGACGTCAAGTTCATGTCCGATGACGGCATCGTCACCGACGAACTGGTGTCCACCGCCGGCGGCAAGCAGTACGTCGATGGTGTGTACATGACCTTCGGCGCCGACCCACGCCTGTTGCCAGACAGCAAGGCCGTGGTGGAAGAGTTCCGCAAAGGCGGTACCGAGCCCGAAGGCTACACCCTGTATGCCTACGCTTCGGTACAAGCGCTGGCCGCAGCCTTCAATGGCTCCAAATCCAACAAGGGCGAAGACGCCGCCAAGTGGCTCAAGGCCAACCCGGTGCAGACCGTGATGGGCGAGAAGAAGTGGGACAGCAAGGGTGACCTGACCGTGTCCGACTACGTGGTCTACCAGTGGGACAAAGACGGTAAATACCACCAGCTGGAAAAACAAAAATAATAACGGCCCACGGCCCGGGCTGATGCCCGGGCCCAAGCCCCTGCGGTACCTGTCTTTATTCGGAGATCTGCACGGTTCTGCACTGCGGGGGCCGCTTTATCCGTGGCCTGCCGTGGTCGGCGCTCGTGCAATCTCAATCAGTGAGATTGCGTTATGGATGGTATTTTCCTGCAGCAACTGGTCAACGGCCTGACCCTCGGGTCGGTCTATGGCCTGATCGCCATCGGCTACACAATGGTCTATGGCATTATCGGCATGATCAACTTCGCGCACGGCGAGGTGTATATGATTTCCGCGTACCTCGCGGCAATCAGCCTGGCATTGCTGGCCTATTTCGGCGTCGAGTCGTTCCCGCTGCTCATGCTGGGCACGCTGTTGTTCACCGTCGTCGTCACGGGCGTTTATGGCTTTACCATCGAACGCATCGCTTACAAGCCCCTGCGCAACTCCACCCGCCTGGCACCGCTGATCAGTGCCATCGGTATTTCGCTGATCCTGCAGAACTACGCTCAGATCAGCCAGGGCGCTCGCCAGCAAGGCGTGCCGACCCTGCTGGAAGGCGCCATGCGCATCGAAGTCGGCACCGGCTTCGTGCAACTGACCTACACCAAGATCTTCATCCTGATTGCCGCGTTCGTAGGCATGGGCCTGCTCACCTACGTGATCAAGTTCACCAAGCTCGGCCGCATGTGCCGCGCCACGCAGCAAGACCGCAAGATGGCCTCGATCCTGGGCATCAACACCGACCGGGTGATTTCCTACGTGTTCGTCATCGGTGCGGTAATGGCCGCCCTGGCGGGCGTGCTGATCACCATGAACTACGGCACCTTCGACTTCTACGCCGGCTTCATCATCGGCATCAAGGCGTTCACGGCGGCGGTACTGGGCGGCATCGGCTCGCTCCCGGGGGCCATGCTTGGCGGCATCATCCTGGGCATTTCCGAGTCGCTGTTCTCTGGCCTGATCAACTCCGACTACAAGGACGTGTTCAGCTTCTCGCTGCTGGTGCTGATCCTCATCTTCCGTCCCCAAGGCCTGCTGGGTCGCCCGCTCGTGGCTAAGGTGTGAACATGTCCACTGCCAAAACTGCCCCTGTTTCCGAAACCAACGGTTTCGACCTCAAACGCAGCCTGCTGGAGACCTTCGTCGCCGGCCTGCTGGCGCTCATTGTCTTTGGCCCGGTCGTCGGCGTGGTGCTCGACGGCTACACCTTCAATGCCGAACCCCGCCGCGTGGCATGGCTGGTCGGTGGTGTAATGGTCGGGCGCTTCCTGCTCAGCCTGTACCTGCAGAGCGGCGCTGGACGGCGCATGCTGCAAGGCTTCGACAGTGGTGGCTCGGGCGTGCATGTGAACGCGCCGAACTACAAGTCACGCCTGCGCTACATCATCCCGGCGCTGATCGTGATCGCCATCGTCTTCCCGATCTTTGCCAACAAGTACCTGCTGACCGTGGTCATCCTCGGCCTGATCTACGTATTGCTGGGCCTAGGGCTGAACATCGTGGTCGGCCTGGCCGGCCTGCTCGACCTGGGGTACGTGGCGTTCTATGCCATTGGCGCTTATGGCCTGGCGCTGGGCTACCAGTACCTGGGCCTGGGCTTCTGGAGCGTGCTGCCGCTGGCGGCCATCGCCGCAGCGCTGGCAGGGTGCATACTCGGCTTCCCGGTGTTGCGCATGCACGGTGACTACCTGGCGATCGTGACCCTGGGCTTTGGCGAGATCATCCGTCTGGTATTGAACAACTGGTTGTCGTTCACCGGCGGGCCGAACGGCATGCCGGCGCCGTCGCCAACCTTCTTCGGCCTGGAGTTCGGCCGTCGAGCCAAGGACGGCGGGGTGCCGATCCACGAGTTCTTCGGCTTCGATTACAACGCCAACCTCAAGTTCGTGTTCATCTACGCCGTATTGTTCCTGGTGGTGCTGGCGGTGCTGTACATCAAGCACCGGTTGACCCGCATGCCAGTCGGTCGCGCCTGGGAAGCGCTGCGTGAAGACGAGATCGCCTGCCGCTCGATGGGCCTGAATCACGTGCTGGTCAAGCTCTCGGCCTTCACCCTCGGGGCATCTACTGCGGGCATTGCTGGTGTGTTTTTCGCCACGTACCAGGGCTTCGTCAACCCGTCGTCGTTCACCTTCTTCGAGTCGGCGCTGATCCTTGCCATCGTGGTACTGGGCGGTATGGGTTCGACGGTGGGCGTAGTGATCGCAGCGTTCGTGCTGACTGTGGCCCCGGAGCTGCTGCGCAGCTTCTCCGAGTACCGCGTGCTGCTGTTCGGCGTGCTGATGGTGCTGATGATGATCTGGCGACCGCGTGGGCTGATCCGCATCAGCCGTACCGGTGTGGTTCCGCGTAAAGGAGTGGCGCCATGAGCGACGAAATCATTCTTTCGGTCGACAACCTGATGATGCAGTTTGGCGGCATCAAGGCGCTCAGCGATGTCAGCCTCAAGGTCCGGCGCAATCAGATCTTTGCCCTGATCGGCCCCAATGGTGCCGGCAAGACCACGGTGTTCAACTGCCTCACAGGCTTCTACAAGGCCAGCGGCGGGCGCATCGAACTGAACGTGCGCGGCAGCCAAACCAACGTCATCCAGTTGCTCGGCGAGCGCTTCCAGGCGGCCGACTTCGTATCGCCCGCACGCTTTGCCAACCGCCTGTACTACAAGATGTTCGGCGGCACCCACCTGGTGAACCGGGCAGGCCTTGCCCGGACTTTTCAGAACATTCGCTTGTTCAAGGAAATGTCGGTGGTGGAAAACCTGCTGGTGGCCCAGCACATGTGGGTCAACCGCAACCTGCTGGCCGGGGTGCTCAACACCAAGGCCTACCGCAAGGCCGAGAGCGATGCCCTGGACCATGCGTTCTACTGGCTGGAGGTGGTCGATCTGGTCGATTGCGCCAACCGCCTGGCCGGTGAGTTGTCGTACGGCCAGCAGCGGCGCCTGGAAATTGCCCGGGCCATGTGCACGCGGCCGAAGATCATCTGCCTGGACGAACCGGCTGCCGGCCTCAACCCGCAGGAAACCGAGGCCCTGAGTGGCATGATCCGCGTGCTGCGCGACGAGCACGACATCACCGTGGTGCTGATCGAACACGACATGGGCATGGTCATGAGCATCTCCGACCACATCGTCGTGCTCGACCATGGCAACGTGATCGCCGAAGGCGCGCCACAGGAAATCCGCAACAACCCGACGGTGATTGCCGCCTACCTGGGTGCAGACGAAGAGGAACTGGTATGAGTGCACCCATTCTCGAGCTCAAGGACCTGGATGTGTTCTACGGGCCGATCCAGGCGCTGAAGAAGGTGTCGATGCACATCAACGAGGGCGAGACGGTGAGCCTGATCGGCGCCAACGGTGCCGGCAAGTCGACCCTGCTGATGTCGATTTTCGGCCAGCCGCGCGCCGCGTCGGGGCACATCGTGTACCGCGGCACCGACATCACCCGCAAGTCGTCGCACTACATCGCCTCCAACGGCATTGCCCAGTCGCCGGAAGGGCGGCGGGTATTCCCCGACATGACCGTCGAAGAAAACCTGATGATGGGCACCATCCCGATTGGCGACAAATATGCCAAGGAGGACATGGAGCGCATGTACGAACTGTTCCCGCGGTTGAAGGAGCGGCGTACCCAGCGGGCGATGACCATGTCGGGGGGCGAGCAGCAGATGCTCGCCATCGCCCGTGCGCTGATGAGCCGGCCGAAGTTGCTGCTGCTCGATGAGCCGTCGCTGGGGCTGGCGCCGATTGTGGTCAAGCAGATCTTCGCCACCTTGCGTGAGCTGGCCAAGACCGGCATGACCATTTTCCTGGTGGAGCAGAACGCCAACCATGCGCTGAAACTGTCGGACCGGGCGTATGTGATGGTCAACGGAGAAATCCGCATGACCGGGACGGGGCAAGAGTTGTTGGTGAATGAAGAGGTGCGTAGCGCCTATCTGGGCGGGCACTGAGTTGATTCGGGGGCTGCAAAGCAGCCCCCGCTGTAAATGTGGACAACTTGCTGCACATCGCTCCCAGGCCTCCACACAACTCCAACCTAGGCCATTGTTTCCACAGCCTTGTTTTACCCACGGATAATGTGGAGCCGCCTGTGGAAAACATGGGTGCACCTCGCTGTAGCCCTTTGCTGTCGAGGTCTGCAGGCATCTGATCGTTTTTTGATCGGTTTGCCCTTGTGGATGATTTTTCAGGGATTTTTAACCACATGCAGCTGTGTGTAATCGCTTTGAGCACCTGTGTATAACTCTGTGCAAAACCCTTGGACATACCGCTGCAAGCGGCATGGTTGAAAGCCTTGCGCCATCACTAAAAAGATATCCACCGACCCTGGAACGCTGAAAGGGTTCCGCTACCCCGACAAGTTGCCCCCAATCTGTGGGGAAAGCCTTGTGGATAACATGCGCATACATGACGCCAGGCCCTCTGCAACGGGGCTTTCGCCGATATGGTCAATATTTGATCAGTTGCCTCAATGGCTTGCTGCCTGCGTAGCACGAAGGCATGCTGCAACCCCCTGCCGAAATTAATCCACAGCGAGGAACAGAGCATGACGTCCACCGTATTCATCACTGGCGCGACTTCCGGTTTCGGTGAAGCTACCGCCCGACGTTTCGCCGAGGCCGGCTGGAAGCTGATCCTCACTGGCCGGCGTAAAGAGCGCCTGGACGCCCTGTGTGCCGAACTGTCGGCCAAGACCGACGTGCACGGGCTGGTCCTGGATGTGCGCGACCGCAACGCCATGGAACATGCCATCGCCACGCTGCCGCCCGGTTTTGAGAAGCTGCGCGGCCTGGTCAACAACGCAGGCCTGGCGCTGGGCGTCGATGCGGCGCAGAACTGCAGCCTGGACGACTGGGAAACCATGGTCGACACCAACATCAAGGGCCTGATCTACACCACGCGCCTGCTGCTGCCTCGGTTGATCGCACACGGCCGCGGCGCGTCGATCCTCAACGTAGGTTCGGTGGCGGGCAATTACCCGTACCCGGGCAGCAACGTGTATGGCGGCACCAAGGCGTTTGTCGGGCAGTTTTCCCTGAGCCTGCGCTGCGACCTGCGCGGCACTGGCGTGCGCGTCAGCAACATCGAGCCGGGGCTGTGCGAGAGCGAGTTCTCGTTGGTGCGTTTCGGTGGCGACCAGGCCAAGTACGACGCCACCTACGCGGGTGCAGAGCCGATCCAGCCGCAGGATATTGCCGAGACCATCTTCTGGATCCTCAACCAGCCTGCGCACATCAACATCAACAGCCTGGAGCTGATGCCGGTGAGCCAGGACTGGGCAGGGTTCTCGATCGACCGGTCGCCCAAGGGCTGATCAGCATCCCCGGGCGTGCCCATGGCACGCCCATGCTGCCGCAGGCCTTCAGTTGTCTCGGAAAGTCTCGTTGGGGTTCAGAAGTTGCAGGGCTTGCAGCATATCGTTGACGACATCAGCGAGCATGGCATCTTCTCTACTCGGCTGCCCCTCGACATACCTCAAAAGGCTTGCAAGCAAACCAAGCTTTCGCTCATGCAGCAGTTTGTTCTTCTCAAGCTTGGAAGCCGCGATGTCCTTACCGGTAGCCTCAATTTCAGTATGAAAGTGAGCCTTCAGAATTTCGTTGCCCATGACTGAACTCCTCGTTAGGGGAGCCTTTACGCTATCAACGCGTCTTGAGAACCGAAACTGGTAAAAATGTCAGGTCATTCCAAGCGCTGCAGCCCTGCCAGGCAGGTCGCCAAGTGATAAGGCGTAGTCGAAGGCATGTCATGCCGGCTGACAGCGCCTTCGCCGTCCCGGCATTCATACCAGCCGCCGTCATGCAGGAACCGCTGCGTCATCGCCTGCAACTGCGCCGCAAGCTTGGTTTCGTTGCCTGAGCGCAACGCCAGCGCCCGCAGGTACTCCGCCTGGGCCCAGATCCGCTGGGTGGCATCGATGACCTTGCCGTCCACAGCCAGCATTGCCAAGACCGCCGAATCCTTTACCCCGCACTGCTCGGCATAATCGAACGCCCGGGCAATGGCGCCATGCAGCGGGGTGCCGCGTAACAGTGGCGAGGTGTCGAGCAGGTAGAACCATTCGAACTGATGCCCCGGTTCGAACCAGTTATCCACAGCATCGCGTGGTTTTTCCAGCATCAAGCCGTGCTGCGGTTCGATGAACTGTGCCAGCAGGGCATCGCACAACTGCAGCAGTGCCTGCTGCACGCTGGCATCTTCACGCACGGCAAGCACCTGCAGGAAGGCTTCGGCCAAGTGCATCTGGGGGTTCTGCAGCGGGCCACTGCCAAGGTCGGCCCAGTCTTCAGCGAGGCTGGCCTCGTACAGGCCGTCGTCGCGGGCGAACTGCGTGCTGACGATTGCCAGGGCAGCGTTCAGCGCAGACTCCACCAGGCTGTCGCGGACCTTGCCCCAGTAATGCGCGCAGGCAAACACGATGAACGCGTGGGTGTAGAGGTCCTTGCGCCGGTCGAGTGGCTTGCCTTCGGCATCGATGCTGTAGAACCAGCCGCCGTGCTCGGCATCGTGGAAATGCCGCTGCAGCGAGCGGAACAACGCCGCTGCCCGCTCTGCCGCGCCCGGCTGCTCGATGCGGCTGCTGAACAGGTACAGCTGGCGCGCGCAGGCCATCGCTCGATAGCGCTGAACCGGCAACGGCCGGTGCTGGGCATCGAGGGCCTCGAAGGGCAGGGCCATTTCGACGTTCCAGCCCGGGCCTTGCCACAGCGGCACGATAAGCTCGGCAAAGTGCTGGTTGAAGCGGGCCAGTTCGGGCGGAGTGGGGCGGGGGTCGGACATGAATGCGCTCGTCACAATCGGGCAGTGCGCCATGGTAGCAGAACTGCGCTTCAGCCCGGGTTACCCAGGCCTTGCCAGTGCCGCGCGCCGACGAAGATGAAGCGCAGCTGTTGGGTGATCTTTTCCTGCGCGGACAGCGCCTGTGGATAACCTGAATCAGGGTTGTCGATCAGCTCGGGCAGTGTGGCAAATACCGTCTTCACGACCAGGTCGGCCATCACCGCCAGTGCTGCACCGTCCAGGTGCTGCCAGCGTTTCATGCGCGCAAGGTCGGTGGCCAGGTCGTCACTGATGTCCTGGCGCAGGCGGGCAATCGCCTGGCGTACCGCCTGCGAGCCACCGTATTGCTCACGGGCCAGGAACAGGAACTGCGCCCGGTGGGCGGCGACCACGTCGAGGAAGATGCGCACCGAGGCGTCGGTGATGCCGCCAAACTCGAATTCGTTCTGGCGCACCAGACGGATTGTCTGGCGGAAGGTGGTATCGACCTCGGCCACCAGAGCCAGGCCCAGGGCGTCCATATCGGGAAAATGCCGGTAGAAACCGGTGGGTACGATACCTGCCGTTTTCGCCACTTCGCGCAGGCTGATGCTGCCGAAACCACGGCCACTCTCCATCAGCTGGCAGGCGGCATCGAGCAGGGCCTGGCGGGTCTGTAGCTTCTGTTCGGCACGCGGCAGCATGGGTCAGGGTTCTGTGTCGGTCGAGGCAGGGCACTCTAGATAATAAAACGAAGCCCGGTCAATGGACCGGGCTTGGAGGTGAGCAGGCATTGTGCCGCAGGTTGTTATTTTCGGCCATGGCGATCAGCTCACACGGCTGAGTTCAACCAGGCGATCCGAGCCACCTTCGGCCACTCGGCCGGAGCGTTCGATCAAGCGGTCCGAACCGCCTTCGGCTACCCGGCCAGTGCGTTCGATCAAGCGGTCCGAGCCACCTTCGGCGACGCGGCCAGTGCGTTCGATCAGGCGGTCCGAGCCACCTTCGGCGACGCGGCCAGTGCGTTCGATCAGGCGGTCCGAACCACCTTCGGTAACCGTTTTCAGGGGCTGGGCGATTTCAGCGGCGCTGGAGCGCGATTCGGCGGTCAGGTGCTGGTCAGCAGCCGGCAGGGCGAAGGCGTTGGCAGCAAGGATCGACAGGGTCAGGGTCAGCAGGTGGCGTTTCATGAGTAGTTGCTCCTCTGGGGGGCTGGAAAGTGGGTACGAAGCCAATGCTACGCCCGGTAACGCCAGAGAAAAGTTCATAAGGATAATGGTAACAATCGACAGCATTGATAGAGCTTTCTGGAGGCTCTAGCACGGTTGTTTCGACATGCTTGGTGGCTTTTGGCCTTCATCTTTGCCAGGTAACGCAACGCCGTTGCCCAGACCAAATGCTGAGCAAGGCGCCAGGAAAAACTTCGTTATCATGGCGCCACCGATAAAACCCAGCGGGTTTTCATCAGTCCGAGTTAATGAGTGCCACCGGTGCCCGCTTTGTGCCATGCCGTCAGGAGAATCACGCAATGACGCGACCCGCCAGAATCCTTGTCTGGACCCTTGCCACCCTGTTGACCCTGTTGGCGATACTGGTGGTGGTAATCGCCACCTTCGACTGGAACCGCGTCAAGCCGTTGCTCAACGAGAAGGTTTCCGAGGCCCTGCATCGGCCTTTCGCAATCAATGGCAACCTTGCGGTGCAGTGGCGTACCGAGCCCGAAGAAGGCGGTTGGCGGGCGTGGGTGCCGTGGCCGCACTTCATTGCCGAGGACTTGACCCTGGGCAACCCAGACTGGCTCAAGGAACCGAAAATGGTCGCCCTCGAGCGTGTCGAGTTCCGCCTGGCGCCACTGCCACTGGTGTTCCAGCAGATCGTCATCCCCCGCATCAACCTGACCAAGCCCACCGCCAGCCTGACTCGACTGGCCGATGGCCGTGCCAACTGGACCTTCGACTTCGGCCCCAAGGATGAAAACGCAGAACCCTCGAAATGGCAGCTGGAGATCGGTGCCATCGGTTTTGACCAAGGCAATGTCAGCCTTGATGACCAGACCCTGAAGACCAGCATGAAGGTACAGATCGACCCGCTGGGCAAGCCGATACCCTACAGCGACATCGTCGGCAAGGCGCGGGCCGAGAAAACGGCGGGCGCCCAGGACTATGCCTTCGGCCTCAAGGCCCAGGGCCGCTACAAAGGGCAGCCGGTGTCCGGCACCGGCAAGATCGGTGGCCTGCTGGCGCTGCAGGACGCCAGCCAACCGTTCCCGTTGCAGGCTGACGTGCGCATCGCCGACACCCACGTGGTGCTCGCCGGCACCCTGACCGACCCGCGTAACCTGGGCGCCCTGGACCTGCGCCTGCGCCTGTCCGGCAAGAGCCTGGGCAACCTCTACCCGCTGACCGGCGTGACCCTGCCGGACACCCCGGCCTACGCCACTGATGGCCACCTCACTGCCAACCTGCATGCCGCGCAAGGTGCGACCTTCAATTACCAGGGGTTCAACGGCAAGATCGGCGACAGCGACATCCACGGCGACCTGGCCTTCGTGGCCAGCCAGCCGCGGCCCAAGCTCTCCGGCAAGCTGGTCTCCAACCAGCTGCTGTTCAAGGACCTCGCGCCGCTGATCGGTGCCGACTCCAACGCCGAGCAGAAGGCTCGCGGGGGCGCCAGCAAGCAGCCGACGGGCAAGGTATTGCCGGTCGAGGAGTTCCGCACCGAACGCTGGCGCGCCATGGACGCCGACGTCGAGTTTGCCGGCAAGCGCATCGTCCACAGCGAGCAGTTGCCGTTCAACGACCTGTCTGCCCACGTGATCCTCGAAGACGGCCTGCTGCGCTTGGAGCCGCTGCGCTTTGGCGTGGCCGGTGGCAACCTGGCCTCCAGGATCCGCCTCGATGGCCGCAGCGTACCGTTGCAGGGGCGGGCGCAGTTGACCGCGCGGGGCTTCAAGCTCAAGCAACTGTTCCCCACCTTCGCGCCGATGCAGACCAGCTTCGGCGAACTCAACGGCGATGCCGACATCACCGGCCGCGGCAACTCGGTGGCGGCGCTGCTGGGGACGGCCAATGGCGACCTGCGCATGCTGATCAACGATGGCGCGATCAGCCGCAGCCTGATGGAAATTGCCGGCCTCAACGTGGGCAACTACGTGGTTGGCAAGTTGTTCGGTGACGAGGATGTGCAGATCAACTGCGCGGCGGCCGATGTCGGGATCAAGGATGGGCTGGCGAGCACACGCCTGTTCATCTTCGATACCGAGAACGCGATCATCTACATCAACGGCACGGCGAATTTTGCCAGTGAGCAGCTGGACCTGAAGGTGACCCCGGAGTCGAAGGGGCTGCGGCTGTTCTCGCTGCGTTCGCCGCTGTATGTACGCGGGCCGTTTGCCAAGCCGAGTGCGGGTGTGCAGGCGGTGCCGCTGGCCTTGCGCGGGGCGGGGATGGTGGCCTTGGGGGTGGTTGCGGGCCCCGCGGCGGGGCTGCTGGCACTGATTGCGCCTAGCAGTGGGGACGAACCGAACCAGTGCACGCCGTTGTTGCAGCAGATGAAGGCGGGCAAGGCGCCGGCGGCGGTCAAAGGCAAGAAATAATGTAAGGGGCCGCTCTGCGGTCCATTCGCGGCACAAGGCCGCTCCCACAACACCGAGCAATACTTGTGGGAGCGGCCTTGTGCCGCGAATGGGCTGCAGGGCAGCCCCCTTTCGATTACAAACCTTGCAACAGATCGGACATATCGTCTGCGTGCTCTTCTTCCTGCGCCAGGATGTCTTCGAAGATGCGCCGCGTGGTCGGGTCCTTGTCACCAATGTACTGAATGATCTCGCGGTAGCTGTCGATCGCAATTCGCTCGGCCACCAGGTCTTCCAGCACCATTTCTTTCAGGTTATTGCCCGCCACATATTGGGCATGGGAGTTCTTGGTCAGGTTGTCGGGGTTGAAGTCCGGTTCGCCGCCCAACTGCACGATCCGCTCGGCCAGCTTGTCGGCGTGCTCGGCTTCCTGGTTGGCATGCTCCAGAAACTCTTCGGCCGCCACGCTCGCCTTGATCCCGCTGGCCATGAAGTAGTGGCGCTTGTAGCGCAGCACGCAGACCAGCTCGGTGGCCAGCGACTCGTTGAGCAGGCGCAGGATCTCTTGGCGGTCGGCATGGTAGCCCTCGGTCACGGCGCCTTGCTCGACGTGCTGGCGGGCACGTTCGCGCAGGGTTTGCACATCGGTCAGTTCAACGTTGCTCATGGTTATCTCCAAAAAGATCAGGACGGGTGGTCAAGGTGTTGCGTAGGCTCACGCGCCGGGTACGGCTTCGCTGTCCTCTTCTCGTTGCTTGCAAGTTTTGAAGCCCTTGGCATCGACATGGCCGGTGGCGTCGAAGCGCACGTAGTACGCCTGTTGCTTGCCGTCGCGGTTGAGGATGTAGTCGTTGCAGGTGCCGCCGTGGGGCAGGTCGATCGCATTGGATGGGCTGCCACCAATGGCGATCACTTTCTGCATGGTCATGCCGTGCTCCACTTGCTTGACCAGCGGCTCGTCACGGTAGGTGACGTAGTCCACCGGGTTCTCCGGTCGGCTGCCGCAAGCGGCAAGTGTTGCGCTGGCCAGAAGGATTGCCAGGGTCTGTTTGTACATGGTCCCGCTCCTTGCTCAGGGTCTGTTTGGTTTGGAACCGCACGGCGCGCCAGGAGTTCGATTGCGATGGTCATCCAGGCCGCTGTAGTGTTGGCCGGTCGACCACGCAAAGGGGCAGGGGCTATGCCGCAGGAGTTGGCCACGCGATACCCACTGGTGCTGGTGCCGGGCATGCTCGGTTTCGTCCGGGTGCTGCTCTACCCCTACTGGTTCGGCATCGTGCCGGCCCTGCGCAAGGGCGGGGCGCAGGTGTTCCCCGTGCAAGTCTCGCCGTTGCACGCCAGTGAGGTGCGGGGTGAACAGTTGCTGGCGATCATCGAAGCCATCTGCCAGCGCACCGGTGCCGACAAGGTCAACCTGATTGGCCACAGCCAGGGCGCCTTGGACGCGCGCTATGCCGCGGCCAAACGGCCTGAGCGGGTGGCCTCGGTGACGTCCGTGGCGGGGCCCAACCATGGCTCGGAACTGGCCGACCACCTGCACCGTACGGCGCCGGGCGACTCGCCGCAGGGGCGTATCCTCAAAGGCGCGCTGCACGGCCTGGCGGTGCTGCTGGTGTGGCTGGAAACCGGCTGGCGCCGCGAGCCATTGCCCATCGACGTGCACGCCTCGCACCAGGCGCTGACCAGTGCCGGGGTGGCGCTGTTCAACCAGGCTTATCCACAGGGCCTGCCCGACACCTGGGGCGGCGAAGGGCCGGCAGAGGTCAACGGCGTACGCTACTACTCCTGGTCAGGCACCTTGCAGCCCGGACTGACCGACCAGGGGCGCAACCGCTTTGACGGCAGCAACCGCTTCTGCCGCCTGTTCGCCCGCAGTTTCGTCAAGGAAAAGGGCCATTGCGATGGCATGGTCGGGCGCTTCAGCTCGCACCTGGGGCAGGTGATCGGCGACGACTACCCGCTCGACCACCTGGACATCGTCAACCAGTCGCTCGGCGCCGTGGGCAAGGGCGCCGAGCCGGTGCGCCTGTTCACCGAGCACGCCGCCCGGCTCAAGGCTGCGCGGCTGTAAGGCTGCGGCGTACGGGTGTGGTCCAGCGCTCGGCCAGGATCACCCCCAGCAGGGTCAACAGGCCGCCGACCAGGTGGTAGCTGGCCAGCTGTTCATCGAGCACACCAGCGGCGATCAGCGCGGTGACCAAGGGCAGCAGGTTGAAGAACAGCGTGGTGCGGCTTGGCCCCAGGCGGTGCACGGCCTGCATCCACACCAGCGGGGCGATCATCGAGGCCAGCACGCAGGCGTACAGCACCAGGCCGACGTTGTGGGCATTCAGGCCGGTCTTGTCCGACAGCAGGAACAGCGGCAGCAACACGACGATGGCCACCAGCACCTGCAGGTACAGCAACTGCAAGGGCGGCAGGCGCAATTGCCATTTTTTCAGCAGGAAGCTGTACAGCGCATAGGCCAGGGTGGCCACCAGCATCAGCAGGTCGCCGCTGTTCAGGCCCTGTTCCAGCAAGGCCCCGGGTTGGCCTGCGCTGACCACTTCAAGCACGCCGAAAAACGACACCAGGGCCCCGACCAGGGCGCCGAAGGTCAGGCGCTGGCCGAGCCAGGCAATCGACAGCGCCAGCGACATCAATGGCATCAGCGAGAGGATGATGCCCATGTTGGTGGCGCTGGTGATGCTGGCGGCGAAGTACGCCAGGCTCTGGTACAAGGCCATGCCCAGCACGCCGAGGACGAACACCTTGCCCAGGTGCGGGCGGATGGCTGCACGGTTGCGCCACACGGCGGGCAGCAGGAAGGGGGTGAACAGCAGGCCGGCCAGCAGCCAGCGGTAGAAGCCGATCTCGGCGGGGTGGATGGCACCGGCCGACAGCTTGGTGACCACGGTGTTGCCGGCCCAGATAAGGATGGCGGTGAGGGGGAACAGGTAATTCATAAAGGTGCAACTCTGGGTGAGACCAGGAATTTTGGGCTGCTGCGTAGCAGGCCCAGGCTGCCCGGCATTATCCGTTGTCTGTCCGCAAGCCTATACTTGTATCCAGACAATCCGCCCTTCAAAGCAGACAGCATGCCGCGCAAATACCTCGACATCCCTGGTTTCGACCGGCTCCCGGCGCCGGTGTACTTGCGCCACGACGAGTTCGGCGCCGATACCCACAGCGCCCCCCACCGCCACGCCTGGGGCCAGCTGAACTACGCGGCCCACGGTGTCATGCACCTGGATGTCGAAGGCCAGCGCTTCCTCTCGCCGCCGCACTACGCCGTGTGGGTGCCACCGGGCATCGAGCATGGCTGTTACAACCCCCAGGCCATCGTCTACCGCTCGCTCTACCTGGACCGCAGCTTGTGCACCGGGTTGCCGCAGCAGCCGTGCAGCCTGGTCATCAGCGACATCCTCAAGGCCATCCTCGGCGACTTCGCCCGGCGTGACCTGAACGTGGCGCAGGACGAACGCGACCAGCGCCTGGTGCAGGTGCTGCTCGACCAGTTGCTGCTGGCGCCGACCCAGACCTGCTACTTGCCCTTCGCCCGCAGCGAGGGCCTGGGCCAGGTGCTCGATGGCTTGAGCCGTGCCCCGGGCGACAATCGCCCGCTGGCCGATTGGGCGCGGCAGGTGCATGTCAGCGAACGTACCCTGGCCCGCCAGTTCATCCGCGAACTGGGCATCGGTTTTGGCGAGTGGCGCCTGCGCCTGCGCTTTCTGCGTGCCATCGAGATGCTGGAGGCAGGCTTGCCGATCCAGGCCATTGCCTTCGACCTCGGCTACAGCAGCGCCTCGGCCTTCATCGCCATGTTCCAGCGCCAGGCCAATTGCACACCGGAGCAGTACCGGCGTCAGGCGCGGGCTGGCGGCTGAAATGAGTGTAAAAAATCTTGTCTACACTCAGTGGCACCACCGTGCATCGGGCGCGGAGACAAGGAGACCACTCCATGAAGCTGCTGCAAATGCCATTGCTGGTGTTGGCTGTATTGTTCAGCGCACAGGGGTTCGCCGCCACTGCGCAACAGGAAAAGATGACCTCGTGCAACGCCGACGCCAGCGCCAAGGCGCTCAAGGGCGATGAACGCAAGGCGTTCATGAGCAACTGCCTGAAGAAGAGCGTACCTGCAACCCAGCAGGAAAAGATGAAGACCTGCAACGCCGACGCCAGCACCAAGGCACTCAAGGGTGACGAGCGCAAGGCGTACATGAGCGACTGCCTGAAGAAGAAATGACCTGCGCCTATGCCTGTAGGGCGAAGGCTGGCAGACTGCGGGTCTTTTCCGTTGTCTGCCCCTGAGGCTGTATGACCTTCACCCCCCGCCAGATCACCCTGGCCAGTTGGATCATCGTGTTTGCCGGCCTGTTGCTGGCGCTGCCCCTGAAGTTGCTGCCGAGCCTGCTTGCCGGTTTGCTGGTGTTCGAACTGGTCAACATGCTGACGCCGCGGTTGCAGCCACTGATCGCCGGGCAGCGCGCCCGCTGGCTGGCCGTGGCCCTGCTCGGCACGTTGGTGGTCATTACTCTGACCCTGCTGATTGCCGGCGCATTCAGCTTCCTGCTGCACGAGGCGGAGAACCCCGGGGCTTCGCTGGACAAGTTCATGGCCTTGGTCGAGCGGGCCCGTGGGCAACTGCCGCCGTTCATCGAAGGCTACCTGCCGGCCAGTGCCGCCGAGTTCAAGGTGGCCATCGGCGACTGGCTCAAAAGCCACCTGGGCGAGCTGCAACTGGTAGGCAAGGGCATGGCGCACATGTTCGTCACCTTGCTGATCGGCATGATCCTCGGCGCCATCGTGGCCTTGCAGCGTATCCCCGACATTTCTCGGCGCAAACCGTTGGCCGCAGCCTTGTTCGAACGCTTGAGCCTGCTGGTGCAGGCGTTTCGCAACATTGTCTTCGCGCAGATCAAGATTTCGCTGCTCAACACCACCTTCACCGGCATCTTCCTGGCCGTGGTGCTGCCGATGTTCGGGGTGCACCTGCCGCTGACCAAGACGCTGATCGTGCTGACCTTCCTGCTTGGGCTGCTGCCGGTGATCGGCAACCTGATGTCCAACACCCTGATCACCATCGTCGGGTTGTCATTGTCGATCTGGGTGGCGATGGCGGCGTTGGGGTATCTGATCGTCATCCACAAGGTCGAGTACTTCCTCAACGCGCGGATCGTGGGTGGGCAGATCAGTGCCAAGTCGTGGGAACTGCTGCTGGCGATGCTGGTGTTCGAGGCGGCATTCGGCTTGCCGGGGGTGGTGGCGGGGCCGATCTACTATGCGTATCTGAAGAGCGAGCTGAAGCGAGTGGAACTGGTTTGAGCTGAGATCTTGGGGCCGCTTTGCGGCCCCAAGATCGTTCAGATAACGCCGTAGCGTTTGCGTGCCTCGATCGCCAACCCGCTGCCAATGCTGCCAAAGATGTTGCCTTCCACATGCCGTGCATTGGGCAACATCGCCGCCACGCTGTTACGCAGCGCCGGAATCCCGCTGGACCCCCCGGTAAAGAACACCGTATCCACTTGCCCTTCGCTCACACCGGCCTTGTTCAGCAGCTCGCTGACACTGCCGCGCACGCGCTCCAGCAGGCTATCGATCGCTTCTTCGAACACCGCACGGGTCAGCTCGGCGGTCAGCTCAGGCTCGACACGGCGCAGGTCGATGCGGCGGCTGTCCTGTTCGGTCAGCTCGATCTTGCTGGCTTCCACTTCCATCGCCAGCCAGTGGCCGGCGCGCTGTTCGATCAGCTGGAACAGGCGGTCGATACCGAGGGTGTCCTCGATGTCGTAACGCATGTTGCCCAGGGCCAGCTGCGACTTCTGCGAGTACAAGGCGTTGATGGTGTGCCAGGTGGCCAGGTTGAGGTGGTAGCTGGTCGGCATCAACGCACCGCTCTTCATCCGGCTGCCATAGCCGAACAACGGCATCACGCCCTGCAGGCTCAGCTGCTTGTCGAAATCGGTACCGCCGATGTGCACGCCACCGGTGGCGAGGATATCGCTTTGGCGTTCGGCCACCAGGTGGCGCTCGGGCGACAGGCGGATCAGGGTAAAGTCGGAGGTACCCCCGCCGATATCGACGATCAGTACCAGCTCTTCACGGCTGATGCTCGACTCGTAGTCGAAGGCTGCGGCAATCGGTTCGTACTGGAACGACACGTCCTTGAAGCCGATCTTGCGCGCCACGTCGGCCAGGGTGTCTTCGGCTTCCTGGTCGGCGGCCGGGTCTTCATCGACGAAGAACACCGGGCGGCCCAGCACGACCTGGTCGAAGCTGCGCTCGGCGGCGGTTTCGGCGCGCTTTTTCAGTTCGCCGATGAACATGCCCAGCAAGTCCTTGAACGGCAAGGCGCTGCCCAGCACGCTGGTGTCGTGCTTGATCAGCTTGGAGCCGAGCAGGCTCTTGAGCGAGCGCATCAGGCGGCCTTCGTAGCCTTCCAGGTACTCGTGCAGCGCCAGGCGGCCATACACCGGGCGACGCTCCTCGATGTTGAAGAAGACCACCGAAGGCAAGGTGATCTTGCCGTCTTCCAAGACAATCAGCGACTCAAGGCCAGGGCGGTGCCAGCCGACCGTGGAGTTGGAGGTGCCAAAGTCGATGCCAAGGGCACGGGCCGGGGATACGTCAGACATGGGAAAAAGGTTTCCGGAGGCAAAACGGCCGCGCAGTTTATGCCAGTTGGCAACAGAATCAAGACCAGTCGTCTGCCATACAGCAATCCCAAGCGGCCCTTGAAAGGCTATGCTTGACCCCTATCTTCAGTGGCAACACGCAAATTCACATTGGTGATCCATAAATGGACTTCAAAGACTATTACAAGATACTTGGCGTAGAGCCCACGGCGGACGAAAAGGCGATCAAGGCCGCCTACCGCAAGCTGGCACGCAAGTATCACCCCGATGTCAGCAAGGAGCGCGACGCCGAGGACAAGTTCAAAGAGGCCAACGAGGCCTATGAAGTGCTCGGTGACGCGCAGAAACGTGCCGAATTCGACGAAATCCGCAAGTACGGTGGCCAACATGGCCGGCCGTTCCAGGCGCCGCCGGGCTGGGAAAACCGCGGCGGGGGTGCGGGCGGTGGTTTCGAAGGCGGTGACTTCTCCGACTTCTTCAGCTCGATTTTTGGCGCGCGGGGGGGCAACCCCTTTGGCGGCGCCCGGCAACAGCGCAGCGCAGGCAGGCGAGGGCAGGACGTGGAGTTGGAACTGGCGGTATTCCTTGAAGAGACCCTGAGCAAGGAGTCCAAGCAGATCAGCTTCCAGGTGCCGCAGACCAATGCCGCCGGGCAGCGCACCGGGTTCACCACCAAGACCCTGAACGTCAAGATCCCCGCCGGGGTGACCGACGGCGAGCGCATTCGCCTCAAGGGCCAGGGGGCGCCGGGCAGTGGCGGCGGGCCCAACGGCGACCTGTTCCTGACCATCCGCATGGCACCGCACCCGCTGTTCGATGTCGAAGGCCATGACCTGATCATCACTGTGCCACTGGCACCGTGGGAGGCGGCACTGGGCGCCAAGGTGGCGGTGCCGACCCTGGACGGCAAGATCAACCTGACCATCCGTCCCGACAGCCAGAGCGGCCAGCGCCTGCGCGTACCGGGCAAGGGCCTGGCCAACAAGCAGGGCGAGCGCGGCAACCTCTATGCGCAGCTCAAGGTGGTCATGCCGACTGCATCCGACGAGTCGACCCGTGAACTGTGGGCCAAGCTTTCCGAGAAGGCCGCGTTCAACCCGAGGGCACAATGGAGTAAGTGATCATGAGCAGCACCCTGATCGTTCAACTGGACATGCGCACCCTCTGCCAGGAAGCCGACATTACGGCGGACTACGTGATCGAAATAGTCGAGCACGGCATCGTCGAACCCTCTGGGCGAACGCCTGAGGAATGGTTGTTCGACGATCAGGCGCCGCTTTTGGCCAAGCGCGCGGCGAAGCTGCACCAGGAGTTGGAACTGGAGTGGGAAGGCGTGGCGCTGGCGCTGGAGCTGTTGCAGGAAGTGCAGCAGCTGCGCAGTGAGAACAACATGCTGAAACAGCGCTTGGGCAGGTTCACCCAACTGGGATGAGGCCAGTGCGGGCCCCTTCGCGGGGCAAGCCCGCTCCCACAGTTACAGCACAATCAAGGACTGTGAGGTCCCTGTGGGAGCGGGCTTGCCCCGCGAAGGTGCCTGCACCGGCACCCTCACGTTCAGGCCGGCTCAGCCCCCGGGTTCAGCATCAGCTGCATGAACGTCAGGTCCAGCCAGCGGCCGAACTTCACCCCCACCTGCGGCATCTGCCCGGTCACCACGAACCCCAGCCGCTCATGCAGGCGTACCGACGCCGCGTTGCCGCTTTCGATGGCCGCCACCATCACGTGCTTGCCGCAACCCCGCGCGCGTTCCACCAATGCGCCCATCAACAGCGGCCCCAGGCCCTTGCCGCGCTGGTCGCCGCGGATGTACACCGAATGCTCCACGGTATTGCGAAAGCCCTCGAACGGCCGCCAGTCGCCAAACGACGCATAACCCAGCACGCCGCTCTCATCCACCGCCACCAGAATCGGGTAGCCCTGCTGCGCACGGGCCTCGAACCAGGCCTGGCGGTTGCCCAGGTCGACGGGTGTTTCGTTCCAGATCGCCGTGGTGTTGCGCACGGCGTCATTGTAGATGTCGAGGATGCCCGGTACATCGGCGGGCAAGGCGTCGCGGATTTCGTGGCTCATTGCAGCGTCTCACAAGGTCGATGGGCGCAGATTAAATGGTTACCAGCCCGCGTACACCTTCTGCCTGCATGTTATCCCCACGCCCACGCTGAATGATCTCGCCGCGGGCCATCACCAGGTACTGGTCGGCCAGTTCTTCGGCGAAGTCGTAGAACTGCTCCACCAGCAGGATGGCCATGTCGCCACGTTGGGCCAGGCGCCGGATGACCGCGCCGATTTCCTTGATTACCGAAGGCTGGATACCTTCGGTGGGCTCGTCGAGTATCAACAGGCGCGGGCGGCTGGCCAAGGCGCGGCCAATGGCCAACTGCTGTTGCTGGCCGCCGGACAGGTCGCCGCCGCGGCGCTGTTTCATCTGTTCCAGTACCGGGAACAGTTCGTAGATGAAGGCGGGCACTTCACGGGCCTCGCGGGCGGGGAAGCGCGACAGGCCCATCAACAGGTTCTCCTCCACGGTCAGCCGCGCGAAGATTTCGCGGCCTTGGGGCACGTAGGCGATACCGGCCTGCACCCGTTGCTGGGGCTTGAGCGTGGTGATCGGCTTGCCTTCCCATTCGACGCTGCCTTCGCGGGCTGCGACCAGGCCCATCAGGCAGCGCAGCAGGGTGGTCTTGCCCACGCCGTTGCGGCCCAGCAGGCACGTGACCTCGCCGACCTTGGCCTCGAAGGACAGGCCGCGCAGGATGTGGCTGCCGCCGTAGTATTGGTGCAGTGTGTCGATTTTCAGCATGTCATGTCCCTGGAAGTTTGTGCGCTGGCTGTGAGGATCATCGGCCCAGATAAACCTCGACCACCCGCTCATCCGCCTGCACCTGCGCCAGCGAGCCCTCCGCCAGCACGCTGCCTTGGTGCAGCACCGTCACATGGTCGGCAATGCTGCCGACAAACCCCATGTCGTGCTCCACCACCATCAGCGAATGCGTGCCGGCCAGCCCCTTGAACAGCTCTGCGGTGAACTCGGTTTCGGCATCGGTCATGCCCGCCACCGGCTCGTCGAGCAACAGCAGTTGCGGCTCCTGTACCAGCAGCATGCCGATCTCCAGAAACTGCTTCTGGCCGTGGGACAGCAACCCTGCCTGGCGCTGCGCCAGCGGTAGCAGGCGCAGGGTGGCCAGCACGTGTTCGATGCGCTGTCGTTGCTCGCCGCTCAAGCGCGCGGCCAGGCTGGCCCACACCGACTTGTCGGCCTTCAGCGCCAGCTCCAGGTTCTCGAACACCGTCAGCGCCTCGAACACCGTGGGCTTCTGGAACTTGCGGCCGACCCCGGCCTGGGCGATCTGGTATTCGCTCATGCGGGTCAGGTCGAGGGTGTCGCCGAAAAAGGCGCTGCCGCTGTCGGGGCGGGTCTTGCCGGTGATCACGTCCATCATCGTGGTCTTGCCGGCGCCGTTGGGGCCGATGATGCAGCGCAGTTCGCCGACGCCGATGTACAGGTTCAAGCCATTCAGCGCCTTGAACCCATCGAAGCTGACGCTGATGTCTTCCAGGCTCAGCACCGTGCCGTGGCGGGTATCGAGGCCGGCCTTGCGGCTCTGGCCGAGGCCGATGGCGTCGCGGCTGGCGCCAAGGGTGTCGAACACCGGCTCCAGCATGAACTCGGGATGAACCGGGGGCACGCCTCTCATGGCTGGCTCCTTTTCTTCAGCAGGCCCACCACGCCTTTGGGCAGGTACAGGGTGACCAGAATGAACAGCGCACCGAGGAAGAACAGCCAGTACTCGGGGAACGCCACGGTGAACCAGCTCTTCATGCCATTGACCAGGCCTGCGCCCAGCAGCGGGCCAATCAACGTGCCACGCCCGCCCAGGGCGACCCAGACAGCGGCTTCGATGGAATTGGTCGGCGACATTTCGCTGGGGTTGATGATGCCCACCTGGGGCACATACAGCGCGCCGGCCAGGCCGCACAGCACGGCGCTCAGCACCCACACCAGCAGTTTGAAGCCGCGCGGGTCGTAACCGCAGAACATCAGGCGGTTCTCGGCGTCGCGCACGGCAGTGAGCAGCCGGCCGAACTTGCTGGTGGTCAGGCGCCAGCACAGGTACAGGCTGGCCAGCAACAGGCCGACAGTCAGCAGAAACAGCACGGCCCGTGTGCCTTGCGCGGCAATGTCAAAGCCCAGAATGGTGCGGAAGCTGGTAAAGCCGTTGTTGCCGCCAAACCCGGTCTCGTTGCGAAAGAACAGCAGCATGCCGGCAAAGGTCAGGGCCTGGGTCATGATCGAGAAGTAAACGCCCTTGATCCGCGAGCGGAAGGCGAAAAAGCCGAACACCAGCGCCAGCAGCCCAGGCGCCAGCACCACCAGGCACAGGGCCCAGGCAAAATGCTGGGTGCCGGCCCAGTACCAGGGCAGCTCGGTCCACGACAGGAAGGTCATGAAACCCGGCAGGCCATCGCCGGCGGCCTGGCGCATCAGGTACATGCCCATGGCGTAGCCGCCGAGGGCGAAGAACAGCCCGTGGCCGAGCGACAGCAGCCCGGCATAGCCCCAGACCAGGTCCAGGGCCAGGGCGACGATGGCGTAGCAGAGTATCTTGCCGACCAGTGTCAGCGTGTAGGCCGAGACCTGCAGGGCATGGTCGGCCGGCAGCAACGACAGCAGTGGTAGTGCCAGCAGCAACAGCACGACGACAGTGCCGATGGCCAGCGACAGGCGCGGCCCGGCTTTTTGCGAAGCGGTGACAAGCAGTGGCTGGTTCATCAGTCGATTACCCGTCCCTTGAGGGCGAACAGGCCTTGCGGGCGCTTCTGGATGAACAGAATGATCAATGCAAGGATGAGGATCTTGCCAAGCACCGCGCCGATCTGCGGCTCCAGCAGCTTGTTGGCGATGCCTAGGCCGAAGGCGGCCCAGAGGCTGCCGGCCAGTTGCCCGACACCGCCGAGTACCACCACCAGGAACGAGTCGATGATATAGCTTTGGCCCAGGTCCGGGCCGACGTTGCCGACCTGGCTCAGGGCCACGCCACCGAGCCCGGCGATACCGGAGCCGAGGCCGAAGGCGAGCATGTCGACGCGCCCGGTGGACACGCCACAGCAGGCGGCCATGTTGCGGTTCTGCGTCACCGCGCGCACGTTCAGGCCGAGCCGCGTGCGGTTGAGCAGCAGCCAGGTCAGCAGCACCACGGCGAGGGCGAAGCCGATGATCACCAGGCGGTTGTACGGCAACACCAGGTTCGGCAGCAGTTGGACACCACCGGACAGCCACGCCGGGTTGCTCACTTCGACGTTCTGCGCGCCGAAGATCAGGCGGATGGCCTGGATCAGGATCAGGCTGATACCCCAGGTCGCCAGCAGGGTTTCCAGCGGGCGGCCGTACAGGTGGCGGATCACCGTGCGCTCCAGCGCCATGCCGACCCCGGCGCTGACGGCGAACGCCACCGGCAGGGCGATCAGCGGGTAGAACTCGATGGCGCCCGGGGCGTAGCGCTGCAGCAGCACCTGGACCATGTAGGTGCTGTAGGCACCGAGCATCAGCATTTCACCGTGGGCCATGTTGATCACCCCGAGCAGGCCGAAGGTGATCGCCAGGCCCAGCGCCGCCAGCAGCAGGATCGACCCCAGCGACAGGCCGCTGAACGCCTGGCCCAGCAGCTCGCCAACCAGCAGCTTGCGTTTGACCTGGGCCAGGCTGGTTTCGGCAGCGGTACGCACGCCGGCATCGCTTTCGACGCCGGGCTGCAGCAGCGCCTCCAGGCGGGTGCGGGCGACCGGGTCGCCGGTCTCGCCGAGCAGGCGCACGGCGGCCAGGCGTACCGCAGGCTCGCCGGCGCCCAACTGCAGGTTGGCCAGGGCAAGGCCGAGGGCGGCGTGTACGGCAGGGTCCGCTTCGTTGGCGAAGCGCCGGTCGAGGAAGGCCATCTGCGCCGGTTGCGCGCTCTTCTGCAGTTGCTGGGCGGCGGCCAGGCGCGCGTCGTTGTTGTCGCTGAGCAACTGGTGGCTGGCCAGGGCGTTGTCGATCAGGCCACGCAGGCGGTTGTTCAGGCGCACCTTGCGGGTGTCGCCTTCGGCGATGCGGCCTTGGCGCAGGTTTGCCAGCAGCGCCAGGCGCGCGGCATCGGGTTGCGCCGCCCAGCCTTCGAGCAAGCGAGCCTGTTCGGCGGGCTTGGCGCTGAGGAAGAATTCGCCCTCGCTGGCCTGGGATGCCAGGGGCAGCATAAGGAGCAGGGTGAGCAGGAGTCTGAGCATGCGGGCAATCCTGGAAATCAGTGTGGATGCTTCGCGGGGCAAGCCCGCTCCCACAGGCTCGAGGCTGTTCTCAAGACCTGTGGGAGCGGGCTTGTCCCGCGAATGGGCTGCACAGCAGCCCCAGTGCACTCAGTTACCTTTCACTGCGTAATCAGGGCGCTTGTCGTTACCCGGAATGAACGGGCTCCAAGGCTGTGCCCGCAGTGGCTGCTCGGTCTCCCAGACCACGCTGAACTGCCCGTCATCCTGGATCTCGCCGATCATCACCGGCTTGTGCAGGTGGTGGTTGGTCTTGTCCATGGTCAGGGTGAAGCCGGACGGTGCCTTGAAGCTCTGCCCAGCCAAGGCTTCGCGCACTTTGTCGACCTCGGTGGACTTGGCTTTTTCCGCCGCCTGCGCCCACATGTGGATGCCCACATAGGTGGCTTCCATCGGGTCGTTGGTCACCGCCTTGTCGGCGCCGGGCAGGTTCTTGGCCTTGGCGTAGGCCTTCCAGTCGGCGACGAACTTCTGGTTCACCGGGTTATCCACCGATTCGAAGTAGTTCCACGCCGCCAGGTGACCCACCAACGGCTTGGTGTCGATGCCACGCAGTTCTTCTTCACCCACGGAGAAGGCTACCACTGGCACGTCGGTGGCCTTCAGGCCCTGGTTGGCCAGCTCTTTGTAGAACGGCACGTTGGAGTCGCCGTTGACGGTAGAGATGACAGCAGTTTTACCGCCGGCAGAGAACTTCTTGATGTTGGCGACGATGGTCTGGTAATCGGCATGGCCGAACGGGGTGTAGACCTCTTCGATGTCCTTGTCGGCCACGCCTTTGCTGTGCAGGAAGGCACGCAGGATCTTGTTGGTGGTGCGCGGGTAGACGTAGTCGGTGCCCAGCAGGAAGAAGCGCTTGGCGCTGCCGCCTTCTTCGCTCATCACGTATTCCACGGCCGGGATGGCCTGCTGGTTGGGCGCGGCGCCGGTGTAGAAGACATTCGGCGACATCTCTTCGCCTTCGTATTGCACGGGGTAGAACAGCAGGCCGTTGAGCTCTTCGAACACCGGCAGCACCGACTTGCGCGACACCGATGTCCAACAACCGAACACCACGGCAACCTTGTCCTGGGTCAGCAGCTGGCGGCTTTTCTCGGCGAATAGCGGCCAGTTGGATGCCGGGTCGACCACCACCGGTTCGAGCATCTTGCCATTCACGCCACCCTTGGCGTTGATCTCGTCGATGGTCATCAGCGCCATGTCCTTGAGCGAGGTCTCGGAAATGGCCATGGTCCCCGACAGCGAATGCAGGATGCCGACCTTGATGGTCTCGGCGGCCTGGATGCTCCAGCTAAGGCCCATCGCCGCAATCGATGCGCTGAGGGTAAAGGCCTTGATCAGACTGCGACGCTTCATGTGCTCTCTCCGCTGGTTTTTTTTGGTGTTGGCCAAGCGGGAGGGGCGTTGCAAGGGGTGTGCCGAACCATCGGATGGCTCTGGAACGGGGTTTACAGTGGTAGATCGGGGTGGCTGTGCACTGCGATGGGAAGGCGGTGCAGAGCATGCTTCAAGTTGGGGCGTTGTTGCCGAGGACCTGATAATTCTGTCAGTAGCCGATTTTGCGCACGCCTTACACACTGAGGCAGTGTTTATTCTGTGCTCAACGAAGGAGCTCTGAGTTATGCCACTGAACCCCCTCTACAAGGTTATTGCAGGGACTTGCGCGCTGTCGTGGGTCCTCGCCACTACCGGTTGCGCACAGGTTTCAAGCGTCGAGGCGCCAGTGCCGGTTTCCGCTGATGTCTACGCTGATCAGATCGGAGAGAGCCGGTTCGAGCCAGGCGCATTGCAGCAGCAGGCAAGCGGTTACAGCGTGCAAAGCGGCAATCTTCTCGGCAAGCAGGGGGTAAGCGGCGCCATGGTGGTGATCCGCGCACCCGATGGCGCCGTGACCGTCTTCGTTGACCGCGAAGGCAATCGTGGGCTGCTGCAGGTGGATGCCTCAGGCAAGCGAACTTTCACGCCTGATGTCGAGTTCGATCCACTGCAGCTAGACACTGTCGAGGACAAGCCGCAAGAAACAAGACCCTCCGCGCTACCGGCGCCCGGTGCTGTCACTTACGTGGACGCGTTGGTCGGTTTCACCACCCAGGCATTGGCCGCAAGAGAAGTCGACCCATATGCTTTTGCGCTTGGCCAGATGGAGTGGGTCAATTTGAGCTTGCGCAATTCCGCAGTCAGAAACATCGAGTTGCGCCTAGCGGGGGTTCTCGTCACTCAAGAAGATATTCCGGTGACTACCGTAGGGCTGTCGACGTGGCAGCAGCGACTGACGGCGCTGCGCTCCAGTTACCGGCATGACATCAACGTCGGCTTCTCGGTAGGCGGGGACGCCGGCGGCTGGGCCTACAGACCTGGGTATTCAAGTGTCAATTCCATTCATGGGACTTCGCCGTTCAAACACGAAATGGGCCACAACGTTGGCGGTGCCCACTGTTACCCCGCCGCTGGGGACAACTACAGACACGGCTTCGATGCCGGAGGTGGCTTTACCACCAACCTCTGTGGCAACAGCCGGCCTTATTATTCGACGCCCGACATTAGCGTCGACGGCCGCGTTATTGGTGACGCGAAAACGGCCGACATGGCTAGGCTCTGGCGCGAGCAGGCTGGTCGGCTCAGCAGCTATAGCCCAGCATTGGCCGGTGAGCGACTTATCTACGTGTCCACACAGGGAGCTGCGCAGGTTACCCTCCCGGCCGGTAATGCGAGGCGTCGCGTGGGCGTAGTGGCGCTTTCTACCGAAGTTGGCCCGATCTCCCTGGTTTACGGTGGGCAAGGTGTCACAACATTAACCGTCAAGTTGCAGGGCGCCGACGGGCGGCAGCATCCCGTCAACTTCCGCGCACTACGACACATGTCGGGGTGTCCACAGACCACGACGATGAACAGCTATCAGCTGTGCCACCCTGACAGTGGGGGGGCCATGACGCTGATTCTCTCCTACGAAGTCGAGGACAACCTTCAGCTTCCAGCGGGTTGGTACAACGGCACGGTAGAGCTGAAGGCTCTGGACGTCGACAATTCCAACTGGTCAGTCCCTATTCTGGTCACCATGGCCGTGCGTCGCTAAGCATGAGCAAGCACAGGGGCCGAGAGCAGCCCCTGTCTTCATCAGGTATTGCGAACTGACGTCCGCGGACGGCGTTGACTGCGCACAGATTGATAGGTGACCGCCAACAGCACAAACCAGATCGGCGTGACGACAAGCGCGGAGCGGGTGTCTGCTTCAAGGCTCAGCAGCACCAGAATGAAGGCGAAGAACACCAGGCACACGTAGCACATGAAGCGCCCGCCGGGCATCTTGTACTTCGAAGCCTGGTGCAGCGCTGCGCGGGTTTTGCGGTACTTCAAGTACGACAGCAGGATCAGCGTCCAGACGAACATGAACAGCACCGCCGAAACCGTAGTGATCAGGGTAAACGCCTCGACCACGTCAGGAATCAGGTAGATCAGCACCGCGCCCAGCAACAGGCAGGTACAGGAGAAGTACAGGCCGTTGGCCGGTACCGCGCGGCGCGACAGTTTCTCCAGTGCCTTCGGCGCGTCACCTTCCTGGGCCAGGCCGTAGAGCATGCGGCTGGTGGAAAACACGCCGCTGTTGGCCGACGAGGCCGCCGAGGTCAGCACCACGAAATTGATGATGCTGGCCGCTGCCGGCAGGCCGGCCAGGACGAACAGTTCGACGAATGGGCTCTTGCCCGGTACCACGTCGCGCCACGGGGTCACGGCCATGATCGCGAGCAGTGCCAGCACGTAGAACACGATGATACGGATCGGGATCGAGTTGATCGCCCGGGGCAGGGTGCGCTCTGGGTTTTTCGCTTCGGCGGCAGTGGTGCCGACCAATTCGATACCGACGAAGGCGAACACGGCGATCTGGAAGCCGGCGAAGAAGCCCATCAGGCCATTGGGGAACATGCCGCCGTCGTTCCACAGGTTGGCCAGCTGCGCGGTGCGCCCGCTCGGCGACTCGAAGCCGCTGATGACCATGTACAGGCCGGTGGCAACCAGGCCGAGGATGGCGACGATCTTGATCAGGGCGAACCAGAACTCGAGTTCGCCGAACATCTTCACGGTCACCAGGTTCAACGACAGCAGCACCGCCACGCAGGTCAGCGCGGGTATCCACTGTGGCAGTTCCGGGAACCAGAATTGCGTGTAGGCGGCGATCGCCACCACATCGGCGATGCCGGTGACCACCCAGCAGAACCAGTAGGTCCAGCCGGTGAAGTAGCCGGCCCAGGGGCCCAGCAGGTCGGCGGAGAAGTCGATGAACGACTTGTAGTTGAGGTTCGACAGCAACAGTTCGCCCATGGCGCGCATGACGAAGAACAGCATGAAGCCGATGATCATGTAGACGAAGATGATCGATGGGCCGGCAAGGCTGATGGTCTTGCCCGAGCCCATGAACAGGCCAGTGCCGATCGCGCCGCCGATGGCGATGAGCTGGATGTGGCGGTTGGTCAGGTTGCGCTGCAGATGCTGCTCTTCAGCGGGAGGGGAAGAGGTCCGGGTCATTGGCTGCATTCCATTGAGGGTCAGTCTTTTTTTGTGAAAGCCAAGTAGGCTAACACGGGCGTCCCAATTCGGGGCGCGACAGATCGACACGATTCATGGGTTGCAGGGGGCCGCTTTGCGGCCCCGCAGGCCTCAAGCCTGGGCCAGTACCCGGCGGCGCACCACCAGGCTGTCGACCAGCCACATCACTACCATCGACACCCCCACCAGCGGGAACATCACCCCCAGCACGACCATCACCCCGACCGCCGTCTTCCAGCGCGGCAGGTCATGGCGCAGCGGCGGCACACCCAGCCCGCCCGTTGGCCGGCGCTTCCACCACATCACCAAGCCACTGACCGACCCCAGCAGAATCATCAGGCACACCACAAGGATGATGATCTGGTTCAACGCCCCGAACATCTTGCCTTCATGCAGCATCACGCCCAGCTCGGTAGCCCGGGCGACCGGGCTGTAGTCCTGCCAGCGCACGTCGGCCAGCACCTTGCCGGTGTACTGATCGACATGCAGGGTGGCGTCGTTGCGCGGGTCGTCGGCGAACACCGCAACGGTGAACACGCCGTCGGCCGTGGTCGGCAAGGTAATGCTGTAGCCCGGCTCGACCTGACGCGAAGTGGCGATGTCCTCGACCTGCTGCAAGCTCACTTGCGGCGCTGCCGGGGCGTTCGACATCATGTGGTGCCCGGCATGTTCGGCATGGGCGCCGGACTGCGGCATGGGGGTGTTCTCCACCGCCCAGGGCACGGTCTGGCGGTGGGCGCTGTTGAGCTCGCGGGCCTGCTGGTCGGACTTGGGCACGTCGTTCCACATCGCGGCGGGAAAACGGTTCCATAAGTCGGCGTACTGCTTGCCCCACATGCCCGTCCAGGTCATGCCACTGAGCAACATCAGCAGCAACAGGGCCGAGCCCCAGAACCCGGTCACCGCATGCAGGTCACGCCACAACAGCCGGCCGCGTGCGGAAAACCGCGGCCACAGCACGCCGGCGCTGTTGCGCCCGCGTGGCCACCACAGATACAGGCCCGACACCACCAGCACGATGCCCCAGCCCGCCGCCAGCTCGACCAGGCGATCCCCGACCGTGCCGACCATCAGCTCGCCGTGCAGGGCACGGGCAACCGCCTGCAGGTTCTGTTTGCCATCCTGCTCGCCGAGCAGCTTGCCACTGTAGGGGTCGACGAACACGTTCAATTCGCGCCCGCCGTCATGCACCACGAACTGCGCGCTGCGCTCGGCATCCAGCGGCGGCAGGTACTGGCCGACATGGCCTTGTGGATAAGCCTTGTGCACCTCGGCCAGCAGGGTGTCGGCAGGCTGTCGATGATGGCCGGCTTCGACCACCATCAGGTCGCGGTACAGCAGCGGGTCGAGCTGCGGTTTGAACAGGTAGATGATCCCGGTGATCGCCAGCAGGATCATGAACGGGGCGACGAACAGCCCCGCGTAAAAATGCCAACGCCAGGCCAGGTTGTAGAAAGAGATGCGTGTTCCGCGCATGGGAACCTCCTGTTTGACCAGGTGAGGGGCGCGACCGCAGCCGCGCCCATTGTTGTTGTCAGAAGCTGAAGTCGACCTTGGTCCAGAAGGTCCTGCCTGGCTCGTTCACCGGCTGTGGGTCTGTGGCCGGGTAGCCGAACCCGGCGTTCCCGGCCAGGTTCAAGTGCTCGGCGTAGGTTTTGTCGAACAGGTTGTCGACCCCTGCGCTGAGCTTGAGGTTGTTGTTCACCTTGTAGGCACCATTGAGCGAGAACACGCCGAAGCCAGCGCTCTTGTCGTAGTCCTTGCCCACCACATTGCCTTGGTTCTCGGCGATGCGGTTTTGCGCGGCCACCAGCCGCCACAGGGCGCCGACACTCCAGACGTCGCGGCTGTAGGTCAGGCCCAGGCGACTCTCCAGGGGCGGCATTTGCGGTAGCGCTTTGCCATCACTGCTGTTCTTGCCCCAAGCGTAGGCCAGGGTAGCGTCGGCTTTCCAGTTTTCGCTGAGCTTGTAGGCCGCGCCCAATTCGCCGCCCATGATGCGCGCGTCGATGTTCTGGGCCTGGGAGGTGCTCATGCCCATCATGCCGGTGCGGTAGTCGAACAGAATGTAGTCGCGGATCTGCCCGACATACCCCGAGGCCCAGGCCTCCAGGCGTTCGTCGCGGTACTGGATGCCGAAGTCGAGCTGGGTGGTCTTCTCTGGCTTGATGCCGTCGAAGGCGTTGGCAGCACCGGCCGGCGCTTGCTTGGGCGAGAACAGTTCCCAGTAGTCGGGGAAGCGCTGGGCATGGCCCAGGCCGATGTAGGTGGTAGCGGAAATGGCCGCCAGGTCGTGCTCGTAGCGCACGAAACCGCTGGGCAAGGTATCGGCGCGGGTGTCGCCTTCAGTGGCGCTGCCTTTGCGCAAGTCACGGGCCGAGGCACGGTCCAGGCGGGCGCCGCTGATCAGCCGGTCTGCGTCGCTGACGTACCAGGTCAGCTCGCTGAAGGCACCGTAGTTATGGAAGTCGGCGTCCTTGGTCCAGGCCTGGCCCTTGTGCGCATCGACGCCCATGCCGCCGCGCTGGCGATGCTCGTTGGTCTGCGCATCGATGCCGCTGACCAGTTGCACATCGGCCCAGCGCCAGGTCGCCTTGACCCGGGCGCCCATGGTGCGGCGGTCGACGTTGCTGACCATGGGCATGCCCATCATGCCGCTGCCGGAGGGGGTACGCAGGCTGTAGTTGTCCATCACGTGGTCGGCGTAGTTGTAGTAGACCTGCGCCTCGACCTTGTCGAGCACGTCGCCGAGGTTGGACTTCTCGAACCGCAGCCCCAGGCTTTCACGCTTGAACTGCGAGCCGTCCATGCCGCGCCCGGCATAGCGTGCTTCGCCGTCGCCCTTGCCGGCGGTGAGTTCCAGCAGGGTGTCCTGGTCGGGGGTCCAGCCGAGGGTGACATCGCCGTTCCATTTGTCCCAGCGCGACGGCACGGTGTCATCGTTGCCGTCATGGTAGTCGTCCGAGCGCGACTGGTTGCCGACGAAGCGGGCATAGGCCTGGCTGTTGCCGGCGGCGGCGTCCAGTACCTTGTCGAAGCGGCCATTGGAGCCGGCCAGCAGGCTGGCGTTGACGCGGCTGCCCAGGGTGCCGAATTTTTCCGGTTCGCGTTCGAAGAGGATGGTACCGGCCGAGCCGCCAGGGCCCCAGATCACGCTTTGCGGGCCTTTGATCACGGTCAGGCGGTCGTAGGTTTCGGGTGATATGTACGACGTCGGTGCATCCATGCGGTTGGGGCAGGCGCCCAGCATCACGCCGCCATTGGTGAGGATGTTCAGGCGTGAACCGAACATGCCGCGCAACACGGGGTCACCGTTGGTGCCGCCGGAGCGGATTGCCGAGAAACCGGGGATGGTCTTGAGGTAATCGGCACCGTCGCTGGCCGGTACCGGCTGGCGTGGGTCCTTCGGGTTGGTGACCACGGTCAGCGGCGAGCTGGGCGCCACGGCGGTGATCACCGTCGGGCTCAGCTCGGGGGCGGCATGCGCGTGCTCGGCGTGGCTGAGGTCGCTGGCCAGGGCCATGGGCGCGATCAGCGAACCGCAGACGGCGGCGATGGCCCCGCGCAGGGACAGGGCAAAAACAGGGATGCAGCCAGACATAATGATTCCAGTCGATCAGTCATGAGTGAGCGCGAAGCCTCCTGGCTCCGTGCGGACAATGTGTTTTCAGACGCTGATCGAGGAAGGCGGCGCGCGGCTGCGCGCACCCGGGAATACAGCCTGCCGGGCATGCCCCTGGCGCGTGGTTGCAAGAAGGTGAGTGGAGGGGACTGCTACGCCGGCACTGAGCGGGCTGAGGGTTTGCGGCAGTGCGGGGCAGTTGAACAGCAGGCTGCAGTAGCCGCACTTTTCCCACATCACATGCAGTTGGCCATCGCCGCCATGGCCATCATGGCTGTGGTGCGAGTCCACGCTCTGCGCGTGCTCGGGGGCCATCGACATGCCCGTCGGCATGTTCATGCCGGCGTGGTGGTCCATCGGCATCGACTGGGAAACCAGCGGGCCGATGAAGATCATCCACATGGCGAACAGGCTCAGCCAGCCGCCCCCAACGCGCCTGCGTTCAGGGCGGGGGGTACGGCTGATGCTGTTGCGCGGCAGGCTCATGGCGAGTGCCTGTCAGCTAATGTTCAGTGCGCGTGTTCGTGAGCCTGGGGCTGGCCCGAGGGCGCCTCTTTCTGCACGGCGACTTCGACCGTGACATCACCGGCCTTCTCGAAGTGCAGGGTCAACGGGAAACGCTTGCCGTCGCTGAGCAGGCTGCGGTCCTTGGGCTGCATCAGCATCACGTGGTAGGCGCTGGGGGCGAAGGTCACATCCTTGCCGGCGGGTACTACCACGCTGGGCACCTGTTGCATCTTCATGGTGCCGCTGGCCGTCATGGCATGCTCGTGCAACTGGGCGTCATCGCTGATGGGGCTGTCGACACTCAGCAGGCGGTCATCGGCCTGGCCATTGTTGTGCACGACGAAATACGCGGCGACGTTGGGCGCGTTGGGGGGCAGTTGCAGCGACCAGGGGTGCGCGATGTGCAGGTTGCCCACGGTGTATTCGTGGGCAGTGGCGAAGGCGCTGGGCAGCAGCAGGGCGGCCACGACGAGGGCTTGCTTGAGCATGGTGAGTCTCCGATCTGTTCAGGTTCAGGCGGACAGCGTGAGCAACTCAGACCAGAGGGGAGGCACGGGGGTTGAGCGCGGGCCATAGCTGGCGCGGCGTGGGTTGGTAGTCGGCAAGCAGCGGCAGGTGCCCGGCGTGCAGTGTCGGCGGGTTGTGCAGCTGCGGCGGGTAGCCGGGCAAGGCCAGCAGCGGTGCGGCACCCGAGCAGCACCAGCAGTTCATCATGCTGGCGCTGTCGTCGCTTTGCGGGCCGAGGTCGATCTTGGCCAGGGCCTGGACGTCGACCTTGGCCTTGTTGGCCATGCTGGAACAGAAAGCCCCCCACAGCAACTGCTCGGCCGGGCCCTTGGGCGCGGCAGAAGACAGCGGCATGGCCAGCAGGTTGAACAGCACTGCTAGGCAGGCTATCCAGGCAATGTGCCGACGTGGGGGCATGGAGAGATCCGGTCAGGAATCGTGGTGGGTATTGTAAGGCGCAGTATAGGTAAAAAAGGCGGGGTGCGGTGAAGTGACGCAGGTGGGGAGGGGCTGGGGCCGCTTTGCGGCCCCTTCGCGGGGCAAGCTTGGCCCGCTAACTCAGGGCTTGTTGCGGCCCATCAGGCCGCGCACGGTCTCTTGCAGGTCTGCCGGCAACACCACGACTTTGGCATTGCTGCTGCTGGCCAGGTTCTCCATCGCGCCGATGTAGCGCTCGCCCAGCAGGTACATGGCCGGCACGGTCTCGTTGCCCACGGCCTCCTTGACCAGCGAAATCGCCCGTGCCGACGCCTCGGCCAGGTTGATCTGCGCCTCGGCGTCCAGCTTGGCGGATTGCAGGCGTGCTTCAGCTTCGAGGATCGCAGCCTGCTTGGCACCCTCGGCACGGGTGACGTCGGCTTTACGTTCACGCTCGGCAGCGGCCTGGCGTTCCATGGCCAGTTGCATGTTCTCGGACGGCTTGATGTCCTGGATCTCGACCGAGCGCACGGTCACGCCCCAGTCTTCGGTCTGCTCGGACATCGCCTCGCGCAGGCGGGCCTTGATCTGCTCACGGCTGGACAAGGCTTCGTCCAGGTCCATGGCACCGACGATGGCGCGCAGCGAGGTCATGGTCAGGCTGGTGACGGCGAAGGAGAAGTTCTGTACGCCGTACGAGGCCTTCTGCGGGTCGACTACCTTGGCGAAGCACAAGGCGTTGGCGACGATCACCGCGTTGTCCTTGGTGATGATTTCCTGCTCTTGCACATCGAGGATGATGTCTTTGGTGGGCAGGCGGTAGGCGACCACGTCCACGTACGGAATGACGATGTTCAGGCCGGGTTTGAGGGTGTTGTTGTAGCGGCCAAGGCGCTCGACGATCCACTCCTCGCCTTGGGGCACGATACGCACCCCCTTGAACACGGTGATCAGGACGAACAGGGCGAGGGCGCCCACGACGATAAGGCTGGTCATGATACGAACTTCCTTTCAGTACGGATTCAGGCCCGGATGACGCGGGCGGTATTGCCTTCGATGGCGGTGAGGCGCACACGCTCGCCGGACGGGATTTCAGTGTCGGCGACGCAGGTCCATTCTTCGTTGCCGAGGATCGGCTTCTGGAAACGCACGCGGCCTTTCTGGAACTCGGAAACGCTGGCGGTCAGCAGGCCGACTTCACCGATCACGCTATCGGCCGTCCATCGCACATCCGGTTTTTTGCGCCGGAACAACTTGAACCACAGGGCGGTGGTGGCTGAAGACAGCAGCACCCACAGCAGCATCTGCATATCCAGTTGCAGGCTGGGTGCGGCGAGCGAGATGAGCGAAACCAGCACGGCACCGATGCCGAACCAGAGAATGAAGAACGTAGGCAGGACCAGTTCGAGCAGGATCAGCGCGATACCGAACACCAGCCAGATCCACCATTGCATTTCCATATGAATGAAGCCTTCCGGGGGAGGGGGGAAGAGTTTAGGGCAGAGAATGGGCGGAAGGCTATTCAGACAAGTTGGCGTTGGGTGTAGGGAGAGGCTGATTTGGCATGGAGGCGGTTGGGGGGGAGAAGTGCTTGCCGTAGGTTTTTTGGCGCCTTGAAGATCGAGCGCCGCCCGCGCGGCGCTCGATCTCGAAGGCGCTACAAAACCCACGCCATGCGCCTCGTCCCTACCCGCGGCCCAAGTCCGCCATCAACGCTTCACACGCCCCATACTCCCGATCCACCCCAGGCAGCGCCGGCCGCTCCAGAATCAACACCGGCACCCCCAGCTCCCGGGCCACTTCAAGCTTGGGCTCGGTCGCCAGGCTGCCGCTGTTCTTGCTGATCAGCACATCAATCTGCCGCCGCGCGAACAACGCACGCTCGTCTTCAATACGAAACGGCCCACGTGCGCCAATCACTTCGCAGCGGTCGTTGCCCGGGCAGGCTTCCAGGGCCCGCAATGTCCAGAACTGTTCTGGCGGTATCTCTGCCAGATGCTGCAACGGCTCGCGCCCCAGCGTGAACAGCGGCCGCCGGAAGGGCGCGAGTGCGTCGATCAGCCCCGCCCAGTCTTGTACCTCGCGCCAGTCGTCACCCGGCTGCGCCTGCCAGGCAGGCCGGCGCAACGCCCAGCACGGAACACCTGCAGCGCGTGAGGCAACAGCGGCGTTGTGGCTGATTTGCGCGGCATAGGGGTGGGTGGCATCGATCAGCAGGGTGATACCCGCCTCACGCAGGTAGCGGGCAAGGCCTTCGGCACCGCCAAAGCCGCCAACCCGCACCTGGCATTGCAGGCCCTGCGGCACGCGGCCGATGCCTGCCAGGCTGTAGACATGCTGCGGGCCAAGCTGGCGGGCGATGGCCAGGGCCTCGGTCACGCCGCCCAGCAGCAGGATGCGCGCGCTCATTGCACGCCCGCCTGGCCGACGATACCGCCTTGGCGGTCGATGGCGAACACCTCGACCTGGACCTGCGCGGGCACCACGCTGCGGGCGAATGCCAGCGCATGCGCGCAGACGGCGTCGCCCAGGGCAATGCCGGCGGCATGGGCCAGTGCCAGGGCTTGCTGGCTGGTGTTGGCGGCGATGATCGCGGCCTGAAGGTTTGCATCGGCGCCGACAGCCGCCGCCCAGCCGGCCAGTTGCGGCAGGTCGATGCTCGAATGGCGGCTGTGCAGGTCCATGTGCCCGGCGGCCAGCTTGCTGATCTTGCCGAAGCCACCGCACAGGCTCAGGCGCGCTACCGGCACCTTGCGCAAGTGCTTGAGTACGGCACCGACGAAGTCGCCCATTTCGATCAGGGCGATTTCCGGCAGGCCGTAGACCCGGCGCATGGTGTCTTCGCTGGCGTTGCCGGTACAGGCGGCAATGTGCGTGTAGCCGTTGGTGTGGGCCACGTCGATACCCTGATGGATCGAGGCGATGTAGGCCGCGCAGGAAAACGGCCGGACGATGCCGCTGGTGCCCAGGATCGACAGCCCGCCGAGGATGCCAAGGCGCGGGTTCATGGTTTTGAGCGCCAGCAATTCACCGCCCTGCACGTTGACCGTCACTTCGAAGCCGCCGTGATAGGCACACGCCTCGGCCAGGCGTTGCAGGTGTTCGCCAATCATGCGCCGGGGCACCGGGTTGATCGCCGGCTCGCCCACCGCCAGTACCAGCCCCGGGCGCGTCACGGTCCCCACACCATGGCCGGCGACAAAGCGGATGCCGGGCTCGGCCAGCAAGCGGACCTGGCTGTAGAGCAGGGCGCCATGGGTCACGTCCGGGTCGTCGCCGGCGTCCTTGAGGGTACCGGCTTCAGCGCACTGGCCTGCGCGACGGCAGAACTCCAGGCGCATCTGCACCACCTTGCCCTTGGGCAGGGTGATGCTCACTGCGTCGTCACAGACGCCTGTCAGCAGCAGGCGCGCCGCTGCGAGGCTGGTGGCGGTGGCACAGCTGCCGGTGGTCAGGCCGCTGCGCAGCGGCGCGGGTTGTTCGTGGGTTTCTTCACGCATCGAAGGGTTTCACCACGTCCAGCAAGGTGATCGGCAAGGCCTGGCGCCAGGTGTCGAACGCCCCTAGCGGCTGCACGTGGGCAACATGGATACGGGTCAGCTCGCCACCGTGCTGCTCGCGAAAATGCGCCAAGGCCAATTCGCTTTGCAGGGTGACCGCGTTGGCCACCAGCCGCCCACCCGGGCGCAGACGCTCCCAGCACAGCTCCAGCACGCCTTCACGGGTTACCCCGCCACCGATGAAGATCGCGTCGGGCTGCTCAAGGCCTGCCAATGCCGCCGGCGCCTTGCCGCGTACCAGTTGCAGGCCGGGTACGCCCAGTGCATCGCGGTTGTGTTCGATAAACCCCTGGCGCCCTTCGTCGGCCTCGATGGCCAACGCACGGCAGGCAGGGTGGGCACGCATCCACTCGATGCCGATCGAGCCACAGCCTGCGCCCACGTCCCACAGCAGCTCGCCGGGCTGCGGGGCGAGGCGGGCCAGGGTGATGGCGCGGACATCGCGCTTGGTCAGTTGGCCGTCATGCTGGAAGGCCGTGTCTGGCAGCCCGGCAACCCGTGGCAAGCGTGGTGCATCGGGCGCGGCGAGGCACTCGATGGCCACCAGGTTCAGCGCTGCAACCTGGGTGTGAGGCCAGTCCTGGGCGCTGCCGGCCAGTTCGCGTTCATCGGCGCCGCCAAGGTGTTCGAACACCCGCAGGCGGCTTGGCCCGAAACCACGCGCGCACAGCTGGGCGGCAATCGCGGCAGGGCTGTCGCCGTCGTTGCTCAGCACCAGCAGGCGGGCACCGCTGTGCAGCTGGGCATTGAGCGCCGCCAGCGGCCGGGCGACCACCGATACCACCTGCACCTCCTGCAGCGGCCAGCCCAGGCGGGCGGCAGCCAGGGCGCAAGAGGACGGCATCGACAGCACGCGCATCTCACTGGCGGGCACCTGGCGTGCCAGGCTGGCGCCGACGCCGAAGAACATCGGGTCGCCGCTGGCCAACACGCAGACAGGGGCCCCGCGCGCTGCGAGTACCGGCGCCAGGGCGAACGGGGTGGGCCAGCTCAGCCGCTCGCCGACCACGCAGCGCGGCAGCAAGGCCAGTTGGCGGGGGCTGCCGAAGATCCGCGAAGCGCCCAGCAGGGCGCGCCGGGCCTGCTTGCCCAGGCCGTTGAAGCCGTCTTCGCCGATGCCTACTACTGTCAGCCAGGGTGCCATGTGTTTCAATCCGCCATTTCTGGGGCGCGAAGCGGCCCCGGGTAAACGATAAGCTCGACCACCGGCTTTTCATGCCGCCGGACAAAGCAGGCATAATACCGCGCCTTCTACACTCAAGCGCACTTCACAGATTGCCGGACACCCCTTTGAAGCAGGCCCAAGCCCCCGATGTTTCACCTCGCCCCTCGGCCTGCCCGGGGTTGTGGCGCATCGTCAATGCGCGTGATGGTGGGATTTGCCGGGTCAAGCTGCCCGGTGGCCTGCTGCTGGCCGATCAGGCCGATGCCGTGGCCGAGGCCGCCGAGCGCTTCGCCGGCGGCGTGATCGAGGCGACCAACCGCGCCAACCTGCAGGTCCGCGGTATCGGCAGCGACCACAATGGCCTGGTCGCCAGGTTGCTGGCCGCCGGCCTGGGCCCGCGCGATGCCGCCGGTGACGATGTGCGCAACCTGATGCTCAGCCCGCTGGCCGGGCATGACCCGGCCATGTTGCTGGATGCCCGACCATTGGCGGGGCAGATCCTCGCCATGCTCGAAAGCACACCGCGTTTTCATCAATTGTCGGCCAAGTTCGCCGTGCAGCTGGACGCCGGTGAAGGCCTGGCCATGCTCGAACACCCCCATGACCTATGGCTTTCGGCCCTGCACCTTGAGCAGCGCACGTGGCTGGCGTTTGGCCTGGCGGGCTGCCCGGCCGACGGCCAGGTGCTCGGTGCCGTGCCGCTGGAGCAGGGCCTGGCCCTGGTGCGTGCGGTGCTGGCGCGTTTCCTTGACCTGGCGTCTGCGGACCAATCGCGTATGCGCCAATTGCTGGAAGGCTGTTCGGCCGCGTTTTTCGTCGAAGGGCTCGGCCTGGACATTCGTCGCGATGCTGCCGTGCTGCAATGGCGCCGTGCACGAAACCACCCCGTATGGCTGGGGGTACTGCCACAAAACCACGGCCTTGCGCTGGGTGTCGCCCCGCCCCAGGGCCGGTTGACGCCGGAGATGCTGCGCGGTGCCGCGCACATCGCCCGCCACCTGGGTGACGGCTGCCTGCGCCTGAGCCCCTGGCAAAGCCTGGTGCTGACCAATCTCGATCTGGCCCACATCGAGCAGGCCCAGGCGCAGTTGTCCGCCTTGGGCCTGCTTTGCCACCGCCATGAGCCGCTGGCGCGCATCACCGCGTGCACCGGCAGCAGTGGGTGCGCCAAGGCCCACGGCGAGACCAAGGCCGATGCCGTTGCCCTGGCCGCGCTGCTCGGCCCAGGCGTTCCCGGCAGCGTGCACCTGTCCGGTTGCCCCCGATCCTGCGCCGTGGCCCATGTTGCCCCGGCCACTTTGCTGGCCCGTTCACCGGGCCGTTACGACTTGTATGTGCGCGATGCGCGCCTGCCGGGCTTCGGTGCCCTGCGCGCCATCGACCTCACCTTGAACGAAGCAGGCGCCATGCTCGACCTGCCGACGGAGCACCTTGATGATTGACTACATCCGCGATGGTCAGGAGATCTATCGCAATTCCTTCCGGATCATCCGCGAGGAAGCCCGACTCGAGCGGATACCCGCAGACCTCGAAAAGCTCGCCGTGCGCGTGATCCATGCCTGCGGCATGGTCGAGGCCATCGACGGCTTGCAGTTCTCCGAAGGGGCAGGCCGCGCCGGGCGCGAGGCCCTGGCCAAGGGCGCGCCGATTCTGTGCGATGCGCACATGGTTGCTGAAGGCATTACCCGCGCGCGCCTGCCGGCGAACAACCCGGTGATCTGCACCCTGCGTGACCCGAGCGTGCCTGGCCTGGCCAAAGACGCCGGCAATACCCGTTCTGCCGTGGCCCTGGAGCTGTGGCGCCCACACCTGGAAGGCAGTGTGGTGGTGATCGGCAATGCCCCGACCGCACTGTTCTACCTGCTGGAAATGCTCGACGCCGGTGCGCCCAAGCCTGCGCTGATTCTCGGCTTCCCGGTCGGTTTCGTGGGTGCGGCCGAATCCAAGGCCATGCTGGCCGCCGACAGCCGCGGCGTGCCGTTCGTGATCATGCAAGGCCGCCTGGGCGGCAGCGCGATGGCCGCTGCCGCGGTCAACGCCCTGGCCACGGAGGTGGAATGATGACCCCACGTGGACGTCTGCTCGGCCTGGGCGTAGGCCCCGGCGACCCTGAACTGATCACCGTCAAGGCCCTGCGCCTGCTGCGCGAGGCGCCGGTTGTCGGCTACTTCGTGGCCAAGGGCAAGCGCGGCAACGCGTTCGGCATCATCGAGGCGCACCTGCAGGCCGAGCAGACACTGCTGCCGCTGGTCTACCCGGTCACCACCGAAGCGCTGCCGGCGCCGCTGTCCTATGAACAGGTGATCAGCGATTTCTACGATGAAGCCAGTGTGCAGGTTGCCGAGCACCTGGATGCCGGCCGCGACGTGGCGGTGATCTGCGAGGGCGACCCGTTCTTCTACGGCTCCTACATGTACCTGCATGACCGCCTGGCGCAGCGCTATGAGGCCGAAGTGATCCCTGGCGTCTGCTCGATGCTGGGGGGGGCGTCGGTGCTGGGCGCGCCGCTGGTCTACCGCAACCAGAGCCTTTCGGTGCTGTCGGGCGTGCTGCCGGCCGAGGAACTGAAGCGGCGCCTGGCCGATGCCGATGCTGCCGTGATCATGAAGCTTGGCCGCAACTTCCCCAAGGTGCGTGAGGTGTTGGCCGAGCTGGGCCTGGACAGCCGTGCGCTGTATGTCGAACGGGCAACCATGGCCAATCAGAAGATCGTGCCGCTGGCGGAGGTCGACCCGCTGTCGTCGCCGTACTTCTCGCTGATTATCGTACCGGGTGAAAAATGGCAGGGATGAGCATGCACAAGGCACCGGCAATCGTCGTGCTTGGCCCTGGCAGCCTGGCCACGGCGCAGCGCATTCAGCTGTGTTATCCACAGGCCTCGATCCATGGCCTGAGTGGCCGGGTCGAGGGCGCCGATCAGCTTTACGCATCGTTTGGCGACACCCTGCGCACGTTGTATCAGCAGGACACCCCGATCATCGCCCTGTGCGCCGCAGGCATCGTTATCCGCAGCCTGGCCAGCCTGCTCAGTGAAAAAGGCGTCGAGCCGCCGGTGCTGGCAGTGGCCGAGGATGGCAGTGCGGTAGTGCCGCTGCTCGGTGGCCTGGGTGGCGTGAATGTGATGGCGCGTGAGATCGGCGAAGCACTGGGCGTGGCCGCAGCCATCACCACCAGTGGCGAGCTGCGCTTTGGCACCTGCCTGCTGAACCCGCCACAGGGCTATGCCCTGGCGGACATCGAGCAAGGCAAGCGCTTTGTCTCTGACCTGCTGGCCGGTGAGGCGGTGCGCGTCGAAGGCGATGCACCTTGGCTTGAGCAGGCGCAGCTGCCCGCGAGCGAGAGCGCCCGGCGCACCATCCATGTCGGCCATCAGGCACGCCCGAGCAGCCGTGATGAGCTGTTGATCCACCCGCGTTCGGTCGTGGTGGGCGTCGATACCGCTGACCTGCAAGGCATCCGCGCCGCGCTGCAGGCGGCGGGTATCGCCGAGCAATCGCTGGCCTGCCTGTTAGCTGGCGAGCACGCCATGGCCGATGCCGCCCTGCACGAGGCTGCACAGGCCCTTGGCGTGGCGCTGCGTTTTGCAGCCAAGCCTGGCGACCTGCGTGACATGCTGGCCCAGGCGCTACCCGGCGCCGAGTTGATCGAGCAGGCGGGTACCGTCATCGCCGTGGCCCCGGCGCCGGTGGATGCCGCGCAGGTCGGCCGCCGCCGTGGTCGGCTGGCGGTGATCGGCCTTGGCCCAGGCGCTGCCGAGCTGATGGTGCCGGCGGTCAAGGCCGAGCTGGCCCGCGCCGAGGACATCCTCGGCTACGAAACCTACGTGCGCATGGCCGGGCCGTTCCGCGCCGATCAGGTGCAGCATTGCACCGACAACCGCGAAGAGATGCAGCGCGCTCGGCATGCCTTCGAACTGGCCGCCCAAGGGCGTTCGGTGGTGGTGGTGTCGTCGGGTGACCCGGGCGTGTTCGCCATGGCCGCAGCGGTGCTCGAAGCGTTGCACGAATCCAGTGACTCGGCCTGGCATCGGGTCGATCTCGAGATCCTGCCGGGGGTTTCGGCCTCGCTGGCCACTGCCGCTCAGGCGGGGGCACCGCTGGGGCACGACTTCTGCGTGATGTCGCTGTCGGACAACCTCAAGCCGTGGTCGATCATTGAAAAACGTCTGGACCTGGCCGCCCAGGCGGACCTGGTGCTGGCCTTCTACAACCCGATTTCCAAATCCCGACCGCATCAGCTTGGGGTGGCACTGGAGGTTGTGCGTCGGCACCGCGATGGGAGCACGCCTGTAGTCCTTGGCCGTGACATCGGTAGGCCGGGGCAGACGCTGAAGGTAGTCACTTTGGCCGAGCTGCTGCCTGAAATGGTCGACATGCGCACCATGGTCCTGCTCGGGTCGTCCACGACCTGCCAATTTCCGAGGGCCGATGGCGAACAGTGGGTGTACACCCCGCGCTGGTACCCGGCCCCGGGTTGAGGCACCGAGGGAACCTGTTCATGCCTGTTACCCGGCCCTTTGCAGCATAGGGTGAAGGCCCCTCGACGATACCCGTCGGGGCCTTCAAGGACCCTGCAAATGACCGATGAAAACACTATCAATGGCGATAGCATCGCCGTTGTCGAGCAATCGCTGCTCGCGCTCAGCGCAGGCATGTCGGTGCAAAGCCGGCGCGATGCCAAGACAACGTTCCAGTTTGCCTCTCGTGTAGCGTCCAAGCTGCATGATCGCGATGGCGAATCCGAAGCCTGGTTCAACAAGTTCGTGCAGGTGATGCACACCTTGGGTTGGGCGGTGGGTAAACGCTCCTACGAGCGCGACTATGACCAAAGCCGATCGCTGACGTTGGGGCCGATTGCTTTCAAAGTCGCCAGCACCGCAGGCCAGGCCTTGCTCGGCGGCCCCATGGGCGCGGCCATGGCCAAGCTGGCGGGCAAGGCCCTTTCGGCACTGGGCAACATCGAGGAAGCCCAGCAGATCTACAAGCAAAACCTCAAAGGCCACCCTGTCTCGACCACGGGGCTGGCGGCCTGCATCGAAACGCCTGAAGGCGAACTGTTCATGCTGGTGAATGCCTTCAGTGCCTCGCCGAGTGAAAACGACCTGAATACCACCGTGTTCGAATGGAAGAGTTCGAGCAAGGAGCGCTATTGCGGTTCGGTTGTGCTCAGTCTCAACGAAGTGGTCTACACCGACGAGGTGCGGGCAACGACCGAGCAGAAGCTGATCGACAAGGCGGTCAAGGCTGTCAGCGAATTTGAAATCTGACAGCGGAGCGGGGCTTTCAGGCCCCGTTTTTCTTCTCATGTGATTGAACATCGAGGTATTGCGATGAGTAAGGATGCCTATTCCTTATGGCTCGTTGGCGGCACGGCTTTGTTGGTCGCAGAAGTGGCATTGCCGTCTCGGCAATATGCACTGGACTCGTTGCTGTTTGCACAGTTGCGTTCGGACAAACTGAATGGCTCACGCTTTGCCGATTATGCACGCTGGTACAGCGGTTACCGTGAAGCGTTGGAAGCGCGTGGGTGGGTCATCCCAGGCAGTCGCAGTGATTATCAGCCCTTGCAGGGCAGCGTCCCGCTGACTCAGCGTCTTACCGATGAATTGCAGGCCCGTCATCCGGGGCTCTCGCCCTATTTGCAGGCAGCCATCGCCAGGCTGTCTCAGAATGAGGTGCAGCAGTACCTGCGGCCTTTCACCCTGGACGAGCACGGTCAGGCAACCCATGTGGTCTACGAGCTGGGGGTGATGCTGCCAGGCCCTTCCCTGGATCTGTGTGGGTTGGCCTTGACCACTGCCACGCCTGCCACCCAGATCCTCCCTGGCGCGGTACTGGCGTCGTCACCCACCGATAAGGTCGATCTGCGCACTACCCTCGCAACCTTGGGCGAGCAACTGACCGAAGTTGACCGTGAAAGCCTGCACGCGCTGCTTGAGCGCAAGCAGTACGCAGAACGAATCAGGAACTTGGGCGTGCTGAACCCGGAGGGCAGCCATGCAAACCTATGAAGCCGCAGTGGTCGGTGCCAGCCTGGTCTCTTTCATCCCCGGTATCAGCTTAGGACAGCGCAAGGCCGTCAAGCTCGCCACACTGTGGGCTGAGACTGTGACTTTGCAGGATATGGCCAAAGAGACTGCCCAGGAACAGTATCAGTATTACCGCAAGAAGTTGATGTACCTGGGGTGGGACGCGAAGTCGGCTGAAGAAGTGCATTGGCCGGACCCTGAGCGGCCGAAAATCGTTGATCAGGCGCTGAGCAAGATCGACGCCATCGCCGGGGTTCGGCATTCCAGCCATATGGCACTGGCGCTTGAGGCACTGAAGAAGAACAGCAAGCCGTTGCTGCATTTTGAAGCGCGCAGTATGGCTAGGGCGCAGTTTCAGCTTCTGTCCTGCGCGCCGGTGAGTGGTAGCTACGTGGACATCGTGGTGTATCACGAGGCCGGCAAAACCGCAGCGTTCACGGCAGGATTTGTGTTTCATGAGCGCCGCGACATGCACGTGAACGCAGAGCTGGTGCGGTTCAATACACGTCTGTTCGACCAGGAACGCCGCAGTGCGGTTGAGCGTGCGTTGGTGAGCATCGCGCTGAAGGAAATCCATGAAATGGAGGTCTAGAGCACCAGGTAACCCTTGATCCCGGTAAAGATGATCTGCGCCGCCAGGGCACAGACGAACAGCCCCATCAGGCGGCTGACGATCTGCAGGCCCTGGTCGCCGAGCAGCCGCTCGATGCCGTGCGACAGGTACAGCACCAGGCCCACGGTAAAGCTGGCCAGCGCGATACTGACGATGGCCAGCAGCTTGTCGTCCCAGTGCGGCTGGCCCACGCCCATCACCAGCAGCGCACCGATGGTGCCGGGGCCGACGGTCAGCGGGATGGTCAGCGGCACGATGGTCACATCCTGCTGCACGTTGTCGGCTTGCACGGCGGGTTTGCCCTGGGCCATGCCCAGCGCAGAGATGAACAGCACACTGCCGGCACCGATGCGGAAGGCGTCGGCGGTGATGCCGAAAATACCGAAGATCGCCCGCCCGAACAGGTACAGCAGTATGCTGGCGACCAGTGCGGCGAAGGCCACCTTCCAGGCCAGTTGCTTGCGTTCCTTGCTGGAGTGGCCGCGGGTCAGGCTGATGAAGCAGGACAGCACGAAGAACGGGCTGTAGAGCACGAGCATCTTCAGGTAGACGCTGAACAACTCATGGAGCATGGGCGTTGATCCTCGGCTGCGGTGCAGGCCTGTTGGCACTTCATCGGCATGGGTTACGGGATAGGCGCAGGGTCCGTCTTGGCTTCCCGGTGATTCGCCCAATACTGGATCAGCTCGCGCAACTGCGACAGCTCCACCGGCTTGGCCATGTGCCCATCCATGCCCGCCAGCTTGGCGCGCTCCTTGTGCTCGGCAAGGATATGCGCAGTCAGCGCCACCACCGGCGTGCGCTGGCGCTGCTGTGCGGCTTCCCACGCGCGCAGTTGCTGGGTCGCCGAGAAACCGTCCAGCACAGGCATCTCGCAGTCCATCAGCACCAGGTCATAGCGTTGCGCTTTCATCGCTTGCAACGCCTCTTCACCGTTGCAGGCCGTGTCCGGCTCAAGGTTGAGCTTGCCGAGCATGCCACGGATGACCTTGGTGGAAATACTGTTGTCCTCGGCGACCAGCACGCGGAAGTCGCTGGGCAGGTCCAGTGCTTGCGGGGTACCGGGCAGGCTGGCGGGCACCGCTTGCTCACGGCCGCGTTGGGCCAGCTCTTCAGCCAGCGTGGTCTTGAGTGTATAGCCCGCCACCGGTTTGGCGAGAATCCGCTTGACCCCGGCATTGCGCGCGATGACCTTGCTCGGCGCATTGCTGATGCCGGTGAGCATCACCACCAGGATGTCGTGGTTGAGGCTGGGGTCTTCCTTGATCTTGGCCGCCAGTTGCATACCGGTCATGCCGGGCATGTTCTGGTCCAGCAGCACGGCATCGAAGTAATCACGCAAGTGGGCCTTGGTGCGCAGCAACGCCAGCGCCTCCTTGCCTGACGGCACCGCGCTGACATTCATGCCCCAGGCGCTGCACTGCTGTACCAGCACCTTGCGGCAGGTGTCGTTGTCGTCCACCACCAGTACCCGAGCGTCGCGCAGCGGGCCGTCGAGGTCGGCGGGTGGCTGTTCAAGGCGCGAAGGGTCCAGCGGCAGGGTCAGCCACAGGGTGTTGCCCATGCCGCTGCTGCTCTTGATGCCGAATTCGCCCTGCATCAGGCCGATCAACTGCTTGGCGATGACCAGCCCGAGGTGGCCGC
>Ga0213828_1000259_pt1 | contig 54710 bp, 50 predicted proteins | sample MC6MC0897MG_FD_180664 | JGI IMG/M metagenome (GOLD analysis project Ga0213828, IMG submission 180664) | Enriched soil aggregate microbial communities from Iowa State University, Ames, United States - MC6-MC0897-MG | ecosystem: Environmental > Terrestrial > Soil > Unclassified | place: USA: Iowa...
CTGCCATCCTTACACCTCCTCATTTATTAGATATTCACTAAAGGACTTGCTTTCATCATCATCTTCGCTTTTTTGCTCCTGGTCATCTTCTTGCTGTTGCTTAAAGAAATTGTTAAAAAAGCTTTGGTCGCGTTGTTGACGATCTGCATCTTGCAATGATTGGGCAATATCGAGACGATCAACTTGTATATTTTGCTGTACAAAGGCTTGCTTAAGTTGATGTGCCTGACTATCTAGTAATTCACGTCCATGAGCAGTTGAAGCAAGTAGTCGTGCTGTAAGGACTCCATCATTTTGCACAAGCTCGATGCGAATTGTTCCTAGATTTTCCGGGTACAATTTCAGTGTTAAACGTGTAATCCCTTGTGCATTAGAGATTTGTGCTCTATTGATGATCGCTTGCATCTCTTTCAGTAATGCCTCAGACTGTGCTGGTTTTGCAGCTGGCAGTGTAACTTGGAATGAGTCTGCTTTTGTTTGGATTGTATTGGCAGTCACCATTTCATTAGCACTTGTGTCAGTCTGCTTTGTAACTTGAACTTGCTGCACTACTTGCTGGAAGCCCTGTAACGGAAGTGTTACTGTTGTTTTAGTTGTGATCTGCTGAGCACTTTGAAGCGTCTCTACTTGTGTTTGCATTGTAGTTAAAAGACTCTTAATGTTAGTTAGTACGCTTTCTTGTGGTGCTATTAAATCTGTTTTCTGTCCGACTAATTGTGCCAACTTTAACACTTGAAGTAATTGTGTTGCTTCTTTCGGCGTTACTTGACCTTCACCTTGTAAAGCTGTTACAACTTGTGCTTGAAGCATCGGGGCCTGAGCATCTACTAATGCTAAAAGCTCCCAAACATCACTTGCTGCTTTATCTTCTCCTAGCAACTGTTGAACTAGTTTTTGAAGTTGCTCGGAATCAATTCCTACTGCATCCATTAAATTTTCAAGATTTAGCATTTCATCGATTGCAACCGCTTTGCCCCCCTCACCAATTTGAAGCATTAATAAGCCATCGTCGTGTGGAATACCTAGTAAATCTAGTAAATCTTCAATAGATTCAGCATTTAAAACTTCTGTTAATTCTGCTGTATCTTTTGTTTCTGTTGATTGTTTAGACTGCTGTGTTTGATTTGAAGAAGAAATAATTTGTCCAAAAACAGAACCAAACGTTGATAGATTATCTTTCTTCGACGTTTCACTTGCTTTCATATCGGCATTGCCCGCTGGTCCAGTTTTGGTAGCTGCTGTTTTAGTTGGTATAGTCTTGGACATCATTTGCATCATTGCCACATCCATCATTTCACCTCCTTTCTTGTTTCCTTATTGCTTAGCCATCATTTCTGTATATTTCGCTGCATCTTGCGGATCCATTTTTTCCAGAATTGCTGCTAATTTATCTGGTTTTAAGTTCGTTAAAATACGAAGTGCTTCAACATCGCTCATTTTAACAAGCACTGGCGCTGCTGCTTTAGGAGACATCGTATCAAATGTTTTTAAAATGTCATTAAAGTCACCCTTTACGTCATCTTGTTCCCTATTTATTTTTTCAACTTCAAATTTTAACTGCTCAATTTCTGTCGTTAACTTTTCTTTTTCAGTCGTTGCCGTATCCAACTTTTTTTGCAGTTGGGCGATTTCCGCTTCTTTTTCTTGTATATCAGCCTGTAATTTTACTACCTTCGAATCGTTACTAACAACAGCCTCTTTTGCTTGTTGTTCTTCTGAAGTTACGAATGGTAAGCTTTCATATGCCTTCTTTCCTAAATCAAAGACATTCGTATTCATTAGTGTTGCAACAACAAGTAGAATCGCTACTACAAACATAATAGGTATTACAAACCACATAAAAAACTTTCGAAAGCCACCTGATTTTCGTTTAGGTGGTTGTTCTTCTAACTCCGTTGTAAATCGATTATCTTTTTTTGCCATGAAATCACCTGATTTCTCTCTTGTTATACGTAAGTGATGAAATCTCATCTAAAAAAATGCCTTCGATGCGATCCTGTTCCTGCTGGAATAACTTAAAATCTTTCTCTCGCATTTTTTCAAATTTACGTACTTCCAAGTTTTTTTCTAATAATTTTTCTTCGTGCCAATTCATTTTTGCACGAGCTTGTACAACTTTTTGCTGTACATCAGTAATTGTTTTTTCGAGACTATCAATAAATCGGGCATAATGATGAATCTCCTCTATTGATGAACCCACAGATAAACGATCCTGCTGAAAGTCTAGTAAATCTTCTTTCTTTTTTAGCAAACTATATAGCTTTGATGCTATCTCTTCAAAAGAACGTACAGATTCTTTATAGGCCATTTCAGTTTCATTTTTTTCCTGCTCTCGAATGGTTAATACTTTTTCAAAACGATATATATAACTTGTCATCTATTTGCCACCACCGTTCGATAATGTAATTAACTCATTCATACTTTCCTCAAGAGTCACTTTTTCCAAATAGCCCTGCTTTAAATAAGAGGTAATAAGAGGTTCATAGTAAATCGCTTCATCAATTTCTTTTGATGTTCCCCGCTTATAAGCACCAATGTTAATTAAATCCTCCGACTTGTCATATGTATAATAGAGCTCTCTTAAGCGTTCTGCAGCCTTTTTATGCTCTGGCTCTGCCACATGATTCATTAAACGGCTGACGCTTTTTAATACATTAATAGCTGGATATTGACCTTTATTAGCAAGGTTTCGATCAAGAACAATATGGCCATCTAATATCCCTCGTACAGTATCTGCAATTGGTTCGTTCATATCATCACCATCTACTAATACTGTATAAAAGGCAGTAATAGTGCCCTTCTCATTAGTACCTGTGCGCTCTAATAGTTTAGGTAAAATCGCAAATACAGATGGTGTGTATCCTTTTTGAGCTGGTGGTTCACCTGTCGCAAGGCCAATCTCTCGCTGTGCCATAGCAACACGTGTCACAGAATCCATCATCAACATTACATTTAAACCACGATTTCTAAAATACTCTGCAATCGCTGTTGCGGTAAAAGCCCCTTTAATTCGCATCAGTGCAGGCTGATCAGAAGTAGCAGCTACAACTATTGATCGGCTTAAACCCTCTTTTCCTAAATCACGCTCTATAAACTCACGCACTTCACGTCCACGCTCTCCAATAAGTGCGATAACGTTTAAATCAGCTCGCGTATTTCGCGCAATCATTCCGAGCAATGTACTTTTCCCGACCCCAGAACCAGCGAAAATACCTACACGTTGTCCACTTCCGACTGTTAGCATACCATCAATCGCTTTAACCCCAACTTCAAGTCTTTCATCAATCGGTGGACGTGTCAGTGGATTTGGTGGGTCCTGCTCTGTCGGTACTGTCATTAATCCTTTTGGTAATACAGTTCCATCTATTGGATTTCCCATAGAATCAAGTACCTTACCGATGAGCTCAGGACCCACTTTTATCTCTAGTGGTGCTCCTGTACCTTCAACTAGGCAGCCAATGGATATTTCTCGAAGAGATGTATAAGGCATTAAGACGACAATTTCATCTTTGAAGCCGACAACCTCTGCTAGGATGATTTGATGGCCGTTTTTTGAAGTTTCCACATGAATTTTACAGACATCACCAATGGAACTATCTGGACCTTGCGACTCAATCATCAAGCCGACAACTCTAGTTACTCTACCAAATTTTTTAAAGGTTGGCATTTGAGGAATTTGTTTGATCAATTGAGCCGTTTTCATCTAGATCATTCCTTACTTTCTAATATTTCATGTAGCTTCAATCTTAGTTCATTTAATTGCTCATCAATACTTACAACAATACGCCCATGATTTGTTTCGATATAACAATCTGTTTCGTTTTCTAAATCCTCATTTGCAAAAATCATAAATGGTACGTCTGTTGGGAACATTTCAGCTAGTTCATCTCGATTTGAAGTAATTAATGCATAGTAGGTAGGTGAAACATAAATTTTTATTTCTTTCATTTCTCTAGCTTCTTTAAGCCCTCTGCGAACGATAGAAACAAATAATTCATTGTCTCGCTCTAAAGATGCACCAATAATTCGCTCTGCTGCAGTTAAGCCTAGCTCTAAAATAACCGCTTCCTGATCTTCAATATATTTTCGTGCATTTTCCTTAGCCTGAAGGATTACTTCATTGGCTATTTGGAGAGAATGTGCCATCGCTTCATTCGCTTTATTTGTCCCATCCTCATAGCCTTGACCAAATCCTTCATCATAAGCTTCTTGCACTCGATTAGGTTGTTCTTCTTCCCAACTTTGCTTTAAATGCTCAATTTCCTGAAAGAACATTTGCTTCTCTTGTTCAAAAGCCTCACGCTCAGCCTGTAAAATAGCTCTAGCCTCTGCAAATAAACGTTCGCGCTCTTCCAGTACTTCTTCTATAGTCATTTGTTTTTGAAGTGGAATTTCTTCATTTTCTACTTCATGCATGTCAAACATGTCACGAATCTGAATCTTTTTTACATTTTCGCCATTGGATTGTGTATATACGGAACGGATGATTCTAGACAATGACGTCATCTCCTCCACCACGAGCAATAATAATCTCACCAGCATCCTCTAAGCGACGAATGACAGCAACAATTCGAGATTGCGCCTCCTCTACGTCACGCAAACGTACAGGTCCCATAATTTCCATTTCTTCTTTAAATGTATCAGCCATACGTTGTGACATATTGCGGAAAATAATATCTTTTACTTCTTCGCTTGAAACTTTCATTGAAAGCAGCAAATCTTCATTTTCACAATCACGAATAACACGTTGAATCGAGCGGTTGTCGAGTGTAACAATATCCTCGAATACAAACATACGTTTTTTGATTTCTTCTGCAAGCTCTGGATCTTGAATTTCGAGTGCATCGAGAATCGTTTTTTCCGTTTGTCGGTCTACACCATTTAACACTTCAACAACTGCATCAACGCCACCTGTTTCTGTGTAATCCTGTGTAACTGTCGATGATAATTTACGCTCTAAAACAGATTCAATTTCACTAATAACTTCTGGTGAAGTTGATTCCATTACAGCTATACGTTTAGCAATATCAGCCTGAACTTCCTGCGGTAATGACGATAAAATAACACCCGCTTGCCCCGCTTCTAAATAAGATAGAATAAGGGCAATTGTTTGTGGATGTTCATTTTGAATAAAATTAAAAATTTGTGCTGGATCGGCTTTACGTGCAAAGTCAAACGGGCGCACTTGTAAAGAAGATGTCAAACGATTAATAATCGTTTGTGCCTGCTCTACCCCAAGTGCTTTCTCCAATACTGTCTTCGCGTAACCAATTCCACCCTGAGTAATATAATCTTGCGCAAGTGCAATATTGTGGAATTCTTCAATAATTTCCTCTTTAACATTTGCTTCTACTTTTTTAACGCTTGAAATCTCTAATGTTAAACGTTCAATTTCTTCCTCTGTTAAATGTTTATAAACAGCAGCTGAAACCTCAGGCCCTAATGAAATTAACAAGAGAGCGGCCTTTTGTTTTCCCGTTAATTCCTTTTCTTTCTTGGACACAGCCGAACCTCCTAGTTAGTCTTCCGCAATCCAACTACGCAGTAACTTCGCAAAATCGTCTGGCTTTTCTTTTGCCATTTTTTCAAGCTGCTTACGACGCATTGTAGCTTCCGTTTCAATTTCTTCATTAATATCTTCAATCATTAGTTCTTCTTGTTCTTCTAGGATGCTAAACTCTTCTTCTTCCTTCGCACGTTTACGTGAACGGATAATGAAGAATGCAAGCAATAATATTACAGCTAGTAATATTCCGCCGATTACCCAAACCCACCATGGGATAATAGATTTTTCGCCAACTGCATCTGTTGCTTTACCATTTAAAGGTTGTACTGAAACAGCTACTTTTTCATCAATTTGCTCTTGAGTAAGCTCTGCTGCTACATCTTTAGAAATCGTCGTACGAACAATAGTACTTAAAATTTTCTCGATATCCTCTTGAACCCCATCTGGTAATGACGCTGCATCAGTTGCTGTCGGAGGTTCAACAATTACTTGGATACCAATATCTTGGACTTTATATGGTGCCTCTTGGATTTCTTTGCGTATACGGTTTACGTCATTATTAATTGTTTCTTCAGTACGCTCGTAATCCCCGTTACCCGTTGCACCTTCGTTATAAGTTGTAAAGTTATCTGTCGTCGTTTCAGCTTCAGGTGTTCCAGTAGCAGCAGCTCCTGTACCAGAATATTGCTCTGTTATACGTTGGGCGCTAATAGCAATCCCTTCCATATTCTCTTCATCAACTGGCGAAACTAGATTTTCTTCACGATTTTCTTTTTTAAAATCGATGTCTGTTGTCACAGAAACTATTACTTTGTCTTGTCCCATAAGCGTACCTAACATAGTTTGCACTTGACGTTGTAGATCACGCTCAACCATTTTCTTCGCCTGTAACTGACCTTCAGCTGTCGTTGTTGAAGTTCCATCAGCCGTAGTAGCATTCAAATCAAAGTACTCAGAGAATTGGTTAGATATAACGATATTTTCTGTTTTTAAATTTGGTACACTTTTTGCTACTAAGTTGTACATAGTGGCAATTTGTTGCTCGGTAAATTTATAGCCAGGGTCTGTATTCAATACAATAGATGCTGTCGCTTCCTCTTTTGTATCATTCAAGAAAACTCCTTCTTCAGGAACATTTATCATTACTTTTGCATCTTTTACACCTTCTAGATTTTTAATGAGTTTGGCAATTTCTGTTTCAGTTGCCGCCTTTTTTAATAAGTTAAACTCATTATCCGTCATACCAAATCCAGAGCTGTTCGCAAATGAGTAATCAATCGTTCCTGTTTGCGGATATCCTTCCGAAGCTAATTGCACTAACAATGCATCAACTTGTTCCTGAGGCACTAAAATTGCTGTCCCTCCGGGTGCAATTTCATATTTTACACCTTGGGAGTCCAACGCTTCCTTTACTTGACCGATTTCTCTAGTCGATAAATCTTTATAAAGTGGTACATATGTAGTTTTTGTAGCAAAAAGTGTAATAACGGCAGCAAGCACTAAAACACCTACTACTGAACTAATCATTACAATTTTTTGTTTTTTACTACGACTTGTCCAAAATTGGCTGGTGTCGTTTTTTATTTTCGTCAATCGTTCATTCATTATGAATCCTCCGGTTATAGTGAATAACCTATCCATCTAATAATTCGCGAAAACAGTGACATCCCGCCACATTCATTTAGTCAAAATTGCGGGATAAAATCTTTACTTCAATAGTGAGTGAATCACTTGTTTATTAAAGTTAGACACTCATTCGCATTATTTCTTGGTAAGCTTCAATCACCTTATTGCGAACTTCCATTGTTGCATTTAATGTAATACTCGCTTTTTGTGATGCAATCATCACTTCGTGCAACTCTACATCTTCACCAGCAATTAGCTTTTGAGTAAGATTATCAGAAGTAATTTGTTGGTCATTAACTTTCGCTATCGCTTCTTTTAACGAGTTCGCAAAGCTTTGTTGTGCTTCATAAGGTGTCGTGTTAAGTTTATTTGTTTCTTTTACAACCTGTGTAGGTGTCATTAGTGAAACGGACGAAATTGCCATTATGTATCTTCCTTTCTTCTTATTTATTTACCAATCTCTAAAGCCTTTGTCAGCATAGACTTATTTGCATTCAATACAGTTACGTTTGCCTCGTAGGAACGAGTGGCTGACATTAAATCTACCATTTCTTTTAATGGATCTACATTTGGCATATTTACATAGCCATCTGCGTTAGCATCTGGATGAGTTGGATCATACACAAGTTTGAAAGGTGTTTCTCTATCTTCTTTTATTTGTGTAACTTTTACGCCGTTGCCAACGCCGCTTTTCGCATTTTTCCCAAGTGCGGCATTATAGAACTTTGAAAACTGTCCTTCTTGAGCTGTCAATGTCACAGACTTCCGGCGGTATGGTTCCCACTCCCCATTCACTTGTCTAGCACGCGTTGAATCCATGTTTGCCATATTAGACGAAATGACATCCATTCGTAAACGCTGCGCTGTTAAAGCTGAGGCAGTGGTATTCATTCCATGAAAAATAGACATTTATTACTTACCTCCCTTAATAACAGTGTTTAATGTATTTAACTTACCGTTCATACGGTCAATTAATGCATTGTAATAGATTTGATTTTCCGCCATTTTCGCCTGTTCTGCATCCATATCTACAGCATTACCATTATTTCGATAACGCAAGCCGTCTACATTATTTACACCAGGTGTAGATTGTCGAATCGTAAAATCATAATGTCTATTATCAGTACGATATGCCGAAATTGATATTTGTTGTTCTTTCTCCAACATATCCTTAAAACTTACATTTTTCGCCTTATAGTTCGGTGTATCGACATTCGCAATATTATTGGCGATTGTTTTATGATTCAAAGTTGCATAGGAAAGTCCGTTTTCCAGGCTACTAATAGTTCCTCCAAATAAATTCAAAACCATTCACCTCATTTATTTCTTTTTATGTATTTCTTATTTTATCCAATAATACAATTGTAATTAAGATGATACGTTGTGTCTATTGTCTTTTGTCACTTTTCGATAGTCTATACGACCCATTTTTTACCTCACCTAACCAGGACAATAATGCCGGAACCCTTGATCCGCCTGCTTTCGCGAGGATTCTACAAACTCTAGTAATTTTACACTATTTCGACAGTGTTTAAGGGCATAGTATCAGATTATTCCCTTTTTTTCACTTTATCGCATTCGACACGATGTCTAATTTAAGGTTCATTTTTACTACTTCTGAGTATTATACTGAATATTCCGTTAACTATCAAAAGAATTTTCTACCATTCCAGACAGGTAACAAAAGGGGTATTCGCAACTTTCGTTTTTTATGCTAATAGTAGCGGAATTTTGGTGAAAATATTTAGGGAGAAAGCAACGGGGTTATTCAAGTTATAGAACTCAGGATTATTTAAGTTAATTTACTCTTCATCTTTTAGCACTACTTTACCCATAATAACAGGCAGTAATTTAGCTGTACCGAAAGCGAATCGTCAGATATATGACCCCACCACAAAATTCGACACAAAAGACTATGAAAACTAATAATCAGTCGGGATAAAGACAAACTCACTGATTAAAGCTTCACTATAGTGTTTTGTTTACTATGATGTAATTTACACCAATCATCCATAAAGGTATCAGCTCTCTTTTAACTAATCGAGTAGGACACTAGCCATTAATTGACTAGTTGACTAGTCGACCTCTCACACCCGTACATACAATCCCGTATTCGGCGGTTTAGCTTCTTAAGTGTCCATTCCTTCTCAACGGAATGGACATCCTTGTCTTTCGCTAACAGTTCCTACTATCAAGCCTGCAGTGGAGCGTCACCATCAAGTTATTGCGCATGCCGAGCACATAAAAAAAGCATCTGGAACAAAATTGCTCCAGATGCCTTGTAAAGTTCCCATGATCTAAAGGGAACTTATCATTATTTCATTTTAATTTCCGCTAATGCATTTAAGAATTTATCGTTTAGTACTTTAATGTAAGTACCTTTCATACCTAGAGAGCGCGATTCAATAACACCTGCAGATTCTAGTTTACGTAATGCATTTACGATTACTGAACGTGTAATACCTACTCGGTCTGCAATTTTTGAAGCAACAAGTAAACCTTCATGTCCATCAAGTTCTTCAAAAATATGTTCAATAGCTTCTAACTCACTGTATGAAAGAGAATTTATCGCCATTTGTACAACCGCTTTACTACGTGCTTCCTCTTCGATTTCCTCTGATTTCTCACGTAAAATTTCCATACCAACTACAGTTGCACCATATTCAGCTAAAATTAAATCATCATCCTCGAATTGTGCAGCTAAACGAGCAAGAATTAATGTACCAAGACGTTCACCACCACCAACAATCGGTACGATCGTTGTTAACGCATTTTGGAATAACTCTTTGTTTTCAACTGGGAAAGCAGTGTGTTCGTCATGAATATCTAGATTTGAAGATGTCTCAGAAATTGTAAACAAGCTATGTGTGTATTCTTCTGGGAATTGTCGCTCTTCGAACATCTTTTTCATACGTTCGTTTTCAATTTGTTGATGAATTGAAATACCTAAAAGTTTCCCTTTACGGCTTACAATATATACATTACTGTCTATAATGTCTCCTAATGTATCTGCCATTTCTTTAAAGTTTACTGGCTTGCCAGCAGATGCTTGGAGCATTGAGTTAATTTTACGCGTTTTTTCTAATAAATTCATTATATGTTCCTCCTATAAATAATCCGAAGAGTATTTACTTAATATTCTAAAGGTTTTTACAACCGAATGATACTATTTTGACTTATTTTACAATATAAACTGTGACAAATCTTTGTTTTTTACTATACCCGCAAGTTTTTGATCGACATATGCAGCTGTGATTGGAATATTTGCAGGTGCAATTTCAGATGCTTCAAATGACAATTCTTCTAACAAGCGTTCTAAAATTGTGTGCAAACGTCGAGCCCCTATATTATCAGTCTCCTGATTAACTTCGGTAGCAATTTCAGCAATTCGTTCAATCGCATCTTCCGTAAAGTTTATTTCTACACCCTCTGTTTCTAACAATGCCTTGTATTGCAGAATAAGTGATTGATCTGGTTCTTGCAAAATACGTACAAAATCTTGTTTCGATAATTTTTCAAGCTCTACGCGAATCGGGAATCGACCTTGCAACTCAGGAATTAAATCTGACGGCTTTGACATATGAAATGCTCCTGCAGCAACGAAAAGCATAAAGTCAGTCTTTACAGCACCGTACTTCGTTGTTACAGTAGAACCTTCAACGATTGGTAGAATATCACGTTGTACACCCTCACGTGATACATTTGCAGAAGAGTTACCTTCTTTACTAGCAATTTTATCAATTTCATCAATAAAAATAATTCCTGACTGTTCAGCTCTTGAAACGGCTTCTTGTGCAACTTCGTCTGCATCTATCAGCTTATTTGCTTCCTCGATTGTTAAAATACGACGCGCGTCTTTCACTTGTACACGGCGTTTCTTCTGCTTTTTAGGCATTAAACTAGATAGCATATCTTGCATGCCATTGTTTGCAGACATATCCATGCCCGTTCCTTGTAAGGCATCAAAAATAGAAGGAGTTTGTTCCGTCACTTCAACGGTAACCCATTCATTTTCTAATTTACCATTCCGTAAATCAATAGCGATTTGCGCACGTTTAGAACGCACCTCGGTCTCTTCAGATGAAGTATCGTCATTTGTTTGCTGATCTTTACCACCAAACAACATTTCAAACGGATTTTGCATGGATTGTTTTTTTCGTAAAGAAGGAACCAATAGCTTAACTATTGCTTCGTTGGCTAATTCTTCTGCTTGTTCCTTCACAGACTCCATCATTTCTTCTTTTACAAGACGATGTGAAGCTTCTACTACATCACGTACCATCGATTCTACATCGCGTCCAACATACCCTACTTCTGTAAACTTCGTTGCTTCGACCTTTACAAATGGCGCATTCGTTAACTTCGCAATTCTTCTAGCAATTTCTGTTTTTCCGACACCTGTAGGTCCAATCATTAAAATATTTTTCGGAATTACTTCAGCCTTCATATCATCACTTAGCAGCGAGCGACGATAACGATTACGTAATGCAATAGCTACTGCTCGCTTTGCCTCATTTTGCCCAACGATATAACGATCCAAATGCTCAGTAATTTGTCTTGGCGTTAAATTATTTAGTTTCATTAGTTAAGCGCCTCCACGATAATATTATGATTCGTAAATACACAAATCTCAGCAGCAGTTTCTAATGCCGCCTCCGCGATTTCGCGAGCAGACATTGTATCACCCGCATATTTTTTTAAAGCACGACCTGCTGATAATGCATAGTTACCCCCAGAACCTATTGCCAAAATACCGTCATCTGGTTCAATTACTTCTCCCGTACCTGAAACAAGAAGAAGTGTAGTTTTATCCATTACAAGTAGCATAGCCTCTAATTGACGTAGCATTTTATCACCGCGCCACTGCTTGGCAACTTCTACTGCTGCACGTTGTAAGTTGCCATTGTATTCATTTAGCTTTCCTTCAAACATCTCAAAAAGCGTAAAAGCATCAGCAACCGATCCTGCAAATCCAGCAAGCACCTGCCCATTAAACAGACGTCTGACCTTCCTTGCTGTACCTTTCATCACAACCGAATTCCCTAGGGTTACTTGACCATCACCAGCCATAGCGCAACTTCCATTATGATGAACTGCAAATATCGTTGTCGCATGAATTTGTCCCATTTGCCTTCCTCCTTAGCTCTATTATGCCCTTGGATGAGCATTCATATATGTTTGACGAAGATGCTCTTTTGTTACATGTGTGTAAACTTGCGTAGAAGATAAATGAGCGTGGCCTAATAATTCCTGTACCGTTCGTAAATCTGCGCCATTATTCAATAAATGTGTGGCAAAAGTATGACGAAGCATATGTGGATATATTTTCGTATGAAGCGAGGCCTTGTCAATCATTTCTGTTAAAATATGACGTACACCTCGTGGAGTAAGTTCCCCACCACGCATGTTGACAAACAATTGCTGATGACTTGTTTTCTTCATCAATCGTGGACGAGCTTGCTCTATGTAATCCTGCATGGCTAAACTCGCAAATTGACCGAATGGAATAATACGTTCTTTTCGCCCTTTCCCCATTACCCTAATAATCGAATAATGGAAATCCACATCTGCTACTTGTATAGAAGTGAGCTCACTTACACGAATACCTGTCGCATATAACAGCTCTAATATAGCTGTATTTCTTAATGATTTCAAATCATCGCCAGCATTCGCATCAAATAGTTGCTTCAATTCTTCTTCGTAGAAAAAACTAGGTAAACGTGATTCTTTTTTTGGATGATATAGTGATCTAAACGCTCCATCATCTAATCCGTATTGTCTATTTAGAAAACGAAAAAAGGAGCGTATTGAGGAAATTTTTCTTGAAACAGATGATCTTGCTCTTTTTTCATCGTACAACTTTGTTACATAGAGACGTGCATGTATATACTCAACACTAGCTAAATCATTTACGTCCTCCGCCTGTAAAAACGCTAAAAAATCTAGTAGATCTGATTCATATTCTCGTACTGTATGAACAGAGAAGTTCTTTTCAACTTGGATGTAAAGCATGAACTGTTCAAGTGCATCTTGGGACGAAACTAACATGAAAGATTCACCACCAACGAATTATTGATAACCGTCTCAAATTACTAACACTTGCATGAAAGGATGTACTAATTTGTTTATCCTTCTTATTGCGTCCGGAATTGCACTGACTGAAGTGAAGATAAACATACATACTGACACTATACCTATCTTCATCATATAGCAAGTGAAAAAGGTTATATTTTGAGAAAATCTCCATACAAAACAATAAAATACGTGTAAATCAGCATTTTATCTACAAAAAAGAAAAGCCTCTAAGAGTATATCAACTTTTAGAGGCTTTTTGCAATTAAATTGTTTGTGAATTCACAAAATTTTGAATTGTACTTATTGCTCGTGTAGCATGCATCTCTGCACGCTCTGGTTTTGAACGACGACCTGGTGGTAGTTCAGGGAAAATCCCGAAGTTGACGTTCATTGGCTGGAAGTTTTTCGATTGCGCTTCTGTTATATAACGCGCCATGCTTCCTAACGCTGTTTCGAATGGGAAGATAATCGGTTCTTGACCTAATACTAATCGAGCTGCATTAATGCCAGCAATTAATCCACTACCAGCAGATTCAACATATCCCTCGACTCCTGTCATTTGACCCGCAAAGAAAATATTTTTTTGCTCGCGAAGCTGATACGTTTTCTCTAGAACTTTTGGTGAATTAATGAACGTATTTCTATGCATAACTCCATAACGGACGATTTCAACGTTCTCTAACCCTGGAATTAGTTGCAATACTTCTTTCTGCGGGCCCCATTTTAGATGTGTTTGGAAGCCAACAATATTGTAAAGAGTACCTGCTGCATCATCTTGACGTAATTGGACAACAGCGTAAGGGCGTTTTCCTGTTTTTGGATCTTCCAGACCTACTGGCTTCATCGGTCCAAATAACATTGTTTTCTCCCCGCGTGCAGCCATTACTTCGATAGGCATACAACCTTCAAAGTAAATTTCCTTTTCAAATTCTTTTAACGGCACAACTTCTGCTTCGATTAACGCTTGACGGAAACGATCAAACTCTTCCTTTGTCATAGGACAGTTTAAATACGCCGCTTCCCCTTTATCATAACGAGATTTTAAATAAACCTTATCCATATCAATGCTATCTTTTTCGATTATTGGTGCTGCTGCATCATAGAAATACAGATAGTCTAAACCTGTTAAGCCTTGAATTTTTTCAGCTAAAGCTTTCGATGTCAGTGGTCCTGTGGCAATAACAGTAACGCCTTCTGGAATCTCAGTAACTTCTTCATGAATGACTTCTACAAGAGGGTGATTTTTCACTGCCTCTGTCACATATCCTGCAAATTCATGACGATCTACTGCTAAAGCACCGCCTGCTGGTACTGAACACGCATCTGCTGCCTTCAAAATCACAGATTCTAAAACGCGCATTTCTTCTTTAATCACACCCACTGCATTTGTTAATCCATTAGCACGTAGTGAGTTCGAACAAACAAGCTCCGCAAATTTATCAGTATGGTGAGCCGGCGTTTGCTTTACTGGGCGCATTTCATAAAGTTTAACTTTCACACCACGTTTGGCAATTTGCCAAGCCGCTTCACTGCCTGCAAGACCCGCGCCTATTACATTTACTACTTGTTCAGTCATGTTCTTACCATCTTTCTATCATTGAGTAGGTGCTTCTTCATAGTCACATTTCGTACACTGAATTTGCACACCTTTTTTTATTTTTTTCTCTACTAATAATGCACTACATTTCGGACATGGTCTACTAATCGGCTTGTCCCACGAGACAAATTCACACTCAGGGTACTGATTACAACCATAGAATAAACGCTTTGTTTTACTTTTGCGTTCTACGATCTCGCCTGTTTCGCAGGAAGGACATTTTACGCCAATTGGCTTCATAATCGCCTTCGTGTTACGACAATCTGGGAAGTTTGAGCAAGCCATAAATTTCCCATATCGTCCAAGCTTATAAACCATTGGAGAACCACATAGCTCACAATCTTCGCCGGCTGGTTCATCTTTAATGACAACCTTTTCCATAGCCTCATCCGCATGCTTTACATGGACCTCAAAATCCTTATAAAACTCATCTACAACCTCTACCCATTGTCGACTACCTTCTTCAATATCATCTAAATCTTGTTCCATTTTTACTGTGAATTCGATATTTATGATATCAGGGAAAAACTCTAGTACGAGTTGGTGTACGATTTCACCCAGCTCTGTTGGCATAAATCGTTTGGCATCTAACACGACATAGCCTCTGCGCTGAATTGTGTCGAGGGTCGGTGCATACGTGGACGGGCGCCCTATACCTAGCTCTTCCATTGTTTTTACAAGACGCGCCTCGGAATAACGTGGTGGTGGCTGTGTAAAATGCTGCTTAGGCTCGATTTCAAGGGATTTTACTTGATCACCAACTGCCATCTCTGGTAGAAGCTTAGTTGTTTCTTCTGTCTGATCATCGGTACCCTCAATATATAGCTTCATAAAGCCTGCAAATTTAACTTGCGAGCCGTTTGCACGGAATAAAACATCACCATTTTGAAGGTCTACAGCAACTGTATCGAGTACAGCTGGTGCCATCTGACTTGCGATAAAGCGCTCCCATATTAAACGATATAAACGCAATTGATCACGACTAAGCACCGCTTTTAACTCTTCTGGAGTTCGCATCGTGCTAGTTGGACGAATAGCCTCATGGGCATCCTGTGCATTTGATGCTTTTTTCGTCTGCTTCGTTTCTGTAGAAATGTATTCTTTGCCGTATTTGGATTCAATATATGCAATTGCCTCTGTTTTCGCTGTTTCCGAAATACGTGTTGAGTCAGTACGCATATAAGTGATTAAACCGACTGTACCCTCTTTTTTACCAATATCTATACCTTCATACAATTGTTGAGCAAGCATCATCGTTTTCTTAGCACGGAAATTTAACTTACGTGCTGCCTCTTGCTGTAAAGAAGAAGTTGTAAAAGCAGGTGCTGCATTTCGTTTACGTTCTTTTTTAGATACATTTACGACATCAAAGTTTGTACCTTTAACATTTTTTAAAATAGATTTTACTTGTTCTTCATTTGTTAATTTAATTCTGTCTTTACCATTGCCATAGTAAAGAGCATCGAACGTTTTTTTGCCTTTTTCAAAAGAGCCTTCAATTGTCCAATATTCTTCAGGTTGGAAGTTTTTTATTTCATTTTCACGATCGATAATCATGCGCAGTGCTACAGATTGTACCCGTCCTGCTGATAATCCTTTTTTAACTTTTTTCCACAAAATCGGGCTAATGTTATAACCAACAAGTCTGTCCAGTATACGTCTTGTTTGCTGTGCATCTACTAAATCCATGTTGATAGCCCGTGGATTTTTAAAAGATTCTACTATCGCATCTTTTGTAATTTCGTTAAAAACAACTCGACAATCTGAATGAATATCAATATTTAACGCAGTCGCAAGGTGCCAAGCAATCGCTTCTCCCTCGCGGTCTGGATCGGCCGCTAGAAACACTTTCTTCACTTTTTTAGCCGCAGACTTTAATTCCTGTAAAACAGGCCCTTTTCCACGAATAGTAATATACTTAGGTTCATAATTATTTTCTGAATCAACGCCCATTTGGCTACGTGGTAGGTCACGAACATGCCCGATTGACGCTTTCACTTTGTATTTCTTACCTAAATAACGTTCAATTGTTTTTGCCTTTGCTGGTGATTCTACAATCACTAAATAATCCGCCATCTATGTCTCCCCCTTAGCGAGGTCTATTGCTTATTTTTTTAAGTTACCTGTTGCAAAATGTATAACAGATTTTAAGATAATGCAACTTTTTTTCAATTTTTGTTAGAAAAGAGCGCAAGTGTTTCAACGATTTCTTGACCACTACACACTGGTATAGCCCCTTCTAATAGTAATTTATTTGTGCCTTTTGATTGCTCAGCATTAATTGGTCCTGGTACAACAAATACATCCTTACCTTGCTCTAATGCGTGTTCTGTTGTAATAAGCGTACCACTTCTTAATGCAGCTTCCGTTACAACTAAAGCTTTGGACAATCCACTAATTATTCGGTTACGCATTGGAAAATGCCATTTCTCAGGCTTCATATATGGGGGGTACTCCGTGACAAGCAACTGATGCTCCGCCATATGCTCAGCGAGTGACTGGTTTTCCTTAGGGTATATATAATTAAAACCGTGACCAAGTACTGCAATTGTGGAACCACCAACTTTTATAGTAGTTTCATGAGCTATCGTATCCGCTCCTCTTGCAAGCCCACTGACAACAGTATATCCGTGTTCAATAAGAGGTGGAACAATTAAGTCCATTGCAGTTTTTGTATAAACTGTAGCCTTTCTAGAGCCTATAATGGCTACTTGTTTTTCTTTCGTTAGTAGAGAATACTGACCTTTCACATACAATACAGTAGGTGGACTGGATATTTCAAATAATTGCGCCGGGTAAAAAGGATGATAAAAAGGGATGGGGGAAATATCGGCCCGTTCATAGGCATCTTCAAATGACAATGTCATAATTTGTCTAAAATTCCTAGAGATTTGCAAGGCTCTTTGCGATGATAGTTGCAGTGCTTTTGCAATCTCGTAGGGGGGCGCTTCTTCAAAATAACTTAATATATCCACCGGGGACAGTAATTGCTGAAGTTTTTGAAGTGGTAATGGGTATACATAATGTAAAGCTAGTAATCTCTGTGTATCGACTGAAAAAATCATTTAAAAACCTCCTTTTAATAGAAGAAAATTAAATGACCGCATTATAAATTTACATCACAACATCAAATCTTGAAAAACAATGTGACACAACTTTTTAGGAAAGGCTTTTTAAACAGAGTAAGTAGGAAGTTAGAAATTACATCGCTTGAACACAGTTCCATTAGAAGCATGTTAAACAATGTCTAAAAAGGAAATAGAAAAGATGTAGCCACAACGTGCTACATCTTCCATTTTAATGGGTTTTACACTTTTCGTATAGCCCTTTTTCTTTAATTACTTTAATAAGCGTTTCACCAATAACAGATGGCGTTTCCGCTACTTCAATGCCAGCAGCATTCATTGCCTTAATTTTCTCTGCTGCTGTTCCTTTACCACCAGAAATAATAGCACCCGCGTGACCCATACGTTTACCTGGAGGCGCTGTTTGTCCACCGATAAAGCCAACGACAGGTTTCGTCATATTCGCTTTAATCCACTCAGCCGCTTCTTCTTCAGCTGTACCTCCAATTTCCCCAATCATCACAACTGCATATGTTTCTGGATCATTATTAAACGCTTCCAAAACATCGATAAAGTTTGTACCATTGACAGGGTCTCCACCGATCCCTACAGCTGTAGTTTGACCAATACCAGCTTGTGTCAATTGATGTACCGCTTCATATGTTAACGTACCAGAGCGAGAAACAACTCCTACATGCCCTTTCGTATGGATATAACCAGGCATAATGCCAATCTTACATTCATCTGCCGTAATAACACCAGGACAGTTTGGACCTACAAGGCGTGTCTTTTTACCTTCCATATAACGTTTAACCTTAACCATATCAAGGACAGGAATATGCTCAGTAATACAGATTGTTAATTCTAATTCTGCATCAACAGCCTCTAAAATAGCATCTGCCGCAAATGGCGCAGGCACATAAATAACTGAAGTTGTCGCGCCTGTAGCAGCTACAGCTTCTGCCATAGTATTGAACACAGGGACTCCCTCAATTTCAAGACCACCCTTACCTGGTGTTACACCTGCTACAATTTTAGTACCATACTCAAGCATTTGCTTCGTATGGAAAAGCGCTGTTTCGCCCGTAATCCCTTGTACAATTACTTTCGTATCTTTGTTAATAAATACAGCCATTATTCTCCCCGCCTTCCTTAGCCTACTAGTCCCACAATTTTTTGTGCACCGTCAGCCATTGAATCCGCTGCAACGATGTTTAAACCAGATGCATTTAAAATTTCTTTTCCTAGTTCTACATTTGTACCTTCTAAACGTACAACTAACGGCACAGCTAAGCCAATTTCTTTGGCAGCCGTTACAACACCCTCAGCGATAATGTTACATTTCATAATTCCGCCAAAAATGTTAACGAAAATGCCTTTTACATGTGGATCAGAAAGGATAATTTTAAAAGCTTCTGTTACTTTTTCAGCTGTTGCACCGCCACCTACATCTAGGAAGTTAGCGGGGCTTCCGCCGTAATAACTAATTGTGTCCATAGTAGCCATAGCAAGACCAGCTCCATTCACCATACAGCCAATGTTGCCATCTAGTGAAATATAGCTTAAGTCGTATTTTGATGCTTCGATTTCCTTTGCATCCTCTTCATCAAAATCACGTAATTCGACAATATCTTTATGACGATACAACGCATTTGCATCGAAATTAAATTTAGCATCTAATGCTACAACTTCGCCTTGTCCAGTTACAACAAGTGGATTAATTTCTACAATCGAAGCATCTTTGTCGATAAACGCTTGATACAAGCCTAACATTAATTTGACAGCTTTCCCCACTAGGTTTGCTGGAATATTCATATTAAACGCCATTCGACGTGCCTGGAAGCTTGTTAATCCAACTACTGGATCCACAACTTCTTTGAAGATTTTTTCTGGATGTGCTTCCGCTACTTCCTCAATATCCATGCCGCCCTCTTCAGATCCCATCATTGTTACACGGGATGTTGCGCGGTCTAATACTAAACTTAAATAGTATTCTTTTTGAATATCAGAACCCTCTTCAATATATAAGCGTTTTACTTCTTTTCCTTCAGGACCTGTTTGATGAGTCACTAAGATTTTTCCTAATAATTCTTTTGCGTACGTACGCACTTCGTCAAGGTTTTTAGCGATTTTCACACCACCCGCTTTACCGCGTCCACCTGCATGAATTTGCGCCTTGACTACTGTCACATTAGAGCCAAGTTCCTTCGCTACTTTCACTGCTTCATCAGGGGAAAAAGCAACTTTTCCATTCGGTACAGCTACACCATACTTTCTAAGAATCTCTTTCCCTTGATATTCATGGATATTCATAATACATCCTCCCATCAAACATTTGCATAAAATTGTTTTACTAACATAATCTATTCTAACTAAAGATTCTGATAAAGTCTACACTTTGTCTTTTGTTCGTTTTTTATCTTTTAATATTACACTTTCTTCTACTTTGTGTACTAAAACAGATTTTTTCGAAAATTAGAATTATCTTTCTTTTCTATATATTTGCGCATGTTGTTGGTCTAACCGATAAATAAATGCAAAAACTTCAGCGACAGCTTGGTACAGTTCTTCAGGAATCGACTCATTTAAATCTAATTGTCCAAGCAATTGAACAAGGTTAGGATCCTCATAAATCGGCACATTATACTCATTCGCACGCGCTAAAATATTTTCTGCTACTTTACCTTTTCCTTTTGCTACTACCGTTGGACTATCAAAGCGTCCTAACTTATACGTGAGCGCAATAGCCTCTTTTCGAGTAAATTTTTCTTCACTCATACGCGGAAATCCACCCCAATATGTTCCTCCTGCTGTTCTAATACAGAGGTTGTTTTTTCAGGTTGAGCTTTTTCAAATTGCTTAATAAAAACGCCTGAAAGTTGATAATCTTTTTCAGCTAAGCCTATTTTTAAAGCTGCTTTTAGTGGTTCTGCAAGTGGAATAATATCATCATTTTCATTAAATACCGTCACAGTAACGACACGATTTTGAACCTGCATATCAATAACCGTCTCTTTCATTGATTCCATTTGTAAATAAAATAATATACGCGCATAATTGGCATCAATTTTACCATCATCCTTCATGCGTCCATTCCACTGTAATGTTGCATCCATTTTCTTGCCGAAGAACTCCAATGGTACTTGCATAACAAGCTGATGCTGATGACCATTCTCGCCTGATGCTAGCTGCATACCGTTCATACGCGCCATTAACATTTCTGCCGCTTCCTTCAGCTGTGGAGTAGTATGTGTCTCCTGCAATAACGTATGAAGCTGAGGTTTTAATTGATGGGCAATCTCCTGTAAATCGGCTGACTTATTACTAAGTGTCGCCTCATAGCTAATTCCTAGATTTTTTAATACCGTTTTCAGTGCATGTTCCATTGCTTTACTATCCATGGAATTTTGTACATGGGCATCTGCTTGCGTAACAATCTGCTGAATCATTGATTGCGGCGATTCAACACTATTTTTCATCAGATTTCGCATGAATGCGTCGTTTTGTAATGGGGTAGTTGCTCCATGCTTTAAAAGCGATAGTAAGTGGTCCTTCACTGAAAGAGCGTTGGCGTCTTGTGTAAATAAACGCTCCGAGGAATTTTCAGTAAATGCTTTGATCAGTTGTTCTTGCATCTGCTTTGCAAAAATCTCTAGCGTTTGTTTAGTTGCTGGTAGCTGATTCAATCGATCGATCAGTTGATTTACTTGTTGCTTTTGTTCATTGGTTAACAAGCTTTGATTCGCTGTCCATAATTTAAGTTGGTCGATAAGCTGATTTGTATTGTCAGGTTGTGCCGTTAGAATCGTTTGAATAACTTGTCCAGCATGTTGAAGCTGATTAGGCTGAACGGCGTTTACACCGCTGAGACTTGACCAGTTTTGCAAGGTTGCCTGCTGAGGTAATATCCCAGCCTCCTTTAACATATTCATAGCTTGAATCTTTTCACTCATAGAAGCCGTATTATTCGTTAATATTTGTATAGACTTGGCTAGTACTAAACCACCTGTTTCTACTTCAAAAGGTTTTGCAATTGCCTGTACCTGTTGCATTAGATTTTGCTTGATGTTTTCTGGTAAAGCTGTATCTTTAGCTAAAAGCTGTGTAAAGTTTTCCATTACAGAAATCATGCCGGTCGTTTTTTGCCCACTAATAAGAGCTTGAAAAACGTCATTTGTCATTGGCATTTTAAGCTCCACCATTTTTTGAATAGCTTGTAGAGCATCTAGTTTAGTAATGCCCTCTGGTAATGCCTTTATCCACATTTCTGCCTGCATCAATTGATCCTTTGAAATCGGTAGCTGTGCTTTCATAAAATGGGCTAGAAGCTGTTGCATTTCAGCTGACTTAGGCAAATTCATCGATTCAAGTAACTGATTGATTTGTTGACTTTGGGAAGCCGTTTGCGTCATAGGTCCCGTAACAACTTTTAATTCGGTTTGCGGGTTTGTACCAGTTACTTGAAAGAAATGGGCATCACCTGCTTTTAGTGGAACTTCAAGTTTAGCAATAAACTTCTGATGGCCAACTTGTATCTCTGCCATTTGATCTGGATATAATTGTTTAATCGTACCATGAAATACTTGTCCCTGTTTCAAAGCAAGTGGCTGATTAGTTGCGGTTATAGCAGCTTGTTGCATCTGAATCGGATTAAAAGATGTCGCTGTCATATACATACTCCTTTCATCAATTACTCTTTGGCGTAATTGGTGTCCTATTTTTTATTTTTAGTATGCTAGTTATTAAAACATTGACTTTATTGGTTCAAACGATTTGCGATGATGAATGGTTGGACCGAATTCTTCAAGTGCTTTTATATGTTGCTTTGTACCATATCCTGCATGCTGAGCAAAACCATACATAGGGAATTCTTTGTCCAATTGATCCATATAATCATCACGAGCTGTTTTCGCTAATATCGATGCAGCTGCAATAGCTAAGCTTTTTGCATCTCCTTTAATAATTGAATCCTGTGGAATAGAGATTGGCAGTGTCATAGCATCAACTAGGACATAATTAGGCTTACTAGTTAACGATTCTACACTTATCTTCATCGATTGCTTTGTCGCTTCGTAAATATTTAATTCATCAATTTGTTGTGTTGATTGGAAATGGATAAAATAACTTACTGCATGTTCTTTTATTAAAGCAGCGTAGGCATTACGTATCTCTTGTGATAATTGCTTTGAATCATTTAATCCGACAAGCATCTCACAGTTTGCAGGTAAAATAACAGCAGCTGTTACTACTGGGCCCGCTAATGGTCCACGCCCTGCTTCATCTACACCTGCGATTAAAGCACTTACTCCTCCATAGCTTCGATCGAAATCGACTTTTGCTTGATGCTCCTGTAATAACTGTTGTTTTTTATCTTGACGCTTGTTCCAGCTTTGCCAAGCCTTTTGCACACCTGCTCTTTCATCAGTTGCTACTTCTGTCATCCAGTCCTGCCATTCCTCAGCTTCCTTCAATGCTGCTGTTATTTCTTTAATCGTTTTCATAAATTTACTCCCTTTTTGGTTCTTAAAAGTTAATCGCTAATTTTACGTATCAATTTGCCTCGGGCGTCTCTCCCAGTATGTATTCCCTTTTTGTGGTTCATCACCAAAATGAAGAGTTAACATCCGTTTTAAGTTATCATTATTTTTCTCGCTCTATATCATTTATCGGCAAGAAGAGGCATTCCTAAAAGAAAAACTGCCATGCTCACGATCTGCTAAAGTGAGTATGACAGTTTTTAACTTATTGCTGCTCTGCTTCTTTTTCAAGTTGTTCGTCAACAAAGTCAAATGTTAGTTTGCCTAATTGTAATCCACGAATATCTCGAACGATCAGTTGAGCTACTTGATCATAGTCGATTTCTCCTCCAGGACCGAAAACACGACGTAGCTTACCTATATGATCAAAGGTTTCAACTAAATCTTCATGGACAAATTGGAAGCCGTAGCGTTCCTCCATACGTGCTGGATAATGATTGGATAAAAAGCGTAGGCCATATACAGCTAAATCCTCCATATTTGTTATCGTATCCTTAATAGCACCTGTTAAGGCTAATTTGTAGCCTACTTCTTGATCTTCAAACTTCGGCCATAAAATACCTGGTGTATCGAGTAATTCAAGCTCCTTACCAACTTTTATCCATTGCTGAGCCTTAGTTACCCCTGGGGTATTCCCTGTTTTTGCAATATTTTTCTTCGCTAAGCGATTAATAAGCGTCGATTTCCCTACGTTCGGGATCCCAACAATCATTGCACGAATGGCTCTTGGCTTCATCCCACGTGCCTTCATACGATCAAATTTTTCTTTTAATATTTCTTGGGCAGCCTTTGTCACTTGCTGTAATCCTTTGCCTTCAAGAGAATTGATGGCTACTGCCTTATGACCACGTTGTGCAAAGTACTCTACCCACTTACGTGTTTCCTGCTCATCTGCCATATCTGCTTTATTTAAGATTAGGAGACGCGGTTTTTGATTAATCACTTCGTCTATCATCGGATTACGCGAAGATAGAGGTAAACGTGCATCTATTAATTCAAAAATAATATCAACGAGCTTTAATTTTTCTGTTACTTGTCTGCGGGCCTTCGCCATATGCCCGGGAAACCATTGTATAGTCATATCTTTTCCTCCTAAACTAAAAGAAAAAGGGAGTGTTAGACCTCCCTTTCATGCGTTACTTTACAATTTTTATATCACTAAACGGCCAGAAAATTAGACTTGTATTTCCAATGATCTCTTTTTGATCGACAAGTCCAATATGACGACTGTCCTTACTGTATCGACGATTATCTCCCATAACGAAAACATAACCCTCTGGAATTACATCTAGTTTTACATCAATGTCTTTTAATGTAAAATCTTCTGTTAATGTACCTTCCGTAATTTGTGATTTGTAGGCATCTAAATAAGGTTCGTCTATTGGTTCACCATTAATGTATAATTGATCGTTTTTATATTCTAGCGTGTCTCCTGGAAGTCCAATAACACGTTTAATATAGTTTTTCTGCTCTGGAGCGTGGAACACCACAATATCAAAGCGTTCTGGTTCACTTATTTTATAACCAATTTTATTGACAATCATACGGTCCCCATTTTCAAGGGTTGGCATCATGGACTCGCCATCTACTGCAATGGGTGTAAATAAAAAATAACGAATAATTGCCGCAATCGCAAATGCAATTAGAAGTGCCTTTGTCCATTCCCATAATTCATTCTTTTCTTTCACTTGTTTTTCCATCGAGATTTGCCCCCTTGTCTATCTTCATTTTAGATGATAGTTATTTAAGATGACAAGCAAAAAGAAAAGGAGCTTGTTGCACAAGCCCCTCACTTTTAAGTCATTATTATCGAATTTCTTTAATACGAGCAGCTTTACCACGTAGGTTACGTAGGTAGTAAAGTTTAGCACGACGTACTTTACCACGACGTACAACTTCTAAGTTAGCGATTTTTGGTGTGTGTACAGGGAATGTACGTTCAACACCTACACCGTAAGAAATTTTACGAACTGTGAAAGTTTCGCTAATACCGCCACCACGACGTTTAATTACTACACCTTCGTATACTTGGATACGTTCACGAGTACCCTCTACTACTTTCACGTGTACCTTAACAGTATCACCTGGACGGAAAGTTGGTAGATCAGTGCGAAGCTGAGCTTTAGTAATTTCTGTAATAATGTTTGACATTGTTTTCTCTCCTTAGACAGATGCTCTTGCACGCAATCTATGCCACAGCGGAACACCGTAATTCAGTACTTCACATAGAAGTACAGAATAGATGTTATCACAAATATAGATAGCAATCAAGCATCTTTATTATTGTTTTTAAGTTTTTCTACATACATTTTTTGCTTATCTGTTAACTGATAATTCTCGAGTAAATCTGGACGACGCTCGAATGTTCTTTTCAGAGATTCTTCCGCACGCCATTGCTCAATTTTTGCGTGATTGCCCGATAGTAAAACATCAGGTACTTTCATTCCGCGAAATTCAGCAGGTCGTGTATAATGCGGGTGCTCTAGAAGACCTGTTGAGAACGAATCTTGTATGTGAGAATCCTCTTGTCCTAAAACCCCCGGCAGAAGTCGTACAACGCTATCAATAACCGTCATAGCCCCTAGCTCTCCACCAGTTAAGACGAAATCTCCAATTGAAATCTCGTCTGTGACAAGATGTTGACGGATGCGTTCATCATAGCCTTCATAATGTCCACATAAAAATACTAGTTCTTGTTCTTGCGCTAGCTCTTCTGCCTTTTTTTGAGTAAAGCGCTCACCTTGCGGACACATCAAAATGATACGAGGTTTTTTTCCTGCAGTAATGGCCTCGACAGCGCTAAACATCGGCTCTGGTTTTAACACCATTCCCGCACCACCGCCATACGGATAATCGTCTACTTGGTTATGTTTGTTACCCGAAAATGCACGGATATCGGTTACTTCTAGCTTTACGGCACCTTTTTCCTGTGCTTTCTTTAAAATTGATGCACCAAAGACGCCTGTAAACATATCAGGAAACAGACTTAACACATGAATATTCATCATAGCAGGCCTTCCATTACGTGGATCACAATTTTCTTCTCATCAACTTTAATTCCCTTGACGATGTCTTCGATATACGGGATGTAATGCTCTTTTTTAGCACCTTTGACTACCCACACATCATTTGCACCTGTTTGAAGAATGTCAATCACCGTTCCGATTGTTTCACCTTCTTCAGAAACCACTGAACAACCAATTATATCGTGGAAGAAATATTCATTTTCCGCTAATAAATCATCTGACATTTGATCCTTCGTCACTTTGAGCATACCTTCTTTGAAAGGCTCTACCAAGTTAATATTGTGCATTCCTTCAAAAGTTAATAAAATAAAGTTTTTATGACGACGCATTGATTCAATTGTTACCCATGTTGGCTTTTTATCGTCTTTTTTAAACGCCGCAAGCTTATTTCCTACTACGAAGCGCTCTTCCTCAAAATCTGTTGTTGATAATACACGTACCTCACCGCGAATACCATGCGTATTGACAATACGACCTACATTAAACCATTCCATTTAAATCTCACCTCATATAAAAAATGCTATCCACATCAAGCTACTAGCTAGCCAGATCAAAAGTAACCATCTCTCACTTTTATCTAAGAAAGCAGATTAACTTTTGGCGGATGATGTTTTAGCTAAGACGTTGACCAGTCTTCCTCCATGTCATTATGGTCAATTACCTCTCAATGTAATGACAATAATGAATAAAGATAAAAAAAGGAAGGAACTCGCAAGCTCCTTCCTTCTTAGTCCAGATTTTACGCTTCACCTCAAAGCCACTTCGAATTCCTAAATGCATGTAAACATACCTATCAGGACTCTCAAGTGCTTGTTGCATGTAAAAGAGCGTGAAAATCTTTTCTATCAATCCAATATATCGACGTAGGTCTTTTTTTGATGGTGACTACCCGCCGCTGAATAAACAATTGTACGAATCGCTTTTGCTACTCGCCCTTGTTTGCCTATGACTTTCCCTCGATCCTCTGGATGAACAAAAAGTTTATAAACAATTCGATTTGCATTTTCATCCGTCTCTATACGAACTTCTTCTGGATAATCGACTAACGGTAAAACGATTGCTTCAATCAGCTGCTTCAAAAATGTCGCCCCCGATTATTTACTGAATTTTTGGTTATGGAATTTTTCCATGATACCTTGTTCTGAGAACAAGTTACGCACTGTATCTGATGGTTTTGCACCGTCAGCTAACCATTTAAGAGCTTTCTCTTCATCAATGTTTACAGTAGCTGGTTGAGTAAGTGGGTTGTAAGTACCAACTGTTTCAATTGAACGACCGTCACGTGGTGAACGAGCGTCTGCAACTACGATACGATAGAAAGGAGATTTTTTAGCTCCCATACGTTTTAAGCGAATTTTAACTGCCATTTTAATAGCACCTCCGAATAAGTTTCACACAAGATAGTATATTATCAATGTTTAGGTTGTTTGTAAAGTGTTTTTTCTTAACACCTATAAATTATTATTTAAACAATGAATCCAAGCCCGGCAATTTCATCTTTTTCTTCCCTTTACCGCTCGCCATGCCTGTCATTTGTTTCATCATTTTCTTCATTTCATCAAACTGCTTTAATAGACGATTCACCTCTTGAATTGAAGTCCCAGAACCCTTCGCTATGCGCTTTTTACGGCTGCCATTAATAATTTCTGGATTCGTCTTTTCGGCAGTTGTCATCGAATAAATAATCGCTTCTACGTGGCCCATTTGCTTATCATCAACTTTAACGTTGTCTAAGCCTTTGATTTTGTTAGCGCCTGGTAGCATTTTCAAAATTTCATCTAAAGGCCCCATTTTCTTTACTTGCTGCAATTGTTCAACAAAATCATCTAAAGTAAAGGTTTGAGTTTTAAATTTTTCCTCTAGTTCTTTAGCCTTTGCTTCGTCAACATTCGCCTGAGCCTTTTCAATAAGCGATAGCACGTCACCCATTCCTAATATACGAGACGCCATACGCTCTGGATGGAAAGGTTCGAGTGCATCCATTTTTTCGCCCATCCCGACAAATTTAATCGGCTTCTGTGTTACTGAACGAATTGATAATGCCGCACCACCACGTGTATCACCATCAAGCTTTGTTAAAACAACCCCAGTAATGCCGATTGCCTCATTAAAGCTTTCTGCTACGTTTACAGCATCCTGACCCGTCATAGCATCCACAACAAGGAATACTTCATCTGGCTCTTTTAATGCACGAATATCTTTTAATTCTTGCATTAAATCTTCGTCGATATGCAAGCGACCAGCCGTATCGATAATCACAACATCATGATGCTCTTCTTTTGCCAATTCAATTGCCTGACGTGCAATTTCTACTGGGGATACATCAGTGCCTAATGCAAAAACAGGTAGTGATAACTGTTTTCCTAATGTTTGTAATTGCTGAACAGCTGCTGGGCGATAAACGTCTGCTGCAACTAGTAGTGGCTTACGATTATATTTTTTTCGTAACACATTTGCCAGTTTCCCTGTAGTCGTCGTTTTACCCGCACCTTGTAAGCCGACCATCATAATGACAGTTGGCGGCTTCGTATTAAATTTGATTGGGCTTTGTTCGCCACCCATTAATTCTGTTAATTCGTCTTGTACGATTTTAATAACTTGCTGACCTGGTGTTAAGCTTTGCATAACATCTACACCGACAGCACGTTCACTGACCTTTTTAACGAATTCTTTGACTACTTTTAAGTTAACATCCGCCTCGATTAAAGCAAATCGGACTTCTCGCATCATTTCTTTAACGTCTTGTTCCGATACTTTTCCTTTACCTTTAATCTTTTGGATTGTCCCTTGGAGTCGTTCCGCTAATCCTTCAAAAGCCATTGCTTTCGCCTCCTAATCCCATTCTTTCAACTGTTCTATAAGCGCTAACTGCTCTTCAACTGTCATACTTCGTTCTGTAATCCCCGTTGTTAGCTGCGCAAGCATTTGTGTACGTTGTTGAAATTTTTCCAATAAACATAGTTTTTCTTCATATTCTTCAAGCATCGCTTCTGTTCGACGAATATTATCATAAACAGCTTGACGTGAAACTCCATACGATTCAGCGATTTCTCCAAGTGAGTGATCATCTAAATAATAGAGCTCCATATAACTCCGTTGCTTATCTGTTAATAATGCTTGATAAAAGTCGAAGAGAAAGTTCATGCGTGTTGTTTTTTCAAGTAGCATCGAATATTTCTCCTCCCGTAATTAGTCATTTGTATCATAACGAAAAGCGCCCGCATGTGTCAAGGTAATCTCCTTGTCTAAAAGCCTTAATTAACTGCTTTACAGGCGTTTTCACCTATAGCTAGCATTTCCCTTTTAAACAATGCGATTCCCCTGCACAGACGAGCGCAATTACAAATTTACTTACTTAAATGTTAATCCTCGGACCATCACCAAAACGTGTGGTTGATTTCCGTTCCGACTGGGCGCTTTCCTTGGGGCGTCCAGCCTCCACTCCAATCAACTTAACATAGTATACGTTTTAACAAAAGTCATTCACAACTTTTGATGATAAACCTAGTCTTCACTATTTTGTAATTCTTTATCTAAACCATCAGCAAATAAGCCATACACATAACGTTCAGCATCAAATGGCTGTAAATCATCCATTTTTTCACCAAGACCAATAAACTTCACAGGAATGTGTAATTTATTGCGAATGGCAAGGACAATACCACCTTTTGCAGTACCATCAAGTTTTGTTAAAACGATTCCCGTTACATTAGTAGCTTCTTTAAACGTTTGTGCTTGAACAAGTGCATTTTGACCTGTTGTTGCATCTAATGCTAATAGTACTTCATGCGGAGCATTCGGTACCTCTCGGGAGATTACTCGATGAACTTTTTCAAGCTCATTCATTAAGTTCACTTTGTTTTGCAGACGTCCAGCTGTATCACAAATTAACACATCCGCTTTACGATTTTTCGCCGCATGAATTGCATCATACATAACCGCTGCTGGATCGGAGCCTTCCGATTGTTTAATCACTTCACACCCAACACGGTCTCCCCAAACTTGTAATTGATCGATGGCACCAGCACGGAAAGTATCACCTGCTGCTAAGACAACCGTTTTACCTTGTGATTTTAGACGATGGGCAAGTTTACCGATTGTTGTTGTCTTCCCAACCCCATTTACGCCAACGAATAAAATAACAGTAAGCTCACCTTGAGGCTGCATATTAAGGTCGATTAAATCTTCTTCTCCCTGCTCATAAATTTCTACAAGTTTTTCAGAAATAATCGTTTGAATACCATTTGTATCTTTTATATTTTTACGCTGAACTTCGAAGCGTAATTTGTCCATCAGCTCCATTACTGTTTCAAAGCCTACGTCTGCCTGTAATAATAGGTCTTCTAATTCTTCAAAGAAATCTTCGTCTACTTTTCGATAACGAGCAACTAGGTCGTTCACTTTTGAAGTAAATGAATTACGCGTTTTTTCTAGTCCGGCTTTGAATTTTTGCGTAATAGACCATGCAGAAGGTTTTTTCTCCTTCACAGGTTCTTCCACTATCGCGACCTCTTGCACTTCTTGTTGTTCTTGATCTTCTATTACTACAGGATTTTCTGTTTCAATTGGACTGTCCGTTACAGAAGTCTCCTCTACTTCCTCAACTTCATCTATAACTGCTTCAATTTGAGCAGGCTCTGTTGCATCATCTAGCTTCTGTTCAGCAACTTCTTCTTCATTTATCTCAACTACTTTTTCTTCCTCGGCTGGGTTGCCAACCAATTTGTCTTTTAAACGTTTAAAAAAACTCATGCTTGTTCGCTCCTTTGCTCCGCAAGTACGGGTTCATCTTCTAATTTTACTGATACAAGTTTAGATACGCCAGATTCCTGCATTGTAATACCATACAACACATCCGCTCCCTCCATCGTTCCTTTACGATGTGTGATCACAATAAATTGCGTGTCACGGCTAAATCTTTTTAAATATTGGCTATATCGAACAACATTTGCCTCATCTAATGCCGCCTCTACCTCATCAAGAATACAGAATGGTACAGGTCGTATGTTTAAGATAGAGAATAATAAAGCGATTGCTGTTAGTGCACGTTCACCACCCGAAAGCAAACTTAGATTTTGTAATTTTTTTCCTGGTGGTTGCGCTACTATTTCTATACCTGTTTCTAGCAGATTTTGAGGGTCCAATAACACTAAATCTGCCTGTCCTCCACCAAACAATTCACGGAAAACATGTTTAAATTGCTCACGAATGGCATAGAAGGTTTCGCTAAAGCGTAGCGTCATTTCCTCGTCCATCTCTTTAATAGCCTCATGTAACGTTTCCTGTGCAGCAAGTAAATCTTCACGCTGCTCTGTTAAAAATGAATGACGTTCAAGCACTCGATCGTATTCCTCAATGGCACTCAAATTAACAGGACCTAGCTCCTCTATAGATTTCTTCAGCAGTTTCACTCGACGTCGCATATGCTCTTCATCTTCAATAACAAGGGCCAACTCCTCAGCTTCCTCTACCGTTAGCTGATAGTTTTCTTCTAGCTGTTCATTGAAATTATTGACTTCAAATTCTACGCGACTTCGCTTCAATTCATTAGCACGTATTGCTTCAAGATAGCCTTTATGTGTACGTTGCAATTCCTTCAGCTGTTCTTCTAAAGTAGTAAGCTCTTGTTGTTGTGCTACTTTTTCATCTTTTTTCTGTGAGATTATGTCCTGCAGTGAATCTCTTCTCGCCTTCCATGTAGCAACTTGCTCATCCACTTCTTCATCGCTTAAAAGTTTTGTCGATTCATCAGATTGAAGCCAGATTATTTCCTGAGAAATATTATCGACTTTTTGACGACCTTTGTTTAATTGTAGGGCTAACTCGGCTGTAGCAATTTGTACTTGTGACATTTGCTCCTGCATAACCGCTAACTGCGAGCGTTTTTCCGCCGATTGCTCACGAAGTACATCCTTCTCCGTCTCACTTTGCAGCTTCGCCTTACTTAGTTGTTCCACTGTTTCATTAATTTCTAACAGTTCGGTTGCTAGTGCCACTAAACGCTCTGTAGCTGCTTCCTTTTGAGCTAACAATGCTTCTTCTCGTGTTTTTACATCTTGTGTCTCATTAGAAGCAAAAGATACTCGAGCAGATAAGCTTTTTTCGACAACCTCTAGCTCGCGAATACGACTCGCCTGCTGCATTTCATCTTTTCGTAATTGCTCTCCGTCAAGCTTCAATTGCTCTACTTTTTCTCGTAATGTTGCAAGTTTCTCTTTTTCAGCTACAACAGCCTGTTCAGCACTATAGATGGAAGCTTCTAACGATTGTAGCTTCAAGATTAAACCATCTAATTCCGCTTTTCTAGTAAAGAGTGAAGATTGTTGCTTCACAGCACCACCTGTTAATGAACCGCCTGCATTGACGATATCACCTTCAAGTGTTACAACACGATATCGGAAACCACATAAACGAGCAATTTGGCTTGCACCTTCTAAATTTGATGCAACGATTACATTGCCAAGGAGGTTTTCGACAATTGTGCGGTTGTCTTCATCGAACGTAACAAGTGCATCAGCCATTTGGACAAATGCTGGGTGCTCAGTAGCTAACTGAATCGTAGAAAGATTGATTTTACGTGACTTTATGACTGTTTTAGGTAAAAATGTTGCGCGTCCAGCTCTCTTTTGTTTTAACCAATGAATTGCCTGTTGAGCATGTCGTTCATCGGTTGTCACAATATGCTGAGAGGCTGCACCTAATGCTGTTTCAATAGCCTGAGAATATTTTCCACCAACTTGGATTAACTCAGCAACAGCTCCTTCAATTCCAACTAATTCACCTTTATCACGTGCTAACAATACTTCTTTTACTCCATGGAAGAACCCAGAGAAATCTGCTTCAAGTTCAGCTAGCGTATCTTTTCTAGCCTTCAATTGCTGCTGATGCTGATAGGCCTTATAAAGCATATCCTGCTTTTCATTAAACGATGCATTGACGTTCTTAAGCTGTATTTGCAATGTTTCATATTGCTCGAGCTTTTCCTGCAATTCATTAGTTGTTGTTGTATGGGCAGCAACTAGCTTCTCTTTTTCTGCTAAAATTTGCGTAAGCTCTTGCCCGATTTCATCAGTTTGATCTGTCATTCGTGCTGCCGTCGCTTTTTGTTGCGCTAATTGCTGATCGATATTTTTTAATTCATTTTTGATGGTTGCTTCTTCGTTTAAGGAATCAATATACCGGTTTTTTTGTTCTTCAATTTCTTGTTCAATTTCAGAAACAGAGCGGTTTAAAGATTGTTCCAATTGCTTGAGGCTTTGTTTTAGCTCTGATACTTCTTGTTGTTTTTCAGCGAACAATTCTTTTTTCTCTTGTTCTTGAACAATGAGAGCCTCTACCTCATTTTTTGCTTCTTGTAATGCTGTATTCAATTGTAGTAGTTGATTAGAAGCATTTTGTCGCTTTTCAGCCATTAACGCTTTACGACCATCCCAACGCTCTACCTCCATCGTCGCATTAACAAACTCAGCCTGAGTAGTATCTAAATAGCTATCTAGCTCTTTTAAAAGCTTACGAATGCCTACAGTTTGCTTTTCAATTGAAGAAATATTATGAGCTTGTTTTTGTTCTATCTCATATAGCTCTGAGTACTCATTTTTCAAAGCACGCAAAGATTGTGCACAATTTTTCAAATCGTGCACAAGGATGGCGATATCAAAATCCTTTAACTCTGTTGACATTTGCACATAATCTCTTGCACTTGATGCCTGAATTTCTAACGGCTCCAGGCGACTATCTAGTTCATGTAAAATATCTAAAACACGATACAAATTTTCATCTGTTTCAACAAGCTTATGCTCTGCCTTTTTCTTTCGTAATTTATACTTTAATACGCCAGCTGCCTCTTCAAAAATTGAACGACGGTCATCAGGTCTGCTATTTAAAATTTCATCTACACGGCCTTGTGAAATAATGGAGAAGGCCTCTTTTCCAAGTCCTGAGTCCATAAACAAGTCCGTAATATCCTTCAGGCGACACTGCTGGTTATTTAATAAATATTCACTATCACCTGAACGGTATACGCGTCTTGTTACGCTGACTTCTGTATATGAAAAAGCAAGCTGTTCATCGGTATTATCTAAAATTAACGTTACCTCTGCAAAGTTTAGTGGCTTACGTGAGTCACTCCCAGCAAAAATAACATCCTCCATCTTTGCCCCACGTAACGACTTTGCAGATTGCTCCCCAAGTACCCAACGAATAGCATCAATGACATTACTTTTCCCACTGCCATTTGGTCCAACAACCGCTGTAACACCGGGTACAAAATCAATTCCAATGCGCTCCGCAAAAGATTTAAAGCCAATCACTTCGAGTCGTTTTAGGAACATCTATTAAGCCTCCTCTTTTGCAGTTTGGTCACGCATTGCACGCATTGCACATTGCGCAGCTTGCTGCTCGGCTTCTTTTTTTGATTTCCCACGCCCAATACCAAGCTCCTGTCCATTTAATAGGACACTCGATACAAAGGTACGATTATGTGCAGGACCCTTTTCATCAATAATTTCATAATGAAGAAGACCGTTATTTGTTTGCTGTACCATTTCTTGCAATTGACTTTTAAAATCCATCACATGCGAAAAAGCACCGACTTCTACTTTCGGGAATACGATTCGTTCTAAAAAGGACACAACCGTTTGTAAGTCTTGATCTAAATAAAGGGCACCTACAAATGACTCAAATACATCTGCAAGTAGCGCTGGGCGTTCCCGTCCACCTGTTAATTCCTCACCTTTTCCGAGTAATACAAAGCGACCGAATCCTAATTCATTTGCAAAGATTACAAGTGATGGCTCACATACTATGGATGCTCGTAGCTTCGTTAGCTCACCCTCACTCATATTAGCGTATTTCTCAAAAAGGTATTTAGAAACAGACAGTTCAAGTACTGCGTCTCCTAAAAATTCAAGACGCTCATTATCCGTAAACAATTTACGGCGATGCTCATTCACATAAGATGAATGTGTGAATGCTTGATACAATAGATTTTTATTAATAAATGTGATATTTAATTCATGCTGTAACAGCTCGAATTGATTGCGTACTTTTTCAGGAAGTACGCCAGATTTCTGCATAGTTCCTCTTCTTTTCATAGCCATTGAACAATCTGCCTTCCTAATAGTTTCTACCGTTTTAGTGTACCTTTTTCACGGCATTTATGCAAAAGTATTTCGGCTGAAATACAACGTTTTGGAAATTTTTTCGCAAATTTTTTCCGCCATAATCAATTTCGCCTTGGCGTAATTGCGTCCGGATTTTGAATTGTGCCCGCACAATTCATTCCTTTGAAAATCCGTGACATCCGCCGGAGGCTTTAGTCCAACGTGATGTTGGTCACTCAGTCATCGCCACAGGACGTGGCGTTCTTAGACTGAGTTCCTTTATATCAGTAGATGTTTGGGCACCCACTGACAAGGAACCACTCCTGCATTCATCTCACCATCTTTAGAAGTAGAATCTTCTACTGAATGAAGATAAAAAAAAAGGGACGTTCACAGTTCGAAAAACGAACCGTTTCGTACCCTTTTAAATACACCTTAGTATAGTATCTGCTCTTCACATTTAAGCAAAAAACAGGAGTAATCTCTGCCATAGGCTTTAACTTTATTCAACTAATTCATAAACACTTATTGTATAAAAACTATGACTACGTTCATGCCAACACCGATAGCGGTGATAAATTTATGCTGAATAAAGCTAAACGAAATTAGTTTATTTTACTTTCGATGTATGAAATTGCAGAACCAACTGTTGAGATTTTTTCAGCATCTTCATCAGAAATTTCCATATCGAATTCGTCTTCAAGCTCCATTACAAGCTCAACTACGTCTAATGAGTCAGCACCTAAATCATCACGGAAAGAAGCTTCTAGAGTAACTTCACTTTCCTCAACACCTAAACGGTCCACGATTACTTTTGTTACGCGTTCTAATACTGTAGTCAAAACATTCACCTCCCCTCAAATGATTATACAAAAAATTATTATTTATGACTAATTGAAATTACATCACCATTCCGCCATCTATATGTAGCGTCTGCCCCGTCATATAGTTTGCATCATCTGAAGCTAGGAATACTACTGCCTTTGCGATATCCTCTGGCTGCCCAAGTTTAGCAAGAGGAATTTGAGTAAGCATTCCTTGCTTTATATCATCTGGTAGTTGATCCGTCATTTCTGTTTCAATAAAGCCTGGTGCAATCGCATTTACTAAAATATTGCGTGATGCCAATTCTTTTGCAGTCGTTTTAGTTAATCCAATAACACCTGCTTTGGCAGCTACATAGTTTGCTTGCCCCGCATTACCAGCTACACCGACAATCGATGAAATGTTGATGATACGACCTGCACGTTGCTTCATCATTTGACGTGTTACTGCTTTTGTACAAAGGAAAACACCTTTAAGGTTTGTATCTAACACATCATCCCACTCATCTTCTTTCATACGCATTAACAAGTTATCACGAGTAATACCAGCATTATTTACTAAAATATCAAGTGAACCGAATGTTTTCACAGCTGCATCCATTAATGCTGTAACTTCCTCTGTTTTTGAAACACTACCTTGTACAGCAATAGCCTCGCCGCCATTTTCTTGAATCATCGCGACAACTTCTTCTGCCTTTGCCTGTGAGCCACTGTAGTTAACAACAACTTTAGCACCCTCATCAGCAAGCTTTAATGCAATAGCGCGTCCTATTCCACGCGAAGCACCAGTTACAACAGCTACTTTCCCCTCTAATTTACGCATTAATTGTCCACTCCTTCGCCGCTTCTAGCACAGCCTCTAATGATGCTTCATCATAAACACAATAAGTCGCAACAGATCGGTCGATTTTTTTCACTAATCCACTTAACACTTTGCCTGGTCCACACTCAATAAAGACATCCACACCTTGTGCAATCATTTCACGCACAGATGCTTCCCATTGCACAGCGCTATATACTTGTTCTACTAACTCATGTTGAATAGCAGGAACATCCTCTAATTCTTTCGCCATGACGTTACCGATTACAGGGATTCGCGGAGCTGATAATGATATTTCAGCTAACGCTCCGCTTAATTTTTCAGATGAAGGACGCATTAGCTCTGAATGGAATGGTCCACTAACAACTAAAGGAATTGCTCGTTTTGCACCCGCTTCCTTTGCCGCTAACGAAGCCTTTTCGACCCCTTCCTTTGTACCAGAGATAACGATTTGTCCTGGACAGTTTACATTCGCTACCTGAACCGCATCACCTGCTGCCGATATTTGTTCAGTTACCTCATGTAGTGCCTCAAGCTCCATCCCTAAAATGGCTGCCATTGCACCTTGCCCTGCTGGTACAGCTTCATTCATATAAAGACCACGCTTATGAACGACAGAAACAGCATCCTCAAACGTTAACACACCGGCGATTACTAACGCACTGTATTCTCCAAGTGAATGTCCAGCTGCATAGTTTGGCTTAATTCCTGCTGCAAGTAATTTTTCTGCAACCATTACACCCGTAGTTAAAAGTGCTGGCTGTGCATGGTATGTCAATGTTAGCTCCTCAGCTGGTCCCGTTAACATAAGCTTAGATAGCTCAAAACCAAGTGATTGATTTGCACGATCATAAAATGCTTTACTTTCTGCCGCATTCTCAACAAACTCTTGCCCCATTCCAACTACTTGAGAACCTTGTCCTGGAAAAACAAATGCTATTTTCGTCATTTTGTATTAATCCCCTTTTTAATCAATTTTGCCTCGGCATAATTGCGTCCGGAATCGGCCGGAGGCTTTAGGCCAACAGATGTTTTTTGTGCGAAAGCGCAGTGCTAACGTAGCGTCAGCAACATGATGTTGGTCACTCAGTCGTTGCCACAGGACGTGGCGTTCTTAGACTGAGTTCCTCTATTTCAGCGGGTGTTTGGACACCTGTACCTGTCGCTACGCTTTCGGTACAAAAGACACCCGCTGAAAGAAGTTAATTAAATTCTGAGTGGCGTACTGTATCTGTAATCGTCGAGATGACTGTATGCTCTACCATCGTATTTGCTTGGCGAATCGCACTGTAAATTGCTTTTGCATTGGATGAACCATGCGCTTTAATTACAGGTGCTTGTAAACCAAACAAACCTGCACCACCATACTCTGTGTAGTCCATTTTATTTTTTAAGTCACGTAAATTATTTTTCATAAGGGCTGCCGATATTTTTGTTTTTGTTGAAGACATAAACGCCTCTTTAAGCATTGAAAATAACGCGCCAGCAGTACCTTCAATCGATTTCAGCACCATATTACCTGTAAAACCATCTGTTACAACAACGTCCGCTACCCCTTCAAGTAAATCTCGAGCTTCTACGTTGCCGATAAAGTTCAAGTCCGCTTCTTTTAACAGCTCGAAAGTAGCCTTTGTTAATTCATTCCCTTTTTTATCCTCAGTACCGATATTTAACAAGCCGATACGTGGCTTTTGTAAGCCGCCTACCTTTTTCGCATAAATATCGCCCATAATCGCATATTGCAATAAATGCTCAGGGCGCGCATCTGCATTTGCCCCTAAATCAAGCATTAAAAAGCCCTTACCGTCCAATGTCGGTAATGTAGTGGCTAAAGCCGGTCTAGCAATCCCTTCAATACGTCCTACTTTAAATAATCCTCCTGCCATTAAAGCACCCGTATTACCCGCAGAAAGACAAGCATCCGCCTTTCCTTCTTCAACCGCATCCATCATTCGCGCCATCGATGAATCCTTTTTCCGACGAACAGCGCGTGCTGGATCGTCTGTTCCTTCCACAACTTCCTCACAATGTACTACTGTCAATCGATCATGTATTTTTAATAATGGTTCAAGCTTTTCACGCTGACCATATAATTGTATTTCTAAATTTGGAATTTGCTCTAATGCTAATAAAGCACCTTCAACAACTGATTTTGGTGCGTTGTCGCCACCCATTCCATCAAGCGCTAATTTCATTGTTGTTCACCTTTACCTTTCGTGCGGTACATATCAAATTCACCAACAAAAACTGTTTCACCGTTAACAGTGGATGTTAACTCTACTTTTGTACGATGATTTTCGTCATCACGTCCAATAACGATTGCTTTTGTAATAACACGATCTCCAGCTCTAACAGGTTTCACAAAGGTAATGTTTGAATGTACTGTTAAAGCTAGTTCATCGTCAATTACCGCTACCGCTAATGAGTTTGCCTGTGCAAATAAATGATGTCCACGTGCGATGCCATTGCGCTGAAAAACATGCTCTTCTTTTACGTCAAAAATAGATAATGCACGATTATCCAATTCAATATCAACAATTTCACCAATTACTTCATCTATTGGAAGTGATTTCACTTCGTTTTCATATGTTTTCGAAGCAACATCTTTAATTCGTTCTCGTAATTCAGGAATTGCTAACTCCATACGATCTAAACGGATTGTTTGGACACTAACCTGAAACTGCGTTGCTAGCTGTTCATCTGTGACGAATGGATTTTCAGCTATCGTTTCAGATAATAGTCGCTGCCGCTCTTTTTTCGTTCGTCTCAACATCATTCGCCACCTTTTTAGTTGTTATTAGCACTTGGTACTAATATCAGTATATAGAGTATAAAAAAAGAATGCAAGACTTGTTTTCAAAACAAGTGCTTACATTCCAAATCGGGTATAAAATTCAGTTAATCAAAGCGTTCTCCCTGTAGAACACCCGACTCTTCAAGCATACTACGTAAATATTTATACTCATCATCATGCCAAAATGCATCTATCTCAAGTATAGTCGTTGCATCTTTTCTTGCCGTCTCCAGTATTCGATAATCATGCACTAAATCCGCTACTTTAAAATCAGGCAAACCACTTTGTTTACGCCCGAAAAAATCACCTGGACCACGTAATTCCAAATCCTTTTCAGCTAGGCGGAAACCATCATTTGTTTCCGTCATTGACTGCATACGCTCCTTGCCTTCATCGGATTTAGGATCAGCAAGCAATACACAGTATGACTGATGTTCACCTCGTCCAACTCGCCCACGTAGCTGATGCAATTGAGCTAAGCCGAAGCGTTCAGCATCATAAACAATCATAAACGTTGCATTCGGCACGTTAACCCCAACCTCAACTACTGTTGTCGATACAAGCACATGAATAGTCCCTTCACTAAATGCTCGCATAACAGCATCTTTTTCATCTGCCGTCAAACGACCATGCATTAATCCAACATTGTATTGTCCGCTAAAATATGTAGCAAGTTGTTCATAGATTTCTACAGCATTTTGCACATCAAGCTTGTCTGATTCCTCGATAAGGGGACAAATAGCATACGCCTGTCTTCCAGCAGCAAGCTCTAATTCTAACTTTGACATAGCTGAGCCTAATTGCTCTTTTTTCATCCAATGTGTTTCAATTTGTTTACGCCCCGCTGGCATTTCATCAATCACTGAAACATCCATTTCTCCAAATGCTGTAATCGCAAGCGTACGCGGAATAGGTGTCGCCGTCATAAAGAGCACATCTGGATTTTCCCCTTTATCACGCAATATTCTACGCTGTTCAACACCAAAACGATGCTGTTCATCCGTTATAACAAACCCAAGCTTGTAAAAGATGACTTCAGGCTGAATAAGTGCATGCGTACCAATTAAAATATCTATTTCCCCGTTTGCTAGTTCTTCTAAAAGTAACCGACGCTCCTTTACTTTCGTCGATCCTGATAGTAAAGCTACACGTACACCAAATGGCTCAAACCATTCTTTCAAATTTTCAGCATGCTGCTCAGCTAAAATTTCTGTTGGTGCCATTAATGCCCCCTGAAAACCAGCAGTTACAGCTGCATATAAACATATTGCCGCAACAACGGTTTTACCTGATCCTACATCACCTTGAAGTAAGCGGTTCATGCGATGCGGCTCTTTTAAATCTTTGCAAATTTCATTGACAACACGTTTTTGAGCATCTGTTAATTCATAAGGTAGCGATGTAATAAAAGCCCGTAGTTTTTGCAAATCGAATTGAATAACTGTACCGCGCTCACTATCCTTTCGAATTTTACGTAAAGCTTGAATACGAAGCTGAAAGTTTAGTAACTCTTCATAGGCAAAGCGTCTTCTAGCCTGCTTTGCATGCCCCGCATCAAGTGGGAAATGAATTCCCTCAAGCCCTTCACGTATTGAAACAAGCTTATAGTCTGCCTGAAAACGTTGCGGAACAGCATCCGGTATCTCTGCACCAAACTCATCTAACACTTGTCGCATATATTTACGAAAACGTTTTTGCGGAATCAAACCCTTCAAACTATAAACAGGTTCAAAGTCTACCTGATCTATTTTCGGGCCAAATGTAACAGACGTTCCATTGATTACCTGTCTGCCTCGGTCCCATTTACCTGTGACGGTAATAATAGCTCCTGGTACCAGCTTCTGCTTCAAATAGCCTTGATTAAAAAAAACAACCTTCACTAAATGTCGACCTGCCAGCACTGTCACTTGTAATCGTGATTTATTGCGGCCTAAAAACAATACTGTGGGTTCACGTTCAACTTTACACTCAACAGTGACACGTTCATTATGTGGTGTTTGCGCTAAATCCTTTAAACGAAAATCTTCATGCCGATGAGGGAACGTCCATAATAAATCCGCGATCGTCTCGATGCCTAACGCCTCTAAATGTCCTGCTGTTTCTTTCCCGATTCCCTTTAAATCAGTTACGGCACTCGTTAAATCAGTCACCTTGCACGACAGCTCCTCCAAAGATTTTCACCGCAAGTGCTTTATTTGTAGTCATTAGCATATGAGTTTTCCCCTTTCTTTACGATTACTCTCGGCTTTTATAATAATGTTGCTTGTGGTTAGTTATTCCCAACAGTTCATGCTGTTCATCTGTATTTCCAATACTATTATATAACTTTTCAATTTCACTAACATAGCAATTCAATTCATCAATAATTGATTGATAGTTATATCTTTAAGTAGCCAACATAAAGAACATGAACTTTTTCACCTTTAGCAAATAAAGAATCAATCACTTCAATGCCTTCTTAGGTATTTCGAACTTCAGATATAGCCAACCTTTAGTTGAAATACATAGCTTTACAATCTTTAGGTTTTTAATAATCCAGTTAAATAAATGCATTTATTTTTTCTCAGCATATAATGTTGAAAAAGGAGTGAAATCACTTGGGCTATTTTCCACCTCAAGGGACCATGAGACCACAATCACCTCCACCAAACTTCAAACCACCAAAACCTTCTGTGTCCTATATCATTGATTGTGTATATCAAAATACTTATGTATGGCTTAGAAACGGGAGAGAATTTTGGTTTTATCCTACTCGTGTAGAAATGGGTGAAGTATCTGGATATAGATGGAACGGTGCCTACTGGTCGTTCTACGGATTTGATGAAGGATTGATCGATGCCGTTGCCTGTTATCCTACCCCTACCCTTTACTAAAATCCCAAAAGGCGTTTTCTTTTTTTATTGGCTGTAATAGGGATCATCGCCAAAAGTAGGGGATGACATTTATTCAAACGGATGCCATGTATATAAATCGACTTAGGGATAACGTCACAGATGAGACCCATCTACACTATGTAGAAGCTCACAAAAAAACACGCCCTAAGTGCGTGTTTTTTAATTTTATTTTTGAAGTGATTGGATACTCTCCAAATTGCCATTATCAAATATAGCTTTGCTGATAGCTTTGCCTGTTGGTGTTGCAGCTAAGCCGCCACGGGCAGTTTCTTTTAAATTCGGACTCATAGATTGTCCAATTCGATACATCGCACCAATTACTTCATCACACGGGATGCGACTTGTTACACCTGCAAGTGCCATATCCGCTGCCACAAGCGAATTCGCTGCACCCATAGCATTCCTTTTAACGCAAGGAACCTCTACCAATCCAGCTACTGGGTCACAAACAAGCCCAAGCATGTTTTTAAGTGTAATCGCAAATGCTTCTGCACATTGCTGTGGAGAACCACCGGCCATCTCTACAATTGCTGCCGCTCCCATACCAGCAGCTGAGCCAACCTCTGCTTGACAGCCACCAGCAGCACCTGAAATCGAAGCATTATTGGCAACAACGAAGCCAAAAGCACCTGATGTGAATAAAAAACGAATCATTTGCTCACGCGTTGGGTTTAGCTTGTTTTTCACTGCAAACAGTGTCCCTGGCACAACACCAGCTGAGCCTGCAGTGGGCGTTGCACAAATTGTACCCATTGCCGCATTCACTTCATTAGTTGCAACCGCTTTACTCACTGCGTCTAATAATAAATCCCCTGACAACGAATTTCCTTGCGCAATGTAATTTTGAAGCAATACTGCATCGCCACCTGTTAAACCCGTTACAGATTGCACACCCTTCAAGCCTCTTTCAACAGCTTCCTCCATCACCGTTAAATTACGGTCCATTTGCTGCATAATTTCTTCTCTTGTACGTCCAGTTATTAACATTTCTTGCTCAATCATAATTTCAGAAATTAGTTTACCTTCTTGCTCGGCTCGTTCAACAAGCTCACGAACATTATGAAATAATACGTCCATACTGGGACACCCCCTTAGTTGTTATTAATTTTAGAAACCTTTGTAATATGTGGTATTAAAGAAATTTGTTGTAGTACTTTATCCTCGATGTTTTGATCGACTTCTATCACCATAAGTGCTGTTAAACCACGTTCAATTCGTGAAACCTCCATATGTCCAATGTTGACTGCATGCATTGCTAAGCAATTTGCTACATTGGCAATACAGCCAGCTCGATCATCATGAACTACAAGGATAGCCGGCATACCTCCTGTTAATCGTAGCTTAAAGCCATTAACCTCACTCACTTCTATTTTACCGCCACCGATAGAAATTCCAACAACAGACATCTCTCCATCATCATCGCCAATCACTAGGCGAGCTGTATTCGGATGTTCTGTGTTAGCTGTTTCTGGGATAAACTCATAATCTAATCCGGCCTTCTCTGCATCGGCAAAAGCTGTTTTAATCCGCTCATCAAATGTATCGTAATTTAATAAGCCTCCTATCAGCGCTACATCTGTTCCATGTCCTTTATACGTTTCAGCAAAGGAACCATATAAGTGGATTTTCGCCCACTTTGGTTGTCTTCCAAATAAATCTCTGGCAACGCGGCCAATTCGTGCTGCACCTGCCGTATGAGAGGAAGAAGGCCCAATCATCACTGGTCCAATAATATCAAATACTGAAGTAAACTTCATACAAACACCCCTCTATTCTATCCATATAAATAAAATCGATTTTTACTATATCATGCTTGATTGTTACTACAAAAGTAAAGCACTTATTTATCAAATTTCAGAAAATTTACTCTACTATAATTTACACATTGGAAATATTGTTTAACTTTTGTCTACTCCATATACACAAAAATTTCAAAAGGCTAATATTCCAGTATTTCCAAGTCCGTCGTCCTCCGGGTACATACATCAAATGATTCATTTTTGGCTAATCTCTATCGTTTATTATCCTCTAATCTCCTTGTACCATAAACAAAAGCAGTACACGGCGTGTGCACTGCTTTGTCTACTTATGCGCAAAGTAGCATTAAATTATTCTACTGAAATAATATATGGATATAATCCTTGTTTACCATTAAATAACTCTACTTCGACCTCTGGATAATGTTCTTCAATAAATTTCACTAATGCTGAGGCATTTTCTTCCGTTGTGTCCTCACCATAGATGACTGTTACAATTTCTGCATCTTCATCTACTAAATCAGTAATTACCTTCTCAGCAGCATCTTTTAATGCTGGAGTAGATAATACAATTTTTCCTTCCGCAAGAGCCATGAAATCATCCTTATGGATTTCTACACCATCGATAGATGTATCTCGAACTGCATAAGTGACTTGGCCTGTTTTCACATTTGCAAAAGCTTCCGTCATTGTTGCTTGGTTCATTTCTACTGCCGCTTCTGGATTAAACGATAGAATCGCCGCCATACCTTGAGGGATTGTTTTCGTTGGAACTACAGCCGCTTCAATATCTAAAAGCTCAACTGCTTGTTCTGCAGCCATGACGATATTTTTATTATTCGGTAAAATCAACACTTTTTCAGCACCAATTTCTTGTACTGCCTTCACAATATCTTCAGTTGAAGGATTCATTGTTTGACCGCCTTCAATAACATAAGAAGCACCAATTGAACGAAGTAATTCAGCAACTCCCTCGCCCATTGCAATCGTTACAATTGCATACGGATGCTTTTCTACTTTTTTGGCTGGAGAAGGCACTTTATGATCCTCACCAACGATGGCAGAATGCTGTTCACGCATATTGTCGACTTTAATTTTAATAAGACTACCATATTTTTGACCCATAGCTAACACAGCGCCAGGTTGCTCTGAATGAATATGCACTTTTGCAATCTCTTCATCCGAAATAACAAGTAAAGAATCACCTAGTGGGTTTAATTCATTGCGGAATTGTTCTTCGCTAAATGGCTCTTTCCCATTTTCTAAACGTACCATGATTTCTGTACAATAACCAAACTCAATATCAGCAGTATTCATAAAATCTTGTGCTCTATGATGCTCTGCATTGATTAAATCATCTAAAGTTGCTTCATTTTTCTGCGGTAATGGCTCACCTTTTAAAGATGCTAAGAACCCTTCGTACACAAATAGAAGACCCTGACCACCACTATCTACAACACCTACTTCTTTAAGAACAGGTAAAAGCTCAGGTGTACGTTCCAACGAAGCCTGTGCTTCAGCAGTAAATGCTTCCATCACCGTAATGATATCGTTTTCAGTTTCTGCCACTTCCACGCCTTTTAGTGCCGCTTCACGTGCTACCGTTAAAATCGTTCCTTCAACTGGCTTCATTACTGCTTTATAAGCTGTATCAACACCTGCTTGGAAGGCACCTGCAAAGCCCTTGGCATCAATTGTCGCCTCTTTTTCAATAGCCTTACCAAAACCACGGAATAACTGCGATAAAATAACCCCAGAATTTCCGCGCGCTCCCATAAGTAAACCTTTTGATAAAGCTTGAGCTGTTTTGCCGATATGTTCTGACGCAAATTGCTCCGTTTCCTTCGCACCAGATGTCATCGACAAGTTCATATTTGTTCCTGTATCACCGTCCGGTACTGGAAATACATTTAATGAATCAACATAATTTGCATTTTGGAATAGGTGATGGGCACCCATTTGCACCATTTCTGCAAACTTTATTCCGTCTAAAGACTGCATTCGATTTAGTTCCTCCTCTTAATCATTCGCTACACGAACGCCCTGCACAAAGATATTGACAGATTTTACGCTCATACCTAATGTTTTATCCACTGTATATTTCACTTTTGATTGTACTTGATAAGCAACTTCTGAAATTTTCGTCCCGTAACTAACAATAATGTACATATCAATATGTAAATTGTCGTCCTGTTTTCGAATAACAACACCTTTTGCAAAATTTTCTTTACGTAAAATATCAGTTAGACCATCACGAATTTGATGTTTAGATGCCATGCCAACAATACCGTAGCATTCTACAGCAGCGCCACCAGCAATTTGCGCAAGTACATCTGTTGAAATATCAATTTGGCCGAATTCATTGTTTAATTCAATCGACATAGAAATGCCCCCTTGGCTCTTTTTGACTAAACTATATTGTAACACTTTCGTTATACATTAGGCAACCTAGGAGGGGATGAAAACGCACTGTATCAACGTTTTACTGACATTACAGATTAACATACCAATTCATCGAAATGTTCATTTTTGCTATAAAAGTTGGTACGACCGTTTTGTTTTGCTGTGTATAATGCTTGATCGGCTAATTCACAACACGTTTTCGAATGCTCGATAATTGAGATTTTGTCATTGCACATCCCAATACTAACCGTTACAACATCAGCTATGTTCAAACGCTCGTGAAGAATGTTTAAGTTGCAGACTTCCTCTAAAATTTCCTCACAAACATGCTCTGCAAATTTTGCGGCCTGTTAAGTAATAATCACGAATTCTTCTCCTCTCCAACGTGTAGCAAATGCATTATACTTTTCTGAAATTCCATCTAACAGAACTGCCACATTTGTTAACGCTTCATCACCCTGTAAATGACCATAATAATCATTGAAATCTTTAAAGAAATCAATATCCACCATTATCACCGCTAGAGACTTCGGTTTACTAAATTGTTGCCAAATTTGTGTCAATTTATTATTAAATGCTCGCCGATTTGGAAGGTTTGTTAACGTGGCACGAAGTGCTTGCTTTGATAGTACATCATTTTTCTCAGCTAATAATTTCTTGGATTTTGTCATTTCTTCATCTATTAAAATATGCTTTTTCGTAAATTGCCTTTGTACTTTATAAGTGTGACGCTGAATAATTAGCCCCATTGAAATAATAAGGGACATCGGCAAAAACACTTTAATACTTTTACCTGATATCCCATTATTTTATAGACACTTATTAAAATCGGTGGAACTTTTATGAACATAATCCAAAAAAATTTCCGAAATGGAATGGCAAAAACGGTACAAATCATTAAAAAAAGCTGATACCATTCTGAACTGCCCTGTAAAAGTTAGATTGGTGTCTAACTTTTACGGGGCAGTTCATTTAGCATCAGCTTCCTTACTTAAATCCATTTTTATGATCTAAATCAAGCTCTTAATAAGCGTTTCAATCATCACTGGCATTTCCTTAAATGCGCTGTCGACATGTAATCTTTCTGTCTTTTGGTGGGCATCCTTTCCAAAAGGTCCAACATTTAATACAGGGCCCTGCAATGCAGACATAGCTTCAAACGGGATGCTATATGTATCTCCCCATACAGGTGTGTTACGTTCGAATGCTGTCCATTCATTTGAGTCATCTGAATAATTGACATAACTCAAATCGCAAATACCATTAAAATAGTGAATTTGCTCCACTTCAATATCAAACGTTTTTGCCGTTTTCTTCATCAACTCTATCGATTGAATGACAAGTGGATGGTTCGACGAATTGATTGCAGGATAGTAAGGTGGTGCATACAACAGCACTGTTGCCGGCGTCAGTTCCTGGCAACGGATCATTAGCTGATCCACGATGCGAATGGATTTCTCTCGATCATCCCATAAATGATTATCAAGAACATGACGTTTTATCGTATTTACTTCCTCAGTTCCTAATTTAATGATCGCATGCTCTAAAAGCGTTTCATAACGAAGTACTTTTACTTCACCTACACCCTTTACCTTTTCTCGCTCACAAATTTGCTTATACTGCTCATTACAAGCTGCCATTGCCTCCAATGCAACTTGTTCAAAAATATCCATTACTTCAGATGCTGTGCGCTTTAATAAAAACACATTGTAAAGAGCTGCTGCACGATATGGTGTTTGTGTAGAGTACTCCCTTTTCAAATCTTTTAATTGTAAGGATACAGGTAATGGCGTACTTTCACCAAGATCTGTTTCACGGAAAACTGGATTCCACTCCATATGCTGCGTCATATATGAAGCAATAAAGTTTGCTGTCATTCCTTTTAACGGCTCACCTACATGTGTCTCTTTTCCATAAAATAAGGCAGCAGGCATAATTTTACCGATTGTTCCTGAATAAATATATTCATTCGTATCAGCTGGACCTTGTGAAAAAGAAGGCTCACTATTTAAAAATAGTTTATAAGATAATCCATGCTGGTCACGAAGCCTTACAAGCTCAACAACTGCTGCTCGCATCCCAGCAGAGTTCACTTCTTCATCTGGCACAGCCGTTAAAATGAGATTAATTGGCCACTCTTCAATGCTTGCTTTTTCTATTAATTGCATATGCAAAGCAAGTCCCATTTTCATATCCATCGTTCCACGACCAAATAAATAGTTTCCTGATTCCAAATCAATTCTTGCCGCTTCAGGTAAATCCTTTTTGTATTTAGGTTCCATTAGCTTTTTTGTTAATTCTTCAGGATAGAAGGCAAGCGGCTCAAGTTCACCATATTCTTCGGTATGAACAGTATCAAAATGACTAATTAACACAACCGTTTCTGTCGCAGATGGGTGCTTGTACAAAGCAGTCACAGCATTGCGCCCAAGCCCTGCATCATGTAACTCAATCAATTCTGGCCTTTTTTGAAAGTAAGAGAGCGTTTGCAATTTATTGGTTAATTTATAGGCAAATTCATTTTCACCTTGCGTTAATGTCCTACTTTCCCAACTGACAATTTCACATAATAATGCACGCAGTTTTTCAGGTGTATTCCAAAGATAATTAGTCATAATCATTCTCCTTTATCCGATGCCTCAAAATCGAATGCATTTCATTTCAATGTAAATCAAACGATTCCTCATTTTTCACTTCAATCTCAGAAGAAACTGTATTTATTTTACTCAATTTCAATTTATAGAAAATCATACAAGCAATGAAGAATCCAATACCGTATAATAAACCAATTCTTTGTGTTGGATCGAATGCTAAAAAGATAAGAATTAGCATACAAAAACTAATACAGAATATTGGAATCAATGGATAAAATGGCGTTTTAAATTTTAAATCAGCCACATTTCCTCCTGCTTTCACATAGCGATATCGGAACATCAATTGGGAAGCACAAATTCCCATCCATGAAATTGTGACAGAAATCCCTGCAACAGACATGAGTAAAACAAATACTGCATCTGCTTCCATCACGCTCGTTAATAAAGAGAGCAGTGAGAAAAGCATCGTGAAAACGAGGGCATTTAATGGCACTTTATTTTTCGTTAGTCGTCCAAATAATTTTGGAGCCATCCCCTCTTTTGACATCGACCATAATAAACGTGTTGAAGCATATAGACATGAGTTACCTACCGATAAAATCGCAGTTAGAATAACAAAATTCATAATACCAGCAGCATAAGGAACGCCCGCTAAACTCATCAATGTGACAAATGGACTTTCCAGTAGTCCAAGCTCCGATGACGGGAATATGGCAGATAAAACAATAATAGAAGCAATATAGAAAACTATTATTCTAAAAAGAATTGTCCGGATTGCTCGCGGAATATTTTTTTCTGGATTTTCAGTTTCCCCTGCTGCAATACCAACAAGTTCGGACCCTTGGTAAGAAAAGATAACATTCATCATTGTGACAAAGATAATCGCAATACCAGCTGGGAATAATCCTGTCGGCGCTAAATTTGTTAGATGTGGCGTAGGGCGATCAGCTAATGGAATCAAACCAAAAATTACCGCGCCCCCTATGATGATAAAGGCTATCACTGCAATTACTTTAATGCTCGCAAACCAAAACTCCGCTTCAGCAAAACCTTTCGTTGTTAACGCGTTTAATGCAAACAGAAGAACCATAAAAACTGCACACCAGATCCAAATAGGTACATTCGGGAACCAATGTTGCATCAATATTCCCGCTGCTGTAAATTCTACCCCCGCTGTAGCAGCTGACCCGACAAAATACATCCACCCTAAAGAAAAGCCTGCTGAAGGACTGATAAATCTTGTTGCATACGTTTGAAAAGAACCCGTTACAGGCATATAAACAGCTAATTCCCCAAGACAATTCATAACCATGTACAATATTAAACCACCAAATAAATAACCAATTAACGCTCCCCCAGGACCTGCTTGATTAATGGTATAGCCAACGTTTAAAAACAAGCCTGTCCCAATAACTCCACCGAGTGATAGCATCAATAAATGACGACTTTTCATTGAACGATTTAATTGATCATCGTGCCGTTGTTCCCCTTTACTCAATATCCATCCCCACTCTCTAGTCGTTGTTTAAAAATTCTGACATCAACACTACTAAAGTACCCAACCAATTTATCCTATTTAAATTGATTGGGTATTTATAAATCTAAAAACGTAATGACAGGCAGCTTAACCCACCATCATGTTTTCTAAATTCAGACATTTCAAGTTCAATTGTTTGATAGCCTAAATCATTTAATTTACGGTTTGTTTCTGGATAGCCTGCTGGAATAATGACATAATCATTTACTTGAATACAGTTTGCTGAATACTCATCCTCTTTTGGAATTATAATTTTTTCGTAAGATTCAAACGCAGGGTGATCGACAAATTCTCCTGCTAGCACCATTCGATTTTCACCAACATAGGCGATACCCGTTTTTAAATGGAAAAATTCTTTTAACGGAATAATCGTTGCCTCATAGCCTTCTTTTTCAACGATTTCTTTAAATTGTCGAGCTCCTTCTTCATTCGTACGATCAGAGATACCAACATAAAATTTCTTTTCTGCCTGCAATACATCTCCACCATCAAGTGTTCCTGGACCTTCGATATAGTACATTTTTTCATAGAACTTTTTAACACCTGGTTCAATGTCCTCAATCTCACGATTACGAGCTTCTGCGCCAGGGTTTGAAATAATGGCAAACTCAGGTGTTAAAACAGCTGTATCTTCTACGAATGTCGAATCTGGGAAAGCTTCGTTTGCCGGAAGCTGTGTAACCTCTACGCCACATTTCTTTAAAGCCTCTACATATTTTCCGTGCTGCTCAAATAATTTCTCTAAAATTGGTTTTCCTAAGTCACTAGTCGTTAAACCGTTTATATAACTATTTCCTGGATTTTTTACTATCACATTTTTAAACATTTACTTCGTCCCCTTTTATTCTTCTATTCTTTTATCCTCTTACTACTGGACAAGTTAGACATGTAGGTCCACCTGTCCCTTTTACTGTAATTTCATTTCCTTTATATTCATAGACTGTTGCGCCTGCATCAAGTAATTGTTGCTTTGTCATTGGATTTCCATTTGGAAGCATACATACTCTAGGCGCAAGTGCTAAGACGTTACAGCCTAGCGCATCATACTCATCCTTCGGTACCTCAACTAATTGAATACCTCGTTCAATCAAAAGCTGACGGAAAAAAACTGGCATTAATCGTGAATGTACAACCGCTAAATCCTTATCCACCATACTAATAAAGGACATTAAGTGTAAACATTCCGCTTCACCTAAATCATGGGATAGCTGGACAACAATAAATTCATCGACAATATCCGCCGTCATATCCTTTAACTGACGAATTGCTTCATCATTCGTTCGATAGCCTCGACCTACAACAAGTGTACGGTCATCAAGCCAAACGATATCGCCACCATCTGCAACAGCATCTCCTGTCAATTCACCGATTATTGGAATACCCTTTTCTTGTAAAAATGTTTGATAAACAGCTGCTTCTGACTGTCTTAATTTTTTTCCAGATTTTAAGATCATTGCCCCTTTTGGCGTAAATTTGACAGGGTCATGTGCATATAGAGAATCCAACCCTACTTCTTCTGATTCTGGTAGATAATCAATTTTTTCAACATATTTTTCGAGAATACTTGTAAATTCAGCATATTCTCTAAGAGCCTCATTATAGTTAGGTTCTGATAGGTAGTTAAATGTTTTCCATTCATCACTAAGATGCTCTTGGCTCCGGAAAGCATCTTTTGGATGTTTTACTATTACGTGTTTCAAAGGTGCATACATTGATGAACAATAATGCATTCCCTTCACCCCCTTTTTCCGTGTAGTGGAAAACGTTTCCGCTAAGAGGAAAGTTTATATGAAAAATATATTTGTTTTATGTTATACTGTCAATATATTTAGAAAAATTTATTTATTCACTCAACTTATGATGCGGAGAGAGAGGTTTACTAAACCATAGTTCTATGTTTAAGCTAGACGTAGACAAAGTATAAAAATGAGTGAAGGACAGGTGGGACATTAATGCAATTATTAGAACGTGCTATGACAATTGCTAAAGTTTTAGCTTCGGAAGCAAGTGAAAGCAGCTTGTCCATTTCAGAGCTTGCAGCAAAATGCGATTTGCCACTAAGTACATTACATAGAATTTTAAAAGCAATGATTAAGGAAGGAATGATTGAACAAGACGATCAAACGAAACAATATCGGCTTGGTACAATATGGATGGAGCTTGGCCTACAAGTGTATGATACGATGGACTACATTAGTAAAATTAGGCCAGAATTAGAGCGTTTAGCTAGAGAGGTCGAGGAAAGCGTCTATTTAAGTAAGCCTGCCGGTTTAGATACGATCATTATCGAAAGAATAGACAGTGCAGCTAATCCAATTCGTATTTATGATCAGTTAGGAATTCGGATTCCGATGCATATTGGCGCCGCAAATAAGACAATCTTAGCCACAATGCCCGTTTCTCAAGCAAGGGAAATTATTGAACAGCTTCTCCCGCATGAAGAAATCCCTGAATTAGAGGCACAACTTGACCAAATAAGATTACAGGGATTTGCCATTAGTCATGGGGAAAGAACAGCAGGAACATCCTCAATTGCAGTTTCCATTTTAAATGGTTTTAATGAAGTAGTAGGTGCTGTCAGTATAGGTTTTGTTAGCTTTAACGTTTCAACAGAACATATTAACACCCTTACGGCGCGTTTAGTGGAAACTGGTAAACGTGTTTCTATGAAGCTTGGCTATCGAGAAAAATAATATTGAAAGACTTTTAATTATATTAGCTTAAATTTGCTGTATCCAGAAATTGATTCCCTCTTATCTGACAATTATTTATGTCTGTAAAGGTTTTTTTCTTGAAAGGTTACGTGAAAACTGTTGCACTGAACGTCATCGTATGTTAAATTATTATGGTATGTGAAATACCGAACTGAAATAATAATCTTTCAGCATAAACAGTAAGGAGGGAATACAACATGCCAAAACAATGTGTAATCACTGGACGTAAAGCTCGTACTGGTAACAACCGTTCCCACGCTATGAACGCTAGCAAACGTACTTGGGGTGCTAACCTTCAAAAAGTTCGTATCTTAGTAGACGGTAAACCAAAACGTGTATGGGTTTCTGCTCGTGCATTAAAATCAGGTAAAATTGAGCGCGTTTAATCGTTGCTTCCAAAAAATCGATTTGGCATTTGGCGCAAATCGATTTTTTTCTTTCTAATTACTGGGCAGACTACCAACCGCCTTTGTGAATATTTAGATAAAAGTAGAAGTTGTATTTAAACATCCTTCTAGTGGACGACCATAAATACAATGAAATGACTAAGCCGTTAGTAATTACAATCTCGTTGTAATTACTAGCGGCTTTCTTTACATATAACAGCCTCATGTCAGCACAACAATCGCCTGTTATCTATAAAAACCGCAGTAAAGTACGGCTCTCCGTCAAAACAAATGGTTGGTTTCCGTTCCGACTGGGCGCTTTCCTGGGGGCGTCCGATGAGCCGCTTCGCTTCGCTGCAGGGTCTCGGGCCAACAGATGTTTTTTGCGCGAAAGCGTAGTGCTAACGAAGCGGCAGCAGCACGATGTTGGTCACGAAGGCATTGTCACAGGACG
>Ga0213828_1000260_pt1 | contig 54648 bp, 79 predicted proteins | sample MC6MC0897MG_FD_180664 | JGI IMG/M metagenome (GOLD analysis project Ga0213828, IMG submission 180664) | Enriched soil aggregate microbial communities from Iowa State University, Ames, United States - MC6-MC0897-MG | ecosystem: Environmental > Terrestrial > Soil > Unclassified | place: USA: Iowa...
TACTGAATAAAGATCGCAGTCGGGCAAGACGGGCTGCAATCCACGGGGTAATTCGCATGATGCCCTCCTTAACGCTTGGGTTGAGGTGGCGACTTATCTCCTTCTGCCGGTTTCCCTTTGTCAGCCGGATTGCTGACCGGGTGCTTCACGGTGCCTTCGAGCTTGTTCTGCAGCGCCACCAGCTGGCTGGTAAGCTCCGCCACGCGCGCTTCACGTCGTTCCGATATGGTTCGATATTGCTGTCGAATCTCTTCAACACGCTGATTGGCGCTGTTACTGACGAACAGGAATAGCACCGTCATCGCCACGCACATCAACGACAACATCAGCAAAAAGCCGCCGAAGAACAGTTGGCGCCGATGGTTTTTCACTACGTACTCACTGTTTATCTGCATCATCACGACTCTCCTCCAGAGTGGTAATCAGTTGGTTAACCTGGCTGCGAAACTTCTCGCTGTGCTCGGCTTCCGTGGTGGCCAGCAAAATGCTCAGGGCGTTTTTTATCAGCCGCAGATCGGTTTCCAGCGAAGAGATACGCCGCAGGTTTTTGTCATGTCGGATGCGCAATTCATCGTTTTCCTGGCGCATCAAGGCGTGACCTTCTTTGAGCAGCATCACCTGTTCTTTGTAACTGGTGATGATCTCCCCACCGGCACGATTGCTGGTGACGATAGCGGCGATACCCGCCATTAACGGTTTCCAGAACACAGCTGCTGCGCCGCCGCCGAGAAGCAACGCACCTACGCTGGTGACTAAACTACTTTCCATGCTTCACCTCTCACCCCTGGCAAGGGATGTGCCCCATAAGCACGCTGACCACCCTTGCCAGCTTCGCGGTCAACGCCTGAATTTAAGTTTACTTTAACTTATGAATTTAAGTATACTTAAGTCGTTCCTTCAGGAGATGTCAAGATGATGAAAAAAGAATCTTCCGGTGAGCGCATCCGGGCAAGACGTAAAGCACTACAGTTGACGCAGCAGGCGCTGGCCAAAAGCATTGGGGTGTCGCATGTGGCTGTATCGCAGTGGGAAAAAGAGGAAACCGTACCGCGTGGCGAGAATTTGCTGCGGCTCGCGCAGTGGCTGCAATGCACGGCGGCATGGATTATCGACGGGGATGGCGAAGTGTTTGCCACCCACGCCAAAGCCGCACCGGTTGCGGCGGTGCCATTGATTAGCCTGGCGCAAGCGTCAGCGTGGCTGAGCGAGGAACGGTTGTTGCTCAAACAGCAGGCTGCGCATTTTCTCTATAGCGAGAGTCAGTTGGGCGATGGCGCGCTGGCGGTCACGATAGACGATCAGGCGATGCAGCCCGATTACCGGCCCGGTGACAAAGTGATCTTTGATCCTGACGTTCAGCCGCAGCCGGGCGATGTGGTGCTGGCGCTGGTGGATGGCGTGGCACGAGTGCGGATTTATCGCCTGCAAACGCAACAGCAGGATGAGCAGATCTTCACATTGCGCGCGTTGAATGATGATTTTCCGCAGCTGCATTCGGCGGAATCGGCGCTAGAAATTATCGGCACGCTGATGGAGTTGCGACGTTACCGAAGCGGCTAGCCGCTTCGCTTAAGCTGTTATAATAAAAAAAGTTTAGCCTGATCGCGGGAAGCTATGGACAGACCCCGCGGTAAGGCTGCTAATCTAGCCGCAAAATAATAAATTATCCGGACAATCTCGATGCTCACCACAATTATTTACCGCAGCCATCTGCACGATCACGTGCCAATCAAAACGCTCGAAGATATGGTTGCTAAAGCCAATAGCAAAAACAAAAACTTCGACGTTACTGGCATCCTGCTGTTCGACGGCCTGCACTTCTTCCAGTTGCTGGAAGGACCGCGTGAGTCCGTTCAGGGCATATACAAGCGTATTTGTCAGGACGCACGCCACCATAATCTGGTGGAGTTAATGCACGACTTCGCGCCTGAACGCCGTTTTGGCAAAGTCGGCATGGAGCTGTTCGATCTGCGCGAGCATGACAAGGACACTGTGCTGCAAGCTGTGCTGGATAAAGGCACCTCGCGTTATCAGCTCACCTACAACGATCGCGCGCTGCAGTTTTTGCGTACCTTCGTGGTGGCGCGCGACAAAGAGAACTACTTCGAGATCCCGCCAGCCAATACCTGGGAATTTGTTCCGGATATTGAATGGCAGAACGATCTGGAGGGTATCGATCAGAGCCTGCAGGATTGCCGCTTTGCTTTTCAACCCATCATCGATCCCTTCGCGCGCCGCGTCACTTCGTTTGAAGCGCTGATCCGCACGCCAAACGGTGGCTCACCCGATGAGTATTTCTCCGCGTTTGGCGGCGAAGCGATTTATCACGCGGATATCAAATCGAAACGTCTGGCCTTTCGCGTGGCGAACAAACTGGGCATTGGCGAGCATCGTCTGTCGATCAACCTGCTGCCGATGTCACTGGTGACGGTGCCAAACGCGGTGGAATTCCTGCTTACTGAGATCAACGCCAGCGGGCTGGTGCCGCAACAGGTGATTGTCGAAGTGACCGAAAATGAGATCATTTCGCGCTCGGATGAATTTGCTGCCGAAGTGAGAAAGTTAAAAGCGGCGGGTATCAGCCTGGCGCTGGACGATTTTGGTGCCGGTTTTGCTGGCTTGTCGCTGTTATCGAAATTCCAACCGGACAAAATCAAAATCGATCGCGAGCTGATCCGCGATGTGCACAAAAGCGGCCCGAAGCAGGCGATCATGCACGCCATCATTAAGTGCTGCGCATCGCTGGAGATTGCGGTGATTGCCGAAGGTGTCGAGCAAGCTGAAGAGTGGATGTGGCTGGAAGCCGCAGGCATTAGCCAGTTCCAGGGTTTCCTGTTTGCTTATCCGCTGCTGAATGGATTCCCGGCTGTTGCATGGCCTGAGATTAAATAGTGTTGGTCGCCATGCATGGCGACCCCACCAATCAGTAATACGTTACCTCAATATTGCCATACTGCTTATCAATCACGTTGCCTGCCGCGTCAACGCTAATAATGTCGCAATAATAGGGAACGTCGTGTTTGTATTTGCAGACATTGCTGACGGTTTTAATTTGGTCATTTCGCTTCACCGTGGTGACCACGTCAGAGATCTTTTTCTTATCTTCTGCTCGCACCGCGGTAGCACGCGACACTTCCGTTCCGGCCTGGGTAATACTCAATACCGCCATTTCACCGGCGCTGTTATAAGCGAGGTGAAAAGCGGCATCGGAGGCGGGCGATGAGATCTGCTCGACCAAACCCTGTTTGTTATAGGCAATATCCACGGTCATGGTCGGCGTGACTTTCTTCACCATGGCGCAGTTCTTATCCAGCGTCACCACCACGTCCTGACCGTTTTCACTGCCTTTTAATTGGTCGCCATCGCGCGTGACATCAATCACTTCGCCCTGTTTGCGCACCGATTTCACGTGCGTCGGACAGCCGTTGCGGTCAAAATCGACATTCACTTCGAAGATCTGCTGGCCGTCGGCGGTAAACAGCGTTTGATGGGTCGTTTTGACTTTGCCGGGCAGCGCTTCGAATTGATACAAATAGGCAAAGTTTTTCATTTGCGAGTAGTAAGTCGCGTCATCCTTGTCACATCCCGTGAGCAGGAAAATAGCGATTAAAAACAGCAGGGTTTTCTTCACGTGAGAATCCTCTTCTCAAAATAAGGCAACGCGGTGGCTGGAGTAACGTCTTAATCCTAAAAAGAACCTTCCCTCCTCCTGATAAGAAAATAGTCCCAATAGAGAACTATAACTTATTTAAGTTTTTATATTCACTATTTACTAGCAAAAACTCTCAAACTTTGAAAGTACAAAAGTCGCCAATGAGCGACTTTATAAGTACTGATAATTAATGCATATGATACAAAGGCAATTTTTGATTTTTTTTCTACATTCTATTCGTAGATATCATTAAATAACGCGTTAATCCGTTAGTTGCACTTTGCGAAGCTAATTGATTTTCTGCTATTAACCTGAATTTGTCAGAATTGCCACGCTGTTCACTATCAGATGGTAAAACAGAATATTTAACTAAATCATGGCCGCCGTCATAAGAACACACCATTTCCCATTGTTGCGTTTTGCCCTTGGATGCCGCGCATTTTCCAGGACCGTATGTGTACATTAAAAAGTTATTAGTTGTGTTCTCCGCCTTCAAAACATAGCCCGGCTTATCGTTGCTATAGGCAATTCCCGCAAAGACGAGAGTAGAAGCAAATAATATAGAGCTACCAATAACAGCAATTTTGGTTTTCACATTAATATTCCATCATCATAGTAGATGATGATATCTTATAAGAATCGTCTTAGTTTTTCACTAGGTAAGCGTAAAAAATGTTAGTAGTTGTATCTGTGCTCGATTGATTGTATAGCCGCTTTTAAGACTCCTTGTTCTAAAACCTCATAACTGTACTAAATTTGACCAGGTGAATCCGTTATTTATATTTGACTATTAATGGTAGCAGCTATGATTCTTTATGAATAACCTAATGAAATGAATGGGATTTTTATTACGCAAGAATAGTTACTATGGGGCATAATGATTAATATTTTTAATCAAATATCATAATTTAATCGAGTTTTGCTTACCATTAAATTAAGAAAATTGATGATTGCAGTCACATCGCACCAAGTCACCAGCTCATTGTTTTGCTGAGAAATGAAAATAGGAACATTCTTGCAAAGGTTACGTATTTGTGACAAAAAGCCTGAATCGATTAAACTTACTTAACTCAAGATATCTTAAAGCATGATCTACTTTTTATTTGCTGCCTTAATAACATTAACATTACTATCACCTAGGTTTATTGTAACTAAAACAATAATAACCTGCGTAGCATTATTGTTGTTTGCTTTTTGGTACGTTTGCAATATGTTCACTGGGCATGGGGTTACGGATGCAGTGTTCTACCATTTGTTTGAGACTTCCACTGGCGCTTCAACAGAAGATTTAGTCCCAAAGATTAAGGTTGCAGCATTCTATATTATCTTGCTGATATTACTTGTTACCTATTGTACTCTAGTCTTATTGGGAAAAATCAAATCACTCTCCTTCAGGTTTACAGGGGGGATGTACGTTATCTGTCTTTCACTAATACTGAGTTCTGCATTTGCTAAAAATATTTACCTATCAGTTAAAAACTCATTTTTAACAAAAGGAGATTCTAGTTTAGTAGAAAAAGAATACGCTAACATTTTAAATGAAAAGAAAGCCAGTAAAAAATATAATTATGTTTTTATTTATGCGGAAAGCTTAGAAAGAACATTCAGGGATTTGCGAGGGAAAAATCATTTACCCAAATTAAGTCAGATTGCTGATAAATATATTGAGTTCACTAATATCATTCAACCTGCCGCATCTGGCTTTGGATGGACCATGGCCGGAATGGTCAATACTCAGTGTGGTATTCCGCTTGTCATGGCTCAGGGTAATTCTGGAGCAAACTTTGCTGAGTTTCTCTCCAATGCAAAATGCGTTGCTTCATGGTTTAATGAAAGTGGCTATAAAACAGAATTTATAAGAGGAAGTGATAAAAATTTCGCCGGAGGGAATAAGTTTTTCTCTCAGCATGGATGGCAACGCCAGGATGACCTTGGGTATTTCAAAGAAACGGGACAGGCAACATTATCGAATGTTAGTGGCTGGGGAATACATGATGACGCCATGCTTGACCATGCCTGGAATGAATTTCAGAGGCTCTCATCTTTAAACACTCCATTTTTACTCTCTTTTTTAACAGTTAATACCCACGCGCCAGATGGATTTTTCTTGCCCGTTTGCAATGAAATGGTAAATCACTCAAATAAATACGCTATTCTTTCTGCTGTTGAATGTTCGGATTATTTGCTTTCCGGCTTCATAAACAAAATCGTAAACAGTGAGCACTTTGACAACACAATTATTGTTTTAGTCTCCGATCATCTCATGATGGCCAATGATGCGTCCTCACTTCTTAATGAAGTGGAGAGTAAAAGAAGAAATAACTTTATTGTTATCAAGAAAGATATTAAACCTGCAAAGGTGGTAAAAGAAGGCACGCTTGTAGACGTGTGGCCCACGGTGTTTGATATATCCGGAGATAAAAAATCCGTTGGTTTCGGCAGAAGTCTGCTAGACAATGACTCTGATAACTTCGCTAAAGCTATTGCCAAAGGTGATATTTCAGATTATTTATCATTTTCGTCAGAACTTTGGGGGATCGTATCTTTATCTAACGGGCTGTCTAAGGTTGGAGATTTTATTCAGATAGGTAAGCAGCAATACAAACTGCCCGTTTATGGCATGCTTGATGGAAACATAATTCATTCTCTTTGGTTTGAGGGATTTGCGAAAAATATAGTCAATATTGCAAAAAGTGAAGCGCCATTCTTCTATGCGAATATTTGCAAAAACATTGGAATCGACGATGACACAATTTGCGCTTATATCGTAACAAAAGATGATATAACTAAAATGAGAATATCACCTAACGGGATTGTTTCCAGAAAGAAATTCGATAAATCAACCTTGTTTTATCGCGACAATATTTTGGGAGTGTCATCCGCACCATTTTATATGGATACAGGATTTTCAGACGGAGCTGTAGATAATTTACCTAGCGGAATAAATTTTTACACGATTGAACACGGAAAGTTAAACCTAAATGCATCATATCAAACATGTATACATCAACAAGTTGATTCCGAAACCGTGCAAAATATTTTGAAAAAAAATAAACCTTTGATTGTCGCCTCAAGCGACTCAGTTTACTGCGGAGAAAAAGAGAGTTATTCAACGTTATCTCAGGTACTATCTACTGGTACTTTTGATAAATTACAATTCCTGCAGCAAACGATCGGAGTATATAATGCAGGAAAATCCTCTTCGCTTTTAGGTTTACCTTTACTGCCACTGGATGGTTTTATCGATCTGCAAAAAGGTAAAATTTTCAGTGTTTGCCAGGCTTTTGATGACTGCGTAACACATTGAGTTTGCCCTTTTCTGGGGCTTTTACTAAATTGAAGCCTGCCTGCCAGGCTTCAAACGCTTTATTATAGCGTCTAAAAAGCTAAACCTGCATGCTCATAAAACCAGTTGGTGTAGTTAATACAGTAAGTTGCTATACGGTGCCCTAGGGTTTAGCAATGCATTACCGCAAACTGATTCTTTGCCGCGCGTGGCTTTGAGTTGCTTTGCGGTAATTTTTTGCCCTGTATATGCCCTAACTCTAAATTGTCGGCCTGTCATCCTCATGCATGGTAGTGATTTCATGCGTCACCACTCCCACCACCGCAATATCTTCCAGCAGGTCGTCCATCAGGAATGCGCCATCATCGGTAATGAGTCGCCGAGGATGAATCATGATCATCGCCCACTCATACATACCTGACATATCAATCAGCACAGTGTCACCGTTTACCGGGTAACGCTGCTTATCGATTATGCACCTGCGGCCATTTATCTCGACCATGCTGGAAGTCTCGCGCGTGGACAGGATGTGCTGCAGCGGCTGTAGCAGAAACGTCACTTCGCCACTGGCAGGTCCGACAGTCTGGTTGTGTATGCCGGCGACAACATTTCTCGCTTCATCTCCCAGGATTTCTGGATACCCTGTCCTGCAAACCATAATTTCCCCTTCCCGCTCTGGTTGAGGCCGTCAACGACACGCATCAGCGATTCGCTGTTGGCCTGTGGTTTGTATTCATCAAAGAGATTGAGCTGAGACACGCCCTGGCTGTAAAAGTCGCCCAGCATCACGCCTGCTTTCATATACCGGCACCCGTCGCGCCATATGTGGTCGAGGCCCTGCATGGCAACCCGTATGATGTCGCGTGTGTCGTTGGAGGGAGTGAGAAGCCTGCCCATCGCCTGATTGCCATAGAACACCTCTCCTTCAGCGTGCGGGCTTGTACGGACGAACACCGCTATCTGTCGGCAATACTGGCGCTCACGCCTCAGCTTCTCAGCAGCGCGTTCTGCGTACGAGCAAACCGCCTGGCGCATGTCCATGTACTCGGTGATGCGCGAACCGAACGATCGGGAGCAGACAATCTGCTGTTTGGTCGGGGCGAACTCTTCCAGTTCGAGGCACGGCTCGCCGCGCAGCTCACGCACCGTTCTCTCCAGCACCACATTGAAGTGCTTCCGGATGATGTATGTACTTTGCTCTGACAGGTCTTTGGCGGTGATGATGCCCATTGCATTTAGCTTTTTGCTGATGCGGCGACCAACGCCCCAGACATCCTCTACCGGTACCAGCGCCATCAGCTTTTTCTGCCGATCAACATTAGACAGGTCAACGACGCCGCCGGTCTGCTTCCACTTCTTCGCGGCGTGATTGGCGAGCTTGGCGAGCGTTTTGGTCTGTGCAATACCAACACCGACGGTCAGATGCGTGTCTCGCTTGATTCGCTCCCTCACCTCGCGTCCAAAGTCTTCCAGTACACGACAATTTCGGACGCCGGTCAGGTCGAGGAATGCTTCGTCGATGGAGTAAACTTCTACCGATGGCGCCATCTGCTCCAGCGTCGTCATAACCCGGTTCGACATGTCAGCGTAGAGCGCATAGTTGCTGCTGAACACGTGAATCTTGTGCCGGCGGATTTCGTCCTTTAGCTTGAAGTAAGGCGCACCCATAGGGATTTTCAGCTCTTTAACTTCTGCACTACGGGCGATCACACAGCCGTCGTTGTTGCTCAGAACCAGTACCGGTTTGCCGCGCAAATCAGGCCTGAAAACCGTCTCGCAGCTGGCGTAAAACGAGTTTACGTCAACGAGCGCAAACATCACATGCCGCCGTTTGGATTGAATACCTGAAACACGCGCTCATCACCTTCCGATGTCGAAATATCGCGGAATACTGACTTGTGAGCCTCGATCCAGTTATTCGCTTGCCGTGGCGTGTAATGCCAGTTCAGGCGCTCAAGTTCACTGACAAAGTCGAGTGTGCTTACGGTGTAGCGGCCAGCAGCATCGCGTTTGATTGCGAACCTGAAGGCGTCTTTGATTTCGTAGTCGCGGGGCATGGTCATCTCCCTCCATGATAGATACTGTATATATATACAGTAATATCGATCGGTGGGATCGATCAAGTCGATTGATGGTGGTTTTTGCGAAGGGATTGGCGGGGAAGGAAATTTAGGTGGGCGACTCCGGAGTGAGTGACTAAGCTTTAATCACACACCCCGTAGCCTGCATGAAGATGGACGCGGTATTAAGCTGCCCCGTCGCCGGGGCTTTTTTGGTTATTACCTTTAGAAACATCCTTTTGTTGTCAATTTATATTGCGCGTATAAACTACACTCATCACAGAAATAATATCTCTGGAGTTTCCATGAATGTCTCACCTCGCATAGTTATTCTTATAAATATTGCCGCTATCGTATTGCTGGTTTGGTGGCTTGGAGAATACAAAGGATGGTTTTAACAATTTGACTCATTCTACTAGCGGAGTGTAAAAAACAATGCTTTAATTGGTTCTTTACATTTTCTTAACGCGAAAACATGAGCAGAATTGCATATATAGATCATATGAAATCGATTGCGATTTTACTCGTAATTCTTACCCACGCTCATGAGTTTGCAGGGGTTAAAAATCCAACAATACTAAGCCTTCTATATTCGATTGATAGGATTGGCGTACCTCTATTTCTGATTACATCCGGGATATTGACAATTAAGCGAGCCGCCACAGAAGGCCTTAATTATATTAAACTGGGCGTGCTTATTCAGCTAATGGCACTACTAATAATCTTTTCAGTATTTACAAATGGATTATATAACAATCTTATTTTAAAAATACCTTTTGCCGATTCATTCGTCAGAGCGATTGAATTTAATAACATTGTGATGTATGGCGAGAATCATAACGCCATACATCTTTGGTATCTTTTTTTATAAATACCAATGTACGCGCTGGCCCCTTTCATCGGAAAGCTTTCTGTAAGCTGCACTAAAAATGAGTTGTTGGTTTTTATGATTATCTGCATTCTTTTAAACCAGTTACCAAGAACAATCGAGATAGTTACAGGACAAAAAATATTCCTTAATTCATTTTACACAGACTTCACTGGTTCATTTTTGCTTTTTTATGTGTTTGGGTACTGGTATGTGTTTAAGAATGGGGGTGGATCAATCTCGTTGCTTGGTGCGTTGGGGTGTGGCGCTGTTGCACTTTCAATAATAATTGCAAAATGTATTTATGAAACAAAATACGGCATCAGCTTCCTTTTGAACTGGTACAATAATTCATTGAGCATACTAGCACTTGGAGTAATCTCATTTATTATTCTGTATAGAATCACAAAGAACTCCTCAAACTCAGCTCTATCTGGGTATATTTCAAATCTGTCATTTGGCGTATACCTAATTCATTTGATTTTCATAATCATAGCTAAGTACTACATTTTAAATCTTGAAATAACTAGCAACCCGTATCTGATTATGATGTTGCTTTTTGCAGCGGCAACACTATCGTTTCCTGTTGTAAAATTCATGTCTAGTTACAAGGCATTAAGATGGCTCTCAGGATTTAGGTAATTTAAGCCGCTTGGTAGCGGCTTATAATAATTTAAACCGATGGAGTTTGACGCCAATTTGTTCCATCAAAGACGTACATCATGGTATCTCCACCACTAAGTGTTTTGTCGCTGGCCCCATTGTTAGCTATGCCGCCATTGCCCGGGTTGTGTCGCATGACAAAGGCTATCGCTGCTGAATTTCTAATTATGAGGAGGAAACCCGGGCGTACAGGTTGACCATAGTCGTCGTTGACGGAAATACTGCCAAATGTACTTCCAGTAGATGTTGCCGAAACCGCTACAACTCCTGTAGCCCCGAGACTGTCACCAACTATCATATTGGCGTTAGTGCCGGTTACTTGCTGTTCTTTGTAGCCAGGCCTTGGCTTGCCCGCGCCTATAACTTTCGCCTTAACTGATGATAACCTGTTGTTTAGGTAATTATTACCCAGGTTAAGAGTCATTAAATCGCTACCGTATTGGCGAACGAGCTGGATATTTGAGCCATTAAAAAGCCCTACAGCATTACTAACTTCAGCAGCGGTGTCGGCGGGCGCGCCACTTTTTAGCGATCCGTAAAACCCCGTCACCATTAGCTGCTCACAGAACCCTGCAGCCAGAAACTTCTGGCTACTGACTGCTGTGATATTGTTAAGGCTAACGTTGTAGAGTGTACCAGCCTTGGTTCCTTCAACCAGAACGTCGGCATAGGTTGATCCGGAGTAATTAGCGCCATTTACTTGAACGTCATTCGCTACATTTTCTGATTTGATGCGCATATGAATAGATGTGCCAGTACTTTGCAGGTTAGAGCATGTCACTCGCTCTAACTGTGCAGTTGTGCTGTAAACCCAAACACCCTGACTGCAAACACCGTTTCCAATGTTTATATGCCCATCAAGAACTACATTCTTTGCCGTGCTGTAATCGGCGTCCGATTTGATGATTACGCCAGTGTCACAACTTACAGAAATTATGCTTTGAGCAATTACATTCCTGCTTTTAATAGCTAATCCAAAAAGATTATATGCTGCGGTAACGAGGCTGATATGTGCCGAATCATACCCCTCAACCAGAACTGCATGATACTGATCGCTACTTGATAAACCCGAGCAGACAATATTTCTGACCCGCGCAGATGCTCCGGCAGTATTATTTGTAGAAAGGATGAGACAGTCACCAGCTGATCCTGCATCCCTCTTAATTCCTAGATTTTCAACAACTACCTGAGGAGATGAGATTCGAAGGTTACCAATAATAATGCTGCCTTTGGACATGGTGTTCGTTGACCAGTTATAGTCAGGAACTCTATCCCCGATGATTGCTATCGGTACAGTAATTACGCCACCTTTCCATACGTAGGACTTAGCGGGAATTCGTAATGCAATTCCCCTGGCAGCACAATACGTTATTGCCTGTTGAATGGCTGTCGTATCGTTTGTTACACCATCGCCTTTGGCTCCAAAATCATCAGGAGTTTTATAGCCAAATTTAAACAGATTAATTTCCTCCTGGACAGTTTTGCCAGATTCTGTTCGCGACAGTCCCGCCCCGGTATTTTCATTGAGATTAGACCGTAAAGATGCATCTCCAACACCGACCCATTTTCCACTTCCAATGCCGCCAGCACTATCTGGAGTAGAGCCAGCGGGCACTACTTTGGGGAGGGTGCCGTCCCAGCGGTAGAACTCTCCGTTCGCTTTCCAGCGCAAGCACTCGTTAGCAAGGCTAATGGTGCCGCCATCCTCAAAAGAATCCTTCGTGATATAGCCATATTTCAGCATTGCCTGATTTGCATCGTAATTTATGCCTTCAATTGTACGATGTGTTCCCCCAAGTCGGTCAATGTATTCATGACCTTCCGAAGTAACAAACTCATCAATTTTACCTGCATTGAACTTAAGGTCGCGTGGTGATTCGCTAGGTACAGCGTTGTTTGTTGGTTGCGTAGCCATATTATTCCCATAAAAAAAGCCAGCTTGATGGCTGGCCTTGTGTTGGATAAGTTATTTTCGGTGATTTACCGGTACTGAGTGGTCCCTGGATTAGTCAGTGCATGATTCACAACAATCCCATCCCGGAGAAGAACCTCCAGCGCTTTCTTGCTGACATCAACTTTAGGGTTTGGGTTGAACATCTTCACAGCGGCGGTTGAGGTCACGTACTCATAAATCCATTTGACCTCATGATCGTTCACAATCTCTTTTTTAACCGGCTCGCCTAACAGTGAGATCAGCTGATGATCGGTTGTTTTACCTGAAACAAGCTGAGTTGCTTTAGTTTCATCGAAATCTTTGCCAGCGTGGGCAGTGCTTCGATAAACACACCCAGAGAGTAGAAGTGCAATTAGTGAGACTATTACAATGTTTTTCATGTTCCATTCCTTTGATAGTGATTGCACTAATCCTAAAGAATGCCTCATGCAATAGAAAGCAAATCACGGTCAATCACGGGTAAATCAGGTCGCTATACTCTGCGAGGGTTAATGCGGTAGTGCCATCGCTATTAGGCTGCTTCTCGCTGATGATCCACTGAGTCGCATTGAGCTCTTCAGTTGTGGCGATGACGTATCTCGATGGAGACTGAACGTCATAGCCGTCGAAGATGTTTAACGCCATGTCAGGAATCGCAGCAGTGAACCCAAACGCGGTATCGGTGCGCGGCGTGGCGGCATATCTGGCAGAACTGTTGCCCAGCGAATCGGTGATGACCACAAACATCGATCCAGCGAAATTGATTCGTTCACTGGTTTCGAACGTATTGCCACTGCGGGAAACGATGTAACCTGCCTGCTGGTTGGTGTCGTAGGTGTCTGGCACCTGAACCATATCGCCTACGTTCACCCACTCTCCATCTGCCAGCGCGGTAATTGCCATGCTCATACGCGAATAAAGCAACTGGCGGCATTCCTTCTGAGCGCGATAATCAGCCTGGAAAGCGTTGCGGATATACATCATCTCGAACTTCTTAGCTTTAGCGGGCTGGCCCAGCACTATCTGGTTGTTAGCTACCCGGTAACGCACAAAAGCCTGCTTATTGGTGTTGGGGTCACGATACTGAACCTCAACGCCATCGTAATCACCTGGCAGGGTCATTTCATAGCTAAGTGAATATCCTGACTGAACTGTGTTGGACCTATTAAAAACCGTCACAGGCCTGTCGCGCTTTTCATCCAGCGTGAATGACAACACGCCGTCGTCCCAGAAAACACTCACTCCCGCCGCATCGCATATCGTCTCCATGCGGGAACCCAGTGATACATCCTCATCATCGAATGTGTAGTCGCAGTAACCGAGGCGAACATCTTTTGCATCTAATTTGGCCTGAATCTGGTAAAGACCGTAAATGTCGATGCTGCTTTCCGCTTGCCCGCCAACTACCAGCCAGTTAAACAAGGCGATATCGGAGAATTTTCGCGAGGGGCGCAGAGCGTAATCAACTGCTTGAGTCGTAGCGTTGTAGCTGATGACATAGCGATTAATCAGCGCGTTGTATTTCCTCTCTCTTTCGCTTGTAGCGTTCTCTGTTCCCTTCACCGTCACCCGCACAATGCAGTCGTTTTGATAGACCACATTTGATCTGATGTTCACAGAGTGAATGGCCTCGACTGTCAGCTTGTTGCCGGAATTAGAGTTATTCGTGCGGTAAAACGAGACTGCATACCTTCCGGCGCCAGCGGCCGGTGTTAGCTTGTATGTGTTGTAATAAGTTTTTGTGGTGACGTTGTAGGGGTTGTCAACGCTATAGGTGAAAGACTGCTCCGTTCCCGGGATCTGATTATTATCGTCGTCCACCTTCCATATTTTCGTTACCCAATCTGTCGTGCCATCTGTCGGGCCTAGCTGGGAAACCATGTGCACCCATAGTTGCGATGATGCCACAGCAGAAAAGTAAGGGCCTGAAACGAGCCCCTCGTTATCGTTCAGAATGAACTTCACAAGGTTAATCGTGGCGTTTGCTGGCACGATACCGGCGTCAGCCCCTGACAGCGAGCCAATCACAAACGTGTAGTAATAGATTGGCGCCGTTACCGATCCGTTGTCACTCTGAGTTGCGCTAATCAGCGTACCGCTGAATGTTGCATCGCGCGTTACCGAGCCGCTTCCGGAGTTGTATGTGACGTTGACAGTAAAAGTTACGGCATGGGGTTTCGGCAAATCGAAGAAATAAGCGAACGATGACTGTCTGGTGATTTTAATTCTTGCCTGGTTATTGATGAATCCAGCTTCAATCAGGCTTGTTGAGGTGGCAGTTTCAACAACAACACCATCATTCTCGTTCGCACCAAGAACCTCCTGCCCGTCTATTCCGTCAAAAGCAAATCCGACATTAACCGATCCGATATTCTCGCCAGGCTGGAAAACGGTATAACTCGCACCGGCAAGTGACGAAAGGTTTGACTCAGAATACCTGATACTGCTTACGTCATATTTTCCAAGACCAAAGTTCATCCATTCAGTGATGTATTTGTCATTGTTCGAATACTCAAATAACGACTCCTGAATAAGGTCCGGGAATGAGCGAATAAGCCCAAAGCTATCTGGCTTGGCCTCACCATTACGAGCGATGTTAGTCTGACCTTTCACGCTGTTGTTTGGCGATGTTTTACTGTTTCCAGCCGCGGCGCTGGCGTTTGGCTGCTTGATCAGCCCGCTCATTACTTTTTGGGTGAACTTGATGGGGTTAAAGTGCTCTAGAGGGTTAAGCAGCGTTCCTACCAGGCCGCCGCTTTTAGGCTGGTCAAATATGATAATCCTGTCGTTCTCATTGAGCGAAAAACCGACCTCATCATCATCTTGCAGCTCACGTCCATTGACGTTTACGCGCATTTCAGCATGCAAGTTTGATTCGCCCAGCCATTCACTCAGTAGTGTCCCCGCAGGAACTTCTACGCGTTCTTTAGGCAGCCCCGGAACGCGCTGAATCTCGATAACTGGCATACGAATAAAACTCCACTTTGGTAAAAAGCTTTTGGATAGTGCGCATGTGGTCAGAACGTACGTGGCCGTTTTCTCCACGGCTATGTAGCGCCATCCCATATATCACTAACCCAACGTGAACCGGTTGTGCTCCGTAGAAGGCAACAAACATGTCGCCGTCACAGAAGGTTTCACCTTTGCGCCAGTAAACGATCTCGTTAAAAAAACACGTGGCAAAATCTCTTTCCGCTTCATATCCCGGCACATCATGGAGCTCAATTCCAAGCACGTGACGGTAATACAGCACAATCAATCCCCAGCAATCGGCACCCTCAAAGCTGCAGGCACGATTGCGCCAGGGAATCCCCTCAACCTTTTCAAGAAATTCATCTTTAAGCATTTTGTAATCCGGGGAATTCTTCGATCGTATAGAGGCGGCCAACATTGTTGTTAACCGGATTCTTCAGGGTCAATGTGCAGGTAACGTCAGTGTCATCCATTGACACATCAGACACGTACAGGGTCCACGGCTTGAGTGGCGTGTTCATATCTCGCGCATCGAATTGCTGGTAAGTTGCAGATATAGGCGTCAGACGCGCGTATGCTTTCCACGCTTTCAGCTTTTGCTTGAAGTCCTGCGCTAGTCTCCCGAACTTGACGGAGCAGTCGATAACCGGCGTGCTGCTCTGCTGGCTCTCAATAACTTCCATTCGGCATGGCTGATAAACCTGTCCGGCGAATGTTTTTGGGAATATCTGGCGATTTACCAGACGAACCGAACCAAACACCGGACTATTGAAAGTTAGCGTGTCGAAAAGGATTTGATTTGGCCGCTGGCTTTTAACTTCTCTAAATGTCGGCATTACGGCACCCTCGGCAATGATTCAGGATCTCGATTATCCGGATAGCCAGTCACCACAATATCCAGCCAACTAGCCCAAGGCGGCGGCAATTCAATAAGAATGTCGTCAAAGTCATCATCGGAGCTTTTCAGCTCACGCGCGATGACCGTGCCAGCCCAGGTGAACGTCGAACCGCTCTGGTTCCACGTCGGATAAGCTGTAAAGTGAAGCTCCTGCATTTCCAGCCCTGTGTCACCCGTACCGGTTGAAAGCCTCATGCTGAACCATTGATTGGCGTTATCCAGATAGTTCGGACTGCGCAACCACTGATAAAAGGCCCGATGTTGGGCGGCGGTAAAAATCCAGGTAAGGTTGAATGAAGCTTTCAGGTCATCAGTGAGCTTTTGAAATATGGGGGCACCGACCTGTGGCTGATCGGTGCGAAACCCCGTGTCATTGGTGACGTTTTTATTCGACTTCTGAGCGAGAGGAAGCCAGTCAGGATAGGGAATTGCCATGGTTATCCTTTTGCTTTTCGTGGAGCCTGGAAGTTATTTGTCAGCGCATTGCTGATCCTCCCTCCCTGATTAAGGTCTGCAACTATCACGTCAATCGTTACGCCGTTGCCGTCATTGCTTGCCTGTGCATCAACAGTCGCAGAGGTGTAGTTCTGGATATTAATGACCACGCCACCGCTGGCTGACGCGCCGCCGCCTGAGCTCAGGTCTTTATTGCTGATAACTGAGCCGTTGTCCCCGGGTATCATGTACTGGCTGCCATTGCTGGCACGGTAGATTTCAGGCATGCCACCCTCACCCACCTGATACATCGAGCCAGCCGACACTGGTCCGCCGTTCTTACGCTTTCCAGCCAACCCGCCCGCCAGCGCCATCCCCGCAATCAACGCACCAATACCGATTATCGCTGCGCCACCAAACGAACCAATTGATGCCGCAGCAGCTGCTGGCAACCATGCGACCGTAGTTGTTGCTGCAGATGCTGTGCTTGCTGCGGTAGTTGTGGCTATGCCTGCAACCGATGCGGACGTTGTTGCAGCTGTTGCTGAGATTTGAGCAGTCGAACCCATCACAGCAGATTTAACCCACTCAACGCCCATCTGGACGAAGGAGTTAATCAGGCTGTTGATAGCGTTGCTGGCGAGTGACTGCATAGCCTCCTGAGCTGTCATGCTGCCAGTAACCATTCCTGTGAAGGCGTTAGATGCATTGCCAGCCAGTGAATCAAACGATGCTGCTAAGGCCTCATTGCCAACACTCTGATTGCGCCACATAGTCCACATCGCAGCTGTTCGCTGCTGGTCGTACTGTGTGTTCAGTGAATTGCGCAGAGCGAGGCTTTGCTGTTCGGTAAGAACCTTTTGGTTCTCGAACTGCTGGATGAGCGCTAATTTCTGCGCATTCTCATTGGCAAGCTGCTGAACTGGATCGACAGTGCCGGCGGCGGCCTGCTGTGGCGTGACAACCTGCTCGGAGCGTATTTTCGCAAGGTTGGTCTGGTGCTGCTGCTCCAGTTGCTCAGCGGTGGCGTTATACTGCTCTTGGCTGATTTTCTTCGCGGATAATGCAGCATTCAGATCGTCTACATCCTGCTTGTAGCTGGCGTTCTCCTTCGCTTCAGGCAATAACTTCTCTGCCGCTGCCTGTGCGCGGATTGCATTGCCGGTATCCCACTTTGCAGCAGCATACTTGCCAGCCAGCTCAATATCTTTTTGAGTTGCAGCGCTGCCAAGCGATTGCTGTGCGGTAAGAATAGCCTGCTCACGACTCAGCTCACGAGTCGAATCGCCAACCAATTCTGATTGCTGCTTCAGATTAGCTAGCTTCTGAGCGACAGAATCAGCCTGTGTTTCCGCCCTCTTTCCTTCAGCTATTCCTGCGCGCGTCTCTTTGTTGCGATTTGCCTCGGCCTGCTGAAGATCGTACTGGGCCCCAGCCAGTTCTCCGGCGGTGTTAATTTGGTTTTGATTGCCACCTTTTGCGTTTGCCTCCATGCGAGCTTTGGTTACAGCACGGAGTCGCTTATCTGTAATGGCAAGTAAGGCGTTTTCAGCTTCAAGGTCTTTGTTATAGGCATCCGCCTGATCGCTACGTGGCAGCTGCAGGCTGGTTGAGTTAAATTTCTCCTTGGACCTGCTGGCAAAATCAATCGCATTCCCAAACTGATTCATCAGGCCAGTTGCAACTCCAGCAGCCTCACCATCTCGTTTAAGCAGGTCGATACCCTGCGCGAAGGTGCCATTCATCTGTGCGCGCAAAATGCCTGTCTTGCTAACCGTCTGACTCAGCTTGTTCTGAGCTGTCTCATTCTGCGCGAGTAGTTGGGTGTGCTCGCTCTGTGCATCTGTCAGTTCTGAAAGCGTGACTTTGTAGAGCAGGCTGCCTTCCTGAAGATAACTAAGCGTGCGGCGAAGGCGGTATTGCTGCAGCTCGTTGGATTCAAGGCTGGACTGGTTATCTTTTATCGCATCGGCCTGCGCCTTGATGGATTTGGTCGCATTGTCGATTTCAGCTGCAAGCTGAATCTGACTCATGCTCTTCATCTTGGCGATCACACCATCAAGCTTGTCAGCGAAATCGATGCTCTCCTGACGAGCCTGCTGCATTTTCTGGTAGAAGTAGAAGATGCCTGCTGCAGCAATTACCGCCAGCCCTGCCGGTCCGCCAATCAACGCCAGAGCGCCTTTGGCTAAACCGCCAATAGTGGTAGTCGCAGCAGCAGAAGCCGAAGCTGCTGTTCTGGTTGCGGCAGCTTCTGCCAGTTGCGCTTCTGCATATGCAGCCGATCGCTGAATAGCTACAGATTTGACGGCCACCAGATTTTCAAGCGCGAACGCCTCCGCCGCCGAACCTCTGGCAACGTTGTATTCAGTCTGAGCAAGCGCAAGGTTTGATAATGCCTGCTCTTTGTCGAGACCTGCTTTCAGAGCCGTAACGCGCGCGGCGTTAGCTGTAGCCGCTGCTGATTGGGCTGTCGCTGCTGTCTGAGCCTTCGCCGCCAGTGAATCATCAATGCGGGCTTTGGTTGCCAGCGCCAACGCGCCGACAAAACGGCCGCCAAAAATTACTGCAGCAACAGCAATTGCGTTCGCCACGATATCGAGATTCTGACTGAGTGAAATCACACCCTCATTAAACACACGAATTGAAGTGGAAACGCTGGAGCTTTCGCCTACGAATTTGGTGATGTTGTTGGTGGCGATCGTAAACGCCTGGCCCATTGTGGTCGTGGTGTTTGCGAATTCCTTTGCGATTGCGCTGCTCTGCTTGAGCAGGCCGTTAACGACCACTTCAGTTGTCAATTTACCCTGCGCAGCCATGCCACGAAGCTGGCCAATGGTCACGCCAAGAGAATCGGCAAGTGCCACCGCAAGGCGGCTACCGTTCTCAGAGATTGAGTTGAATTCCTCACCGCGCAGAACGCCAGACGCCAGCGCCTGTGAAAGCTGCGTCATCGTCGAGCTAGCTTCTTCGGTCGTGGCGCCAGATACTGCCAGGCCTTTGTTAATTGTCGAGGTAAGTGTGATCAGGTCTTTAGTGCTTGTGCCGGCGCTGCGGGTTGCACGCTCGAGGCGGCCATACAAAGTTGCAGTAGCCGCCAGGCTGCTCATGGTGTTCTGGGATATGTCGAAAACGCGCTGAGTAACTTCCGCCAGTGATTCGTTGGCCCGAACGGAGTTAGCCAGCTTGTTGTTTACCGTTACCCACTCATTGCCATACGCGGCTACCTGCTGAACAGAAATGGCAGCGATTACGCCCCGAGCTACTGCGCTCAGGCTGGACATGGTGCGCTGCATTGAAGCGACTGAGCGCTCCGCTCGGGTCACTGTGGCATCAAGACGACCAACAGTTCCGTTCATGCCGCTAAGCGCGGCGTCTACTTCGCGGCGGGCCGCCAGCAGGCGAGCGGTGTCCATATCCACTTCATAGATAATGCTGCCTGCGTTAACTGAACCAGCCATTCACTATTCTCCAGGCGTAAAAAAACCTGCCGGAGCAGGTTGGTTATTGTTTTGCTTTAGCGAGACGCCTCGCTTTCTTCGCCATGTAATCATCGGCCACCGCATCATACTCATCGCGCGTAAATCCTTTCTGATCGGGATATTTGGCGTTGAGCATGTGCTGGAACTCAGTCATGGTCAGTCGTTCCGCCTCTTCCCGGCTAATGCCGAAGTGGTTGCGTGCGGCGCTGATGTATTCGAAAGCCGAGAATTCTGATGTTCCCTGGCTGCTTTCATGGCGCTGCAACTGGCGCACTTTCGCTTTACCGATGATGCCATGCGTGATGAGGGATTGGGCGATCAGCAATATTTCGAAGTCTCCCATCTGCCCGGTGCGGCGCTTAAACGGCTTACCCTTCGTTTTTGCAGTTCGGAATTCACCTATAAGCGATGAAATATCGCATTCACTGCACGCCTCCATCACGGTAAGCGCTGCCATCAGTGCGCGTTTGCCGTAAGTGGTGTTGCGGATATGCTCAACCAACCATACTGGCACGTGCCCATAAGCCGCCACCGCGCGCTCAATCAATGGCGTCACCTCATCACTGTGCAGATCGTAAAACGTCTGCACAATCTCCTGTGGTTCGCCAATTCGCATCATATTGGCAAAGGATGGGCGAAACATGTAATCGGCGTCCTGTGTTGAAATCAGGCACTCACCAATCTCTTTCATCGGGGTCATGAGTTAATCCGGTAAAAAACATTTTCGGGGCCACCAGGCGGAAGCCCCTGAAATGGCAATTACGAAGCTGTAACGGTTACTGCGGTCGTGCCAACCTTCGCGCCGTCCGTGGTGGTGAACGTTGCGTTGCCGGTACCCGCCGCTACGCCGGTGATCAGGCCTGAAGTGCTGATGGTGAACTTTGATGTGTCAGAGGATGCCCACATGCCCGTTTTATCAGTCGCATCAGTAGGTGATACGGTGGCAGTCAACTGACGCGTGGCGCCCACAACAACAGAAGTGGTTGCAGGGGTCAGCGCAACGCCGGTTACGGGAACCTCATTGTCTGTGTCGATCACCTGAATGGTGTCGGCATCTGCAACTTTGAACTCGGTAGAGAACGTGATGATGTCGTTGGTGCCACCGTCAGAACTCAGGGCGTTAATCAGCATATAGCCGATGAATGTGACCGGGCCAAACTCCATGCGCACCCATAGCGTTGGCTGGCGTGTTGCCTGAATTTCCGTGTTGAAGTACTTAATCAGGCGTCCTACACCGTACTGATCCAGCTTGTCGTTGCGGCGCACTTCACCCTCAAAGGAGATAGTGAAGTCAGCGTTGGTAACGATGTTCTCAACGTAGCCTTTGGTGTCATCTGCATCCGACGTCACGCTGTTTGGCGAGAAGTCGAAGCCTTTACTTGTGCCAGCGGCCAGAGCTTTCCACTCCGACTCCAGCGGTACCGCATCGGCGCAACCATCGGCTACTTCGAGCACAATGGCGCGGCCAAACAACTTGGTGTTGTCCGTTGGGCAATTTGCTGCCATGGGTAATTCCTCTTTGGTGTTATCGGCTATTCGCCGTACTTGATTGCAAACTGAAGCCGATAGACCAGGCGGCCTTCGGTGGTGAGAACTGGCGCGGGTATTCCGCCGAAGTTTTCGATGTAGCCGATACAACTGTCTGAAATGGAGTTGCTCTGAATGCTGCTGATAATCTGCTGAACGCGCTCATCGACTGCGCCGTTGGCGCCCTTCGCTCCAATCACGTCAACCATCACGTAATATTCGGCGCCCAATTCATCTCGGATTGGTGAGCCGCCATTTGGCCTGAACACCATGAATGAGTCGGTCAATTTGCCGCTGTCATTCCAGACCAGCAACTGCGTGGTAAATCCAACGGTAAGCCCGGCATCAACAAAGTGATTGCGAACGCGCGTATGCATTGGAGGATTCAAAATGACATCTCCTTATGGACTGAGCTATCAATCAGCGATCGCTCATCCTCAAACCCGAGCGTCAGAAATTCTTTCTTGGCAGTTGCACGACGGAATCTCTGCGGGTTAGCTGGGTCATGCACATACGCTGCATAGCTGGCTGTATAGCCCACGCGTCCGGTTATACGCGTACCATTTACGATGATTTCCCGGAACTGACTGTTAATCAGAAAAGAGGTGTCGATGGCGGTATAAAGTGCCGCACGCGTACCACCAATGAGCATTGCCACTGTAAGAGCACGAACAACACGCCGGTCCTGAATGTTATCGATAGCGCGGTTAACGTTGCGCGTGACCTGTTTGATGCCTTTGACTTTCACGCCCATGCTTTTCTCCAGACGTAAAAAAGGCCGCTTTCGCGACCTTAGTTTTTCTTTTTCTCCCGCAGCCAATGCCACATCTCCCATATACCCCTTGAGGATATGGTAATTGCAGCAAGCCCAAGAGTCAGAGTGGCAATAGCAATAGCTAGCGAAAAATAGTCAGACATAACTACCTCTTGATTAGCATCACACGCCAGTAATTATTGCATAATCATCCGCCGTGCGATCAAAGGTATCGGCGTAACGGATAGCCTGCATAACCTCATCGGCGCCTGCCGCAATTGGGTCGGGGTTGTTAGACACACCTATAAGCAGGTAATCGCCGGTGTCAGCCAGCGCATACTCTGTCCACACGGTGTTCTTAACTACCTTCTCGGCGCCGATGTCGCCAAGACGCTTTGAAAGCCCACCCTGATAATCACAGGCAATCACCAGCGGAGCTTCGAACATCGGGTCGCCGTAGTCATTGCTTGCGCCTGAGCGCTTCCAAATCGTCGCCTGAGCTGTGTATGACCAGTTAGCCAAAGATGACATGTCATTTCCTCCAGCTGGTCACTGCGGGCTTATCAGCAGCAATTCTCGGGCAGTTAATCACCCACTCGCCGCTGCTGTTCACGTAGCCGGTCGTCTGCCGGCCGCTTGATGTCATTATCCACACTCGCTCGAATGGCTTGGGCGGTTGTGATGCCGGTTGCCAGTCCATCAGCAGCCACCAATCACATCGAAGAAGCCTACGCTTGTGCCAACGTCAATCGGCAGCAGCGCGGTGCATCCTGATGTGTCCAGCGCAGCCAGCGTATTTCGCATCGTCTTCACATCGCCGCTGTAATCAAACGTTCGGGACGCCCCTGAAGGCGCTGACTGTGATTTGATGCGCTGACTAAAGGCGGTGATAGCCATAAGGGTGACGGCGTACACCTGAATCAGTGTCATGTCGCATTCATCGTAGCCAGCCGCCTCCAGGCACATGCTTATACTGCCCAGCTTGCAGAGGTAGGCATCAATCATGAAATCCGGGATGGTGTAACCCAGCGCAGATAACTGCTGTTTAACCTGCGCTGCCGTTATCTGCACTGCCATGATTACCTGTCCTTTTTGGTTGCAGCTGTCAGCGCTGCCTCTGCTTTATCTGCACGATCGTTTGCTGCAGCAAGCTCAGTGGCGTGAGCAGATTTCAGCTGCTCCAGCGCGTCGTCATGCTCTTTGTCTTTCGCTTCAGCTGCATCTTGAGCGGTCTTCAGCTGCTCCAGCGCGTCATTCAATTTCGACTGCAACACAGATGTATCCGTGCTAACCGGCGCCGATGGGGTTGCCACTTCGAAGGTCAGCTTCTCGCCTTTCTTCTCGTTGGTTTTCTCCGCCTTACCGCTGGCAATCCACTTTTCAGCAACCGAATCATCCACGTCATAAACCTGACCAGCCTCCAGTTTCTGGAAGCTGGCACCGGCAAAGAGGTTTGCTACCAATACCTTTACGAGTGCCATGTTTGTTCCTTAGCTCGAAGCGTGGATGACTGAGTATTTGTTGTTGATGTCCTGCTTAACCATCAGGCCCATGGCACCCCATGTACGCCAGATGTAATCGCTGTTGTAGTGCTGGCGCGGGTCGGCAACAGTGCCGATGGCCTGGCCAACAATTGGAGCAATCACGCCTGCGGTCAGCGGAACAATCAGGATTTCGTTGCCTGACAGTTGCGCGTCTTCTTTGATTGCAGCGATGCCGGACAGCTTCAGGAACTCTTCCAGAACAGTGCGCGTCGCATTCACATCGAAGTAACGCTCAAGGTTGGACATGATTTCTGCTGAAACATACCAGGTCTGAGGCGCGTACTGGCTGTTTGTCACACGAACCACGTCACGCAGTGCGATAGCATTGGTGCGCAGCGCTACCGGATCGGTGCTGGTTGCAAAGTTGAACGTCAGCGTTACCTGAGCAACGCGTTCGTCAGCCTTCAGGCCTTTCCAGGTTAAGCCATCAAACTTCACGTAATTGCCTTCAGAGTCGCGGAAGCCGTTGAACATGTAGTCAACGTACTGACGCTGCACGTCTTCGACAGAACCACGCTGAGCATCAGCCTGAGACTGAAGGGCCGACGGACTGTTGAAAATCGGATCGCGCCAGTTGAACTTAAAGCCTGAGTCATGCACCGGCACCATCGTGCCATCAAAGGTGTAACTCTTGGCATCCAGCGCCGCGCCAATCTGTCCGGACATGGACGTATGAGCCCAACCACGACCACCAGTACGAGCGTAGTCATAGCGCGACTGCTCAATACGAACAGAACGCGACAGAGGCATCAGGTCATTCAGCAAAGTGAACTGAGTGGTTGGCTCGAACTGAGCCAGAACAGTGGTATCGAAAGCGCGATAAAGGCGGCGGATATCATCAACTGCGTTTACCGCATCCAGTCGCCCAGCATCTTCACGGACGCCACGCACGCGACCAATGAAGTCAGCAGCGGCTTGAGCACCTTCGTTACGCGCAATTTGCAGTTCGGCAAACTGAGACTGGTTAACCTCGAGGTTTCCAGTGCGTTCGCCCAGAGAACGGGAAAATACAAACATTCAGGTGCTCCTTACTTAATCACAACGCGCAGCAGGTCACCTGCGGCAGCGGTATATGCTTTGTCTTCTTCGACATAGCAACGAATTGACTCATCACCGGCTTGAGCCTTGACCTGACCATTTGCGATCGACAAAGGCTGCCCTTTTTTGTAGGTACCGGCAGCGGCGCGTACGTTCAGGAACATGCCCTGCAATGGCTGAATGCCAACTACCAGCTCACCGACCGGAATGCTGTCATCAACAGTCAGGCAGCGCAGATAATCGAAGTTGGCCACATAAAGGATCGCCTGCTCGTTACCTGCAACTGATGCGGTGAATTTGCCTGCATCGAAGAAGCCGATTGTGCCAGGCTTAGTTGCCGCTGCAGCCGCACCTTCACGGTTAAGCAGAGGGTTAGGGAATACGCCACCGGCGTGAATTACATGCTTTCCATCTTTAGCCATCATTTACTCCGGCATTTCGCTGAGGGATTTATCTGAGTTGACCTGACGCAGAGAGCTATTCAGGCCGATGGATGTCTGGCATTGAGCGAAGAGTTCATTCAGCGGCTCACCATCAAGCGCATTCACCGCGATATCAGTCATGCCGAACTTGGCTTTAACAGCGGCACGTTTTTCGCCTTTCTCTTTGTCAGAGTTAACTGCCAGGCCGCTTTCAATGGTGCTCAGTTTTTCGGCGAATGGTTTGAACCATGCCGGGGCTTCATCGCTATTGGTGGCGGTCTCTTTGGCCTTCTTGTCATCCGCCTCTTTCTTCTCTCGGGCGGCCTTCTCTTCAGGCGTCTCTTGTTTTGCAGCTGCTTTTTCAGCAGCCATCTGGTTGTATGCGTCCATCAGCTCTGCGTCGGTTTTGCCTTCGGTCGGCTTACCAGCTGCTTTCAGCGCATTTACGATCAGGTCTTTCATGGGATCATTTGCTCCATTTGTTTTAATCTCGTACTCAGGTTGTTTGCGCACGACTTCTACAGGTTCGCCAACGAATTGGGCTTTGCCGTCATCATCGAGGATGTACTTCTGCTTGAAATAACGGGAATCATCCCGATAAACGAAGGTGTCTGGCCAGACTGACTCGGGCCACAACCAATTGTCATCTGATCGCCCGTCACGCAGCTTTTCGCTTATGGCGCGCTGAATGTCGTCAAAGCTGAAATTGGAGGCGTTGGTGAAGAAGAACTTCGTTTTGTTAACGAGGCCTTCTTTGGTGCAGTTGGATGCATCAGAAAGGCTCGCTACTTCAATCTGCTGATCCTCGCCATCAGAGTTAACGAAGATGCCAACGCCTTCATCTGGAGTGCCTGCGCCGGGCTCATCAAGCAGCACCGCCACATGGTCAAACATCATGTTCGTGGCGATCTCGTTGTACTTTTTCCCCTTCGACTCGCCGTTGGCAGCGATGCCGGAATACAACAGGCCAGTTGAGATGTGGATCGGCTCGGCGTTGGTGCCGGCGGCCATTTCATCCAGGCGGTTAATCAGACGCTTACCCTTGTCGCTGGATTCTGCATAGCGGCGATCAACGTACATGTCGCCCGTTACTTTGCCGGCGGTGTGACTGACGTTCTGTAGCCAGGCGCCAACGTGGTAGTTGTTGACTGCGCGAACATCGCGCGCCGATACGTGCTTGCCGTCCACCTTTGGATGGCCCAGCGGCATCGGATTTCGCTCAAGCGTGTTAAACGCCTTTTCAATTTCTGCTGCCGGGTACAACTTCCGGTTCATCACGATATCGTCGACAACGGGCGTGATGCCGCGAACCACGATATGTGGTTTGCCGTCGATGGTTTCAGTGGTGATGTTTGAAGCGGAGTTGACGACGGTCAGCACGTTAACGCGATTGCGCTTCATGCTGTGTCCTCATGGGATGGATAGTTAAGTGGTCTGCTGCCACTCCTTGCGCTCTTTGCTCAGCCTGTCAACGAGGCCGGTATTTATGATCTTCCCTTTGTCATCCAGCAGACAGGGCACGTTAGCGCAATAGCAGTGATACCTATTGCCTCGCTCGGCATAGAAGGCCTCCACTTGCTCTGTAGTGTAAGTGTGGCCGTGACGGGCAGCGTGCCATGAGCGCGTTGTAGGCTTCAGCGCAGAAAGCCAGAGGATGGCAGTGTTCAGGCCTAGCCTTTCCTTTGCCCAATCCGTTTCAAGCCACTGTGCTTTGCGTAATGCGCCTACCTGCTCGGTCTGCGCAATGTTCTTGGCCTGCGCCATCGAAACATCAAGCCGCTTACTGATGATGCGGGCGGTCTCGCGCGGGTTAACGCCACGACCGATTGAGTCTGACACGACAGTAGCTAGGTCAGCACGAGCTGCATCACTGATGCCTTTCCAGTCGCTATAGGTTGAGACATAAGCTGCGGCAATCTGATTCTGATACGCCGGGCTGCTCAGCAACTGCGCCAGAGTAGTCTGCTGCTCGTAGACGGCTGATTGCACTGACAGGTTGGTGAAAGCCTGCCGGGTTCCGCGCTCATACTCGGCGGCTACATAGCTCAGCGCCCACAGGTTTTGACTGCCGCCGTCGAGAAGGTGATCGTCAAGAATCAGTTGGACACGCTGCAGCAGGTCAGCCAGTTGCGCGGCTGTCATGTCGTAGATGTAGGTGCCGGCGTTAACCTGGTAAATCACATCGCCATACACAGCGTAAGAGGCGTTACCGATGCGCTCAGTTCCGGTTAACCGCTCATCAAAGAGCTGCTTAAGCGCGAGTTTAATCTGGTAATAGCGATCATCGATGTCGCGGTACATCCGGCCTACCTGACGCGATGATTGCGTCGGGTCAGCTTTGTTGCGGGGAATTATCGGTGTTCCGATTCGGTTTCTCGCTGGCGTCGTCATCATTCAGCGGGTCCTTATCGTTTAGCTTTTTGTTTGGGTCAGGCGTCGATGGTGCCTTGCGTGGTTCAAGTTCACCGACGGTGCGCACCTCGTTTTCGTCAATCGCTGGCGTGCCAAATGCCTGCTGCGTGTCTTTCGCTACAGAGGCCATTGCCTGCATATTGGCGATCTTCTCTTTCTCGCTTGGTGCGAGTAAATCTGACCATGCCAGAGTGACCTCGCCGGATGTCGGCGCATCGATGACACCAATTTTCCAGAAGCGCTCCAGCAGCATTTGCACGACGGCCGTCTGGAATCCCCAGCGGCGACCGTTGCAGCGCTTGGCCCAATCGGTTTTATCCTCATCGGAGGCAAGTCGTCCGGTCTGCTGACCAAACAGTATGGTGAACGGACACTGTATTGAAGATGAAAACTCATTGGCCGTAACCGTCCAGCTTGGCGCCGGGTCGGCTGCTGCGACTGACAGAACCGATGTGGTGCCCGATTGGGTGACGAGTGCCGAATCAGTACCGCGATTCAGCTTCATCATCTTATCGTTCATCGCTTCGCCGAGGTCTTTGTACCCTGCCTTGGTAGCCATGTCAGCCAGAGTTTTCATGTCTGTCTGCGCGTCGAAGCTGATGCCTAACTGGCGGCTGGCGTTCTTCAGGAAGCCTTCAGCGCTACCACCGGATATCTTTTCGAGGTCCAGCAACTTGTTGTAGCCCGCACGGAGTAATGGCACGCCGGAAAGCATGTTTTCATCTTCCGAGCCTTCACACAGGATGATGACGCGATCGGGATGAACCGTAACGCTGCGGACAGGACCGTACGTGCCATCGTCACCAACTGGCTGCTCATTAAACTGGTAGTTAACCGGTTCGCCGTAGGTTTCCGACATGGTATCTGTGTCGAAGTTGCCAGGCTTAATCTGCGATTCCCAAACCGGAATGAGTTTGACGATCGCCTTATCACGTAACCGCTTTACAACGGCCGTATCTACCGGCTCTTTCCACTCGCGACCATCTTTGAACTGGATGAGCAGCGCAGAATACCGGCCTACCAGATTGCGGCGGTCAGCATCTTTGATTTTCGCCCAGTGCTTGCTCAGCAGCTTGGTTGCCGACTTCTCCCACGGCGTGGTTTCGGTCGACTCTTTGTTCTCGTCACCGTCGATAATCGTCGGCTTATCCGTCCAGCATGATTCCAGCAGCTTATGCACGGCGGCATAGGCTACTGGGTTACGCTCATAGGCGCGGTAATACTGATCGAATCCAAGTTCGTCGGGATAGCCGAACTCCTCATACAGTTTTGTGCGCTTTGTGTTGCCATTTCTGGCGCCATACATCATGCGCTGGCGGCCCACAGCATCAGCGAGGGCGTTCACAAGGAATTGCTCCCCGTTGCTTAGTTCACTCACTGATGAGCTCCTTAGAAGAATATTGCGCCGGTCTGTTTGTGGTTGGTCTTCGCTACAGCAAAGTAGCGGAACGCATCAGCACCGTGCGATGTGAAGTCGTGCAGTGGTTTATCTTTCCAGCAGCCGCGCTTGTCGTCCCACTCCTTGCGGTACCCCTCAAGGTGAGAGATTCCCAGCTCGCATTTAGCGGAGTCGAAGGCGCATTTAGGGAGGATTTCTCGCACTGAATCGATGCCGGTATCAACGCCAAGCTTTGGCGCGACCTTAAAGCGAATTGAGTAAACCTGCCCGTCGATTTCGAAGCCTTCAGCCGCTATCTGCTTGCGGCTTTTACCATCGCCAGCAAATTCACGGTTATCGATATCGTGTGGCGCCCAATGGTCACCGTATTCATAGCCGCGGTCTTTCAGCACCTTCATGTAGTGGCGCAAGCCTTCGCCGCTGTTCTCGTAATAGTCGATGACGTGGAATTCATCACCAACCTCACGCACGAACCAGATTGCGGTGGAGTCGCCTACACCGATATCCCAGAACGTGTGAACGAGCTGGTGAGAGTTGTCCGGCAATTCACCAACGCGCTTGTTGGTATAGAGCCAGCGGAACTGCTTAGCGTAGTAAGCGCCCTCAACAGACTGTTCAAACGCTTCAGCCGGTATCGATGGATACTCGCGCTTCATGTCGTCGCCGAGCGTCTTCTCTTTGGCGTAATACCACGCCTTCTGGCGCTCGTTCAGGGTGATGCCTTGCTTCGCCTCGATATCATCAAAATAATCGGTGAGGCGCTGCGGGAGTGGCTCTACCTGGTCGATTGCATAGAGTGGATTCTTCCACCAGGAGAAGAAGAAAAACTTCCAGTCGAGGTTAGAAAGCTGCTTACCCTGCAACTGAGCTTTCTCAGCAGTCTGGCAATAGTCGAAGAAGTAACTCGCGCGACCTTCAGCTGTGCTCTCGATAGTGGTGAAACAATCGCTTGATACCGCCTCAAACGCACCGGTGACAATCTCACGCGCTTTATCAGGAAACTTGGCGCATATCTTCCCGAACTCGGAAACGTGCAGGAAGCGCAGCGTGCCGCCGCGGAATGACGTGCTGACGTAGAGTGAGCCGCCCTTTTTGAATACCAGCTCACCCGCTGAATCATTGCTTGCCGGGTTGGCAGCTCTGATTTCTATCGGCAGCCGGTCGTAGGCGTATTTCACCTTTTCGCGAAACAGGCGCTTGGCATCGTTCAGGGTGTGGGCGATCAGTGCGCACTTCGCAGCCTCGAACAATGCAGCATCCAGCTGAATAATGCAGACCTCAGTCGTGAAGCCGAGCTGGCGCGCTTTCAGGATGATGTTGCGGGTGTGCATGCCTTCGAAGTATTCGAGCTGCTCCGGCGTCATTTTGAATCGTACCGGCTTGCCTTCTTTGTCGGTGATCCAGTAGAGGTTATTCAGGCGCCAGAGCTTGTCACGCAGAAGTGCGATGTGTTCTGGCTTCATGATTACCCCTTGGCTAAATCATCCATCAGATCGGAAAGCTTCTTCGTTGACTCGTCGCCGGTTGGGCCGTCGATATCGTATGCCTGTCTCTCAAGGCCAATCAGCGTTTTGAGGGTGTCGGATAAATCTTTCATCGACTTCACTCGCCCTGGCATGCTGATGACCTTGTGATAAATTTCGCTCAGCTTGTCATATCCGTTATCGTCAGGCTCATGCATCAGCTCGCCAAGCTGATGAAGCGCCGGCACGTCTGCGCACTCAGCCTCAAGCTCACCAAACAATGAGCTGGCAATGTTACGGGCGCGGCGGATGTCGCCACGATGTTCCATGCGGACGTTGGCGATCACCTCGGCGTTAGCCTCAATCAGTATCCGCTCGTTGGTAGCCGTTTCGGTGGATACCTGTCTGGATACCTCGCGTTTGGATACCAGAGCATCGGCCTTGGCTTTTATCTTAGCCTTAAGGTCTCGCTCCCACCCATCCCGCTTGGCACGCTTATTAACGGCCCCATGGGTTATGCCATGCTGTGAAGCTATTTCGCGGATAGACATCAAACCGGCCCGGTAAGCCGATTCGATGGCTTCCCAGTCTGGTGATGCCATAATTTTTTCTCTGAACGGAGGTTAGATGACTACTACTTACTTACAAGCAGCAGCAATTTTATTTGGCTTCGTTGGAAGCTTCGTTATGTTTTCAAACGGTCACGTGCTTAAGCCATATCCAGGAGGAATGTTTGCACCCGATAACTACGATGAAATTGCGAAGCAGATAACAAAGGATAATAAGCGCATTGTTTTCATGCAGCGTTTCGGGATGTTGTTTCTTTGCGTGAGCTTTGGCCTGCAGGGGGCTGCTCTATACCTTTCAACTTGATTCGGTTGCCTCAGGCATGTACTCCATCTTGAGCACGTCATCTGGCGCGAGGTATACCCAAGCGCCATCTTCCTGAGCAACACCAATGAAGCCGTTTACGATTTCAGGTTGTGAGCGATTCATCAGGCCAATGTGGGTTTCGCCTGACTTGGTGGTTACTGTGATGCGGTAGGTATCAGACATTATCACTCCAACTAAATCACGTTATATTTCAAACGGCTGAAAAATAATTTCATAAAGTGCCTGTTTTTCGGCCGAGGCTTCTACTCAAAACACTAATTACTTGCTCTATCTAAAATTGGAGCAGGTAATGAAACCTCTTATCGCAATATTTTTAGTCTTATTGATTGTCGTGTCTTTCGTTATTATTCCGGTAGAAAAGCTGGATAAAATCATACAAATTCTGCGTTATATACTCTTAATAATTAATGAGTTATCGCGAAAATAGTAGAACAATTTTCTATCCAACCATCATCAGGCGCACTCGCAAATGCGCCTTGTGATGGTCACTTTGGTAAGCCTGGAATGGTGATTTGCCCGTGCTGGTCGATTCGCTCAATACGCGCGAGCAGCTGCGGCTTCTTCACCCTTCCCCAGCGGTTCAGCAACCGGCCTGACATGCTGGCAACATCTTTCTCTTTCATGAACTCAAGTACGGCTGCATTTCGCTCTGCTTCAAGGTTTGCTACGCCCTGACGGATCATGTCGGTCATCCAATTGAATGCGGCTATGTATGCCTCTTTGAATGCCATTGCAGCCTTACCGGTAAAGCTGAATACCAGCATAGTCCAGCCATCACGCGTCATCTGGTAGAAAGGCTGCGGCTTACCGTTCTGTAACTCATTGTTTTCATGGCAAAGCGTAAAATTGCGCTCTGCAAATTCGGTTGAGCACTGGCTGATGACGGCGCGGGTTTTACGCAGCACGTCTTTGTGATCCTTCCCAAACGCTAGCGCCACTTTGAAAGTGTCAGTTGATGACTCCGCGCCGGTCAGAAATACCAGCTCACGGAAGTCCATGCCATTCACTACAGTTGGATATGTCATTGCGATCTACCTTTTAGAAAGTGAGCCTGTCTCACAGAAAAGCCGCCCGAGAGAGGTCGCCACCTATAACGGCTGTTCTCAGGCTCGCTTACTGAAAGGCTCTCGTTGAATTGCGCGTGAGATGCGCGGTATGAAATTAAGCTGCAATAACTGACCACTATGGGGCAGTTATAAAAAAGCCCCGCTATTGCGAGGCTGGGTTACTTCAGGCACTGCTCGGTGATGTACTGCTGTAGCGCGGCTATTTTTGACTGGTCGTTTTTGATTCCGGCTCTGATACCGAGAACGTTTCGTCCAGCAATGTCAGAGAGTTCGACGGTGGCTCCATTGTCCACGCTGGCGGGTCCGGCGGTTTGCTTCTGACAGTTACCGGCGACGAGCACCCGGCCACCGCGATCAAGCTTGCGCTGCAAAGCATCATTTTCAGCTTTCGCACTTGCTAGCTCCTTCGTGTATTTCGCATCGAGTGCAGCAACATCGCGCTGGCGCACCTGCATGTCATTAATCGTCTGCTGACGTTCAGTAGCCTGGCTTTCTGCGGTGATGTATTTGTCATGGTAATGACTGGCAAGCTTCGCCATCCCGACGCAAGAGATAATCAGCGCCGCGGCGGCAATCACTTTCCAGTTATCAGCTAACCACTTCATCATTCACCTGCCGGGGCTGCCTGGATAATTACCCTGTTGCCATCCTTCTTGCCCTTTTCAACTGCGCTCGGATCGATAGCGATTGAGCACTGCTTACTGGAGCGGAGGAATTCGTTTTCTTTCTGGAGTGAATTGGCTCGCGTCTCAGCCGTTGACCGGCGGCGGGTTTCTTCATCCAGTGTCTTAGCCAGGCTGTCGAGGCGCTTGGTGATCGGCTCCATCTGGTCAGCGAACTTCATGTTGCGTTCGTTAGCCAGGAGGAACTGCTCACGCAGGCGGTTGTTACGTTCAGTCAAATAGGCGTTGTCATACCAGAGCTTAACTACGAAGCTGATGATGATTGCCGCAAACAGCGCCGGTATGAATCGGCGGTAGCGGGCCATTCTTGCTTTACCTGTCATAGGAGCACCTGCAAAGCTTTGTCTGTGCGAGCGCGGCGGTCGGCTAATCCGTTGAATCCACCATTGACGGTTTTCGTTAGCCCGTTGAGATCGCCTTTGTCTGCGTACTGATTGCAGTTGTTGGCCTTCCAGAACCAACCGGCAGAGCGTGCCGCATTGGCACCCTGAAGCAGCATGTCAGGGTTATCTGCCAGTGGGAGATTTAATGCCTTGCCACATGCAAGATAGTTAGCGAGGAAAGTGACCTGTTTCAAACCACGGCCGCGATACTTCCAGCCATCGCCATTCAGGTTATTGCCGTAGCGCCCACCGTAAACGAGATTGGCGATCGCCGCCTGACGTTCTGGCGACAATGCTGATTCACCGGGTTTACGCCCAAGCTGCTGGCGCTGTGCATCGGTAAGTCGCGTGCCGAAAATCTTCAGGCCTTCAACGCTGTAGTTCAGGCTTTCTTTCACCTGCGTGAAGCCATTGGACTCAGTACCGATTTGCCCGATGAAATACGCCTGGCGCTTTGCCGTGTCGATGCCGAACTCTTTCATTGCCGCGGCTATATGCGGGTACCACTTATCAGCCAGCGCATCATTGATGCCGGCGGCTGCTTTGAACTGGTCACGGGTAATCATTCGGCAACTCCCGCATCACCTGCAGCTTTTTGCAGGAAACGCTTTTCAAGTGCTTTGATCAGAGATGAGCCAGACCAGCCAGCCATGCCGCAGATTGCACCGGTTACTTCCTGAGGCCACGCCCAGTAGGTAGCGAGCAGCATCATCAGGAAGCCAGCGAATATGGATACGATTAGCTGCAGGCAGAGCGTGCGCCAGCTGAAGGCGTCACCACTGAGAACTTTGTAGGCATATGCAGCCACCGCGCCGAGTACAGTCATGCCCAGCGCAATCAGCGTGGCAATAAAGCCCGGATCGGATTTGTAAGGCATACGTTTCATTTCCACCCCCGCGTAGGGGACTTGTCCAAATAGGAATTGTCTAAATGTTGAACAGGACAAGCCCGGGTAAACTTCATCTTGTCGATAGAAGAAGTTCCGCCTTGCGCCGTTGGGTAGCCAATAAGAAATAATCCGCCTGAGTGCGGATTTTTTTATGCATAAAAGACGCCCGATGCCACACAGGATAACGAGTGAGTTTGAAATGGCTGGCATGGGCGAAAGAAGTGATCAGCTCTATGGCTGACCTTTAATCTCAGGCAATCGCAAAAGTGCCTGATTTTGAGATTTGGTTGCTGGATGCCGCAGTTTCGAACCGTCCAGCGCGGAAGCCTCATGACCCATCAGCGGCGTTGGTTCCCGCGCTCCGTTAGGATACGCAGGGCATTCCAGCTGGCTGCCAGAATCCAGAAAAACAAAAAGCCCCATCGGTTAAGACGGGGCTTTCGGCCTGATATGCGAGATGAATGATTGGACTAAAGAACAATACACATCAGGCGATTCACTTTTTACAAAAACTTTTTTCGGGTGTCAATATCGCAAAAAAGCCCCGTTAGCTGGTGAGGCTACGAGGCTCTTTAACTATCTCACTGTGATAGAAATTGTTCTTACTCACTTACTTCTGACGCGAGTATAGCAGAAATCTACCAGGTCCAATTGACGTTTGCAAGAGGTTGCAAGATATTTTTGCGTACTTTCGCATTTACGCAGCAATATCTAGCTTTTTAGACTCGATTTCTGACTTGATCCCGTCAAGAACAGCTGCCTCCAATAGCTGCCTACACCAACGAACTCTGGTCTTACTATTCTCAATATGCATTCCTGACACCTTACTGATGTATTCCGCGATATCTTGCGCGCATTTGCGTTCACAGTAGTATTTAATTGCAACTTGTCGGATCGGATTGCTGGGCGCAAAGATTCGGCACATAACGGTTTCAACTAAGTCTGCATCTTCTTGCTCGTTGGCGCGTTCAAGGAGATTGCCGACACTGTTTTGCGGATTGATCATTTGCCATGCTTTAACGAACAATTCATTTCCGCTGTATCCCTGTTCGCTCAGGTTATTTATCACATCGAGGATCGCACTTGATTCCCTGTCATTCCATTCCTTGCGAATCATCAGCCGCCCAAGGATGTTTATGGCACCTGCCGGGCCTTCATAACCACCATACTTAGCACCCCACGCATCAAGCATGCATCGCACCCATGCAGATTGAAGTGGTGTGATGAGCTTTACAGGCGGTAGGTATCGCTTTTTAAGTTCTGACTTGCGCATTATCTGCGCCAGTTGAGCGAGTGCGTCACTGTGCATGCTTGGGCCCTCTCAGCTTTAGTTCTAAACGGATTAGTCGATAGTTGATCTCATACATTCCGCGCATCTTCATAATGCGTAGCCGGAGCCACTTCTGTCTGAGGCAGTCGGTCACGATGGCCTCCCGGTAAGCTCTCTGATTGCCTTGTATTTCTGCTTGAAGCGATAGCCTTTGTTCATTGCTCGTAGTGACCTCATTCGCTTTTGATGCTGCATGTGCTTTCTGGGCATCCAAACAAACAAAAGTGTTCCCCATGCGGCAATGATGAAAACCACATCCCAGTTCATGCTGCCTCTCTTTGCTTATTCAGCTCTCTGGTTTTTTTCCGGTAATGCGCCGCCAGCTCCTGCAGCCCTTCCCGCGTCCACTTTTTCAGCTCATGCGGCCCCATAAGGCGATCAAACGCAGCCTGACCGATTTTCTTGATCAGGTTTGGCGTGTAGTTTTCGATGTTGCCGGAGAGGTGCTGGTTACAGGGAACGCATTGCTTATGGCAGTTGGTTTCGTCGTAACGTGTGGCCGGTGAGGCGCCGCGGGTGCGGTAGTGGCCTGCGTCATATTTTCCCTCATGAAAACGCCCGCAGCTGATGCATGGCGCTTCTGCGTCACGGGTTCGGATGTATTCGTTGAAGGCGGCTTGTGCTTGCTTGTGGAAGTGGCTGAGGGGTTGTAGTGCTAACTTGCGGACTTTGATACTGCGTCGTTCCTGCTGGGCTTCATCCTTTCGTCGTCGTTCTGCGTCCTGTATCGACTTCTGCCGGTCTTTTTCTCTTTTGGCTAATGCGATTACCGTTCCGCATTCCGGGCTGCACCACCATTGGTTGCTGAATTTTGGATGGAACCATTCGCGGCAGTCGGGGTTTTTACATCGCCTTCTGACTTTCCTCATCGCTTCCTCCGCACATCCTGAAATTCGGGTCGCTCATTAGCTCCACCTCGCAAGCGCTGCTGCAATAGGTCTCGCAATCGGTCAGGGTAATGGCGCAGAACACGCAGACCAAAGCAGATAGCTCGCCAGCGCCAGTAGGCTGATTTGATGGGGTTGTGTTGCTCATACTCCTCCCACTTGAGGTCGGTTTCGCAAGACTCGCATGCAACTGAATACCAGTGCTTATCTTCACTGGTGAGGATGGTGTGGCAGCGGGTGCAGCGTTCTCTCATCGTGTCAGCCTCATTCTGTTCCACTTAGCGCGCAGCAATCCGTAGGTGTAGTCGAAGGTTTTCACCTCGCTGGCTGGCGGTATGGGTTTGCGTTTTGTTCTTGTGCGGCGGGTAGGCTGGAATATCAGGTGGTCTATGCAGAGTTGAGTGGGTGATTTGCGCTGTCTGCTCATCTCGCCCTCGCTAACATATGGCGGCATGTGTCGATGCTGCATCCCATGCGCTGGCTGATGATTGCGAATGTCAGCCCCATTTTTCTTAGCTTCCCTACCTTGTTGCACTCTTCCTGTGTGTGGTGTTGGTATCTGCCTTTGCTCATGCCGCCCTCCCGAAATAATCGCCGGTGTACCGCACCTCGCGGAGGTTAACGCCGTTGCCGACAGCCCACGCGGTGGAGTAGTCGATTAAACTTGTCATGCGCTTAATGCCCATTTTTGCGGTTGATTCCCTGATGTTGCAGAACTCACCTTCCAGCCCCGGCACCACTTCAGCTCCTAGCCCGGTAGCCACTGAGTGTCCGGAAACGAATAGCGTTTTCCACTGCACCGCCGTTCGTTGCTCGTTCATCCAGATAGCCTGACGCGCCACGTCACCACACAGAGCGTGGAACATGCTGTTTTGCAAAAGTGAGCGGTCGAAGTCGGTAATGCGGATGGTGAGGGGGTGATGGTCGTTCAGGGGGAGTTTGTTGATTTGCTCTATCAGGTTTCGTCGTACCTGCTCGTTACGCAGGAAGAACGTTTGTTTATCCACTGTTACCTCCCTTCGATTGTCTCCACGTAGTCATAGAGATTGTCGTGAAGCTCTTTTGATAACTGCTCGGCCTGACGTTTTAGTATCTGATCGGCGAATGTTGGCGTGCTGACCTGTGCAAGCACGAACTGGAGTTTTGCTAACTTCTCCATTGCTTCATGCAACTGCTTATGGGGACGCAGAGGGATTACATTGTTCATGGCTTGCGATCTCCTCGATACATGAAAATATTCAGGTTACCTTTGGTTGCAACCCTCATCGTATGACCATCTTTCAGGCGGTCCAGCTCAAAGGCATCATAAAGCTCATTCACCGCCTTTTGCCGACGAGTGTCCTTTCGGCGCTTATCCCATTGAGTAGCTAACACCAGGACAAACCATTCAAAAGATTTGATGATGATAAAAACGTACCCAATTCCCATTAGCCCAATCATCATCCATTTGCCGAAATCAATTCCTATCATGCTTCCCCCTCACCACTTTCACGGCAATCATCGCCGCTGGTTTGATGGTTGGCGAACTGAGTCATGATGCCTCCAGGTTAACTTTGATGGCGAAAACCTTCACAGGCTTGGCGCCAAAGTGCTTATGAGTAATGGTTTTTATCTCGTAGCCATCGTAAGGGATATCGATGCGGCGGGATAAGTCATCGCGCTTTGGGTATCCGCGGGTGATGATGAGCCTGTCATAGTCACGACCGAAAATACGGTTTCCCCAATACGGATTAACCAGCCGATACTCCTCCACCTTGTCGCCGCGCTTCATGGCGTCGAAATATTCACCGTTCACTGCAAGTTGCAGATTCGCCATTACCCTTCCCTCCCATCATTTTCAATCTGCCGGTAGGTGTCCGTTGGGGGCTGCGGCACTTCAAGTTCTGCAAGTAGATCCTTGCCATCCTGTACCCACTGGCCTGATGCGCCCGGAAAACGATAAGTCACTACATCGCAACTTACGCTGGGGCTGTGCTGATATAACTGCATGAGGTAATCAGCAATATCGCCTACTGGTCTTTTGATGTATGGCAGATGGCCAGGCTTTCTCACCACAATGAACACGTCTTTGCTTTCCTGCTGCTCCAGTACTGGCAGGGCAATCTCAAGGGCTTGCATCATGTACTCATCACGGATACTTGGTCCTGCGTAGGCTGCATTCTCTTTCAAACCAGCGATAATCTGCTTCGCTTTATCAGCGGTTAGCTTGTTCATTTGGCACCACCCGGTATCAGCGCGATGATCCAGAACATAGCCACCAAAGCTGCGCTCATGCGGGCTATGTATTTCCATCCAAAGGTTTTAAATGCGTTTTGCCACATGACGAATGACAGGAATACAACAACAGCAGGGAACGCCGCCGCTACCGTGATAGTTGCCATAGTTGCTTTATAAATATCCATCAGAATCCACCCTTAGTTTTGTTATTGCCGCCTTTTTCGGAACGGGAATCTCGCTGCTCATACCACTCACCATCGCCATCGCAGTCGGGACATTTGGCCTTCGGATTGTTGAATGAGTAGCCACCAAGTTGCTCGTTGACAGTGCCAGTGCCATGGCAGGTTTCGCATTCATGTGTTGTGTATGCTGGCTTTTCTTTCTCCGAATACGCGCTTAATCAGCTCAGCGCGAGGCAGTCCGTGAATTACTTGTGTCATGCTGGCTCCTTAACTTTCATGCCGGCCGATTTGATAGCGTCAACCACGTCACGCTGGTAAAGCTGTGGTTTGAATACGCCGTCATACCAGTATTCGCTGTTGTTGATGTCGGGCAGTTCCACATCGGCATAGTCGGTTAGCACAAGGCCACGACTGACACCCCTCACGCATCGGACATAGCCCTTTCGGATCAGAACATCGGTCATCTGATGCGTGCTGGTTACATGGACGCTGAAGTGTTTAGCCATCTCGGCATAGGTTGGTGAGATTCCGTTTTTGGCGATGAAGCTGCGGATAAAATCGACCAGTTGTGCTTGCTTGGTGCTGAGTGCTGCTCTCATGCCCCCTCCCTACCATCACTATCGGTTAATCGTCTGGCGTTGTTTATCGCTTGGCGCATGGCGATATCCCATGCATATGCAGAAACAATCATTTCAGTGGCGATCCGGTCAGATAACTCAATTATCTTGGCGTGATCCAAGCGGATGGACTCCAGGATGCACCACCGAGAGTCAGGATGGAAATCTGACATGTAGGCCTCAATTACTAGCCAGTCGTTATCGTCGATAATCAAGCGCCACCCCGCGAACGATACGAATCCCAAGTAAAGGCCAGCGTACAGCCTCCGCCGTCGTTCATGCGGTCGATGACGCGCTCACCGATGAAGGCTGACAGCTCTTCCAAGGGCAGGTTGCTAATCAGGATGGTTGGCTTCATCTGCTCGTAACGTGTGTTGATTACTTCGAACAGGATTAGCTTTTCCGACTCGCTGCCGAACTGCACGCCAACCTCATCGATGATTAACAGGTCGGGATCGGTGTAGGCGTGGATCACATCGTACTCGGTGCGCTCGGCGTTCTTACCCCATGTGGATTTAAATGCTCGAGCAACACGTAATGCCGTTGTAAACATCGCCGCTTGCTGGTGCTCGTTGATGACGTGCTTTGCGATCGACAGCGCCAGATGATTCTTTCCGGTACCGGGCTTGCCGCACATAACAAGCCCACCGCCCTGCTTGCGACGATCTGCCCATTTCGATGCGTAGGCTTTGCAGAGTTTTAGGCATCGGGCCGCTTCAGGGTTAACCGGCTGATAGTTATCCAGGGTGGCTTCGCTAAAGCGCTGCGGCAAATTTAGATCACACATCAGGCGCGTGATAATGCTGTCCTTGCGGCGATCTTCGATGGCTTGAGTGTCGCTTTTCAGGATAGCCAGCCGCTCACGAAGGCACGCTTCGCATTCGCTTTTCGTGGAGATCCCGGCGTTGCCTAGACTCATGCGGCGAACGCGCTGCTCGAATGAGCCGTGTTTTTCGCAGACAGCAGAGACAATTTCGAAAACAGTATTTTCGATTTGAGGCGGCGGCGCGCTTAGTTCGTCAAGCTGACGCTGAACCTTTGCGATTTTGTCGCGGTTTTCGCTAGCCATTGAATCGTGATAATTCATGATTGCTCCCTAGCCCATGCAGGCTCTTGAGTCTGACCGTAGTCTTTGGCGGCAAAGTTCTCAGCCACGGCGCGTGTTGGTGCAGCTGCTGGTTTGTAGGCTGGCTTAGCCCCGAACTTGGCTGCGTTTCTCAACCAGTTATTCAGGGCTTTGTTCCAGTCAGTAAACTTTGAGCCTTTGGCCTGATGGTGATCAGCGAACGCATCAAACTCGCGTTCAAGATTTACGCCTAGCTCCTTGGCTAATTCACGGTTGCGATCATTTGGCTCAAGAGCTTTGGGGAACTGGCATTGCCGTTTTTGTTTGGCAGGCTCGTCAGGAACATCGGAAGGGACTACAGGGTTAATATTGTTTTTGTCTTTACTGTCTTTTGTAGAATTGTCTTTTGTGTTTAACAGATTCTGTAAACCCTGTTTTACTGATTCCGTAAATGTTTCCTTTACAGATTCTGTAAAGTTTACAGTTTCTGTAATATTTACTGATTCTGTAATGACAGGTTTACTGATTGTGTGAAACTTGGTGTCCCAAGCACTGATTTCTTTGTTGATGCCAATCAGGCGCCCATTCATGGCTAGAACTTTCATCTTGATTAGCTTATTGCGTTCCGTGCTGCACCGGGTTTCAGGTAACCCGGTTAGTTCGGAGAGTTGAGCGTTCCCTACCCAATCGGATGTTTTGTTATACCCGTATGTTTTGCGAATAACCGCCAAGGTGATCAGCATCTGGTTCTGAGTTAACCCAGCGCCTATAACAGCCTCTAGCAGCTCATTAGCGATACGGGTGAAACCATTATCGGTATCAACCACGCGACGCTCCACGACCTGCAGATCAGGCCTGATAGGTGAGACGTATTTAAGGGCAGCTTCAGCCATAAAAGCCCCCTTTACTGTTTACATATCCAGTTAGTCCTGGCATTATTAACCCCGTCGATTGTCAGAATTCGATTGTTATTTGAGAGGCCTCAACTGTTCGCGCAGTTGGGGCTTTTTGTTTTGTGAGGATTGTTGCTACCTGCTTGGCCAGCCGGGCCATGTCGTCATCAACGACACCCCATTCCAGCACCGCCAGGAGCATGGAGAACTTTGGTATCCAGTCCTTCTTCCATCTGCTTATCTGCGCCTTATCGACGCCGACGGCCTCAGCCGTTTTCTCAGTGCCTAACATCGCGATCTTGTTCAGTAATGTGCTTTCAATTCGAAGAGCCTCATTGCGTTTCTTTGCGCGTTCCATGTGACATCATTCCTTGGTTGGTTAAGGGTTCAGACGTGACAAAGCCGAGGCTTATGCCACGAATCATTTTTTTTGTTTCGTTTGGATTTCACTTTTCAGTGACGTGGGACTTCATGTCCGTTGTTGAAGAGCGGGTAAAACTAAGCGGCGCGGTTGCCGCCTTTGCTGCCATACATCAACCAGAGCGGATCACACTTGAGCGCTAAGGCCAGTTCAAACAGGAAGCGTGGACGTTGCGTCGTACCATCTTCAATTCGCTGTAAAGATTGCTGCTTCATGCCAGCTTTCTCAGCCAACTGCGCCTGAGTCAGATTTAACTCCATGCGCTTCTGTTTGAGGCGTTGAGAAATTGTATCCATTACTCACCTCCACAGTTTTATCTGTATTCTCCAACAGTTATATCTGTTTGTCAAATACAGCTTTAACTGTGAAGCTTGTGGGGTATATGGAGAGGAACCTATGAGCCTTGCAGATCGGGTTAAACAAAGAAGATTAGAGCTGCGCCTTACTCAGACAGAAGTCGCAGAAAAAGCGGGGATCACTCAGCAGTCTTGGGCTAGTATTGAGGATGGAAAGACCCTCAAACCTCGTAATATCGTTGGTATGGCCGAAGCGCTTAATTGTGATCCTGCATGGCTCATGAATGGCGGCACGCTTGTTCCGGTAGGCGAGGTGAATACAAGGAGGATTCCCTTGATCAATTACGTTCAGGCTGGCGCGTTAGCCACCAAACCAGCAATAGAGGCTATGGACGGCAGCTATGAATATGTGCTCACCGACATGGACTGGTCACAATACACATTTGCTTTGAAGATCGTGGGCGACTCAATGGAGCCTGATTTTAAGGCCGGGGACGTGATCGTAGTCGACCCTGAAATAGAGCCAGCGCCAGGCGAATTTGTTGTCGCTAAGAATGGAGAACACGAAGCCACTTTCAAAAAGTATCGGCCTACCGTCTTCTCTCCTGAAGGTAAGCAGCACTTCGAACTAGTACCGCTCAACGATGACTATCCAACTATGAAGAGCGTAGAAAGAGAGATTAAAATCATCGGCACCATGGTTGAACATCGCATCTACAGACGAAAACGTTAAATCCCCTCACATCAAGCCGCCGAAAGGCGGTTTTTTTTTGCCTTTTACAAATTTATTTCCCTTTCAATACAGTTTGATACCTCAATATCTGTAATTAATACAGTTTTATCTGTTGACGATAAAACAGTTTTACCTGTATCTTTATCCCGTCAGCAGGACGCTGGCGAACAACGAAACGGACAACAGCTCTTTACACAACGGTGATGGATCACCTACGTGGCCGAAAGGCCAATAAGTACCAAAGCGTGAGTTTTGGGGTGTGGTGGCGGTGTCCTCAAGCGAGGTGCAACGCTAGCAGTGTGATAAGACCTGATGAACCGGCTGGGCAGATAGCTTTTTGCCAATACAGAAACAGGGCGTTCAGGAAGTAAGTGAGAGTGGCGACTCAGTGCCGCACCACCACACCACCAAAATTCACTCAGGAGGTATCTATGACACGCAGAACTCAATTCGCTGGTTCAGCTGCTGGTCGTCGCCGGGAACGCCGCGCAGGCCTCCAGAGCGAAGCAAGCGTTAGCGCTGAAGTGTTGCATCGCCCTACTCCAAGCCGCGTTGTTTTGCAGTGCAAGCGCAAGCCGGTAGATGTGGTCAGCAAGGCAGTCGACACCGAGACGGAGTATCACAAGCAGATTCTTGCGGGTGCAGCGGCATATGTTGAGCACCGCATCAGCAGCAAATACCAGAAGGTCAGCAACGAAGCTGGTCGTCAGATTCACGCAGTGCAGAAGATGCGCGGCAAGAGCATTCCTTTAATCTAAAGCGCTGCGACAACTATAGACGGAACTAATAACTAATGATAAATATCATTAACCACTACTAAATGAGGTTTGCCAATGGAAGGTCATCATTTTGAACGGTTAAAAGAGCATATATTGAGCCTGTCAGTATCAGACAATTTCTCTGTGGCTTGTAATGAGTGGGAGCTTGATACCATTGAGTTATCCGAAGAGTGGGATAACTGCCCTTGCGGCCAAGATATCAAGGAGCACTGTTACATAAGAAACAAGCTCAACAACAATACAACATACGTTGGAAATCAATGCATTAAACGCTTCATGAATAAAAATGAAGATAGCTTATTTGATGGGTTGAAACGTATTAAAGAGAATCCTAAAGCCAACGCAAATCAGGCAGTAATCGATTATGCATTCAAGAAAGGCTTTATATGGGATCTAAAGGAATATAATTTTTTAGTTGAAACAAAAAACAAAAGGAAACCTTCGCCAGGGCAACTGAGCTGGAAGGAAAAGGTTAACAGGCGAATATTAAATGGCACAGTAGTAAAGAAAAGAACATCAAGATAAACAACCCGCTCCGGCGGGTTTTTTATTGGCTATCGGAAATCTAAAGACAACGTAACGGCGAGAGGTTGAGATGTTTAGAGATAGGTCGAGTTTACGCACTCCTGACTGCCCAACATTTGAATTTGATGATAGCGACGGCGACGTTTGCTGCATCCAGTTTTACCAAGATGGCGAAGGTGAATGCGGATTGGTTGAGCTACAGATTTATAGCGAGAGCGGATGCGCCACCTTCACTAAAGAACAGGCGCTGGCTCTCGCGAACAAGATTATTGAGCACTCTAAATAACAGGCTGCCTAACCCGCGGCCTTTTTTACGCCACCTGTTCCCTAAACAGCGTGGACGCAGCAGAACTTATAGAGGTGAGTATGGAAACCAAGTTTCTTTCAGATGGCCGCAAGGTCGTCATTGTCGGGCAACTGAACAACACAGAAACCATCGTTCAGGAAGTATTTGTAACGCAGGCTGGCGATGAGTTGCCCGGTGGCGAGCGCTTTGTAGTTAAAAGCCTGCACGACCAGCCGGTTGAATCATATCTGTCGCGTGAGAAGGCTAAGCAAGAGAAAGCCCTGGCTGATGCCAAGTCGAAGATTGAAGGGATCAACAAGGAGATTGGCGACCTGCGCAAAACGCTTAGCTTCTGGAAAGAAATGGTTAAACAGGTGAGAGCCTTTTCTGAGCATATCGATGAGGCTGATTTAGACCACTTTGCAGATGTTATGACTGGTCAAGTTCGCTTTGCTGTTCGTCGCAATTATAGCCTGCCATCTATAGAGCGATTTGAAGATTTCATGTCGTCCATTGATAACTACTACGGTAATAAGAAATTCGAAGGCATTAAGTGCCTGTCAGTTTTGGGTAGTACTAATGGCGACATTGCCTTGGGGGTGAGTCGCTACTCAGACGGCAGTGGTGGAAGCGATGACGTTGAGTTCTACAAGACCATTGAAGAAGCAAGAGAGTGCGTTAAGCGAATTGCTATGGAAAGGTTTAACAAACATGGATTAGCCATCGAAGAGGTTAAGAAATGCCGCAAGATGGGCATTGAATTCAGCCTGGATGAGATGAAGCTAATCAAAGAGCGACTTTTTGCATCTTCAGAAAAGAATCTCGCCAACTATCAAGAACAGTTCGATAAGCATGTTAATCAGATAAACGATGGCAAAAAAGCCATTGAGCAGATGCTAAACGAAGCAATCAAATAACCCGCCCCAGAGCGGGTTTCTTTTTACCTTAACCAAGGCCAATACCATGAGCACACAAGATTGCATTATCTGCTGGGTAGTGACTGCTTTGCTGATGGGGTTGGCGATGATAGCGAGGATTTGAGATGAGCGGATTTAATGGGACGCCGGGGCCATGGATAGTTGCGTTCCATGGGCCGGATAACTGCTGGGTTGTGGATAGCGAACGAGAGTCCGCGGTAGCAAAAATCATGCGTTATAAAAATAATGGCGTAACGCAGAAAGCTAATTTCGACCTAATCGCTGCGGCTCCAGAGCTTCTTGAGGCCGTACAGGAAGCCATGAAGTTCTCAATGAGCGAGGAAGCTTACAACAAATGCGCTGCCGCAGTGAGTAAGGCGTTGGGCCAGTAACCACTTACAACGCTCACTGCCTCCGGCACCGCTCCGAGCACTTACGCACTTCATCCCAGCACTTCTCCCACTTTTTACGCCAGGTGAAAGGCCGTCCACACACGATGCATATTTTGGTTGGGAGTTCACTTTTCTTCATAACGCACCTCATCTGGAAAGTGATGCAGAGGGATTATTTTAGCTGATAGAGCAGCGCAATGCCCTCACTGAGGGCATTTCGGTGCTAGTCACCAACGCCTTTAGAGGGCTCAGATAACCAGAACGTTAGACACCTTATGGGCTGCGCAATGCGGCCCAACTTTTTCCAACACCAATCAACCTAATTCAACGGAGTATCCCCATGCCTACTTATGCAATGGCTGGGGCGGCATCGGGCTGCCCCAAATTCGACGGCATCAAATCAATTATGTATGCGCGTCACAACACTCTCTCTGGTGCCGACTTCGCGCAGCCACCACGCAAGAGCTTCCTGCAAAAACTGGTCGAGCTTCTTAACCGGAGTATTGAGCCATGAGCGCGCCATCACCAGTGGAACAATACCGCAAGCAACAGGAAGAAGCTGACCGGCTGGTAATGCTTAAGAAAAGTCAGCATCACCCATTCATCAACGGCCTGCTGAAATTCATTTTTGGGAGTGAAAAATCATGAACTTCCCGCAATCCCGTACGGCGCTTATTTCATGGCACCGCCACTATTTGGTACTGGCTAAAGAGAGCCGCCGCACTGGCGACAGAGAATCAGCAGCACACCTCCTATCAATGGCATCAGAGACACGCAAATGCATAACCATCCTCCACACAAAGACAGCAGCGTGAGCGACGACGCAGCGTTTATTGAATTCATGCAGGGTGCGCTGGGCGACCTGTCCAACCCTATGACATACGAGCAAGCCGCAAAGGATGCGATTGCCGATCACCGCACGGAATGCCAGTTTGAAATGATGGGAGGCACGAATGAGCGTCTATAAGGCGATTAGCGCTGTAGCCAAGGAAATGGCGGAGAAAGGCATTAGCAAGGACCGCAAGAACGTGCAGCAGAACTTCCAGTTTCGCGGTATCGATCAGGTTTACAACGCGCTGGCGCCAATGCTGGCAAAGCACGGGCTGGTAATCTTGCCACGAATTACAGAGCGCACCGTAACTGAGCGAACCACACAGAAAGGCGGCGTCCTGTTTTACGTTGTGGTGAAGGCTGAGTTCGATTTCGTTGCCACTGAAGACGGCAGCATTCATACCGTGACGACATACGGTGAAGCCATGGATAGCGGCGACAAGGCGACCAACAAGGCTATGTCGATCGCTTACAAGTACGCAGCGTTTCAGGCTTTTTGTATTCCTACGGAAGAAACCGCAGTTGATCCTGATGCAGAAGTTCACCATGTGGCGCCACAACAAAAAGCCAAACCTGCGCCGGATGCAGCGCTGGCTGCGTTCACTGAGGCCGCTATGAAGAAGGCAACGCTGGAAGAGTTGAAACAGGCGTTCGCCAAAGCATGGCAGATGCTTGACGGCACGCCAGAGCAGCAGAAAGCGAAAGACGTTTACGAAATCAGGAAGTCTGAACTGGAAGGAGCGACAGCATAATGCCCATCAATACGATCACAATCTCAGGCAACGTTGGGAAAGACGCCGTGTTGCGCGTAACCCCAAATGGCAAACACATTGCCACCTTCTCACTGCCGGCTAAATCTGGCTTTGGTGAGAATGAAAAAACATCCTGGCTGCAATGCAAAATGTTCGGCGCTATGGCTGAGAAGCTTCACCAGAGCATCGTGAAAGGCGCAAAGATAACGGTGACTGGTTCATTCGTGAATGAGGAATGGACGCGTGATGATGGCACCAAGGCGTCATCACCGACGATTCTGGTAAACGACATCGACCTTCCGCCACGCAATCAGGGAAACGCGCCATCGAATCAGCAGCAAGCGCGTGGGCAATCTACGGCACCTGAATACGACGATTCGATCCCCTTCTGATTTAACCCACCAATAAGGCCTTCACCATGAACCATTCACCGGTACAACCGGCGCATTTGTCACGCCTGGATGCAGCTGATGAAGAGATAAAGCGCCGTAAGCAGGAAGTACTGGATTGCGTGATGGCGGCCTTACAGGCGCAGGCTGCCGGCGCTGACCACCCTCGCCTGTTAACGCCTGAGCGAAAGGAATCGCTCTACATCAAAGAGATTGAGCGGCGTGAGCATTACGAGATGTCAAAGCGCCCACCGCTGCCACAAATCATCGTGACGAAGAAAGTCGACGATTACGAATGGCGCGACTTTACGAACACCATTCGCGGGCGTTTCGGCGCTCAATTGCAAGAGTAGCGGCACAGCGCCGCGCCAGATTAATCAACGCTGGCCTGTACCCGGTTGGCGAATGAGGGGAAAGAGATATGAGTGACGTAATCAAATACAGCATTGTCATTAAGAACGGAACGCACCACCTCGCAGAAAGTGATAGCGGCACCTTGGTTCTCGTGGATGACTACGCCGCCCTGCAGCAGAAGCTGGATGCGGTGCTGGCGGAGAATGCCCGCATGTTGAGCGACTATCGCGACATCCCGGAAATGAAACGGATTGGCGCACCATTAACCCCAGCCACTGATGCCATCCTCAACACGGTGCGAGCTGAGGGCGTGGACATGCTCGTCGCTGACAAGGTTTTCGAATGGATGGATTCTTACAGGGAGGATGCGCACAAGTTCGCCAACCAACTCCGCGCCGGCAGCACAGAAGGAGGTGTGTGATGACTAGCAAAGCTATGCAGGACGTGGCGGCAGAGCGCCAAAGACAAAGGGAAATTGAAGGTTACAGTGAGCAGCATGACGATAGCTATTTGGCTGGCATTCTTTCCCTTGCAGGTGCAGCTTACGCTGTCGCGGGTTCGGCGATGAATGGTGTTGGTACATATAGCTTGAGAGCAAAGAACCTGTGGCCGTGGCATGACAAAAGCTCATTCAAGCCATCGCAAAGTAACCATGCTTTGGATCGTCGGCGCGACTTGGTTAAAGCTGCTGCGCTGCTTATCGCGGAGATTGAGCGCATTGACCGCACAACAGGAGCCACCCATGACTAACAACCAGCAACTTGCAGCAATCACAGCAGAAGAACATGTGGCGCTGATTGCTGACTGCAAATCTGATATCGATTTCCTCACCACGGAAATTAATAAGTTCACCGCGAAGAAGGTGCCGCCTTCTGTTATGGCAAGAATGCTGAGCCAGCTTAAGCGCCAGCAAATGGCACTTGCCGCACTCACCCAGCCTGCAAGCCAGGCTTTCAAGTTGCCTGAAACAATCAGCGTGCGAACTGCGATGGTTGCCCTGGATGATGCCGCTGCGATAACGACTATCGCACAAAGCTACAAGATGGCATGGAATGCCTGCATTGCTGAAACAAAACGCCTCAATGCCCCACACACAGCACAGATAGAGCCTATTTGTGCCACAGGTGGTGCAGAGTGGGTGAAGGTGCCACGCAAGTTGACCGCCGAGAATGGTGCAAAGTCAGCACTCATTGGAGAATTCAAAGAGGAATACTCGGTAGGTTGTCCAGAATGCTTTGGTGATGAAGAGTGTGAAACCTGCGACGGCAGTGGGCGCATCCACGTTGAAGTACCTGTTAGCTGGACAACAATTAAAGATGTCTGGGGTAAAGCGATTGAGCACTTTGATGAGGCAGCGCCGGAGGCCTAATTACGCAACCGGGTCATCAATCTCTTCTACCAGCTCATCACCCTGATTATGGATATTCCCGACTTTTTTGCTGACCGGATGCCAGGCGAAATCTTTCTCTGGTACCGCAGCATCATGGGCGATTTCCTGTGCACGCTCAGGTGTCGTTTCTTCGCTTAGCCATTCACGTACAGCATCAGCAGTCAGCACCAGCGGGCGCCGGTCATGGATATCAACCATACCCTTGTTGCTTGATGACGTGACGATGACGAAGCCCTCTTTATCGTGGTCTTTACCATATGGCGCTTTGCCGATGGCGGCGAAGAACAGCGGCGTTTTTTTCTTGTGGTAGATGAAGTAAGGCTGATTCTTGTCGCCGTCCTTCTTCCATTCATACCAGCCGTCAGCCGGCACAATGGCGCGGCCGTGATTCCACAGAGGTTTGAACATGCGCCCGGTGGCAGCGGTTTCGCCACGTGCATTGATGAGAGGTTGCTTATCCCACCACTCCGGCCCGTATCCCCAATACACCGGATCGAGATGCAGCGCTTCGTCTCGTTCATTGAGCATTAGCACCTTCGTGCCGGGGGCGACGTTAAACCGCCCTATCGGCTCATGGTCATACTGGATTTCGTCAGCCTTAAGGCCTAGCGATTCAAAGTATTCATCTCTGCTGCTGTACTGGGCGAATCGTCCACACATATGCACCTCCTGTTTTAAGGATAGCGCGGTATACTCGCTTCAGGAGGACAACATCATGTCTCACAATTTGGCAGCACGCAGCAGAGAAGAGCGCGACAGGATTAACGTTGATTTAGCCGCATCTGGAGTGGCTTACAAGGAGCGCATGAACCTGCCGGTTATCGCCATGGAAGTGGAGATGCAGCAGCCGGAGGAGCTTCGTGAATACTTTCGTGAGCGCCTGCAGCATTACAGGAATGTCGCGCTGCAGTTCCCGCGTGGTAGTGATCCGGTTTATCAGAAGGAGAGCAAGGATTGAGTTGGCATCATGGAGATTATATAGACTTTTTCGCGGCCATTGGTGGCATGGTATCTGCTGGAGCAGCTGCATATGCAGCAATTCAAAGCCGCAAAAGTGCCAGTGATACGTTTAACCAGCAAAAAGAACTATTCAGATTTGAACGAGAAAGACACCTACTGGACCTCTTAAGGGCTGAAGCTAGCAAGGCCAATGAAAGCGTAAAAAACACCATGGGTCAGGACTGGACTTTTTTTCAAGCTGCAAATGCAACGTATGCACTTGATGCTGCTAAACAAATTATCAGAGGTCAGAGTATTCAGCATACCTCGGATGAGGTCGAAAGATACAAGTTATTTTTCTTGGATCAACTTTGTTATGAAATAACTTCTGAAATGAATGAGGCTCATAACATGCCAGACGGTTTTTTGGACTCACATAAAGGCTTTCGCGAATCCCGAAAAATCATTCCTTTATGGTTAGATAATTTGCGCTTCTTTGATTTTTTAAGCGATGAGGTTAAATAGTTTTTAATTAATACGCCCACTAAGTAAATGCCGCCCACTGAGGCGGTTTTTTATTGCCTATAGGAAACCGAAATGATTAACACAGATTATCCGAATGAGCTTCGTACTAACCTCGTCGCAGCAGTTAAAGGATGCTTTGCAGATTGCGCTGATCAAAGCGAGCTCTATATCGCAGGCAACTGCATCGTTGAAATTCTCTCTGCGCTATCCATGAGCGATCAAGAACTGGTTTCTGTGCTTCAGGATGCATCAGGTGATGCTGCTGAGGTAGATGAATACATTGATAAAATGATTTCCAATATCACGGAGTAATCGCTATGTCTGACGAACTCGACCAGGCCTCAGAACTCGAAATGCTCAACATGCAGATTGCGCTGGCGAATCGCCAGAAGCCAACAATGATATTCACCGGCGCCTGTCACTACTGCGAGGAGAAAGTGGATAAGGGCTTCTTCTGCTGCCCTGAGTGCCGGGAAGATTATGAGCGCGTGCAGTGGGCGCAGAAGCAGAGGGCATTCATGTGAGTAAAAATTACGCTAACTGGAATATCACTCTAAATACCGATTGCCCTAAGTGCGAAGAATGTTTCGACTTAATTGAGCAGGACGATGACTTTTGGGTCGATGCTCGTTATAAGGCCTGCGAGCATGACACAAGAAATACACGCGACGTAGAAGTCGAGTGTCCTGAATGCGGTCATAAGTTCAAAGTCGATTTCTGCTACTAATCCCTCGCCCCACCCCATTAACCTTTATCGCGCTCTGCGTGAGGAGTTGTTATGTCTGAAGAACCTTCAGCTTTTCGGACGGTATATCGCACTGCAAGGAAGGGGCACAAATGTTGCGAATGCCGACAGCCCATAGTGACCAGTGAGCGATATCTTTATTCATCTGGTATCTGGGATGGAGAACCGAGTGATTACAAGCAATGCCTAATCTGTGCAGAGGTCATGGCACGCGCGGCGGCCATTTCAGATGACCCAGAGGAAAAACCATGCTTCACAGCTCTCAGGGAGTGGTTTGCTAATCAGGTCTGCCGGGAGTTTCAGGGTGATGAATTCGTAGCTGTGTTTGCCCGAGACATGCAGGTATCTCCTGAAAAAATTTGGCACGTCCTTGGCAATGGGTTCTTTGATGAATGACCGCCACCTGCGAAGACATCACCCCGGCTGAGGTCATCATCGACTTCAGCCTTCTCGCTGCAGTAATCATCGCTTTTATCCTCGGCAAACCACCTAAGGAGTGAGTGTGGCTATATGGTCACATTTGCTCTGATTGGATGGGATTGTTGTTATATACCGACATTGGAGAATCCATGGAAAACGTTATTCAACTGGCGCCAAGTAAATGGGTGTCGGAATCTGTACTCATGGCGATAACCGGCATGAAGAAAAACACCATCAAAACTGCCCGCGAAGTGTCATGGATGGAGGGGCGAGAATACAAACACGTCGCGCCGGACGGCATCCCCTATGACAACAGCATGTGTTTTTACGACTGGAAGCTCATAGAGAAATGGATTGAGAAGCAACCGCCGGCGATCCCCCGCAAGAAATCTGCTTAAATGTGCTTCCCTTTCACAGCGAGGAAATGAGATGGCTAAATACCCGACCGGGGTTGAGGCTAATGGCAACAACCTGCGCATCTGGTTCACATGGCAGGGAGCTAGGCGCAGGGAGCAGCTGAGCGTGCCAGATACCCCAAAGAACAGAAAGTTGGCAGGAGAGCTTCGGGCAAACATCGTTTACCAGATCAAGACAGGCACTTTCGATTACCGCGATAGCTTCCCCGAGTCACAGCTATTTAAAGGAGAAGTAAGGGAGGATGAAAGGTTCACAATAAAGCAGGTTGCCCAAAAATGGCTGAAGCTGAAACAAACGGAGATAGCTCACAGCACCTACTGCACTTATGAGCGGCGCATGCGCGTAACCATTGAAATGTTAGGAGAGGATCGTCCGGTAAAAACCATCACTGGCGAACACTTGCTGGAACTAAGAAACGAGCTTCTTACCGGTTACCAATGTGAAGGAAGAAAACATAGCATAATAAAGAAAGGAAGATCGGCTGCCACGGTGAATGGCTGCATGTCTGACCTGTATGCAATATTCAAATTCGCGCTGGATAATGGGTACATAACCAAAAACCCGATGGCAAACATTAGCATTCTCCGTAAGGAACGGAAGAAACCTGATCCACTAACCCGAGAGGAATTTCCGCGCGTCATTCATTGTTGCAGAAACCGTCAAATTGCTAATCTCTGGAGTCTGGCCGTTTTAACTGGCCTGCGTCACGGTGAATTGTGCGCACTCGCCTGGGAAGATATTGATCTGCAGGAAGGCTACCTGATGGTGAACCGCAACCTCACAAATGAGGATCGATTTACCCCACCCAAAACAAGGTCGAGCACAAACCGCAAGGTCTGTCTGGTGAATCCCGCAATTGAAATATTGCGCGACCAGATGGAGCTTACAAGAATGAACCGTCCATCGATCATCAAGGTCGAGACGCGGGAATACAATTCAGCAGAAGATGAGGAATGCACATTCGTATTCAACCCTCGCCTTTTTGCGATCAACAGCCGAGCGGGAGATTATTACTCTGTTGCGTCACTACGACAGACGTGGACAGCTGCATTGAAAAAGGCAGGCATTCGACATCGTAAGGCGTACCAATCCAGGCACACATTCGCATGCTGGTCTCTAGCTGCTGGCGCAAACCCAAATTATGTAGCCGCACAAATGGGACACGCTAATTCGCAAATGGTCTACCTGGTTTACGGAACATGGATGCAGGAAAACAACGATGAGCAAGTGAGCCTAATTAACTCAAAATTTGCTGACGTTGCCCTACATATGCCCTATCGCAAAGCATCAGGAGGATAATTTCAAACCCCTTCAGTAAGTTACACCACTACACTTGCATACTCATAATATCGGTATACGCCGACACCAGTTTGTTACGCACCTGCACGCCCATCTGCATGGAAATAGAGGATTTTTGCAGATCGACCATCACATCATTTAACTGGATACCCGGTTTACCCATTTCGAAATCCTGCGCCTGAGCGCGGGCCGTAGTCTGGGTTTCGCTGATCTTGTCGAGTGCTGCTTTCATGGTGGCACTGAAATCGACCTGATTAGTGGACTCCGCTTGCTTACCGCTGGCCTGCAGAGACGTCATCTGCAGCTGCTGCAGCACACCCT
>Ga0213828_1000261_pt1 | contig 54645 bp, 47 predicted proteins | sample MC6MC0897MG_FD_180664 | JGI IMG/M metagenome (GOLD analysis project Ga0213828, IMG submission 180664) | Enriched soil aggregate microbial communities from Iowa State University, Ames, United States - MC6-MC0897-MG | ecosystem: Environmental > Terrestrial > Soil > Unclassified | place: USA: Iowa...
ACCGCGATCAATAACCTGTTTGACTGCTTCAATTTTAAACTCTTCAGGATAACGCTTACCGCTCATGGGCACCTCTCTTTAAGTCATCTTAAATGACTCTGAGGTGTCTGTTAAACCCGTGGCGATTCATTTTTATTAGCCAGCGCCACTATCGCAACATTCGTATTGCGTCTCGACAGTAAACCATGCAGCCAGTCTTCGGTTCGGCCACTTTTATCTTTGACATATCGCACTACTGCTCTTGCACCATGGACCAGCAGTGATCGCAGATAAGTATCACCCCGTTTACTGATACCCAGCAGCACTGGCTTGCCACCACTCGAATGTTGCCGTGGAACCAGTCCCAGCCATGCCGCCAGCTGTCTTCCACTGGAAAAGCTTTTAGCATCCCCGATGGATGCGACCAAAGCGCTGGCTGTTATTGGGCCAATACCGGGTACCTGCGATAACCTTCGGCTATCCGCATTTCCACGGTGCCAGTCCTGAATTTCTTTTTCCAGTTCGGTAGCCTGGCGATCCAGTTCCTGTAGGTGCTCACCCAGTCGCTGTATCAATCGCCGGAAAGAAGCTGGCAGACCATTGTCTGCCTCTTCCAGTATCTCTGGCAGGCGCACTGCAATCTGTCTGATACCCTGAGCAATCACGATCCCGAATTCGCTTAACAGACCTCGTATAGCATTCGCCTGTGCCGTTCGCTCTTTGACAAATCTTTCCCGGACACGGTGCAGAGACAACACACTTTGCTGCTCCTCTGTTTTTACCGGGACAAAACGCATATTCGGTCGTGTTACAGCTTCACAAATGGCCTCGGCATCAGCCTCATCATTTTTATTCGTTTTAACGTAGGGCTTAACGAACTGCGGTGCCATTAACTTTACATCGTGGCCAAAACTACGCAGCTTACGAGCCCAGTAATGCGCGCCTCCACAGGCCTCCATACCAACACGGCAGGGAGGAAGATTGACAAAAAACATCAGCATGGCATCACGGCGTAGCTGTTTTTCGAGCACTGTTTTTCCTTGTGCATTGATGCCATGGAGCTGAAAGACATTTTTTGCCAGATCGATACCGATAGTTGTAATCTTCATGATGGACGCTCCCGGTTATTAAATGGTCGTGTTTGACGCACTTCCATTTTGGCACACTGATGCCGTTTAAGTTGGGGGCGTCCATTCCGTTAGTGCCATTTGTCGCACTTTGTAGCTTCGCTCCCCCGGGCCTTAATGTGACACGTTCACTGTGACTGGTGATGAAAAATCCAGGGGTCCGTCATGCTCCATTGTACAACCACATAACGAATGAATTAACGATGGTGCTCAGGACTGTTGTTTGGGGCCGTAAGTTGTACATCTTTATTATTTCACGTGGTTTAAGTGTATCCGGAGCCGCGGCCGGGGGCTGGCATTCATTCACATGTCAGGGTGGCAGTAAGATTTGACGTGTACGTTCCACCCGCAGTCCCGTTTCCCACCGTCGCCTGCAGAGGTACAGTATTCACCGCCCCCCCGCTGACCCAGTGACCGGTCGCCGCGTCTATGAACGAGTCGTCATTTGGCCTCACCCATATAGTGGAGCTTCCTCCCAGTTGCAGGTCCCCGCTCGTTTGCAGGTCTGTTCCCGTAAAGGTGACTGTCCCCGTGCCTGCACCGGATTTGATGACGGTAATTTCTGCATTACGGGTTTCCCCAGGGCTCATCGTCCCCAGGTCTACGTCGTTAACTTTTGCGCTGCATGTTTGGCGAGCCCCCAGTTGTACCGGGGCGACCAAGGCCGCTAGCCAGTAATTACTTTTATTGTCCCAGGAGTATAGTCCGATATATCCGGAGATGGCACGGTCACTAGTGTTGGTCACCGTAGCCATCCCCGTGCAGACGAAGTTACCCGATTCCGGGTCGGTCGTCTGATTCACATTGAATTGGGTGGCGGTGTACGTGCGCCGGTAGGTCGAGGACCAGACACACGTCTCGGTAAATTTCGCTGTGAGCACGCGTTCGCTGTCTTCATCCACACCTTCAGGGGACCTGCCAGGCCCTTGGCTGGTGCTACCGGCAGGCTTCGTAGTAAATCGCATAACGATGTTAGCAGTGTCGTTCTTCCAATTAGAATGTTCCGTTGACCCGGGGATCGTGACAGTAACAGTGTTGTCGGCGGATAGGTCGTGCGCTACGCAGATTCCGCTACATAGGCCTAAGGCAAGGGCTATAGTATAGTTACGCATTTTCGTTGTTCCGTTGGTGGACTTGGTACGACGGACGCGCATCGGCGGTAGACGCGATGAGGTTTATTGTTCGTTCTCCGTCCCAAACGCGGTCCCGTAGTTTTTCACACACATGGTGTCATCCCGCGCCCGCGCGAACCACAGGTTGTTTTATCAGGCGTCATTCATGCATGGGCACGCTGCCAGCATTCCTTCCGCCCACGTTGTCCATCGCGCGTCGTACGCCCGCACCCGCTCAGAGGCCGCCTCTGCGGTCATGCCCCTGCGCCGGGCCTGCTCAAAAAGCCGCGCGCGCCGTTCGCGATGGTTGTTTAGTGCCCGGGGAGCAATGGTGGCCCCCTCAGGCCCGAACCAGATACCCAGCCAGTCGAAGCCGTTCCGTATCCGTCCGGTCTGCGTTTTGTCCGGGTGACGTTCAAAACCCCCGGCATCAAAATATTCCGCCAGCCGGGCAATGCCCCGGCGCAGCTGCCACCGCGTCCGCGTGAGCAGCACAAAGTCGTCCATGTAACGCGCATAAAAGGTATCCTCTCCGTTCAGGCTGGCGAAATCGCCGTCAATGTGGTTCAGCAGCGCCGCCCCGATGAGCGGACTCAGGGCGCAGCCCCGCGGTATGCCGGTCACCGGCGTGTGTATCTCTCCGCCGCGCTCCACGCTGTAGTGCGCGTACTGTATCATCAGCTCCCGGCAGACCGGGTCTCTGACCCGGCGGGTTATCAGACTGACCAGCGGCGCTTTCCGGATGTGTTCGTAGTAGCCCCGGATGTCGGTGCGGTGCACGAAGGCGTACCGCCCGCTGTACAGCACTCCGCTCACGGCCCGCAGGCTGTGGCGCACACCCTTTCCCCGCAGGTGGTGGCATGCATCCGGACGGGGCAGCTGATTCTCCACCTTCAGGGCCAGCCACTTCAGCACCAGGGCGTCAGATGCAGACCACATGGCCCGGGCATCCTCTCCACGTCCGGTTATCTCCATCGGGGAAAGCCGGTACCGTCCAGCCGGTCACGTTCTCCCCGGGTCAGCCAGCGCCAGCGCAGGTCCCACACGTCCGCATCCGGCGGCGCGTTCTGTCGTTGCCGCCACAGCCACCGGGCGGCACACTCCCATTGCGGGTTGTCGGTATCACCCGGACTGTTCAAAGGCTACGCCAGCCGACGCAGATTACTCATACTCAATATTGAGCGTAACCGGTACATTGACCTCGCCTGTTGTTACCGTCCCGGTGTCACTGTCCTTCTCCAGCTGCGCCTTGAATTTCATGTCGACTGCGCCGTTACTTACCGGATACTCAACCGACCCTGATTTGTCCGGGTGCATTGTTGTATCCTGCGATGGTCCCCCCTTGATAAACACACCAACGCCGGTTGCTCCCCCGGCGGCACTGTCTAGTGAGTTGGCAAAATCTGTTGCGTCAGCTGAGTCGGGCGTGCCCGATGCGGTGACCTTGATTTTGCTCACATCACTGCTGCAGCCCGTCAGGCTCAGCGTGAACTCCTTGCTCGCCGCGGGAGTCCCGTGGGCTGGCATGGTCGCGGCATCTATCGTGCCGAGACCAACATCCTGCGTACCCGTCCAGCCCGGGGTGCAGGTCCGGTTCACGACCGTTGCGGTGACCTTGATATTGGCCGTATCACCGGCCTGTGCCAGGGGCATCCCAACCGAAAAAAGCAGCGAGCTGTAAAATAAAGCACTCGTCCCCTGTTTTGTCGAAAACATCTTATTTTCCTCTGGTGTTTATCTGTAAATATACGGGCATGGCCGGGAACGTTTTGTCTCCGACCATCCGGGTTAAATCAGGTCAGCGTATGACCTTACTCGTAGGTCATATACAGCGTGGCGGCGCCTGATGCCGGGCCAGCTGTTGCCTGCCCCGTCGCCTCCAGCTCTGCCAGGAATGGCATATCAATCGAGGTGGCATTTTCGGCCATTTTATACTCAGCCTCTCCCAGATCCGGGGCCAGCCGGGTGTTCAGGTCCGCGCCGCCCATCAGGACAAATGCCACATTAGTGGCCGCACCCTGGTCCGCCGCCGTGTTAGCAAAGGCCTTGCTGTCCGTTTTATCCGACGCTCCTGATGCCGTTACTTTCACACCCGCCACGTTTTTACAGCTTGTGAGCTTCAGGGTGAACGGATGGTATGAGCCAATATCACCCACTGCCTTCAGGTCTTCCAGGGACACTTTCTGAAAGTCTACATCAACACCTTTGGTTGCATCCCAGCTCGGGGTGCACGTCTGGTCGGTGACTGTCGCCTTAAAGTTAACCGCTGCCGATGCTGCGGTTGCCGATGTGCTGGTAGCATGCGCGCCCCATGATGCTGCAAACAGGGCAACCGCAACTGCACAGGCAGAACCGGTTTTTTTTACGTTAAAAATCATACTGCTTTCCTTCTTTATTTCCTGGTTGATAAATAAATGCGGGCGTCCCGCTGATAAAATCCTGGCCGGGTGCTCAGCGGCAGGTTTCCTGCGCCTGAACCAGCGATGCCTTCAGCACCTTCGCCGGCAGAGTGTAGTGCACGGTGCACTGCTGGTCAGGGCCATTGCCCCACCTGGCCTTCAGCACCCCCTGCTGTGACAGACCTGTCAGCCACACCTGGCCGTTATCCCCGACCAGCCCGCCGGCGCTGCCGCCTTCTGCGCTCACCGGCGTCCCGAAAGGCAGGGGCGTACCGTTGTGCATCAGTGTCAGCAGGCCATGAATGCCCGAATGAGCAGTAAAGCTGGCCCTGACCACCGCCCCACGAGTGGGGACGACGCGGGTGATGGCATTATCAATGTCCGTATGGTCGTCCAGCGCACTGACGTCCAGTGCCACCCGATTTTCCCGGTATGACCCGGCATACGGCACCACCGTGTAACCACGCCAGTCGGTGTGAATACCGGTTCCGTTTTCCACCGGCACATCTGCTGCGCCCGGCGCGGCGACCAGAATGCTGGTCTCACCCAGCGGCTGGCTCAGCGTCAGGCCACCGCTGTGCAGTATGGCTCCGCCTGACATCCCGTAGCGCACCTGGCGATAGTCGCGGCTGTAGCCGTAACCCAGCGAGGCGTTCCCGGCACCGCCCTGGTAGCTCAGACTGGCGTCGCCGCTTGAACCGTCGTCGCGCCCGTAGCCCTGGGTGACGCTCCAGTCGAGGTTGTCCCCCTCAAGTGCCGTCCCGCTGAGCCCTGCCTGATGGCTGACGTATCCGTCTGCACTCTGGCTGGCACTGTAGGTCGCCATCAGCTGATGACTGTGTTCGGTTATACCGCCGTGCGACAGCAGCGCATCCAGCGGCACCGACGTGGAAAGCCAGAGCGTTCTGTCGGCCCCGGGCTGACCGCTGATATGGCTGTATCCCCATGAGAGGTTGTAGCTGACGGGCCCCAGGGTACTGCTGAAGCCGGCCTGCACCGTGTCGGTCTTTGCGCTGTCCTGCCAGTACGTCTGACGGCTGCCTGTAACGTACAGCGAGCCGAGTCCGCCCAGCTTCTGCGAGAGGCTGACCTGAATACGCTCCCGCCGGTTACTGTAGAGGTTGTAGTGGTTCGCCCAGTCGCGCTTCACCGGCCTGCCGGCGGCATCGACCTCATCATCGTCCTGCATCCAGCCTGACATGTTCTTCAGGGCGGTCTCATCCAGGGTGTAAAAGCCCTGAGTGGAATAACGGTAGCCGGCCAGCTGAACCGAGGTGCCGGTTGATATCAGCGAGCGTCCGTACATGAATCGCAGGGACTGTCCCTCGTGCCGGGAGCCATCCGCCAGGGTACTGCTGGCCTGAGTCAGGTCGGCCGACACCGCCCCCCATTCGCCCATGCTGAGGCCCGCGCCCGCCGCCACGGCGTTGTAATTGGCAGCCAGCTGGACGCCTCCATAGGCCGTAATGTTGTGGGCCAGCCCCCGGAGCAGGGTCCCCTGCGCAAAGGCCGGCGCACCGTAGCGGTCACTGCTGTTGCGGTAACGTCCCGCAACGATGCCATAGCGGACGTGCCCCTGGCGCTGCAGGACAGGAAGGGACGAATAGGGCACAGTGAAGCTGTGCTTCGTTCCGTCCGCCTCCGTAACGGTGACGTCAAGGTCGCCGCCTGACGAGACCGGATAGAGGTCCCGGATGACGAAGGCACCGGGTGCCACAAAGGTCCGGTAGACTTCGTTCCCGTTCTGGCGAATGCTGACCTGCGCATTGCTGTTCGCGGTTCCCTGAATGACAGGCGCGTAGCCGCGCATGGTGTCCGGGTACATATCCTCATCCGTGGCCAGTCTGACGCCCCGGAATGAGAGTGAGTCAAAGACTTCCCCGCCCGTGACGCTGTCCCCGGCCGTCAGCTCGCTCCGCCAAGGGATGATGGTCCGCTGCACATAGGTGCTGAGGTGCTGCCAGCGGTGCTCATCGCTGTACCGGCTCCGGTAATCACTCCAGGTGCTGTTGTCACGCAGACGCCACGGCCCGACATTCAGGCCGCCGGTCAGGTTCAGGTAGCTGCTGCGGCTGTCGCCATAGCTGCCCCGGTTATCGCTGCCGCTGAACTGGTAACTCAGCAGGGCTGCACTGATACCTTCATCCCACTGCTCCGGCGGGATCCAGCCGTGCGGCCTGCTCTGCAGGGCCGCCTGCGGAATACTGATGTCCAGACGCATCTTCTGAAAGTCAAAAGCCGTATAGGCCTGGGGAATGTACTGCCCTGGCGATACGTACTGGTCTTCAGGCACAGATACCAGTCCGGTAAAGGCCGGAACGTTAACGCCCCAGTCAGCAAGGTCGCGACGGGTGAGGCAGGCCATCAGACCGGTACTGTCGTGGATATCATCCCTGTGCCCGTCGTCAGGCAGGGCGTCAAACTGCACGGTCTGCGACCGGAGAAAAGTCCCGTTCAGATAAACATCAACCGGATAGCTGCCGGCCACCTGCGCGTGCCCTGACTCAAAGCGGGACAGGTCCGCGACGGCGTGCGGCTCATCTGACAACATGGCAGGGTCGAAGTGTAACCCGGCAAACGCACTGCCGGACAACGAAACCCCCATCAAAATAAACAAACGACTAAATCTGAAACGCATACTTTTCACCGAATAGAACCAAGGGAATAGACGTAAAACCCATCCCCAAACTACTTAATGACCGTCTCAATTGTCGGGGTCGTCGAGCCGTAATCATTGACGGTACGGTAAGAGATGGTATTTCCGTGGCCGGCAGGGAGAGGTTCTGATGCCGTTCCCTGAGGTGAAACCATGATGTCTTTCAGCGCTTTTCCGCCGGACATCATCCCAGTCAGCGTCAGGTAGTAAGGCGAGGGATTACGGATAACCAGCTCCCCGCCCTGCTGATGAAACGCCAGCAGGGTGGGAGCCTTGTCCGGTGATGGCTTCAGCCCGGAAGGGCGGACAAGCAGCTTAATCCGGCTGGCCATGGCAATACGCAGGACGGCTTTCCCGGTATCCTTACTGTCGTCTACAGAAGGGATAGCCTTAGCTGTGAAGTAATATAGCGTTTCATGGTCTGCCGGCAGCGCCCCGCCTGTATGGATGAGGCGAAGTGTGTTCTCATTTTTAGGACCGCTAAGGTAAAGCGGTGGCGTAACGACAAAGTCTGTTGTTTTATGGCCGGATGCATCTTCCACCCAGGACTGAACCAGAAAGGAATCCGTGGCGGAGGAATTGCTTACCGACAGGCTCGCCTGTTTAGCATCCTGCGGGTAAATAACCCTTGTGCCCTGAATGGAAATGCCGCCTTCTGCCAGGGCCGGCTGGATAATGCAGGCACAGGCACCGATAAAAAAGACGGCCAGTGCATTTTTTTTAAAAAGGATGGAACGGGAAGTCATAATTTATTCTCATTACCTGTCAGTGACTGAATTATTTCTGTTTTGCATCATAGGATATGGTGTCCTGAAATATAATCGCATTAAATACAAGACCAGCCGGTCATTCATAAAAATACGCAAAATAACTTCGGATGCCGTGAAGAATACAGGGAAACAACCACGCCGATCAATATCAATAAAATTGATCGATACAACCTTTCAACATGTTGCCATTGTGTTTCGGGAGGGTGTCCATCAAAAAAACAGGTGCATTTAAGTTCATAAATAACAGTCAATTATTAATTTTACATTGTTTTTACACCAGTTTACACTGAGCAGGCTGGCAACACATAAACAACCTCGAAGAAACATTTATCTACTGAATGGTTTATGATTGGTTTAGTTTTATAAGTGAGCGTCTTTTTGCTAAAAAGTATCGTGGCAAAAAGGAGTGTGTGTAATTCACGTTTTCACAGCGGTAATAACATCAGTCCAGTATTTTTTACTGGCATGATTTTCAGGAAAATGCCGGCACCTAAAAATATATTCAAAAGAATGACATAAACACCATTGTGCAAAATAAAAAACAATAATCACTCAAAAAACAAACAATTCAGATCTTGCTATTTGTTTATTTCCTCACCAATAATGCCACGCATTGTTTATTTTGTGAGCGCAATTATCCATGTCACGCCATATTATTATTATCACACTCCTGCTTCTTTCAGTGGGTTATCTTTCATCTCCGGTGCAGGCAAAATCCAGACCGCCCGACCGGGGCGATTTTAATTATGCAGTAAGCTCTCAGCATCAGATGACAGAAATCCGGCTGGAAGCGCAGTTCCGTAAGTGGAGAGGGGTGCATTACCGGTGGGGAGGGACCGGACCCGGCGGGATAGACTGTTCGGCCCTGATGCAGAAAATTTACGCCGCAGCGCTTAAAAGGCGATTACCCCGGACAACCGCAGAGCAGATTAAGGAAGGCCATCCGGTTTCTGTCAGCCGGCTTCAGCCCGGAGACCTGGTCTTTTTTATGCCGGGAAAATCGGTCCGGCATGTTGGCATCTATATGGGAAACCACCAGTTTATGCATGCCTCCGGTAGTCAGGGGGTGACGTTGTCCAGCCTGCAGAACCCGTTCTGGATGTCGCATTTTGAAACGGCAAGAAGGGTTGCCGGGTAGTATGCAATGATGTACCGTCGTGTGCCGCCAGCGGGTCCGGAAACAGGACGGTCACGTTACACACAGAGACCCTACAGTCAATCTCTGTTTTGCTTTCTAATTATTGGTGCATTCATATGAAAAAGTTTATTCTGTTTTTGTTTGTTACGTGTTCTCTGTGTACTGAGCTGCATGCAGAAGAAAACGCTCCAGAAACAGACATAAATTTTAGCACTGAACAATATTCGGCCATGATGGGGCAGGTTGATTTTGCCTACCCCAGTGATGTAACGATGCACTTATCATCCAGTGTACTTAATGGAGCCTCACAGGCAAGCCTGCAAGTTGAGTGGGCAGAATCATGTACTCCCATTAATGGTTCAACAGGATTAAGTATAAGAGTTAAAGGGTTCAGAAACATAAATGAACCGGCTGATAGCCTGGAAATAAGTACCGACTCGTTATTTTTTACTACAAAAATATGGCTGAGTCTCTCTGCAAATGGTCAGTCTGTGTCAGCGAAGCAACAATACGAATGCGATGTATTGGGAACGGAGTCCTGGCCCGTAAGTATAAACAACGCCGTCGTTAGTAAATTAAAATTGTCCTTTGCCATAGCCAAGCCTGCCTGTAGCATTTCAACCAAGAATTCTTTATCGCTGCCCCCGGTTTCTAAGTACAATCAGACATCATCAACTGAGTTACCGATTACTGTAAATTGTAGTAATTATGCTTCTGCCCCCACAGTTTTTTTGACGCTTAGAGGAGGGCAAAGCAGCGATGGTGATAGCCTGTATGAAGATAGCAATATATTAATTGAAGCGCTTAACGATGCAACAGGGCAAAGATGGAAAGCTGATGGGATTACAAAATATGTTGTTGGCGAAGTAGACACAATCAAAAAGGTCACCCCACTGATTAGTTCATCAATAAAAGAAGATGCACACGCTGGCTCGTACACGACCTCCGCGACTATAACACTTGACGTAGAATAATAGGTACTGTTGCAAAAATCTGGAGGTGATAAACTCATCGTCACCTTTTGCTGACGGAGCAGCGCATGAACCTATTCAAAGGCCGGCATTTTCAGCGTGACATCATTCTGTGGGCTGTGCGCTGGTACTGCAAATACGGCATCAGCTACCGTGAGCTACAGAAGATGCTGGCCGAACGCGGCGTGAATGTCGATCACACCACCATTTATCGCTGGGTTCAGCGTTATGCACCTGAAATGGAAAAACGACTGCGCTGGTACTGGCGTAACCCTTCCGATCTTTGTCCGTGGCACATTGACGAAACGTACGTGAAGGTGAATGGCCGCTGGCCTATCTTTACCGGGCCGTCGACAGCAGGGGCCGCACCGTCGATTTTTATCTCTCCGCGCGTCGTAACAGCAAAGCCGCATACCGGTTCCTGGGTAAAATCCTCAATAACGTGAAGAAGTGGCAGATCCCGCGATTTATCAATACGGGGTTGTAAGCGGGAAGCCGCCAAAATTTTGCGGGATTGCCATACGGCTTATGACAACATCAGTCCCTCAATCATGGCGTCCAGATCGAGTTCTTTTCCTTCACTGACAAAGGTGTAATGACCATTCAGAAAAATATGCTGCCAGGCTACAGGGGACATTCGTAGGAGAAGAGCAAGACCCCGGGTGTTACCAACCTCTTCATACTTCTGCAGCAATCACGACAGCAGGGCTGAGTTATAATAAATAATAATGATGCTGAGCAGCCGCCCGCACTGATTACTTATCTCCAGCTCAACATCATTCTGTCCTGTCAGCTCTTTTTTGCCACCAACCTGCGCGATTGCTGAACGAAGCTGATGCCAGGATTCAATCCGATTTTGAGACCGGTGACTGTTTCTGGCCACCTGCGGGTTACGAAGATACCGGAGGATGTAAAGACTACGGATCAGTTTATCCAAGTAGGCAGCCTGACGGCTGCGACTTGTCATGGCCTTCAGTGACTGTTATAAACTCAGCATCCCTGTTTTCTGTAAGTGTTTTTATGGCCCGCTCTGCTAAACCCCGTAAACGCAAATCTCAGGTTCGCCACGCTGGTGTCCCCCGTTATGTGGTTAAGTTTCATGAAGATGAAGAAACCAGCGAGGACGCTGCGGTCCTGCGTTTTGATGATTTTGACGATGCAGTGAACTGCTGTACCGACCTTGATATCCCTTTCTTCGTCGACGACGGCAATAAAAAACTCGTCTTCTGGTTTGTCCGCACTGATGACCATGGCCGACCTGAAATTGCCCGGGTTACGGAGCGTGAATTTGCTTCCCTTGCCTCACACCTGCAGGCCGGAGCCTGATACTGCCCCGACTGCGGAACCATTCATTATCCTGATGGGGACACCCGCGCTTAATGCTTCCCCGCTTCGCCGATATCTTTCAGCAGGGCAACCGCTGGCTTAACTGGCTCAGCAAACAACCTGAAGGCACCGTCCGCCCCGCCGTCATCGAGGCTGCCACAAAAATTATGGCCTGCGGCACCACGCTGATGGGGTATACCTGCTGGCGCTGTCCTGACCCCGGATGTGGTCACACAAAAAAGACTGTTTTCGCTGCAAAAGCCGCTCCTGCCCCCACTGCGGGGTAAAAGCCGGTGAAATCTGGATACAGTACCTGCTGACCCTGGTGCCTGACGGGGAATGGCAGCACATCACCTTCACGGTCCCCTGCGAGTTCTGGCCGCTAATATACCACAATCGCTGGCTCCTGGCGGAGATGAGCCACCTCGCGGCAGACGTCGTCCTGCAAACAGGCCGTCGTGGCGGTCTTCTGCCGGGCTGCTTCAGCGTCATCCATACCTGGGGGCGTGACCAGCAGTGGCATCCGCACATTCATCTGTCCGCCACGGCCGGGGGCATCACCGGCGGTAATACCTGGAAGAAAGTGCAGTTTTACGCCCGGAACGTGATGGCGATGTGGCGCTGGCGCATCACAGACCTGCTGCGCCGGGAATACTGGCGACCGGAGATACCGGAAACACTGGCAGCAGAAAGCCGCAGCCGGCAGGACTGGAACCACTTTCTGGACCGGCACTACAGGAGAAAATGGAATGTACGGGTATCGAAGGTGATGGACAACGCCACGCACGTGGCGATGTACTTCGGGTCTTACCTGAAGAAGCCCCCGGTATCGATGAGCCGGCTGGAGCACTACGCCGGTCGGGATGAGATAATCATGCGCTACCGCAGCCACAGGACGAAGCAGGAGGAGAGCCTGACGCTGAGCGGGAATGACTTTATGGAGCGCTTCTCCTGGCACGTGCCGGAGAAAGGGTTCCGGATGGTGCGGTATTACGGTTTTCTGAGCCCGTCAAAGCGGGCAGTGCTGGACTGGGTGTATGCGCTGACAGAGACGGTACGCAAAACGGCGCGAAAGGTGACCTGGCGGGGCATGTACCAGCGGCTGCTGAAGGTGGCCCCGCTGAAGTGCATTCTGTGCGGCAGGCTGATGTGCTTCAGCGGGCTGAAACGGGGCCTGCGGATTGCGGAACTGCTGGCCTGCCATGGGCATCTGGCGCAGATGAAAATTTGCGGTTAAGCGCGGATGCAGGGAAGATCCGTCCGCAGCACGGAAAACGTTTAAAAGACGGCCAGTTAATCGGCATTATCGATAAATGAGGCATGACTGATTGAAGCTGGCAAACACGGGAGCCCCGTCAGTGCTGGCCGGGAGTCAAAACGGGCGGTTATTTGTTGTTCACTTCCGGGTTTTAATTCCTATCAATGAACGGGGAAAGCTGCATGTCGCTTGAGGAAGCCCCGCCTACGAAACAACAGATTGTCTGCAGCCGCAGTTTTGGAGAGAAAATTACGGAGTACGATTCGTTGAGGCAGGCTGTCTGTCAGTACGCAGAGCGGGCCTCTGAAAAGCTGCGTAAAGAACGCCAGTATTGCCGGCATATTTCGGTTTTCATCAAAACGTCTCCGTTCGCCGTTAAAGAGCCTTACTACGGCAACGTGGCCACGGAGAAACTGCTTACACCCACTCAGGACACCCGGGACATCATTGCGGCCGCCACAACGGCTCTGGAGCGTATCTGGAAGGACGGGCACCGGTATGCCAAAGCCGGTGTGATGCTGAATGACTTCACAGACTCTGGCGTTTCGCAGCTGCAGCTTTTCGACGAACGTCCGCCACGTCTTCACAGCGCCGAGCTGATGAAGGTTCTCGATGGCATTAATCATTCCGGTCTGGGACAGGTCTGGTTTGCCGGACGAGGGATTGCGCCTGCATGGCAAATGAAACGCGATATGCTCTCCCCTGCGTACACCACCCGCTGGAAAGATATTCCCGTTGCGAGGATCAGATAAATTCTGCTTTTCAGAGAGAGTCAGTAGTGCTCGCCGCAGCCGAACGACAGGGCGAAGCCCGCGAGTGAGCGAGGAAGCACCAGGAAACAAAACGAACATAATCTTCTTACGCACCGAATACAGGAATCACTGTAACATCTCAAAAGCGGTATTGTGATAGAAACAGCTGAACAGAGTGGGACCATGGTCCCAGTTAAGTCCGGTGTGTGGAATCGATATTCCCGGTGGGGTTGACGGGTGAGTTCTGCCACGCAAGTAGGAGGTGGGACCGTGGTCCCAGTTAAATCCGGTGTGTGGAATCAGTATACCGGGATGGGTTACCGTCTGAGTTCTGATATGCACGTTGAGGGGTGAACCGTGGAACTAGTTAAAAACAATAGCAGGAACTAGATCTTAGATTGTGGTACCAATCAGGTTGGGAGAAGAAATCAGACCTTTTTTAACAACACAGGGCAATAGTGCAGAGAATAGCTGCTCCGGATGTATATATTCCGAAGCAGCATGTAACGCATTAAGGATATTGGAAATTAATGATAACGCTCGCTTGTATCATTAAACAGGCTAAACTTTTTGTAAGTCGCGCAGTATGCTTTCTATCTTCTCGATACACTCGGCAGGCAAACGAGATTTATCGAGATTAAAAATCACCTTATCGCCTTTGTATAGGGCTGTCGCACCAGGTACAAATTGATGACGGGTATTAAGGTTAACTTTTTTACCTGATGGCTCTTTCAGAACATCCGTCAGTAAACCAATAACTTCCTCGGTTTCAAAGATAACTCCCGCTTTCTTTTGCTCATGAAGCTGTTGTGTCCGTTGCAACAATAAAGCTTCTTTTCCCGAAAATGCTTTGTACAGCGCCTCCCCAGAGCGGGCGGAAAGTTCTCCAGGATGAGTAAACAGGGCAACCACTGATTTTGGCAAACGGGCCGTGTTGATGCAACGCGTGATGATTTTACGGGAAATATTCTCAGCTTCAGCCAGAGCAGAGATATTGCCGTTAAAATCATTTTCCAACCGCTGTGCATAGCGGTTGCCCCGTTCATAAGCGCTGACAGGGCGGTAATCATTACCCAGCCGTGATAAAGCCATCATCTGTTCGTCATCGAGATCCCCGACGAGAACACGATAATCCGATGATGTCAGTATGGCGGCTTTACGACGGCGACTACCATCTGCAATCTCAATGACACCTTCTACCCGTCGTCCGAACGCAGGCGTCTGCTGACCACTCAGGATGAAAGAGGGGATCAGATCATCAAGCGCGTCTTCGGTCAGTAGTTCCTGGTCACGTTCATTACCTGACCAGACTCTCGATGCCGTTTCAACACTCTCGCCCGGGATGGCTTCCAGAATAAATTTCACTTCCCGGCCGCAAACTGGAAGCAGAATGGCATTCCCGCGGGCCATGGCTCCAACACGTGCAATTAATGAATCAACCATCGGTGCAGCGGGTGCCGCTAACGGCTCAGTTTCGGGGCGAATATCTTTTACGGTATGTTTTGGAATAACTGGAGCACGTTTCATTATCTGATCTCCCAGCGAGGTTTAATCAGGCGATCAAAAATTTCATTACAGACAGGCTCCCAGATAGCCAGCGCATTTCGCCAGGCTCCTGTAGACGAGCGTTGATCGATAGCCTGCTCAAACACTGTTCTCATACGGATCTGACCTTTACCGACCTCATCGGTCTCGCGTACAACGTTTTTCAGTACCATGCTTCCCCACGCATCGCGGATCTGTTCTTCCATCCAGGGTGACTGTGAGCCATTGTTATTGCTGTACTTGGTCAGAAGAATTCTGACGTCAGGTTCAAAACCCTGCAGGTCCACGTTTTTTAACAGATCGCGCAGCATGTCAAAAAACTGAAGGGCAGAGGTGTAATCGAATAACTCTGCTGGCGTTGGCACGATGAGTACATCCGCAGCACAGACAACATTGATGGTACCAATACCGAGGTTCGGTGCACTGTCGATAACAATGACATCATAATCATGAGCCACCGTTTCGATGGCCAGGCGAAGCATCATGTGGGGTTCTGTCGGGAGTTTTGCGTCGTCAAACCTTCCCATGAGCTCTGTTTCAATGCGGTGCAGAGCCAGGCATGACGGAATGATGTCGAGACCCGGCCAGCAGGTAGGTTTGACGGCATAGGCTGCATCATCGCGCTCACCGAGATAAAAAGGCAACAGTGTGTCTTCGGCATGGATATGCAAATCAGGGACCCAGCCGTGGTACATGGAGGCTGTGCCCTGAGGATCATTCCCTTCGACAAGCAGTACCCTCAGCCCTTTCAGCGCCAGATCCTGTGCCAGGTGGACAGATACCGATGTCTTATAGACCCCCCCTTTATGTGCTGCCACCGCAATGACGGGCGGAACGCTATCATCAGGACGGCGCAGACGGGTGCCAAATACATCCCGCATATGGTTGATTTGTTCAATGGTGTAGCCCACCCGCTGCTCCACCCGTCCACGCATTTCCATATCAGGATGTGGAAGGCGTCCTGCTTTTTCTGCATCACGGATTGCCTGAGAAGAAACGCCAATCAGATCGGCGGCCTCACCCACACGCCAGCGACGGGTAATTTTCCTGGCTTCCGGACTATCATCGTTAAACTGTGCAATCGCGATAGCTTTCGTCATTTCATGACCGGCCTTAATGCACTGGTCCAGCGTTTCCATCAGTCCCATTCTCCGTTCCTTGTTATCATCTTTGCATTAATCTATTAAATCTTGATGAAAAGCGCAAAGCAACATTAAAATTGCAAACCAGCTTAAAAATTGCAAAGCTGATCAAAATGTAGCCGCATTCAGTTCAGCATCCACCTGAAAGTCTGCCGCATGCTTCAGTCAATGTCATCCGCTCGCCGCAGAAAGCGTGCGCACGCAGGCGCATGCGTCGAGGAAGAGGAATTACTGCGTACTAACAAGGTGTGGCTGACGCTCTGAAGCTAGCGAAGATCCAGCGGATGGTTCTGAATGGTGAGGAATTGACTACAGTATGTAGATTATTGACTGCGGCATGAAGCAGAACAGGAACAGGGAAGGGCAATGGAATGCATTTTTCTGCATATCACAGTCAAGATTATTGCCTTTCCGGGTGTTGTATTACCGGGTTGTTGTACCAGGATTCGTATTGTGTCATGTCAGTAGTCCATATGTACGGGATGCTGGCAGTTATTCCATATTTCGATCCAGTAATTGATCCTTAGGGAGATCATAGTGAGATCAAAAAGAGATCCCCGGATCGTGCAGCGCCCCGCTGCGCCTGAGCTCGGAGACTGTCTTCATTAACTGTGGTGTGTAGTATGTTGACTGTTGTGTGCGGGATCACCTATTGCGGTATGCAATTGTATTAACTGGGGTATGTATTTCCGTTGACTGTGATATGCGTATATACTTTCCTTTGTGGATAACCGCGGGTTAATAAAATGGCTATGGAAAATAATGAGTTACCCCTGAATCTTCAGGAGGTCAACAAGACAACGGGCGAAGTTGTTAAGCTGGATGTCAACAGCGCCAGTACTGTTCAGCCTGTTGCACTCATGAGGCTTGGTCTGTTCGTTCCTACACTGAAATCGACTTCCAGGAGTAAGGCGAACCGCAAAAACGTCACGGATGCGACTGAGGAGCTCGTACAGCTGTCCATTGCCCGGAGTGAAGGGTATACCGATGTCAGGATCACCGGATCGCGCCTCGATATGGATACGGACTTCAAAGTCTGGCTTGGGATCATCCGTTCAATGTATGATTTTGGCGTCAAGGATGACACGCTCAAGCTGTCTTTTGTTGAGTTCGTTAAAATGTGTGGCTTTGACTCCCGGCGCTCTAACAAGAAAATGCGCGACAGGATCAGCAACTCCCTATTCAAGCTGGCATCCGTAACCCTCAAGTTTCAGAGTGAAACGAAAGGGTGGACTACGCACCTAGTTCAGTCTGCCTATTACGACATCACTGCTGATGTTGTGGAGATCAGGGCAGAGCCCAAGCTTTTTGAGCTTTATCAGATGGACAGGCGGGTCCTGTTGCGTCTGAAGGCCATCGATGCCCTGCAGCGCAAGGAGTCCGCACAGGCACTCTATACCTACATCGAAAGCCTGCCACAGAATCCGGCCCCAATCTCCTTGAAGCGTATGCGAGACAGGCTCAACCTGACTTCTAACCTCTACACGCAGAACCACACGGTGCGCAAAGCCATGGCGCAGTTGAAGGATATCGGCTATCTGGATTACACCGAATTCAAACGCGGCCGGGCCACCTACTTCAGCGTGCATTATCGTAATCCGAAACTCATCAGTAGCAAGGTCGTTGTTCCCCGTGAGCCGGAAGAGGAAGTACCTGAGCAGAACTATGACGAAGTGATTAAAGCCCTGAAGGCTGCAGGTATTGATCCACAGAAACTGGCAAAAGCGCTCGGCAGCGTGAAACCGGAAAATGACTGAGGTATGCCGTTTTAGGGTTTGTTGACTGTGGTATGCGTTCTGCATACCACAGTCAATTTATACTGATTCATCATCCCGTTTAGGTTTTGCCTGCCTTGACTGCGATATGCGGATACGCCTACCGGGGTATTGATATTGACTGCGGTGTGTGGAAGAGCGGGCAGTCTGCTGAACATCTTCACTGCGATATGTGTCCCTTCATCACTCAGTCAATATTGTGCGTCAGGCCGGATGCCCTGAGCCCGGTACTTTCACAAAGGGTCTTAACCCGTCGAGATCAAAGGATTCCGGGGTCAGCGTCCGGGATTCACCGATCCGCACACCAGTGTTCCAGAAAGTGGAGAACAGCATGTAATGGCGCAGATCCGTCATATAGAAGAGCAGGGCTTTCACTTCGGAGGAGAGGAGGTATGCCAGGGTGGCGCCGGTAAAAGTGGCCATCCTTCTGAGTGCGACCGCGGTCGCAAAGTCGACCCCATGGGCTATCGGCAACAGTGAAATGCGTTCTGGTGAAATGGGGTAATGCCAGGATGAACAGGATCGGAACGAAAAGGTAAATAATGAAGAAGAGGTAAAGTGCGCTACGTGAATTCCGGCCTAGTACCCTGTCAGTTTTCACGTAACGCAAGATTAATTTATTATTGAATAAGTGGGTTTCGTTACAACTGTCTGTAAATATTGAAAAATTTAGTTATCTGGTTTTCAGAATTGCAACAGCATCAGCCTCTGCCATTGAAAACTGTACCCTGTGTCTGGCAGCAACATCGAGCGCAAATACCTTCGTATATACTTCCGTCGAGCTGATCGACTTGTGTCCCATTAAGCTCTGCAGCACCTTTAGCGGAATGCCAGCATACAGCATATGCATGGCGTAGGAGTGGCGGAACGTGTGTGGAGTCACCGGCACTGAGAACGTCACCCCGTCGGCGGCAGCCGCATCAACTGCTTCATTTATCCAGGTCCTGACCGTCCTGTCTGTGATTTCCCAGATCCGAGCCTTCTCGGTTCTGCCGGTGAGTTTATTACGGCGCTCCAGCGGAATTTTCAGGGTGGCCACCATCATTTCCAGCTGGCTGGCATACTGTGGATCGGAAAGTGGAACGATACGATGAGGCTGGCTACCGGCCGGAGCACGGCCGGCCGTTCTGGTGGCTTTTTCGGTCCGCTGTTTGAGCGTGGCCAATTGCACGAACGGGTAGGGTGGTGCCAGCGAAAAATCACTCCGGGTCAGGGCCAGCGCTTCGTTAATACGGGCGCCGGTGTTCCACAGGGTGGCCAGCAGCATCTTACGGTGCAGATCGGGCACGTAGTGGAGCAGAGCACTCACTTCCGGCGCCAGGAGGTATTTCGGCAGTTCGTCCTGAACGAGCGCCATCTGGCGCAGTGCCAGCGCAGCCGGATAGTCGATGGCCACCGGCAGCAGCGGGGCCGAAAGAGAAACGCCCCGGTCTGGTAATGCCGGCATCATTGTTTGTTCTCCTTAGTAGGCAGGTATTGTTCCTCGGGATGTTGAGACTTCAAACTCTCGGGCAGATCATTTTCAAGGGTTGTCTGACGGCTTCGTTTCAGCTTGCTGTAGAGCCAGCAGGGAATAAAAATGGGGGAGAACGTGATGAAGAATATGAATTTTGTCAGTAAAACATCCCACTGGCGTTCTGTCAGATACCGGATTTGCCCTGCCTGATATGACTGATTCGATTTCAGGCATTCAATCTCACGCTTCTGGCTCTCGCACAGTCGGTGCAATTCATCAACGCCCTTATGCAAAGGCACAGCGATAAGGGGACTATGGAGACCTTTAGGGTACTGAAGCTCGCCTACGGTTAAGGGGAAGGATAGTCTTCGGCCAGGTTCGAACCTGAATCCGATACCGTTCCAGAAGCGATCCCGACGAAGCATATTTTCCTTGTCATCTTCATCGACAGGGGATGTCCGGATACGTTTCACAGGGGTATCAGATGGAAGAGTCTTTGCCCAGGAAATCAGCTGAATCATGATCCAGGAGCCAAGTCCTCGCCCCCGCAAATTGTAGTCAAGCATAAAATCCGAATTCGTGAGGTCCAGTTCGGTCGTGCCATCCCAGATATTAACTGTAAACTCCGCTTTGTATTCAGGCTCCTGATGCCAGCCTCCCCCGTTCCAGTACAGGGAAAGAGTACATGTGCGACCAGCCAGCTTTCTTTTAACGTCAAGACTACCACTGGCTGGAGAGTAGGTTTCCTTAAGGGTTCTGACGACGACCACCCTGCAGGATTGCTGGTACCGACCACCTGTACGTCTTTCAGGCAGGGTCAGCAGCCAGGCATTATTGGATTCATCAAATTTCGGTACATTCACCGTTTAAAATCCTTTTACTATAAATCTCTTAAGTCCAGCTCCGGGAGAACTTTCGCGGGATCAAAGGGAAAACGGGTGTTGCCCTGTGAATAAATCTCAATCCACTTTACTGTCCCGTGCTCAAAATACAGGTGATAACCGTCATCGGCACTGAGGGTCAGCATCCCGTCAAAACAGGTATCAGTGCGGGTACCGTCTCCCATCCAGCGAAGCAGGCGGCCTTCTGCGGAAATCTCGTAAGATTCACACTGGCAGTCGAGATCTTTGGTCTGGAATTCAGTACCCGTTACCCCGTCCGGCAGACGGTAGCGGAACGTGACCGTGTCAAACATTCCCATAGTTTTGCTTCCTTAAGTTGCTTAGAAATCCCGCCGTCCGTGTCTGTGTTGCTTCGGTCAAGAATACAGTCAGGAGGTTATGGGTATATCAATGAAAGCTGAAAGGCCGCCGCTTCGTCAGCAATGAAGTGATCACCGGTCTCATTCCCGTAATCGTCCCAGTCCTCAACATTATCTTGGGCAGTACGCACACGCCAGACGTTCTGCGAGGAACGCCAGATGGCAATCACCTTCCCGCTATATGAAATCAATTCGCGGTATTGTGGCGAATGCTCCTTGAACCACATTTTCGGATTTGAACCTGGTTTACTGGTCAGATACTCATACACACACAACAACGTTCCAAAAATGTTCTGCGGGACGTCACAGACCTCGCATGACTGGCATGCCCATATTTTCGTTATAGTCATAAACAATTTCCTTATTATTTGATGGCTATTAGTTCTATTTATTTATCATCAATCATGGGACATTCCATTGCCCGCATGAAGTGAATAGCCAGATAACAGTCACACTCCGCAATTACTGGGCACAGCGTTCCTACACTTCCGAAAAAACCATAATAGCCGGGTTTCCGGAAACGAGAAGGAAAGCAGTATCTGTACTACCCCGTCAGGCGGGTCAGGAGTGGGGAGAGAAGAATGTTATTAACTTATTACAATATAGCACATTATTCATTTTCGTTTCACAAATCTGCGCAGAAAATCGCCGTGATCCGGAACTCGGGGTTTTCGGATCTGCAGAGAAATGAGAGGGGACAGGAGTGGCTGTAGCATTACAATCATCACATTCAGTGATTGAAAAAGCATCACAACTTTCAGAATCAAAATAAATTGATAAATAGCTAATAATAAATGCTAGGTTAGCATGAAGAGTAAAACATATATTAAAGGAACGATGATGCTCAGCCAGCTTAAGTGCGTTTTCACAAAAAGCTGATCGAGGCGCTGAAAGTGCGCGCCGGTCGCGAAAATACCTCGGTCAACGCTCTGGCCGAACGCTTTCTTGATAACGGGCTGAAAACGGCCGCCGCCGGCGACGGGTATTTTCAGCTGGTCGCTGATCCGGATGCCACCGTCCGGCAGCTGTACCGGCATATCATTCTCGGCCAGACCTTCGGCACGTCACCGGTCTCCCAGGATGAGCTTCGTTTTGTCCTGGTTTACGCCAGGGAAGCCTTCCTGCGCGGGCATAACAGGCTGGCCACGCTCCCGGCTCTGGATATGCTGCTCGACATCACCCGCGACCTGCTGGCCTCGCAGGAGGAGCATGACCGTCCGGTGGACGGCCACTACCTGAAGGGGATCTTCCGCCTGGCCGGGGAAAACTGGGCGGAAGAGTTTGACGCCTTCCGGGCAGCCCTGCGTCCCGTTGTGGACCAGCTTTATGCCGAACACCTCCTGCGTCCGCTGGAGAGCGACTGTTTTAACCTCGCCGATATTCCCGATAGTGCGCTCGCTGGGATTTTCACCCTGCCGCGGCTGAAGGCCGTTTTCCCGCTGATGCTGCGCGGGCTGGACTGGAGCGGGGAGAGGGCCCGAGATCTGGCTCAGGAGCTGCGCCCGGTGATTCCGGCCGTAACGGAGACCATCGAGGCCGGTACCCTGCGCCTCGAGATCCGCATCGACGGCCAGCACCCCGGCGCGCGCCCGGGCGCCTGGTATGAGACACCGCGGCTGCACCTGCTGATCACCGGCCAGGACTTCGTTGTGCCGTACGGCTGGGAAGCGTTCTCCGAACTGCTGGGCCTGTTCACGCTGTATGTACGTTATCCTGAGGCGCTTGCGCACGGGCATCAGGGCGAGCGCGTGATGTTATCGCCGCCCGGACACGTCACGAAGGAAGGATTCTTTGGTATCGACGGCCTGCGGATTTTTATGCCGGCAGAGGCCTTTGAGACGCTGGTCCGGGAGCTCGCCACGAAATGTGCGGAAGGCACGCTGGCGGAGGCCCTGACCGGACTGCGCTGCCTGTACGGAGATTTGTGATATGAAAATACTGAGGCAGCTGTGGAACCAGAAAGGGCTTGATGCGGCAGTTGATAATGTTCCTGAGGATCGATACGGCTTCCGTAATATTGCAGAAAATATATCCCGATCCATTCTTTCCCTTCCACAAGAAGCTTCAAATGTGATCGGAATTGAAGGAGCATGGGGCTCAGGTAAAACAAGCCTTCTGAATCTGATTCTGAAAAGCCTTGTTCAGCATAAGGATGGACACACGCATGTGCTGCATGTTTCCCCATGGCTGAGTGGCAGCGATCCGGTTGAAGCGCTCTTTCTTCCTGTTGCCACGGTTATCCAGCAGGAAATGGAAAAACGCTATCCCCCGAAGGGCTTCAAAAAGCTCTGGCGTAAATATCTTTTGTCACCGGAAGCTCAGAAAGTGATTGAGTATGCTCAGGATACTTCATCGCGCGTTCTTCCGCTGGTTCAGTATATCGGGCAGTTTTCCAGCATCATTAACTGGATAGCAGGCGGGATAAAAGTATTTACCGAGGGTCGTCTCGCAGTTGATCAAAAAACGACAACAAAATTGCGGGCTGAAATAGCGAAACAACTGGTTACTCTGGATCTGAAATTCATCGTCGTTATGGATGACCTTGATCGACTGGAGCCGTCCCAGATTGCTGAAGTGTTCAGACTGGTGCGGGCTGTAGCCGATCTGCCCCGCTTTACCCATATTCTCTGTTATGACAGGCAGATTATCACTCATGCCGTTGTGCATGCGCTGAATATAGAAGATGGCAGCCGTTACCTGCAGAAAATCATTCAGCTGAGTTTTAAATTACCCCGGCCTGAAGCCTTTGATTTACGCAACGAATTTCGCCAGCAGGCTGAGGCGCTGTATCAGCAAATTAATAATCAACCGCCAGACTCTGGAATGTCAGGGGATCTCGCTGCTGTGACGGATACGTATGGTGCCGCACTTTCGACGCCACGGGAGATCCATCAGGCGATTAATTCCTTGATTTTTCTGTATCCGGGGATGCGGGATTTTGTGTATTTCCCTGATTTGTGCCTGCTCCAGCTTATCCGGGTAACAAACCCGGCCCTGTATGACTGGACAGAGCATTACCTGACAGAGCGGTCCGTGATTGAAACCGGCCAGGGCATGCTTTCTGACGGAGAAAAGGCAGATTTCCGTGAGGGGCTTATCAGATGTATGAAGATGTTGAGGGCATCGAATGCAGACTCATTTCTGACACTCGCGGACTGGATCCCTGGTATCAGCGGACATAATGAAGAATATCTGAATCTTTTTGAGCCTGTCAGTGAGGATTATCGCCACATCCATACAAGCAACAAGCGACTCAGCAGCCTGACGCACTGGCGATATTATTTTGCCTTTTCCTCACCCCAGAATGTTCTGCCTCCGGACTTTTTCAACCAGCTTTTTATGCTGGCAGGCGTACCGGAAAAGCAGCAGCAGCTCTCTGAAGATCTCCTCTCAAAAATCAACAGTGTGGGTAGTCTGTCCGGAACCTGGTTCGAACATATACTGAGCAGACTGACTCCGGGCCTGATAAGAGAACGCAATTTCGAAGAGTGTGCAGGGTTGGTTCAGTTTTTCTTCGATCACGCGGATGAGGTCAGCACTCGCTTCCAGATCCGTAACACATGGTTTTCCCTGCGTGAAACGGGCATTAATCAGGTTGTACGGCATCTGCTTAAGCATATGCAGGATATTGATGAGACCAGAACAGTAATTCGGATGGAAACGCTGATCGTTACGGGCGCTTCGCCGTTCTGGATAGCCGATTTTATGCGGGATCTCATCTGGGAACACGGTCTTGCTCAAAATGCAGTACCTTCGCCTTCAGACGCTCTTTTCAGTCGCGATATTACGGAACGGTTGCGTGACAGATTTGCTGAACGCATGAGTCAGCCAGAACTTAAGCAACAACTTCTCCTACGCCAGTCAATCCTCGGGTATCTCTACGCTTGGAGAGACATGAGTTCAGATGAAACCGTAAAGCAATGGGTCAGAGAAGTAACTGCCACTGATGAAGGCCTTGTTAACCTGTTGATACGATTACAGACCAGTGTCTTCAGCTCTCATAGAGGGGCATATCGCCGGATTGCGCGTGACCAGGTCAGTCCGTTCTTTGATGACTGGCCAGCAGTCGAAGAGACGCTGAAGGTTATGCTGTCCGGCAACGAGCTGACGCCGGAGCAGGAAGCGCTCAAAAGTGCACTGGGAAATGACGACTGATCCGATAAAAAGGCCGCCAGGCGGCCTTTTTCTTACTAGATAAAGTGAATCAGGCGCTTAACGCTCTTTCCTTGTCAAAAGGAACATCGGCATAAGCGAGCTCACCCAGCAGCTTGCGTTTCCATCCACTATGCTCATCAAGCTCGGTATAGAGTACGCCCGCGAGATCGGAAGGTATTTCGATATCACCTTTCCTGAGAACCAGCACTTTCCCGCGTCCAAGCTTACCCGCGAAATACCCGAGCTCATACAGGACATTCTGGCGTGCGCGCAGACGTGTACTTTCAGATGCCACGGCATTCCCGCTGTCGTCGGGCGTCATCAGCACGATGGCAAAGCTGACATCTCCTGACTCCGCCTCAAATTTCTCGATAACCGTCCTTGAGCCATCAGGACGTTCAGAAAGAATGATTTCCTCAAGTCCTATCCGGGATATAAAACGGGCAACAGACTGAAGGGCATCATTATCATGGCCATGAACAATAAAAACTTTTCGGGAAACCGGACGTAGCACCGTAGGCTCAGGATCGAATTGATTTTCCACATACTGCTGGTAATCACGGACAAACGGGACAAGTAATGATGAGGTAAATTTGCGGACAGATTCGATAGTCCTGCGGTCGTAGAAAAATGTATGACAGAAATTAAAGGAGAAATTGTTATCTCCAGCCATTTTCTCGATCAACAGCAACTTCAGGCCCAAGATATCAGCGGGTTCTTCAGGCCATTGCAGCATAGCTGAACCAGCCATACTGGATTCAGTATCTTCACTCCTGGCCAGAAAGGCATCAAGTTCAACATTGCGGGTCAGGCGTTCATTAACTGCCTGCAGATTCTCTGAGTTCAATAGCCGGGCCAGTTGTTTAAGAGGCTGCTGGTAGTTCTGAACGTCAGCGCGCTGAAGATCGAATACGCAATGTTTAAGTGACTGAAAGATATCAATCGCCATCCTGCCCGCTCTCCTGTCTTTGTTGTTCCGCACTGTCCAGAATCTGCTGGCGCAGATTTTCTTTCATGTGTTCGATTAATGGACTGACCATAGGATTACTGGCATAATCAGAAGCGCGTTCATCCACCATGGAGTAGGCTTCCTGAATTGCGTTCTCAATGCTGCCAGGATCGCTAGCATCAAAACGAACATCATAACTACCGTTTAAGGCTTCCGTTGCTTTCTCAACCTCTTTTAGCTGTTTCTGCATTTTGTCTAAACCTGTGATTTTGACGCCCACAATAACCTCCGGACTAAGTGAGATGTATCAGCCTGTATAGATAGCACGCTGGTAGAATGGGGTCGTGGATATCAGTCAAATTCCGCGTAATTTCATTAAGATCCGGTTTTGAGTTTGTTCGGATCTCAGCGGAAAATGAGCGAACGAAGGATAGGCTAAACATATGTATATGTTTAGCATCTGCATAGGTCAGTCATACGCATACACTTAGCATCTGCATACCCCCAGCCTATACATATGCACGGCATCCGCATATACTTAGCCTATGCGCACACCCGGGGCCAGAACACCTCCCCGGATATGCTTCACATATCCATCATCAATCGGGAGAGAATTTTATGAGAACCGTATCGATTTTTAAAAACGGCAATAACCGCGCCATCCGTCTGCCCCGGGATCTGGATTTCGAGGGGGTAAGCGAGCTCGAGATTGTCCGGGAAGGGGACAGCATCATTCTGCGTCCCGTCCGGCCGACCTGGGGCTCGTTCGCCAGCCTGGAAAAAGCCGACCCGGACTTTATGGCGGAGCGCGAGGACGTTGTCAGCGACGAAGGACGATTTAACCTGTGAACAAAATGTATATTCTCGACACCTGTATCTGTTCCTTCATCATGCGCGAGCAGCCGGAAGCGGTGCTGAAGCGCCTGGAGCAGGCGGTGCTGCGCGGCCACCGTATCGTGGTTTCGGCCATTACTTACTCTGAAATGCGCTTCGGCGTCACCGGCCCGAAGGCCTCGCCGCGTCACGTTCAGCTGGTCGATGAATTCTGTGCCCGCCTCGACGCCGTCCTGCCGTGGGACCGCGCCGCGGTTGAGGCCACCACGGAGATTAAGGTGGCGCTGCGCCTCGCCGGGACGCCGATCGGCCCGAACGACACGGCGATTGCCGGACACGCCATCGCCGCCGGCGCGGTGCTGGTGACGAATAATGTGAGGGAGTTTGAGCGGGTGCCGCAACTTGTACTGGAAGACTGGGTAAAATAAGACCGAATATTAATTACGTAATATTAAAAGAATGAGTGAACTGAAAATCGACAATCCGGCACAGAGACTGCTGGACTTACTGGAGCAAGGGAAAAATTATAAGAGGGAAGATAACTGCCGTGTTGTCTGGCAACAGATACTACAGGTTGAGGGAATGGAAGAACAGCATCTCCTTACCCGGCTGGCGTTCGCAATGGCACTGCCAGGACGTATTATCCAGGTCAGAGAGGACAATTTTTCCTCCCTTCGCGGCAAATCCAGTCACTGGAAAAATAGCGTTGATAAGTAAGCGTAAACCCAGTGCCGTATGTAGCCATTGAGCCAGTACTGGTAACTTAGACGTCCACCTGTACAGACGGACATCTAAGTATGGAATCCCAATCCTGGCGAAAAGAACCCCGTAAAAATTACCCCAATGACTTCAAGCTACGTATGGTCGAACTTGCTTCCCGGCCCGGAGCCTGCGTTGCTCAGATTGCCCGCGAAAACGGCATCAATGATAACGTCATCTTCAAATGGCTGCGGCTCTGGCAGGATGAAGGCCGTATATCACGCCGCCTTCCGGCAGCAGTCGAATCTTCATCATCGCCGATGATGCTGCCTGTCGAGGTGATACCTGATCCAGCACCAACAGGTGAGACGAGCACTGACCCGGGTCAGTTCTCAGCGCTGAATGCCTCCTCCTGTTGTGTTGAGTTCCGCCACGGCAAAATGACGCTTGAGAACCCGTCACCAGAACTGCTGGCCGTGCTGCTCCGCGAGCTGACCGGGAGAAGCCAATGATATCCCTCCCGTCAGGCACCAAAATCTGGCTTGTTGCTGGCGTAACCGATATGCGAAAATCGTTCAATGGTCTCGGCGAGCTGGTACAGCATGCACTTGATGAAAATCCGTTCTCCGGCCATCTGTTTATCTTCCGTGGCCGCAAGGGTGACACCGTGAAGGTCCTCTGGGCTGATGCTGACGGCCTGTGCCTGTTTACCAAACGGCTGGAAGAAGGCCAGTTCATCTGGCCTGCTGTACGCGATGGTAAAATCGCCGTCACCCGCTCACAACTCGCCATGCTCCTCGATAAGCTGGACTGGCGCCAGCCAAAAGCAGCTCGCCTTAACTCACTGACAATGTTGTAAAAAGCGCATGACCGCATTATAAATGTGGTTATGAGTCAGGAGTATCTCGCCCGTATCGCCGCGCTGGAAGACGCGCTTCGCCAGAAAGACAATCAGCTCAGCCTTGTTGCAGAGACTGAGTCGTTCCTGCGTTCGGCGCTGGCTCGCGCAGAAGAGAAAATAGAGAACGAAGAGCGCGAAATAGAGCACCTGCGGGCACAGGTAGAAAAACTGCGCCGAATGCTGTTCGGTACCCGCTCAGAAAAGCTACGCCGGCAGGTCGAAGAAGCCGAAGCCCTGCTGAAACAGCAGGAGCAGCAAAGCGATCGCTACAATGGACGGGATAATGATCCACTGGTTCCGCGTCAGCTTCGCCAGTCACGCCACCGCCGACCACTCCCTGAACATCTTCCCCGTGAGATACATCGGCTGGAGCCATCTGAAACGGGTTGCCCGGAATGCGGTGGCGATATGGAGTACCTCAGCGAAGTTAGTGCGGAGCAACTGGAGCTGGTCTCCAGCGCCCTGAAAGTGATCCGCACAGTCAGAGTTAAAAAGGCTTGCGTCAGATGCGACTGTATCGTTGAAGCACCTGCGCCATCACGTCCCATCGATCGCGGTATCGCCGGACCGGGTCTGCTGGCCCGTGTGTTAACCGCGAAATACTGCGAACATCTGCCACTGTATCGTCAGACTGAAATCCTGGCCCGTCAGGGTGTGGATCTGAGCCGGGCGCTGCTCTCCAACTGGGTGGATGCCTGTTGCCGGTTAATGGCCCCGCTGGACGAAGCTCTTTACCACTACGTGATGGACTGCCGCAAACTGCATACGGACGATACTCCGGTACCGGTACTGGCTCCGGGCAGAAAGAAGACGAAAACCGGGCGCATCTGGACGTATGTACGCGATGACCGGAGCGCTGGATCGTCAGACCCGCCCGCGGCGTGGTTCGCCTTCTCGCCAGACAGGCAGGGGAAACATCCTCAGCAACATCTTCGCCACTATCAAGGTGTACGCCTTCGCAGGATACGACAGGTTGTTCAGCGCAGAGCGTGATGGTGGCGCGTTGACAGAAGCCGCATGCTGGGCCCATGCCCGCAGAAAAATCCACGACGTCTATATAAGCACTCAAACAGCGACAGCAGAAGAAGCCCTGAAACGCATCGGTGAGTTGTACGCGGTAGAAGAGGAAATACGTGGTCTCCCGGCAGCAGAACGACTGGCAGCCAGGCAATCCCGGAGCAAACCACTGCTGACATCCCTGCATGAGTGGTTGGTGGAGAAAAGCGCTACGCTGTCGAAAAAATCCCGGTTGGGCGATGCGTTCGCTTATGCCCTGAACCAGTGGGATGCACTGTGCTACTACTGCGATGATGGTCTGGCAGAGCCTGATAACAACGCTGCCGAACGAGCCCTTCGTGCCGTCTGTCTTGGGAAAAAGAATTTTATCTTCTTCGGCAGCGACCATGGCGGTGAGCGCGGAGCCCTCCTGTATGGTCTAATCGGAACATGTCGGCTCAATGGTATCGATCCGGAAGCCTACCTTCGCTACGTCCTGAGTGTACTGCCGGAGTGGCCGTCGAACAAAGTGGCTGAACTCCTGCCCTGGAACGTAGATCTCACCAATAAATAGCCGTCAATACGGTGCTCGCTGAACGCTTACGTTGATAAAGCGTTTGTCTCACAAAGCTTAAACAGCAGCTGGAGTACATTCCGGGATCACATCGATGATCGTACACTCACCGAGCTTGGCATGCTGTCCGATTTGTTTGAAACAAGGGGAGCACATGCGGGTATAGAAGCGGAGGACATCAATGATCTGCTGGAGCGGATAACGCAACTGCGTAGCGAGATTCGGGAGAGCGGGCTTCCCGGTACAATGAAAACGCTGCTGCTGAAACAACTTTCGCAGATCCAGGAAGCTCTGGAATCCTACAGTATTTCCGGGGTAGAACCGGTGATGGATGCCGTTCAGTCAACGCTGGGTCTAGCCGTTCTGCATCCCGAATATCGTAATGAGATTAGCAAAGGCACAGGGAGCCAGTTCGGAGAAAAAATGTCAGCGCTGCTGACAGACACTGCCAGTGTTGTCACTATCGCAGGTGCCATGCCCATGATATCCAGTGCTGTACATACCGCTTTGACGTATCTGAGCAATTAATCATCTCTGGCATTTATGCTGTGGACGCCATTTTGTTTCTTCATATTCTTCTGTTGTCATCCCATTACAGGGTAATTATCGCCTGCTGCCCATAGAAGAACTGGACCGCTTTGAAAAACTATTTGATCTGATTAACAAAAGAATGTCTGCCCGCAGCTGAACGACAGTCCTGCAGCACTGAACACAGGGGCCGATAAATCGGGCCCTGGCCCGTTGCCCGACTTAAGCTTCGCGGCTGCCCCCCGCCAGTAGCGCGCAGGCAGCTTCAGCATGTAGTTCGTATCATCCTGCATTCGCAACTGCAGCAGGGTGAGCAACCCGCCATAGTCATCAAACTGAGCCGAACTGCGCAGGAGAGAAGGTACAACACACTCTCATTGCACTGACATTTCTACTTCCATTCCTGCAGTGATACCGACCACCGACACGATCAGGCCATTCATGATGGCACGAAGCAACAACAATGCGCCTGCCCGCGGAAAGTCCGGCAGAACATCACCATCCGGCAGTGAAACCCTGCTCTTTTAGACGGTGATGGGTTCGCTTAACGTAGGCAGCATCTGTCACATCTTTTGAGGGGAGGTTCAGAGCCACGTTGCAGACCGTTGCCAGTGCGTTATCCGACATTCTGAAATTTTTGGGCAGGGCGTACAAGTCTCCCGTTTTCAGATCGCTAATGTGATCAAACAGCGCCCTGAAATAGTCAGTCAGGGAGGGCCTGCGGGCATTGACGATAGCTTCGGTGGACTCATCAGTAAATGCTATATCAACCTGCTCCAGCCCCATAACATGAAGAATGTCGGCAATACCGGGCCAGTACTTAAGATCATAGCGGCTCAGTAACGCCAGTTCCCTGCGAAGATGAAGCTCATAATGTCCATTCCCGCGTCCGGCTTCATCAATCAGATCAGGCAGGCCGACCATCCGTTCACACCGGAAATGACCACTTTCATTCAGGATTTCCGCCCGACGTTCGATCATTGCGGCGAGCCGGGTGCAGGCGTCACTGATGGCATCGTTTAGCACTGTAAGCTCATGATAATCGGCACGTAACTCAGTATGGTTTTCCTCTGTGCAGAACGTGCCTGAAAAAATGAACTGTTCCAGCAGATTCCAGAGTTTCAGACCTGTCACACCGGTAACGCTCAACTCGCGATAGACATGTTGCATTTCATTATGCCGCCCGATGAAGCGTTCAAACACAGGCCAGGTCGATCGCCAGACAGGTGAGGGACCATCCCGCCAGTTGGTCAGGTTATCTTTCAGCAGCTGAAGGGCTTCTCCGGACACGTCGTTTTCGATATTTGCGATCGTGGTCATGGTGTATTCCTGTTTTGATTAGATGGGCTCATTATTCACAGGGAAGGCGTCATGTCGGTACCGGGAGAGCGAAATTACAGCGCCATCACGTTACCCCTGATGCGGGTAGCGGCTGACGCCGTATCAGGGTAACGCAGGCACTGTTGCCGGGGGTATCGAGGAGGCGGCGCCACGCTTAGCTTTCCGGCTGCAGGCTAAGCATGACACAGCCACCTGCATCGGGTAACCGTTCAGTTTGCAGCCGGCACTGCGCCAGAAGAGGAAAAACACCTTCAGCGTCGCCGGTGAAGCGCAGGGGAAGCGGCTGCAGCAGTTCACCACTCTCGCTGAAGCAGGCATGCAGCCGTTCACGGGGAGTGTAGATCGTCGGTACCGGTCCCTTCGCCGTCCAGCCACTGTTCCAGTCCTTTTCCGTCAGCAGGTAATCCCGCCATCCCATCGTGCGAAGCGTGTCAATCATACAGGTGAAGCGAAAGAGCGTGCTCTGTCGGGTAAACTCCCCGGAGCTGGAAAGCCAGATATACTCGATTTTACTGACCAGGCGGGCGTTAACCCCGTATTGTTTCCCCTGAGCCTGCAGCCAAGCAAGATCCGGCGCCAGCGTGCGCGAAAAGAGTTTACGCCTGACTGCAGTGGCCAGCCACTGCATCACGAACAGGTGCTCCTGCAGGGGAGAGCAAATTTTTCCTTCCCGCCCGGCGAGGCGGACCGCCACGATAATACACCAGGCGAGATGCGCCAGTTCATCTGAAGGGCGCTTATGGGCTACAGCAGTCAAACCACACTCCACTCTTTTTACCGGTAAACACAGTATACCCCACGTATCGCGCTGTACGCAGCGCGTTTCATAGTCACCTGGCGTCACGCGCCTGTAACCATTCCTGCAGGCGAAAGCACGCGCCGCAGTCACGACAGACCACCAGAGGGTTATCAGGTGAAATTTTGGTCACCCCCTCCATCACCAGATGTCCCGAGGAACAGGAGATGCAGCTCACACCCTGCTCGGCCGGGCAAAACCGAGCATCTTGCGCGGTCGCGGCGTGACGGGGTTATCCCCGCTGCAGGCGTCAATAAGGGGTCTGAGCCGTTTACGGTACGGTGAGATACCGCAGTTCGAACCGATCTGACACACCGACAGGCTTTGCGCCTGTTTCCAGGAGGTCCACAGGCACACCAGAACCGTGTAGAGCCGGTACCAGAAATGCCGGGGAATATTATAAAAAACGGTCCCCTCCGCCTAGCTGAATCTGGACTTACAGGCTGCGCAGTAGTAATAGATGGTGACAACGGTGGGCGTGTGGTATTGCGACAGACCGGTGCTGCCGCAGCGGACGCAGGCATGAACGCCCCCCATCAGGGGATTCTGTGCATCGAGCTCACCGGCGACCTCCCTCAGCAAAGGTTCTCTCAGCCAGACCTCTCGCAGGTGCTGATATTGCCCCGGCGTGACGTGGGCAAACTCCCGGCGAAACCAGGCGGGGACCGCCATGTCGCGTCCACGGTTGGCCGGCACGGGGGAGAGGGTCTCCGGTAACCTCCTCGCGCATCTGCTGAAAGTCGTCATCATACCCCGGGTCATCCCCGACAGGATTGTCCATGGACACCGGTACAAGCCAGTTATCCCAGAGGGCAACACGCGCCTGAGCCTGTTCACCGGCTTCGTGCGGCGTGCTCTGGCAGGCGTCCAGCAGGGAATAAATATCAGCCATCAGTCAGCTCCTTCCGTGGCGTTTTCAGTGTCCGTCAGGTCATCGGCGCTGGCGTCAGATACCCTCCCGGCGCAGGACGCCGCTGAGACTGGTCTGCAGGAAGCGGGCGATGCGGCCCGTATCTGCGTTAGTGGTAAAAAAATCCCCAGCAACAAACAAAACAGCAGCCGGGGAGAAATATGGTCTAATGCTCCTAACATTACAGGTGTGTGCCACTCAATGAATCAGCACTGATAAACACTAAACTGATTGCTTTTAATGCTTATTAAATCAACGTAACAATGACTGTTACCAGGATGTTTCATTCTGGTTGGTGAATACAGCCAGAGCTAAGTTGTCTTCCGGCAGATGATAAAAAAAGCCCCGACAATCTGAGGAAAGCGGGGCGAAAAACATCACATTATTGTACGGACGTACATGGACCTATACATCGTGTCATATAGGTACTTAACGTAAACCATGGTATGTAAATGGTTATGCAACGAAGCGAGATAGGTTAATTAATTAAATGTTAACAAAAAATCAGATGACTAAAAAACAGCCAGTTCTTGTTCGCGAGACTATCGACGGGATCCCGTCAATGATGTTGATATCCGGTAACCGTGATGAGTAAACGACGAATTACAAAGATGCTCAGTAGCCACCTCTCCCATGCTGAGCATAAGTACAATTTTGCTGTAAGGCCAGGTTTTTAAAGGATAAATACCCCTTCCCCTGCCTGTGTCTCAGGTCTGCTCCGGAAAAAGTTTTTTTGCCGGACACTCCTGACGGGATTTATTCCGTTCAGGCATACCGGCCCCCGGTAAAAAACGAATGAAGCCCCGGGCACCCGGTCGGCAACGCATTTCGCCTTCCCGGGCAGCCTTTCACCCCGCTGCCGTATCCCGATAGTCGCGCTGAACGCAGGTAATCCCGTGATGCATGGCAGGTCCGCGCCTGCAGCCTGGCTTTACGTCACGGGGACTACGCATACAACCTTGCCTTCCGGCGGAAGGGCAGGGTATCAGGGGGGGAGGCAGTGGCAGGCCGGGTCGCAAACAAACTTTCTTACATTTTAAAAACGCTGTTCACCGGACGCATCTCCCCGGGGATGTCCGGCGTAAAATAACGCAGCCCGCCCCCCTGAGGGGGCGACGGAAGCCGTTCTCACCGGCCCCCGGCGCGCATACGGTAACGTTATTCCGGGACTGACTTTGCCGGTACCCTCCGCACTGGAACTGCCGGCCCCTGAATACGGCCACGAACGGCGTTGCGGGCGACAATGACAGCGAAGTCTGGCAGTCCGGCGCTCGCTGCAACCGGGCCCGGAAGCAGCGCGGGCTCCGAAAAAACCACGCTGTGCTGTATGATATATTTAAGCATAAAAATTATTAAACTGCCCACGGCCTGGCAGGAACCGTCATCCTCAGGTGAAATTACCCCGATCAGTCAGCATTTTCCGGTCTGCTTCCCGGCAGATAATAAACCGTTACCTTATTCTTAGCTGCCTGTTTTCTTTACCTTCGCGTTTTTCCTGAATCCCCCCGTCCGGGCAATCTGAAAAAGAAAGAACAATACTCACCATCACCCCTTCTCAACGGAGTTCATGATGCTGATTAACCTCTTTGGCGAACTTTACGGTCCGGTCGTCATTGCCGCCTTTTCCGGCGCCATGCTTTTTACCCTTCTCCAGCACACCTTCAGGGGACTGAACAAACTGCTGGTCTTTCTGGTGTCGTTCTTCATGGGGATAGCCGGGTCGGACACTGCCGTATCCCTGGCGCAGCGCTATCTTCCCGCAGACATCCATATGGACAGGGAGGTGGGGGCGTTTCTCTGCAGTGCCCTTATCGTTTCGGTGGCCATGACGGTGATATCCCGGGTGGAGCATCACCGGCATACCGGCCATCAGGCATGAAAGGGGAGCCCGCATATGAACGACTATGTTCAGCCTTTTTTGCTCAACGTTAACGCCGTTGTCTGTGCGGTGACCGCCGGGAGGCTCTTTTCCTGGCGACTTTCCCGTCGTCCGGCCAGCTTCATGCAGGGGCTGGTTATCTACTTTCTGATTGTGTCGTGTGCCACCGTCACCATCCGGACCCTGACCGGGGAATACTACTACGCCGACTGGTCCGAGGCCGTGATTAACGCCGCGCTGTGCCTGTTCTGTCTTCTGAAAGCCGGCAACCTTTTTGAACGGGAGCCATCCCATGAAAACCGGTGAAAAAGGCCTGGCACTGATTAAGCATTTTGAGGGGCTGCGCCTGCGGGCGTATCAGTGCTCGGCAGACGTCTGGACCATCGGTTACGGCCACACGGCCGGCGTCAGGCCCGGGGATGTGATAACCCCGGAGCAGGCCGATGCGTTTCTGCGCGGGGATGTGGCGGATGCTGAACGCGCCGTGGGCCGTTTTGTCCGCGTTCCGCTCACGCAGTGTCAGTTCGATGCACTTGTTTCCTTTACGTTTAATCTCGGTTCCGGAAACTTGCGCACCTCCACGCTGCTGAGATTACTGAACGCCGGCGATTACCCGGGGGCCGCAGGCCAGCTGCTGCGCTGGGTTAACGCCGGCGGGAAACGGCTCCCCGGACTGGTACGGCGAAGGGAAGCGGAGAAAGCATTGTTTGACACGCCGGCGTAAATACCGCCGGCGTGTCTGACAACGGAACAGACCAGGAGGCTCTGTAACGGAGTCGGGTGCACGCCGCATCCCTCAGGGACGTATCACCACTCCCGTTACCAGGCGGGTGACAAAACCGATTGATGAGGGTAAACCTAATGTATCTGACCGAAGACATCCTGGACAAGCTGAACCGCAGCGGAAAAAGCAAAAAAACCAGTACCCCGCAGACCACCCTGCCTGACATCATGGTGCGCTCCTTTGCCGAAGTGAAAGCGCTGGCCGGCGATACCCTGACCTGGGGGGAGAAAAACTTCCTCTGGCAACAGGCACAGAAAGAACTGAAAGAAAACCGGATGGCGGAGTCGCGCATTCTGAGTCGGGCCAACCCCCAACTGGCGAATGCGGTGCGCCTGGGCATTCGCCAGTCCTCCATGCTGGGTAGCTATGACGACCTGTTCCCGGCGCGGGCCGGCAGCTTCGTGAAGCCCGGCTCGGTGGCGTCCATGTTCTCCCCGGCGGGCTACCTGACCGAGCTGTACCGGGAGGCCAGAAAACTGCATAACGCCGCTTCACAGTTCAATCTCGACAAACGCCGCCCGGACCTGGCGTCCCTGTCCCTGTCGCAGGGGAATATGGACGACGAGCTGTCCACGCTGTCCCTGTCGAACGAGCTGCTGCTGAATAATATCGAAACGGCGGAAAGTCTGAACTATGACGGGGTCATGGAGATGCTCTCCACCTACCGTCAGACGGGGATGACGCCGTTCCACCTGCACTATGAGTCTGCCCGCCAGGCGATACTGTTACAGGATGAAGGGTTCACGGCCTTCCGGCGTAACCCGGACGTGGCCGGAGAGATGCATACCGCGTCGCTGCTCGGTATTGAAGCCGATATTTCCCCCGACCTGTATGAACTGCTCACCGAGGAAATAACCGAAGCCAATGCTGATGCGCTGGTTAAAAAGAACTTTGGTGAGAATGTTGATATTAACATTTTTCAGTCCCCGGCGTACCTGGCCCACTGGTACGGGATGTCCTACGATGAGATAAGCTCGATGCTGGGGATGGTGAGTATCAGCGCCGATATCAACCCAGGAGTACAATATTACAGGAACGACCAACTGGTAACTTTTATTAGTGGTGAGGGAGGTGGTTTAGAAGCTATTCTGGTTCAGCGCACAGAAGGGGGAAATGTTAATCAGTTTGGATATGCGGAGCTTATTCCGGTTGGTGGAAATAAATATCTGTTTAACTTTTCGATTGTTTATGCCGCCAAGGCGGGAAGCCTGAATGTGGGTACGGGCGGGTATAATTCCAAAGATATCTATTCTAGTGCTCACTTCGATGTTCATAATGGCGCCCCAATTTCTCTGCCGGTAACTTTATCCTCAGAGCAAGTAAAAAACAGAATTAACATTGGCGTAACGCGTGTTAGTGGTGGGTATTATGCTAACATGAACTATTATGTCAGAGCTTATCCCTTTGGCGTTTTTCTGCTAAAACTTAATAAACTTATCCGTCTCTACAAAGCCACCGGCATTGCCCCGTCAGACATCCGCACCATCATTGAAAGCAGTAATTTCGACCTGACCATCACCGGCGACACACTGAGCAAACTGTTCTGGGTGCGCTACTACATGCAGCGCTACGGTACGGATGTGTCCGCCGCGCTGGTGCTGTCCGGCACGGACATCAGCCAGATAAACCACAGTGGTGAGGACAGCGCCTTTAACCGGCTGTTCAATACCCCACTGCTGAATAACGCTGAGTTTGCTGCGGATGGCGCCGAACTGGACCTGGCGCCGGGGGGGACTGCCGACAGTTTCCGGTCTGGTGTACTGAAACGCGCCTTTCAGGTTAACGATACCGAACTCTTTACCCTGTGGTCCCTGGCGCAGGGCAGCGTTTCTCCGGGAGCCTTCACGGCAACCACCGGCAACCTGTCGGTGCTGTACCGGGTAAAACTGCTGGCTGACGTGCACGGGCTGAGCGTGACGGAGCTGGCGGCACTGCTCTCCGTTTCGCCTTATGCCGACGTCAAAGGCGGCATCGCCGGGATGTCCCAGACAGAAACCGAGCTGGCCGGACTGGTCAGCTTCCTCGACGAGTACACCCGGTGGCTGAAGGACGAGGACTGGACGGTCAGCGACCTGTACCTGATGACCACTGACCGCTACAGCACCGCCCTGTCCCCGGATATCGAAAACCTGGTGACCACGCTGAAAGACGGCCTGGTCAGTCAGGACCTGAGTAAGGCCGATGACGCCGGGCTTATCCGCGCTGCCGCCCCCTTTATTGCGGCAGCCACGCAGCTGGATTCAGCAGAAACAGCCACCGCCCTTCTGCAGTGGCTTGACCAGCTCAAACCTCAGGAGCTGACGGTGAAGGACTTCCTGGTGCTGGTCGCCCAGTTTACGTCAGACGGCGATAATACAAAACTGGTTGCTTTCTGTCAGGTGCTGGGACAGCTGGCACTGACGGTGCGTTCACTGGGGCTGACCGCCGGAGAAATCGCGCTCGCCGTCACACAGAGCGGTAAAATCCTGCCTGACAGTCAGACGCTGCCGCAGGATATCGCCACCGTCCGCGCGCTGGCGCGGTTCCACCACTGGCTGCAGCAGTGTGGCACGTCTGCCACCGAAATTCTCTCTGCGCTGGGCGGTGGCACGCTGACGCCGGCGCAGCTGGCACAGGCCATGATGCTGGATGAGCAGATGGTGACTCAGGGGCTGGCGCAGGTCGATAAAGAAGCCGGTTTGTTCGGTCGCTGGACGGAAATCGATATCACCCTGCAGTGGGTGGATATGGCTGCCACCCTGGGTATCACCCCGGCGGAAGTCCGCACCCTGATTAACGTCAAGTTTGCGGGCGGCTTAAACCCGACCACCTGGAGCGACTGGGTCGCCCTCAGTAATATGCTGCAGGGCGGGCTAAGCAGCCGGCAGACGGCGCAGCTGCAGGCTGTCCGGGATGAGGCGCTCAGCACCGCCCTCAGCGCTTATGCCATCAAAAACATCGCCCCTTCTCAGGTCACCAGCCGTGACGAACTTTACAGCTGGCTGTTAATTGATAATCAGGTTTCCGCGCAGATAAAAACCACCCGGATTGCAGAGGCGATTGCCGGCGTGCAGCTGTACGTCAACCGGGCACTGAGCGGTCAGGAACAGGACGTGGATAGCGCGGTCAAATCTGGCCGGTTCTTTACCAGCGACTGGGATATGTACAACAAGCGCTACAGCACCTGGGCGGGGGTGTCGGAGCTGGTTTATTACCCGGAAAACTACACTGACCCGACGATGCGCATCGGGCAGACCGGGATGATGGACGAGATGCTGCAGACGCTCAGCCAGAGCCAGCTGAGCAGCGACACGGCTGAAGAGGCATTTAAAACCTACATGACCCGCTTTGAGGAGATTGCCAACCTCGATATTATCAGCGGCTACCACGACAGCGTCAGCGACCAGAACGGCACGACGTACCTTATCGGGCGCTCTGCTATCGGTGATTATTACTGGCGCTCGGCAGACATTAATAAGATGTCGGACGGGAAGCTGCCGGCGAATGCCTGGACGGAGTGGAAGAAAATCACCGCTGCAATTACCCCGGTCAGTAATCTTGTGCGTCCGGTTATATTCCAGTCACGACTCTACGTGGTCTGGGTGGAAAGCCGGGAAACGACCTCGGATGATGGTACCACCAAAGCCACAGAATATTCGCTGAAGTATGCCCATATCCTGCATGACGGGACATGGAGTGCGCCGGTGACGGTTAAACCCGGAACGGGTATTCTGCCTCCGGCGAGCGCTGATATCGCCGATACCGGAATGTACTGCGCAAAGGACGCCGGGCAGGAAAAAGTCTACATTTACTTCTATAAAAAAGAGAGCAGCTATTCGTCGCTACCGTCCGGTATGGCCGGGCTGAGCCTGTCCTCCGATGGTCTGACTGAAGATATCTCCGCCAGCGCCGCCGCCAAAATGACGGGCTATATCTATCTGCAACTGGATACCACCTATGCAGTCAGGCTGAACACGCCTTATACCCCCGGAGATACCAGCATCAGTATCTCCGGGTCTACTGCAAATGGCGGGGGCTGGGGCGATCTGTATTACACGTATGTGACGGGAGGTAAGCTGTCCGTTCTCACCACCGGGGTCTCAGAAGATAATGTTGTCATTAATTTTAACGCCACCACACGCATAGTCTATAACGGTTATGCAGGAGCCCGTAGCCGCACACAGGTTGAAATGATGAGAAATACTGGCAGTATGGGTGATACCTTTTACCTGCCACAATCCGTCAAGCTGGGCAATTATGCCCGCGATATGGGGTATACTACCGAGTGCGTGGTTAATCAGTCTAAACAGTGGGTATATTTCAAGCCGTCTGAGAGTTATCTGGGCTTTATAGTGACTGGAACTAATCGACGTGAGTATAGTATTTATTATGCCCTCAGCACTTCACACCCTGACTCGAGTTATTTAACTACCATGAACTCTGACGGATTGTGGGGAAAATCAGACGACCGGCTCAAGGACTTAAATAAAAATATCTACGTATGTCGCAGTAACCCCTTCCCTCTTGCAGGGTATGACTTTGAATTTTCTAATTTCAAAAAAATAAATACCAGCATATCTGAAGAGAATGTGAAGATTTCCGTTGGGAGTGAAAGTTTTAAAGCAGACACGCGCTCAAAGTACACTTTTAATGAATCATTGTTCAATTTCAATAATAAATCAGTCACTATTCCCCTGAGTGCTTTCAGTGGCAATACGGCGAAGATTGATTTTACCATGAGTGTTGATGCGCCATCCGGTGACGATCGAAGTTCGCTGGGTCGTGAAACATATACTCTGACCCTGGTCAGGGTGGATAAAAGCTCAATGCCGGTTATCTCGCTGAACCGAACCGATACCTATGCTCAATATTTACAGTACGGCGCTTACCGCATTCGCGTCAACACCCTGTTCGCTAAACAGCTGGTTGCCCGGGCCAATGCCGGTCTGGATACGGTGCTTTCGATGGAAACACAGCAGTTGCAGGAACCCAAGCTCGGTAAAGGATTCTACGCCGAGTTTACGTTGCCTCCGCATGATGAAAGCATTCACGGCAACAGTCGGGCATTCACTCTCAACCTGAAACACGTTGTCGATGACAATGCACACATTGTGCACTCCGGTTTGCTGACCGACGGTGCCTTACTCGTAAGTTTGTTTATCCCTCTTGATGAGAAAGCGCTCAATTCAAAATATTGCGCCAAGGTGTTTCTGGAGACGGCCAAAATTAAGGATGGCGCATGGAAAGGGGCTCATTTTGAATATACCGATACTACTCATACCACAGTGAAGATCCTCGATGCTTCAGATCTTAGCATGTTTACCCAAGTATCCGTTCTCGACAGCCAAACTGAACCGATGGACTTCAGCGGGGCCAACGCCCTCTATTTCTGGGAGATGTTCTACTATGTCCCGATGATGGTGTTTAAACGCCTGCTGAGTGAAAGTCGGTTTACCGAGGCCACCCAGTGGATTAAATACATCTGGAGCCCGGACGGTTATCTGGTGCATGGCCAGCCAGCCTGGTATCAGTGGAACGTGCGTCCGCTGGAAGAAGAAACCACCTGGCATGCCAACCCGCTGGATTCGGTGGACCCGGATGCCGTATCTCAGGCCGACCCGCTGCACTACAAGGTGGCGACCTTTATGGCATATCTGGACCTGCTGATGGCCCGCGGCGATATGGCCTATCGCCAGCTGGAGCGCGACACCCTCAACGAGGCCAAAATGTGGTACGTCCAGGCGCTGGAGGTGCTCGGTGACGAGCCATACCTGACGCAGGGCACCGGTTGGACCAGCCCGCGGTTGACCGATGCGGCGGACGAGCCCACGCAAAAAACCACCCAGCAGGCCCTGCTGGATGTTCGTCAGCAGCGGGCATCCGGTGAGTTGGGCACCGCCAATTCCCTGACTGGCCTGTTTCTGCCGCAACAAAACGAGAAACTCGCCGGGTACTGGCAGACGCTGGCCCAGCGTCTGTACAACCTGCGCCACAATCTCTCCATTGACGGCAGTCCGCTGTCGCTGGCTATCTATGCCGCCCCGGCCGACCCGGCGGCGCTGCTGAGTGCGGCGGTGAATGCATCCCAGGGTGGCAACGCCCTGCCAACGGTGGATAAGACGCCGCTGTACCGCTTCCCGGTGATGCTGGACAGCGCCCGGGGACTGGTGAATCAACTCACCCAGTTTGGCAGTACGCTGCTCAGCATTATCGAGCGGCAGGACGGGGAGGCGTTGTCTGAGCTGCTGCAGACCCAGGGTTCCGAACTGGTGTTACAGAGTATTGCCCTGCAGGATAAGGAAATCGCTGCGATTGACGCCGACCAGACTGCTCTGGAAGAGAGCCGCAGCGGGGCGCAGTCGCGTCTTGAGAGCTACAGCAGGCTATATGAGGAAGATGTGAACACCGGCGAGAGGCAGGCCATGGACTTGTTCCTGTCCTCCTCCATCATTGCCGATGGCGGCCAGGTATTCCATACCACTGCCGGTGCCATGGACCTCTTACCTAACATTTTTGGCGTAGCGGGCGGCGGGTCACGCTGGGGGGCGGCGTTTACCGCGCTGGGCAGTATCGCTGATTTGTCGGCCTCGGCCACCCGCACGGCCGGAGACCGCATCAGCCAGTCCGAGATGTACCGTCGCCGCCGTGAGGAGTGGGGCATTCAGCGTAACGCCGCACAGTCCGACGTGAAGCAGATTGATGCCCAGTTGGCCTCGCTGGCGGTGCGCCGTGAAGCCGCCGTACTGCAGAAGACCTATCTGGAGACCCAGCAGAGCCAGACGCAGGCCCAGATGACCTTTCTGCAGAACAAGTTCAGCAACAAGGCGCTGTACAACTGGCTGCGCGGCAAACTGTCCGCCATCTACTACCAGTTCTACGACCTGACGGTCTCCCGCTGCCTGATGGCGCAGGAGGCCTATAAGTGGTCAACGGGGACGAAGGCTGTTTCATTCATCCGCCCCGGTGCCTGGCAGGGGACCTACGCCGGCCTGATGGCCGGGGAGACGCTGATGCTTAACCTGGCCCAGATGGAGCAGGACTACCTGAAAAAAGACGAGCGCGAGAAAGAGGTCACCCGCACCGTTTGCCTGTCGGAGTTCTATGCTGGGCTCTCCTCTGATGCGTTCACGCTGGCGGACCAGGTAGTCACGCTGGTGACAAAGGGTTCGGGCGAAGCCGGTACGGGCGAGAACATGCTGAAGGTGGAGAACAAACAGCTGCAGGCCACGCTGAAGCTCTCTGCCCTGAATATTGGCACCGACTATCCGGATAACCTGGGTAAAACCCGGCGCATTAAGCAAATCAGCGTCACCCTGCCGGCCCTCATCGGACCGTACCAGGATGTCCGGGCGGTGCTCAGCTACAAAGGTGTGACCCTGCCGCAGGGCTGCGATGCGCTGGCGGTGTCACACGGCATGAATGACAGCGGTCAATTCCAGCTGGACTTCAATGACGGCCGTTGGTTGCCATTTGAGGGGATACCGGTGGACGACACCGGCACGCTGACCCTGAGTTTCCCGGACGCGGACAGCAGACAGAAAACCCTGTTACTCAGCCTGGCGGATATCATCCTGCATATCCGTTACACCATCGTCAGCTGATTTCGCGGCCGTCAGCAGGCTCCCTGCGGGGAGCCTGAGGAGAATTTCATGATACAAAACAGAGAACAGCCGGGGTTTACGCCCCCCTCTTTACCTTCCGGCGGCGGCGCCATTACCGGCCTGAAAGGCGATATGGCGGCGGCCGGGCCCGACGGGGCGGCCACGCTGAGTGTGCCGCTGCCGGTCAGCGCCGGGCGGGGTTATGCCCCGGGCCTGACGCTCAGTTACCACAGCCGGGCCGGTAACGGCCCCTTTGGTATGGGCTGGAATATCAGCCTGCCGGCCATCCGGCGGCGCACAAATAAAGGCGTGCCACGCTATGACGACACCGATGAATTTACCGGCCCGGACGGTGAGGTCCTGGTACCGGTACTCGCGGATAGCGGCGCCCTGGAAATCCGCCAGGCCACCACCCTGTTGGGTGTCAGCCTTGGCAGTCGTTTTACCGTGCACGCCTGGCGTTCCCGTACTGAAACCGACTTTAGTCGCGCAGAATACTGGGTGCCGGAAAACAGTAACGGTCAGGACTTCTGGGTGTGGTACAGCCCGGAGGGGCAGGTGCAGCTGTTCGGGCGTCATCCGCAGGCCCGCATCAGCCATCCCGTTAATCAGGCACAGACCGCCGTCTGGCTGGCAGAGTCCTCGGTGTCGCTGACCGGGGAGCAGATTTACTGGCAGTACCGGGCGGAGGATGACGCAAATTGTGACGATGCGGAAAAAACCGCACACCCTGACACGACCGCCCAGCGTTACCTGGCCGCTGTCTGGTACGGCAACCGGAAAGCCGCCCGGGAATTGCCTGCACTGGCCTCTGTGCCTTCGGCCACCGATTGGTTGTTCACCCTGGTACTGGACTACGGCGAGCGCGGAACGGAACTGACCCGGGCACCGGCCTGGCTCACGCCGGGCAGCGGCGACTGGCCCTGCCGGCAGGATGGCTTTTCCGGCTGGGAATATGGTTTTGAAGTCCGTACCCGTCGCCTGTGTCGCCAGGCACTGATGTATCACGCCGTCACGGCGCTGGCAGGCAGGGAAAAGCAGGGTGATGAGCCACAGCTGGTTGCGCGCCTTTTGATGAGCTACAGCGAATCACCGTCAGTGTCCACCCTGAAATGCGTGCAGCAGGCCGGGTATGAACCGGACGGTACTCTGCTGGCGCTGCCGCCCCTCACGTTTGGCTGGCAAACCTTTACGCCACCCACCACGGTGGACTGGCAGTCGCGGCAGGATATGGGCCACCTGAACCTGAACCAGCCTTACCAGATGATTGACCTTAACGGCGAGGGACTGGCGGGGATCCTGTACCAGGACGGCGGCGCATGGTGGTACCGCGCCCCGCAGCGCGCGCCAGGCGATGAGCCGGATGCGGTTACCTGGGATAAGGCCACGCCGCTACCTGCGATACCTGCCCTGCGCGACGGGGGCGTGCTTGCTGACCTGAACGGCGACGGCTGGCTGGCATGGGTGGTCACCGCGCCCGGCGTCGCGGGTCAGTACGACCGCACGCCCGAACGGGAATGGCGGCATTTTACCCCGCTGTCGGCCCTGCCGGTGGAGTATGCCCATCCGAGCGCACAACTGGCCGATATCACCGGCGCAGGTCTGACGGATCTGGTATTGATTGGGCCCCGCAGCGTGCGGTTATATAGCGGAAAAGGGGATGGCTGGGGCAGGGCGCAGATAGTCGTTCAGTCTGATGGCATTACCCTGCCTGTTCCCGGTGCGGATGACCGGGTCATGGTGGCGTTCAGTGATATGGCCGGCAGTGGGCAGCAACACCTGGTGGCGGTAAACGCCCACGGCGTGCAGTACTGGCCAAACCTGGGGCATGGTCGCTTCGGGCCACCGGTGAGCCTGCCCGGCTTCAGCCAGCCGGTTGCCACCTTTAACCCCGACCAGTTATACCTGGCTGATATCGACGGCTCGGGCACCACCGACCTGATTTATGCCCTGTCCGACCATTTACAGGTCTTTATCAACCAGAGCGGTAACGGCTTTGCCGCACCGTTTTCCGTGGCGTTACCCAAAGGGGTGCGTTATGACCGCACCTGTAGCCTGCAACTGGCCGATATCCAGGGACTGGGCGTGGCCAGCCTGGTCCTGACGGTGCCGCATCCGGTTCCGCAGCACTGGATCTGTCATCTTTCGGCAGAGAAACCCTGGCTGCTGAACAGGATGAACAACAATATGGGCGCTGACCATGGGCTGGGTTACCGCAGCTCGGCACAGTTCTGGCTGGATGAGAAGGCCGACGCCCTGGCGACAGGGAAAACCACGCCGGCCAGTTGGCTACCGTTTGCCCTGCACACGCTGAACCGTACGGAGGTGACCGATGAAATCACCGGCAACCGACTGGTTAGCACGGTACGCTACCGGCACGGTGCCTGGGACGGACGCGAGCGGGAATTCAGGGGGTTTGGATTTGTCGAAGTGAGCGATACGGACACCCTTGCCAGTCAGGGCACGGCGGCAGAAATCAGCCTGCCGACGGTCAGCCGCAGCTGGTACGCCACTGGCCTGACGGAAGTCGACGGACGCCTGGCGGAGGAATACTGGCAGGGCGACCCCGCAGCCTTTACCGGTTTCACGCCGCGCTTTACCACCGGTAGCGGGGAGGATGAACAGGCTCACACACCGGATGACACCACGGCGTACTGGCTGAATCGGGGGCTGAAAGGCACACAGGTACGCAACGAGCTGTACGGGGCTGACGGCAGCAACCAGGAGAATGTTCCCTATACGGTGACGGAAGCCCGGCCGCAGGTGCGTCTGACAGAGGCCCGGGGCGCATATCCTGTTACCTGGCCAACGGTGGTGGAAAGCCGGACGTATGCCTATGAACGGGTCAGCGGTGACCCGCAGTGCAGCCAGCAGGTGCTGCTGGCCAGTGATGAGTTCGGTCAGCCGCTGAAGCAGGTCAGCATCGGCTATCCACGGCGAACACAACCGGCCACAAACCCTTATCCGGGCACGCTGCCGGAAACGCTGTTTGCCAGCAGCTTCGATGAGCAGCAGCAGGTACTGCGTCTTTCGCTTCAACAGAGCAGTTGGCATACCCTGGCGGACATCGCCGCCGGTATCTGGTTGCCGGGGCTGGCGGACGCCTCGCGCAGCGACGCATTCAGCCAGCCTGCCACCGCGGTGCCGGCTGGCGGTATAACGCTCGAGCTGCTGCAAAAAAACGAGGGGCTGATCGCCGACATGCCGTCTGCAGTCTTTGTCGGGCAACAGCAGGTCTGGTATCTGGATGCCGGGGAGAACGCTACAGCCGGAACACCGGCTTTCCCGCCGCTGATGGCCTTTAGCGAAACCGCTATCCTTGATGAGGACATGGTGGCATCCCTTTCGGGCATGGTCACCGGAGATGATCTTGCTCAGGCGGGGTATCTGCGGGCGGCTTATCTTTTCCCGCGCAGTGAAGAGGCAGAAAAACAACTCTGGACGGTGCGGCAGGGCTTCAGCACCTACGGCGCCGCCGCGCACTTCCGGCTGCCGGACACTTACCGCGACACCCTACTCACCGGTGCGGTTACCGTCACCCGCGACGCGCACGACTGCATAGTCACCCAGGTGCAGGATGCGGCCGGGCTGACCACGACCGCCGAATATGACTGGCGTTTTCTGATACCGGTCAGGGTGACGGATGTCAACGACAATGTACAGGTTGTGACTCTGGATGCGCTGGGGCGGGTGACCACCTTGCGTTTCAGCGGCACCGAGAACGGGACGGCAACGGGCTACAGCGATAACGTCATGACCCTGCCGAAAACGGCCAACGAGGCGCTCGTCCTGCCCCCCCCGTTGCCGGTGGCGCAATGCCTGGTTTATGTCACGGACAGCTGGATGGACGCGACCGACAGGATGCCCCCGCATGCGGTGACGCTGACCACCGACCGCTACGACAGCGATCGGGAACAGCAAATCCGCCAACAGGTGGCGTTCAGCGACGGTTTTGGCCGCGTATTACAGGCGGCTGCCCGTCAGGCGGACGGTGACGCCTGGCTGCGGGCAGGGGATGGCTCCCTGGTTCCCGGCATTGACGGACCACAGAGGGCTGCGACCGATTTTCGTTGGGCGGTCACCGGACGCACGGAGTATGACAATAAGGGGCAGACAGTTCGTACCTTTCAGCCCTATTTCCTGAACAGCTGGAAATACCTCAGTGACGACAGTGCCCGTCAGGACCTCTATGCCGACACCCACTATTTCGACCCGGTGGGACGGGAATGGCAGGTAAAGACGGCGAAAGGGTGGCTGCGCCGCAGCCTGTTTACGCCATGGTTTGTGGTCAGCGAGGATGAGAACGACACCGCTGCTGAAACGGACAGTTCCGTTTGATTCCATCCCGGCAGCGGTGCTGCCGGTATTTTCCAGCGATTACGGGTGATATTTTATGACAAGTATATCTCTTTACAGTAAAACCCCCTCAGTCATGGTCCTCGACAACCGGGGGCTGAGCGTACGCGACATCGCCTGGCACCGTCATCCGGACACCCCGGACAAAACAGATGAGCGCATCACCCGCCACCGGTACGACGCCCGTGGCAGTCTTACACAGAGCATTGACCCGCGCCTGTATGCGCTACAGCAAACGGACAGCAGTATAAAGCCCAACTTTACGTACCTGGCGGCCCTGAGCGGCGAAGTGTTGCGCACCGAAAGCACTGATGCCGGTACGGCGCTGGCGCTGAATGATGCGGCCGGACGCCCGGCGCTGGCGGTAAATGCCGCTGGCGTTACCCTCACTTTCCAGTATGAAAGTAGCGCGCTGCCCGGTCGTCCGCTGAGCGTCACGGAGAAAAGCACTGACGGGACCTCCCGTCTCAGTGAACGCTTCGTTTATGCCGGTAACGGCGCGCAGGAAAAAGCGCTAAACCTGGCAGGCCAGTGCGTCAGCCATTACGACACAGCCGGACTGGTGCAGACCGACAGCATGGCGCTTACCGGTGTGCCGCTGTCCGTGACTCGTCGCCTGCTGCAGGAGGCGGACAACCCGGATACCGTGGCCGACTGGCAGGGAGAGGATGCTTCCGCCTGGAACGACCTGCTGGCCACAGAGAGTTACGTCACCCTGAGCACGGCGGACGCCACCGGCACCGTGCTGACCACCACTGATGCGACGGGCAATCTTCAGCGCGTGGCCTACGACGTGGCGGGCCTGCTGTCGGGCAGTTGGCTGACCCTGAAGGGCGGAAAGGAGCAGACCATTGTCGCCTCCCTGACGTACTCCGCCGCCGGGCAGAAGCTGCGCGAAGAGCACGGTAACGGCGTTGTGACCACATACGCGTACGAACCGGAGACGCAGCGCCTGACCGACATTAAAACCGACCGTCCGGCGGGGCATGTCTCCGGTGCGAAGGTGCTGCAGGACCTGCGCTATGAGTATGACCCGGTAGGTAACGTGCTCAGCATCCGCAACGACGCGGAGGAGACCCGCTTCTGGCGCAACCAGAAAGTGGTGCCGGAGAACACGTACGTCTACGACAGCCTGTACCAGCTGGTCATCGCCACCGGCCGCGAGATGGCAGGCGCCGGTCAGCAGGGCAGCAGTCTCCCCTCTGCCACCGTTCCCCTTCCCACAGATGATACCGCATACACAAACTACACCCGTGCATACACATACGATGAAGCCGGTAACCTGACGCAGGTCCGGCACAGTGCGCCGGCAACCGGTAATAATTACACCACCGATATCACGGTCAGCGACCGCAGCAACCGGGGCGTGCTGAGCTCGCTGACGGAAAACCCGGCAGAGGTCGATGCGCTGTTCACGGCGGGCGGGCAGCAGACGCAGCTGCTGAAGGGGCAACAACTTACCTGGACGCCGCGCAATGAGCTGCTGAAGGTATCGCCGGTGGTGCGTGACGGAGCGGCGGACGATAACGAGAGTTACCGCTATGACGCGGGCAGCCAGCGTCTACTGAAGGTGAGCGTGCAGAAAACGGGTAACAGCGTGCAGACGCAGCGGGTGTTGTACCTGCCGGGGCTAGAGCTGCGCGCCACAAAATCCGGTGCAACAGAAACGGAGAGCCTGCAGGTTATTACTGTCGGTAAGGCGGGCCGCGCGCAGGTGCGGGTGCTGCACTGGGAGAGCGGCAGGCCGGCTGAAATCACTGACGACCAGATAAAATACAGTTACGATAACCTCACGGGCAGCAGCGGCCTGGAGCTGGACGGGGACGGCAATATCATCAGCACGGAGGAGTACTATCCGTACGGTGGCACGGCGGTGTGGACGGCGCGCAGCGCGGCGGAGGCCGATTACAAAACCGTCAGATACTCAGGCAAGGAGCGGGATGCGACGGGGCTGTACTACTACGGGTACCGGTACTACCAGCCGTGGGCGGGAAGGTGGCTGAGCGCGGACCCGGCGGGGACGGTGGACGGACTGAATCTGTTCAGGATGGTCCGGAATAATCCCTTGACGCTTGAGGACAAAGATGGGTTGCTACCGGAGTACAGAGGAGGTGATGAGAAGATGCTTACGGATGGTGTTGGTAAGCCTGTTGCTGCAGGAATAAAAGAGATAAAAGTAAAATACCCTAAGTTTTATAAAATAATTAAGGAAATTTCTCGCACGGCAGAAAAGGATATTATTAACACATTATCCAAGCTACAAGAGGACTTAGTATCAGGAGAAGAACTCCATCCTTTTATCACGCCAGATCTGTTACCAAAACTGAAGGAATTAAAAAAACACATAACATCTTATTCAAAAGGTGGCGAAAATTTTTCTCAGCATGTGATTTTTAGTGAGGCACCTGATGAACATAAGGTCAGGGCATTTGTCGACACAAGAGATAAACAAAATAGAATTTTCTGGAGTGAAAGTATTTTCGAATCATCAACAAACTCTATTTCACATACATTCATACATGAGTTAACACATTCGTATTTGAAAACAGATGATTATTTTTATCTCCACAGCCCAAGAAAAAGAGACTTAATATCTCAGATTGAAAATGAAGACTTTCTTTCTGACATACTTGATGAGGATAGCAATGCCTTTGGTAGATTATTAAAAAAACTGCCTGGAGAGTCTCTGGATGCTCTCAAAAAAAGAGATAATCGGCTGAAAATATTACAGGGAAACGCAGATACCCTTGCCGGTTTTATTGTTAGTTATGGGGCCTCAAAAAAGAGAAAAATATCTGAAAGCAGGCGTTTTCAACGCTTTGTCGAATCCCCTCAGCAGCCGGGACAATCTTTCCTTGAGATGATGAGAGCTAATAGTTGAAAAATCCGGCACTAATGGAATGGACGCCCCCCAATTAAACGGCATCACAGTACCATAATGGGAGTGTGTCAAACACGACCATGTAATAACGGGGAGCGTCCATAATGAAGATTACAACCATCTTATCGATCTGGCAAAAAATGTCTTTCAGCTCCATGGGGTCAATGCTCAGGGGAAAACGGTGCTTCACGTTGTTTAATATCTTTCCCAGAAACCGGTATGCAGCTTCGCTCCCACTGGGCCTATTACGGCGGGAGGAGAGATAAAAATCGACAGTGCGACCCCTGCTGTCAACGGCCCGGTAAAGATAAGCCCAGCGGCCATTGACCTTCACGTAGGTTTCATCCATGTGCCACGGGCAAAGATCGGAGGGGTTACGCCAGTACCAGCGCAGTCGTTTTTCCATTTCAGGCGCATAACGCTGAACCCAGCGGTAAATCGTGGAGTGATCGACATTCACTCCACGTTCAGCCAGCATCTCCTGCAGTTCACGGTAGCTGATGCCGTATTTGCAGTACCAGCGTACCGCCCACAGAATGATGTCACGCTGAAAATGCCGGCCTTTGAATGGGTTCATGTTCAGCTCCATCAGTAAAAGGGGATGATAAGTTTATCACCACCGACTATTTGCAACAGTGCCCTGATAGTGACCAAACTTGATCGCCTGGGTCGTGACGCAATGGACGTGCGAAAGACCGTGGAGCAGCTGGCAGCGTCCGATATTCGTGTACACTGCCTCGCGCTGGGTGGTGTGGATCTTACCAGCGCGGCCGGCAAGATGACCATGCAGGTCATTTCGGCGGTGGCAGAGTTTGAGAAAGACCTGCTGATTGAGCGCACACATTCAGGCCTTGCAAGGGCCAGAGCAGCAGGCAAACGATTTGGTCGGCCACCGGCGCTGAACCAGGAACAGCGGCAGGACGCGCTTGAACACCTGAAAGCAGGTGCAAGTATCAGCGCCGTTGCCCGCCAGTTTGGTACCTCACGACAAACCATCATGCGCCTGCGTGACGATGCAGTCACCCCGGAGTTACCAGAATAAAGGGGAGGGGACCGAACCACCCCGGAACGGTCCCCGGTGAAACAGAAGGTACCAGGACCTCTGCTCCGGTATAATACTGCCGGATGAGCACACTTAAACCAACGGAGACTCGGAATGTCAGGCAGAAGAAAAGGAAAGAGCGGAAAGTCACCGGTTCCCCATGACGGACTGTTTAAAACCTTCCTGACCCATACGGATACCGCCCGGGATTTTCTAGCCCTGCATCTGCCCGCAGAGCTGCTGCAGCTGTGCGACCTGACCACCCTGCAGCTGGAGTCAGGCTCCTTTATTGAGGAAAATCTGCGAACCTATTTTGCCGACGTGCTGTACTCCCTGAAAACCACTGAGGGTGAGGGATACATTTATACGCTCATTGAGCACCAGAGCAGTCCCGACAGGCATATGGCGTTCAGACTCATGCGGTACTCGATTGCCGCCATGCAGAAACACCTGGATGCCGGTCATGAGCAGCTGCCGCTGGTTATTCCGCTGCTGTTTTCACACGGGCGCGGCAGCCCCTGGCCCCACACGCTGAACTGGACGGAGCTGTTTGCCAGCCCGGTAACAGCCAGAAAACTCTATACCGGTGATTTTCCCCTCATCGACGTTGGCGCCATCGATGACGATGAAATCATGAAGCACCGCCGGATGGCCCTGCTGGAACTGATGCTCAAGCACGCACAAACCCGCGACCTGGCTGAGCTGACCGAACATCTGGTCACCCTGCTGATTGCGGGTTACACTACCGATGAGCAGCTGGTCACTTTGATGAACTGGATGCTGCAGACGGGAGACACTGCCAGACCTGAGGCATTTCTGCAGGAACTGGCCCGCCGGTCACCGCAACACGAGGAGATTTTAATGACTATTGCACAACGACTGGAACAGAAGGCCCGTGAAGAAGGGCGCCAGGAAGGTATCCAGCTTGGCGAACAGCGCGGCATAGAGAAAGGACGTTCTGAAGGTGAGCGCGAAGCGACCCTGAAAATTGCCCGGTCGATGCTGCAGAGCGGCATCGACCGCAATACAGTGATGACCATGACAGGTCTGACTGAAGAAGATCTGCAGCGCATCACCCACTGACATTACCGGGTTGCCTTCTCGCGACCCGTTCTTTACAGGTCACCAGCGCTGATGGTCACCAGTTTCCAGTGGTCGTCGTTGCTGACGGCCTCCCAGCCACAGCTTTTCAACAGCGCATTCAGCCCGTCAGTCCGGCCGGGACCGGCATAACCTGCGTCCCGTCATCATTAAAACCGATATCCAGCGCACTTTTCAGCAGACAGATGCTGTTTACCGACGTCGACGGCTGAATCTGACGCCGGCCGCTCCACTCACTGTCGCTGAGAACGTGATAAACCCACTCGTACTGCTTCGCCAGCTCCAGCGCGTAGGTCAGGCGAAAAAGATCGTTCTGCTCAGACAGTTCACCGGTACAGCTCCGCCAGAGATAATCCAGCTTATGGCGCAATCGCGCGCTACCGCCGAGCGTCCGGCCCTGGTTGAGTATCCAGTCAACATCGGTGGCCACGTCACGTGAAAAGCGACGCTGTTTTTTCACCTGCGCAAACTAGCGGGTGATAAACAGGTTTTCCTGCGATTCCGACTCCACCAGGCCATCTTCCCTGGCAGTCAGCAGGGCGATAAGAGGGGTCAGTTTGGATATCGAAAATTTTTGTACTATAAGGGCTTCCCCGGCATGTCAACGCCGGTATGCAAGGTTTCTGTCTGCTCTTTAGTAAAAATAAAGGGGGAGAGACTGCGGTACTATAAACGGCCATGATGAATCGTCATCGATTCGGACCCTGATGAAAGACGCGCGTGAGGTTCTTGTTCGTTAAGCGGTTACGTATATCCTGTACAATAGCCAGATAGGCCTCACGGGGTCTAACCCTTTATCATCAACGAGTTGCAGGTCAGATGGTTATACTGCTGCTTCGTGCTTTAGCTGGCTGAGTACAGCCTGAAATCATCTCCGTAATGCAATGATGCCCAGCACAGTCTTGCGTTTTTGGCAGCGATGGCAACAACAGCACGCCAGTATCCTCTGCGTTCGACCAGTGAGCAGACCCAGCGACTGAATGAATCGCCAGCTTTTGTTATCCTGCCAAGCTTCGACTTTCCGCCGCTGCTGTACTGCGATGGCGTCAGCCCCAGCCAGGCTGCCAGCTGGCGCCCATTCTTAAAATCATGTGCAATCAGGGGAAGTCCCTTCCATTCGTTAAGGCTATTTTTTGACCTTTCGACTTTAGCCGGTCTCAGCCGCCGAAACTTACCGGAAGCCGGTATCCGGTTGCTTTTCCAGATATAATCGTCTGTCAGATTGATATGCTCCCAGCCTAGCGGGGACAAATGCGACAGCAATTGATCGTTGATCTTCACCCCTTTACGCTTCAGGGCATCGACCGCTCTTTCCATATAGACGGTATTCCACAGCGAGATAGCGGCCGTCAGCAACGTCAGTCCACTGGCGCGGTAGCTCTGATTTTCCGGCTTTCTGTCCCTGATTTCTCCCAGCCGGTGCATAAATACCGCCCGCGCCAGTGCGTTACGGGCTTCACCTTTATTTAGCCCCGCCTGTACTCGCCTACGCAGTGCAGGATCGCGGAACCAGTCGAGCATAAACAGCGTTCGCTCAATGCGGCCAATTTCTCTCAGTGCTTTGGCAAGTCCGTTTTGCTTGGGGTAGCTGGCTAGCTTTTTCAGCATCAGAGATGCTGTCACGGTTCCCTGCTTTATCGAGGTCGCCAGACGCAGCACTTCACGCCAGTGA
>Ga0213828_1000268_pt1 | contig 53755 bp, 72 predicted proteins | sample MC6MC0897MG_FD_180664 | JGI IMG/M metagenome (GOLD analysis project Ga0213828, IMG submission 180664) | Enriched soil aggregate microbial communities from Iowa State University, Ames, United States - MC6-MC0897-MG | ecosystem: Environmental > Terrestrial > Soil > Unclassified | place: USA: Iowa...
CCCGCCAATCGCCCAGTTCGTCGCGGCAGCGCTCGACCACCAGGCGCAGGTCGGTCGGCAGCACGCCGGTCGCCTGCTGCTGCTCGGCAACAAGCGCCAGCATGTTGCCGATCGCGCTGTCGTCCAGGCCACGTTCGCGCAGGCGCGCGAGCAGCGCCGGTGACGGCTCGCCAGCGCCGCCCGGATCGGCCTCCAGTTCGGCAAGGAACGCGCCGGTGGCCTGTCCCAACTCGGCCGGGCGACCGATGCCCTCGCCACGCCAGAACGGCAGCCGCGCCGAGCGCCCGGGTGCGGGCGTCACCACGACCTGGTCAAGGGTGATCTGGTCGATGCGCCAGGACGTCGCCCCGAGAGTGATGACATCGTTCACCCGCGACTCGTGCACCATCTCCTCGTCCAGCTCGCCCACCCGACGCGAACCGGCCTGCTCCTCGCCCTCAGGCAGCACCACCGCGTACATGCCGCGGTCCGGGATGGTGCCGCCACTGGTGACCGCCAACTGCCGGGCACCCGGACGCGCGGTCAGCGTGCCCGCTTTCCGGTCCCACACCAGGCGGGGGCGGAAGCCAGCAAATTCGTCGGACGGATAGCGCCCGGCCAGCATGTCCAGCACCGCGTCAAAGGCACTGCGTGGCAGCGTGCGGTAAGGCGCGGCGCGGCAGACCCGTGCAAACCAGGCCTCCACATCGAGTGGCTCCATCGCCACGGCGGCAACGGTCTGCTGGGCCAGTACATCCAGCGGGTTGCGCGGTGGATCGATGGCTTCAATGCGCCCATCCAGCATGCTGTCCACCACCACCGCGGCATCGACCAGATCGCGCCGTGTCCGCGGGTAGAGCAGGCCGCGCGACATGCCGCCGACCTGATGTCCCGCCCGCCCCACCCGCTGCAATGCACTGGACACCGACGGCGGCGCCGCCACCTGGATGACCAGATCCACCAGACCCATGTCGATGCCCAGCTCGAGGCTGGAGGTCGCGACGACGCAGCGCAGCTCGCCCGACTTCAGCGCCTGCTCGATGGCGGAGCGCTGCTCCTTGGACACCGAGCCATGGTGCGAGCGCGCAATCACTGACTCGGGTGCAGTGACACGGTTCACCGTGCTGCCGGTGAATGAACCGTAGGCGGTTGCGGCCGCATCGTCGGTGTCGCTCGCGTGCCCAGCGTCCGCGCGCTCGGCATGCAGCTCGTTGAGCCGCGCCGTGAGCCGTTCGGCCACGCCACGCGAATTGGCAAAGACAATCGTGGAGCGATGCCGCATCACGTTATCGAGGATGCTGGCTTCCACATGCGGCCAGATCGATCCCGCCCGTGTGCCGGCACCTCGCCCTTCCGCCGGGCCGTGCATGGCCAGGTCGGTCATGTCCTCCACCGGCACCACGATCTTCAGCTGCAGCTGCCGCTGCGAAGGTGGCTGCACCACCTGCACCGGGCGATCACCGCCGAGGAAAGCCGCAACGCCCTCGACCGGGCGCACCGTTGCCGACAGGCCGATGCGTTGTGCAGGCACCTGCAGCAGCGCGTCGAGCCGCTCCAGGCTCAGCGCCAGGTGCGAGCCACGCTTGCCGCCTGCCACCGCATGGATCTCGTCGAGGATCACCGTATGCACATCGCGCAGGATCTCCCGTGCCTGCGAGGTCAGCATCAGGTACAGCGACTCGGGCGTGGTGATCAGGATGTCCGGCGGACGCCGCAGCAGCCGCGCACGCTCGCTGCTGCTGGTATCGCCGGTGCGCATGGCCACGGTCAGGGCAACGTCCGGGTCGCCGCGTTCGCTGCGGCGCGCACTGATGCCCTGCAGCGGTACCTGCAGGTTGCGCTGCACATCGCTGCCCAGCGCCTTGATCGGCGACAGGTACAGCACGCGCGTGCGTGCCACGGACTTGGCCGCCGGGTCGCGGCGTGCATCGCCATCGCGCTCGGCGAACACCTGGTCGATCGCATGCAGGAAGGCCGCCAGCGTCTTGCCCGACCCGGTGGGCGCAACCACCAGCGTGTGCTGGCCTGCGGCGATCGACGCCCATGCCTGGTCCTGCACCGGCGTCGACGCCGCGAACGCGGAATGGAACCAGTCACGGGTGGCGGGATGGAAGTGCTGCAGGGAATCCAAGGCAGGGCCGGTCGCCATCGATGATGGCTTCGATGATACGGCGAAGAAATCGTTTGTCGTTACGGATCGTTACGTTATAACATTCCGCGCCATTTTTACGGAGCGTGTCATGCGTCGCCACCTGCTAGCTGCAGCCATCCCCCTCGCCCTTCAGTCCGTCGCCCTCCATTCCGCCCGGGCGGCGGACGCGCCCACCCTGCCCACCCTGCAGGTGGAAGCCAGCCAGCCCTCGCGCATCGACAGCCGGGTCACCGTCGACAACCCGCAGGCACAGAACCGCACCCTTGGCGGCCTTCTCCAGCACGTTTCCGGCGTGCAGAGCAGCGCCTTCGGGCCCAACGCCGGTGCCCCGGTCATCCGCAGCCTCAGCGGCAGCCGTGTGCAGATCCTGCAGGACGGCCGGTCGATCCTGGGCATGAACGCGATCAGCGGCGACATCAACATTCCGTTCGACCCGCTGTTCGTGCGCAGCGTCACCGTCAACAAGTCCTCCGATACCGTGCGCCATGGAGGCAATGCCATCGGCGGCAGCGTCGAGGTCGATTCCGGGCTGATCCCGCGCACGATGGAGGACAAGGACCAGTCGATGGAACTGGTGCTGCGCAAGGGCTTCAACGCTGCCGATGCGCAGGGCTTCCGCATGAACTTCAACAACCGGCGCAACGTCTCCACCAACCTGCAGGTCTCGCGGCAGCGCATCTCGCACTACGACATCCCCGGCAACAGCAAGGCGGCCGCGTGCAATACGCAGCTGTTCCCGGCCGCCGGCGGGGTCAACTCGGCACTGGCCGACGCCTGCCAGAAGGAGGCGCGGGTACAGCAGGTCTACAACAAGGCATCGCAACCGTACATCGACCAGTTCATGACCGAGAACCCGGACTGGGCCGATGGCGAGTTCTCCTTCTACACCAGCAACCCGACCTCGGTCTGGCAGCGCCAGACCTACGTCAATCCGGCCAATCCGGACTATGTGGCCGGTACGCCGTCCTACGTGCAGAAGCGGATCAACAACGACGCCACCCCCGATTACCACCATCGCCTGGGCAACAGCTACTCACGCAGCTCGCAGGTGGCGCTCGGCTCGACCCTGTTCTTCGATCGCGGTTACGTGGGCATCAGCATCGACGCCAAGGACAGCGAGTACGGCGTACCCGGCTTCTCGATGCAGAACCTGTCCTTCGGCGCCAACTACGCCGATGGCCTGCCGGTGGGCGTGGTCATCAAGCAGGAGCGCTATGCACTGGAAGCCCTGCTGCGCGATCCGGTGCCGGGCATCGAACGCGCCGAGCTGCGCGTCTCGCAGCTGGACAACACCTCCGGCGAACGCCTGGGTGCCCGCACGGCCAACGATTACGACTTCGAAAGCACCCAGGCCGAGCTGCTGCTGGCCCACCGCCGCGTGGGCCCGCTGAGCGGCCTGCTCGGCCTCAGCCAGCAGTCACGCGATGTCACCGGCAGCGGCCCGCATCGCTACCTGCCCAACGTCGACACCCGCACCCAGGCGGTGTTCCTGAAGGAAACGCTGGACTTCGACTGGGCCTCGTTCGATGCGGGCGTGCGCCACGAACGCGTGGACCACACGCTGCGGCCCAGCAGCTTCAAGACCGCGCGCAATTCCGCCAACACCACGCTGCAGGACCGCGACTTCCGGCTCAACAGCTACAGCATCGGCTCCTACGTTGAACTCGGCCCGCTGTTCGCCGCCAAGCTGCGCTATTCCTCCTCGCAGCGCGCGCCGGAGATCAACGAGCTGTACGCCAGCAACGCGCACTACTCGGTGATGACCCAGGAAGAAGGCAACCAGAACCTGGAACCGGAACGCGCGAAGAACCTGGAGCTGGCCGGCGTGTTCCACCTGGGCGGCTTCCAGCTCACCGCCACCGCCTACCGGATGCGCTACGAGAACTACCTGTACCTGGGCTACTCCGGCCTGCAGACGGCCAACCGCCTGCCGCTGAAGTACTGGAAGCAGACCGATACCACGGTGAAGGGCTTCGAGATCGATGCCTCGCAGTCGGTGGCACTCGGCCGCTTCGGCAGCCTGGAGATGTCCGCCTTTGCCGACCTGGTGAAGAACAAGGCCGACCATCCCGACGCACTGCGTGCCCACAACGACGGCGAGTATCTGCCCAACATGCCGACCAACCGCTATGGCGCGAGCCTGCAATGGCAGCGTGAAGGTTGGAAGGCGCAGCTCTCGAGCACCTACTACGAGACGCAGAAGTACCTGGGCCGCAACGTCAGCGAAGAAGTGCCGCTGGATGCCTTCAACCTGGTCGACCTCCAGCTGAGCCGCGAGATTCCGCTGCGCACGACCGCTGTCGCGGGAATGGAGGTCTTCATCAACGGCAGCAACCTGCTCAACGAGGAGGCGCGCCCGCACAACTCGCCGCTGAAGTACATCGCGCCGCTGCCGGGGCGTGGCTTCCAGGTGGGCGTGACCGTGCGGCTCTGAGCTGTTTCTTTTCGACGCACACAGCGCCCGCGGATGTGGTCCGCGGGCACTGGCTTCCTCACCTATCGCATCAGTAGCTGCCGCGCAGGGTCAGCATCCAGTTGCGCGGTTCGCCGTAGTAGTTGCCCAGGGTGGACGAACCAACAGTGCGGTAGTACCACTTGTCGAACAGGTTGTTGCCATTGAGGGCGACCTGCCAGTGCGGGTTCACCCGGTACTCCACCATCGCATTCCACACCGCATAGCCGGCCTGGGTATAGGCAAAAGCCGTGCTCGGGCCGGTCCAGTTCTGCGCGGCCTCGTTCCAGGTCGCCGCAGTGCCCTTCACATACTGGTTGCTGTTGATCGTCGCGCCACCGCCGATCTTCCACGCCGAGGCCGCGCCCGGCAGCTGCCAGGTGCCGAAGAACTTCAGCGAGTGCTTCGGCGTGATCGTGCTGAACACCGCGCTATCGGTCTTGTTGCGGTTGCTGTTGAACGTGTAGCCGGCGTACAGGTTCACGCCACGCGCGACCTCGCCGTTCACCTCCATATCAACGCCCTGGCTGACCACCTTGCCGGAGTTGACGTAGCAGCAAGTGCCGGCAAACAGCGTTTCGGTGATCGGGTAGCGCGCGTCCTGGATCGCACGGTCCTTCTGGATCACCCGGTACAGCGCGAAGGACGTGTTGAGGCGGCCATCGAGCAGCTCACCCTTCACGCCCACTTCGGTGTTGCTGCCATGCATCGGCTTGAGGCCGCTGCCCGGTGCCGGACCGGACTTGTAATAGGCCTGCGGATTGAAGATCTCGGCGTAGCTGGCATACGCCGACCACTGCGGCGAGAGATCGTAGATGACGCCACCGAACGGAACGACCTGGGTCGGCTCGCTGTACTGGGTGGCGCTGGCCACGCGCCAGGTATCGGTCATCTGCCAGCTGGCATCCAGGTAGGTGCTGTAGATCTGGTCGAACTTGTACTTGTTGGCGCGCGCACCGACGACCACCTTGGTGTTGTCGGCCACTTCCAGCCGCAGCGTGCCGTAGACGCCGTACTGGCGGGTGTCGTTGGGATCGTAGCTGCGGAACAGCTGGCCACGCGCCAGGTTGCCCGGCGCGTAGGGCGTCGAGCCGATATCGAACAGGTTGGCGACCTGTCCGGTGGCACGTTCGACGACGAAGCTCTGCCAGCGGCTGCGGATGTCCTGCATGTCCGCGCCGACCAGCAGCTCATGCGTCCGCCCGAACAGATCAAACGCACCGCTGAGGTTGAGGTCGATCATGTGCTGGCGGTTCCAGCTGTGCTGGTCCGAGCCGACCCAGCGCGAACCGGCCAGGGTGGTCGGATTGACCGCACCGGAGACATAGCCGCCGTTGACGTCGCGATCTTCCTCGGTGAACGTCGCGTTGACCCGCATGGTCCAGCGCGGCGCCACGCGCCAGCTCAGCTTGGCGAAGAACTCGGTCGAGGTGGTGTCCTCGAACGCCCACGGCGAGGTCAGCGCGGTATGCCGCGGCAGGCCGAGGTCGGCGCCGTTGCTGTAGCGCGGGAAGCCCTGGGGCGTACCGTTTTCCTTGACGTGCTGGTAGCGCGCCCCCACCGCCACCACCGCATCGGGACCGACGTCAGCTTCCAGCACGCCATAGAAAGTCGGCTTGCGGGTGGAGCGCAGGTCGGTGAAGTACTTCCGGTCGTCATACGCAGCCACCGCGCGACCGCGCAGCTTGCCGTCGAAGGCGAGCGGGCCGGAGGCATCGATCTCGGTACGGTAGTTGTCCCAGCTGCCGGCACTGGCGGTGATCTTGAACTGCGGCAGCGCGGTCGGCATCTTGCGCACCAGGTTCACCGCGCCGCCCGGGTTGCCGGTGCCGTTGAGCAGGCCGGCCGCGCCGCGCAGCACTTCGACACGATCGAACTCGGTCATGTCGTAGGAGATGAAGGTGTAATTGCCACTGGAGGTCGACATCGGCGCACCGCCATCGATCTGCACGCTGTCGATGGCGAAGCCGCGCGAATAGATGTCCGTCAGGCGATGGCCACTGTCCTGCACGGTCAGGCCGACGATCTGCTCGGCGGCCTTGCCCAGGTCGGTGATGTTCTGGTCTTCCAGGCGCTGCTTGGTCAGCACGGAGACCGACTGCGGCAGTTCGCGCATTGCCTGCGCGGTCTTCCCGATCGTCAGGCCGTCGCTGGTGTAGGAACCGGTACCTTCGGTTTCACCAAGGCGACGCGCCTCCACGCGCACTTCGCGTAGGGTTCCCACCGCCCGCTCGTCATCGTGGCGGGCCGGCGCGCGCCGCACGATCACGTCGCTGCCCTGGATGTCGGCCACCAGGCCGCTGCCAGCCAGCAGCTGGTCCAGCGCCTGGCGCGGCGTCAGCCGTCCCGACACGGCCGGCGCCTGCCTGCCTGCCACCAGGTCCGGATGCACCATCAGCTGCAGCTGCGCCTGTCGTGCGAGCTCATTCAAGGCAGTGCCGAGCGGCTGCGCACGCAGCGAGATCGAAACGGCTGCAGTCGAAGAGGATTGGGCTAGGGCCGGTGCAGCGCTGATGCCCAGCAGCGGCAGGGCAACGGCGGTGGCCAGCGCAAGCGGCGCGAGGCGGAGGAACGGGTGCGGCATGTAGGGGAGCTCCACGGTAGATTGATTCCTACCTGTGCTGACGCACGACCTGCGCAGGTGTTGAGGTCATCCGCGAAGTTTCTTCCCGCTCACTTTGCGCCGGACGAGACCACTTCCGTGCGCCCGTCGCGCGTATCCAGGCGCACCGGCAACACCTGCGGCAAGGCCCTGGCAAAGGCGTCTGCCTGCCGCAGGTTGAAGCTGCCCTGCACTTTCAGCGCAGCGACCGCAGGATCACGGATGACCAGACCGGTATCGCCATAGCGCTCAAACTCCGCCAGCGCCTCGTCCAACCGGGTGCCATTGAAGCTGGCGCGTCCCTCGCGCCAGGCCATGTCGACCGCGCTTCCGACCGGGCCGGGCGTGCCGCCCGGTCCAACGATGACCGACTGGCCCGCCAGCAGATCCACCGCGCTACCCGCCGCATCCGGTTCCTGTGCCGTGGCCACGCGTACATGGCCTTCTTCCACGGCGACGCCCACGTGGCCATCGCCTCCCAGGCCGCTGCCGGTACGCCGCACCGAGAAGCGCGTGCCCACTACGGTCACGCGGGTGTTGGCAGTCAACACATCGAAGGGATGCTGCGCGTCGTGATGCACGGCGAAGAACACCTGCCCGGTGGAGAGGCGCACTTCGCGCCGCGTGCGGTACAGGCTCACATCGGCACGGGTCGCGGTATCCAGCCACAGCGTGCTGCCATCGGGCAGCAGCACCTGGCGCTGCTCGCCGCGCACCGTAGCGAATGACTGCTCGAACGTTGGCTGGCGTTGCCAGCTGTTCCAGGCGAACCAGGCACCCCCCAACGCAACGAAGGCCACAAAGGCAGCAGCGGCGCGCGGGAACAGGCGGCTGAGGGCTGGCGACCGGGCGTGGCGTGCTGACGATGCAGCCGACGCGCGCCTGCGCGGACGCGGCACAGCGGACGCGGATGATGGCGGTGCGGGCAGGCTTGCCTTCAGCGCCTCCACGGCTGCAGCGGGCAGCTGCGCCAGACTGTCCCAGGTGCCCTGCAGCCGTGCAAGCGCCGGCGCGTTCGCCGGGTCTTCGGCCAGCCATTGCTCGAACTCGTCCTGCTCCGCGGCGGTCAGCCCATCCTGCAGTCGCACCATCCAGGCGGCCGCCGCTACATCGAGCGGATCTTCATCCTGCAGGGCGCCAGCCATTTCGCGCGCATCGGCCTCCTCCTGCTGGCGAGGCGGTGCATCAGGGCGATCGGCGGCGTGGCGGGAATCAGGCTGGCTCATGGGGCGGGATGCAGGCTCTTGTCTGGGTAGACGCACGTAAGCGCGATCAGTGTAGGTCGGACGGTGACAGCGTCCTGCCCTACCCGCTCCGCTTCGTCGTCTCCTGGCAGTGGTCTTCGCAGGCCTTGCAGGCCAGTACAGCGCGGATCACGTGCTGGGCCACCATGTTGCGCGAAATGCCCATGCGCTCGGCGACCTGCTGGTGCGACAAGCCCTCGAAGCGATTGAGCACGAACGCCTCACGGCAACGCGGCGGCAGGCTTTCGATGGTGGCCTGCAGCGCCTGCGCGTACTGGCCTGCACCAAGCACTTCGTCGGGCTGCAGGTGCGCGGGCGCTGCGGGTTGCTCCTCCTCCGGCAGCGCCTCCAGGCTGGCGTGGCCGCGCACTTCGTTGCGCCGGTACTGGTCGGTAAGCAGGTTGCGGGTGGTCCGGTACAACAAGGCGCGCGGGTTCTCGACAGCGGCACCGGACTGCTGCGCACCCAGCAGGCGTGCATAGGCCTCCTGCACCAGATCGGCTGCCGCCGCCCTGTCCCGCAGGTTGCGGGCGCAGAAGTTCAGAAGTTCCTTGTAGTAGTGCGCTGCCAAAGCAGAGTCGCTCCAGACCCGTCTGTCGTTGTTGTCGACAACGCACGATTCTAAATGAGACGTACTCGCGTTTATAGCGTTGTGTTGATGATCTGTCGCCTGCCGTTCCGTTAGCGAGAACCGCGGATCGTGATCCGGATGGGTAGCAATGGTGTGCCGATTGAGCAGACACATGTGCACGGGCACGTCGTGACATGCACGCGCGGCATCTTTCTGGAAGATGCATCATCACTGCGCTGTGCGACGCGACTGATACATGCGTGGAGAAAATACGCGCATAACGAAAAACGCCCGCAGATCGAAGATCTACGGGCGCTTTCTTGTATCTGGCGGAGCGAGAGTCCGAATTCAAGGGGTTCCCTAGCTTTCGTGCGCCTCCGTGGAACCAGTCTCAGCCCTTGCGCCAGCTAGGTTTCACCATCCGGTCTGGTTCGTACGCCTTCGCGGGAAGCCGCGTCCTCTGGGCGGGTACATGGATGGGTAGGAAATGGGTTTGAAGATCAATCGCTTGACGGCGAGGCGGGTGGCCACGGTGACTGAGCCTGGATACCACGCAGACGGCGGTGGCCTGTACTTACAGGTTACCGCCTCCGGGGCAAAGAGCTGGGTGTTCCGGTATCGCTTTGAGGGGAGGCGCCCAGAAATGGGGCTTGGCCCGCTGCATGTGATCGGCTTGGCCGATGCGCGGGTGGCGGCTGATGCCGCGAGGAAGCTGGTTCAGGCCGGACACGACCCACTTGCGGGGAGGCGAGCGGCAGCGATTGCTACGTCGGCCATCCCGACCTTCTGGGAGGCGGCGGTCGCGTACATCGCAGAGCGCCAGGCGGGCTGGACCAACCCGAAGCATGCCGGCCAGTGGACGAGCACCCTGGAGACCTACGCCAAGCCGGTGCTGGGAGACCTTCGGGTTGATCGAATCGAGACAGACCACGTCTTGGCCGTACTCAGGCCAATCTGGGCCACCAAGACAGAGACAGCCAGCCGCGTCAGGCAGCGAGTGGAGGCCGTGCTCGACTCGGTTACCGTCCAGAAGAAGCGAACTGGCGATAACCCTGCCCGCTGGCGTGGCCATCTGGCTGTAATCCTTCCGAAGCCCACCGCGGTCACAAAGGTCGAGAACTTTGCTGCCCTACCGTACGCAGAGCTTCCGAGCTTCATGGCCGCACTGAGATCCCGCCACGGCGAGGCAGCGCGCGCCCTGGAGTTTACGATCTACACGGCCGCCCGAACGGGCATGACTCTTGGCGCAGTGCCAAGAGAGGTGGATCTTGCGGCAGGTACGTGGACCGTCCCATGGGACAGGATGAAGGGAAAGGTGGAGCACACCATCCCCCTTTCGGCTCCTGCATTGGCACTGGCGCGGCACCGTATGGACCGATCCTTGCTATTCCCCAACGACCTAACAGCCGAGCCACTGAGCGAGAACGCCATGCTTGCTCTGCTAAAGCGTATGGGCTTTGGTCACATCACGGTCCACGGGTTCAGGTCGACCTTCAAGGACTGGGCCAGCGAGACCACTGACTTTCCTGACGACCTGTCCGAGGCCGCCTTAGCGCACAAAATTCGAGACAAGGCAAAAGCCGCTTACAAGCGAGGAACCATGTTGGAGAAACGCAGGAAGCTGATGAAGGAATGGGCAAGCTACTGCATCGGCACAACTGATTCTGATGAACAAAACTAGCCAGCCAAGCCCCCCATCATCCGGCGATATACTGTGAAATCGAAATCATCACCATCCTCGTCCAATACCTGTTCTAGCCCACCACTGATCGCCGCAAACGGCTTTTCGCCGATCTCGATAAAAGCAGAAAACGTCTGCTGCAAATCCGGAGGGTCCAACTTCAGAACATCATCAATCAAGAATTTGTAGAACGCAGTTGTATGTTGCAAAACTCGCTTTGAGTGCTCTGCGTTCCACATCATCGCCTGCTTGGGAATGGACAGAGAATGCCGAAATTCCGCCGGGACACGCAAATCCATGAGCCAATGGCTCCCGCCATCGTGCGGCATTCCAATTTCTGCGCCGACCGTTACGATTTTTGGATGCACATATTCATTCCTTGCCTTTATCAACTCAACCATGCGCTGGACCTCGACTCTCCCATGGTCAAGTTTTTTCCCACGGAGATGCAGGCAAGCATTGATCTTGGATAGCGGGGGAAGCTTATCCAGATCCGCTCTCAACCCACTTTGGATATCCGTCATCCAGAGGAGGCAGTTAGCGAAGCACTCTACTGTCAGACTAGCAAGCAGGATTGAATGACGAGCCAAGCGCCGCTGCTGATCGTCCTCTACCAAGACGGCCATGCGATGGAACGTAACCGCATCACTCACCAGACTCAAGAGTGCGTTATTCCGCATCTTCGCAGGAAGAAAAACTTGAGAATTGCTCACAGCCATATCGCCTACGCCGGTCAGAGAATGTTGCTGATATACAAGCAGTCAATCTCCCCATCCTTTGCCACAGCTTTCCCTCGAACACGGATCCATGCTCCGCTGACCAAGGCAGCCGCATAAGGGCTCGGAACAGCCGCGTTTGCGGGATCAGTAATTCTTGCTTTTACGCGCCTTGAGTCATCATCACGAAGCCGCACCTTAGCAGTACTATTTTCTCGGTCAATTTCCGAAATAGTTAACTCCCAGTCGCGCTCGGCTCCGACCTCCAGGTCTTCTGAGCTTCTAATCGCATCAGCGGTAGCCTCATCGACCACATACGCCCTTGCAACCGTCATGGTTGTACAGCTCTTGCCTACAGGAGCAACGGCTTGACGGACCGCTGGCCGCAGAGCGTCTGCCATTTTCTCAAGAGTGGCGTGCAGCTTATCTTGGTTGCTGCTCTGCATAACCAACAGCTTGTCAAGCGCGTCTTTGAGCATCTTCATTTCTTCTTTCTTCCCACTGGCACGGCTAAAAATCCACGCAACCAGAGCACCGATCAATGGCGCGGCAGCACCGCTAAACAACTGGTGTTGCTGTGCGAACTGCACCACAGCCTCCAGGGTGTAGCAATTTGCCCGAGGCTCATTGACGAGCACGCGAACATCCATGGCTTGATACTGCTTTGCATACTCACCAGTGGCGGCAAAATTAGCGGTTACAGCTAATATACGCGCCATACCTTGAAGAGACTCACCCAACACGTTGAGCTCAATTTGATGCTCAGCAGCGTCCTTACCATCGTAGCGAATAGGGACCAAAGCGATATCGTTTTCCGAACCCACCATTTCCTATTCTCGCCTCCGTGCAAAGAAAGTGACTGAGGCGCATCGCTTCCGAGGAGCGGTGCCACATCAGACGACACCATAAGGGCGTGTCGCCGCGATCCTAACCCGAAAATGCACGACGAGACCACTTGGCGGCTGCGCAAGGGCCAGCTGCAGTCAACGGCTTGATTCACTGACCATACGGTTACCGCAAAAGTTGTCAAACTTGGGGTTGCTGATCCCGAATCGTCCGGAGCCATCCCTTCCTCGGATCCGTCGCCCTAGGCTTGGCCTGCGCCGGCGGCCGGATCGGCTCCAGCGCTGCCATCACCCGAGCGGACGCAGCCGCAGCCGCCTGGTCCAGTCGCTGGGCCTGCTGCAGCTGCTCGCGGGTCGGGGGCAAGCCGGGCAGCGGCGGCGCCGGCTGAATCGGGGTGCCTTCGGTCAGGCGCGCAACCGCCTCGCGAAGCGGCAGATCCGGATACAGCCTGGCCGCGCACCACCGCTCGGCAAAGCGCTTCCCTTGGCGCAGGCTGACCACCCTCGCGCTCTTGGTCTGCCACATCTTCAGCGCATTGAGCGTCATGCGCAGGCCGCCCGCACGATCAGGGGTGAGGCTGGCCACCTCTCGGCCGTTCCACCACAGTGCCCACCGCTCGCCCATCTGCACCCACCCGGCAGGGATAGGAGCGGTTCGGAAGCCTTGGTAGCCGAGCGAAGGGAGCATGCCAAGCAGCTTACGCTTCGCCGTCGCACAGCCTGAGATGACCCTTCGCCGATTCAGGACCGCGAAGGGACCCTTACCCACCGACCGGATGTCGGCCGGCAATTGCCCCCATGGTGAACGCATATCCAGCGTCTTCGAGCATTGACCGCAAACGCATTTCTGCCCTTCGCGGCATCGGAAGACCACGTGACGCATACAGCACATAGACAACATGACCGTCAGGGCCGTGCTCTCTGCGGACACTGCAGCTGTTGGTCTCGGCAGCATCTGACCATACAGCCTTCAATTTTTCAGGACCGATCGACTGTCCGTTTCGCAGGCGAAAGCTGAGCCAGCGCACGCATACAGGGTCGTATTTTTCTAGGTCAGCCATTGGGCACCTTCTATACGACGATGAAGATCCATCAGGACGACGGGGTCTATTCTGGGATGCTCGTCAACTGAAGACATTGGTAGATCAATTCGTGTCGATCGCCTGACCAGCGCAGGGCACTCACGCGATAGATCAATCCACCAGCCCTCGGGAAGCCGCAGGCCTCTGCCGTTCCTGTCGTAAATGCTGATGTGAAAGCTCATGCTCGATCCAATACTCTCGAGATCTCAGGCGCATGGATCAGGATTGGCGCGGCTAGCGCACAGAAATACCTGAGCCTCGTCTTGCTGGACCTTTAGGAAAGAATCAAGCCAGCGGGTCGCGGCCCCGCGGTTCTTTATGATTCTTCCCAATTCTTCCGTTAGGCAGCGAGCACACTCCATTCCTCCCGGACTTGGAGAGTGGCAGGATCGGCATGGACCCATAGTCGTCGTACCAGCAGGCCGCGACTGGTACATGATTTTGGTCATTAAGCCTACCGCTTGCTCGTGCAAAGCCATTGATCCTAGCTCCTGCCGGCTAAAAAGAAAGCCGCGCAAGGCGCGGCTTCTCGTTGTGCCCTATCGACGAGCGTCCTGCTGCTCACCCAGCTTTTCCTTACCACTTCCCTGTTGGCCGCCATCCTGGCTGCTTTGCTGCTGCTTCTGCGGGTCCTTCTCGCCCTTTCCACCAGGGGCGCCGCCGAGCTCTTCGCCATCGACCTGGCCCTGCTGCCCTTGCTGGCCAGCGCGCTTTGCATCGTTGGTGTCGTTTGCTGCTTGGCCTTTCTCGATGTTGTTCATGCGTCACTCCACTGCAGCTGATGCTGCCCTGCAAACACTCCTCTACTCACTGTTACCTAAGTGTGGCGCTAGCCTCGCTTTATGAACGGTGCCGCAAACGGCTGCACCATCGAGGGAGTAGAGTTCAAGCTTCTAAAGGAGAACTGCCATGGAAAGCCGCCGCAACAAAGACTATGTCGACATCGAAAGAGAGCTAGCCCACTGGGAGTTGGCCTTCAACGCGGGTTCCCTCCCTGCGTTGAACTTTCGCCATGAGGTTGCTCCCATAATTCGTTTGGCATGTGACATCTACGTGAGGAACCCTCATGGTGATCGGCCTGCCTGGCTACTGGAGTTGAAGGAGCACCTGCAGCGACGCTCCAGTTTGCGCGGCGACCCGGGTGCGGAAGAGATCGCCAGTGGCTGCTGGGCAATCATTTCTGCGTGAGTGCTTTTCCGAGCCAATTGCCTCCGTAGAGTCACCCATCATGCGAAGCACACTTGGATCAGGGTAAAATCCAGTTCCTTGGCTCTTCTCGGGCGCGAAATCGTTTGCGTCTGTGTCCGGCCCCAGCTGGCTAGACACATGCTTACCCCTAGCTCATTTCGGATCCTGAGGATCCGAGCTTCGCTGCAGCCGAACGGCATGCTTGACAACATTCAGGCAATACAGTTCAGATGCGGGACGTGTGACAAGGAGTGTCGACTTACATCACGGATGGGCTTTTCGAAAGTCTCTGCTGGACTTGAGCTGACATGTTCATTTTGCCAAGGTATTGCGCATGTCAATCATGAAACCCTCTACGCAGAGTGGACGCAGCAGGTTAGGCGCGATCGAATGCTGAGATCGGCTGGAATCGATCCAGATGATCTATATCGCTCCTAGGTCGGTCAAATTCGCTCTCAATCGGCTCAAGCTTAAACACAGAAGGCGGCCGCCTGCGACTTGGCGCCTGCTGATGTTGTTCAGCCAAGACGCCTGAATTCGGCCAGCCTCCAGCACCGCCTCCAGCTCGAAGCTATCCGGTCTGCCTCTCAATGGCTCCCCAGGGGAGGCCAGGCCACCCTCCAGCGGCTGCAGTCGAGCGGGCTCTCCGCTGACGCTTTTGGCATATGCCGTGGCCACCATACGGTTCGCCTGCGGCGACCACCCGCCCAGCACGAGCTCGGTCCCTATAGCGGACGGTGCAATCCCGGCCTCCAGCGCGGCCTTCTCGTACGCTGGCCACAGCTGGTCAATCACCAGCCCTAGCTCCCTACCGAGCTGCTCCATGGTGAAGTCCGCGCGGAAGCTTGCTTGCAGGGCCAGTTCGTAGATCCGCAGGAAGAACTGAGCGCTACCGCGGCTGGCCAGCACTAGGTTGTGCTGAGGGATCAGAAGCAGTTTCGCGCCGGCCGACTTGGCGCCAGTCCGCGAGTCCTCAGCCAAGGTATCTACAGCAACCAATAGTTGATCTGGCGACAGCAGAACGTTGAGGATGCTCATTGCCTGGGGCCATATGGAATGCCCCAACTATCACTCTCATTCAGCGAGCTGTCTACGAGCGCCCCATGCCCACCACTTCCGAGCTTTTGCATCGCCTTGATAACTGCACGACAGAGCTGGAGGCCCATCGGGGCTACCTCAAAGCGATGGAGTACTGCGTCCGCGCGCTCATCATCAGCCACCCAGATCCGGCGTCATTGACGAGGGTATGGGAGGGCATAGTCCCAAGGATATTTGACAATCACCTCGAAGATTCCGCCCTATCTGCCGCAGCAATGCGCCAAGGGCTAGCCCTGCTCACAGAGCAGATCGAAGCGGCGGCGCATCCCGAGCGATAACCGGCGTGGCTGCACGGACCTGGGCCAAGTTGATCAAACGGTCCATCGCTGTAGCATTCATCGCCTCAGCATCGCCTCGCATGTTGAACCGGGTCCAATCTGCATGGGCAACGCTGGATAATTCCTGGCGCTCCACCGGCAGCCAGCGCATCGGCCAGAATGGCAGCCGCCGCTGTCCAACGCGGCCGCGTTGAAGCTCGACTATCCCACTATGGCTCTGCGACCCCAGCACTCGTGAGTAGGCGACAGCCAACCCATCTTCCGGACCTTCCAGGTACTGCAAGAACCTTGTTCCATCAAACAGCAGAACACCCGTCACCCCGGCATCCCTGTTGAAACGCGCCGCGTCGTTTACCAGTTCCTCAAGCTTCGCGCTTGGCAGGCCTGATCCGCTGTCGGCCACCTGGGGTCCGGCCTCGCTCGCGTACACCACAGCCCTGATCGGCATCGGATAATCTCCCTGTCAGTCCCCCCAGCGGGTGAGGCTAGCACCGGGCTGAATAAAGGGCGTCATCGCGCCGTGAAACAGAGACCTGCGCCCCGAACAGTTCATTGAACCGGCATCACGGTACGGTTGCCGACCGGCCAGATCGATGACTGAATGGCCGGCGGCGTGGAGGAGTCAGGGCCATGCTTTTGGCCAGCGAGCCGCCGACATAGAGGCCTACCGCGTCAGCCGCGCGGTGAACACGCCGAGAAACAACGTTGAGCAGCCGCTGACGCCTGTCGCCTGAGCACCATCACTCTTCGACGTCAGATCCTCGATGCAGACGGGGCATCCTCCAGCCACCGTGCGACTTGAAGTAGCCGCTGTCACCAGTCAGGGAGTACCTGATTCCTGCAACGATCGACGCTGGAACCGACCCGTGCCAGCTGCGTGCCTTCTGATAGGCGTAACGGAAGGAGCGCATCAATCTGCCCTTCCCTTCCGCAACCTGGCTTGGCACTTCGAGGATTTGAACAACGCGACCGCGCTGTGCAGCAGCCCAACGACAGCTGCTCCGAACAACACCGCGAAGGCGAGAGACACTAGAAGATTCATGGCGAATACCAGATCTGACATATGGGGGTCGACAGCCCTGCAGCACGTCCAGCTACTGAACGTGCGGCAGTCCCCTGTTCGCCGGCATTGAACATCGCGGCAGCGCAGTTAGCGCAACGTGAAAACGCTGAACGATCCGTTGTTGTCTCTCGCCGTGGGGCCATCCTAGAAGACCGTGATCCCGCGATCAGCCATGCGCACATTCTTGGACCGTGCGTAGATGGCGGCGAGATCCTCCGGCGTAACGATGTGATCGAAGGCGATCAGCTCAGCGACCGACACCCCTCGGTCGTAGAGAGTCCCGGTCGGCGGCGCGTAGTACGCATTGCCGATGCCGAGCCCGCGCGCCGATGGTGCGTACGCGCTGGCCATCGAGCCAGAGACGGCGGTGGCTCCGCCCACCCAGCAGCGCCAGGTTTTGGCGACACTGTCCACCTGCATGCAGAGGAAGATCCACTCCCCCAGTGCATCGGGAATGTTGCTGGCCGGCATCGCCGTGGCTGACCCGTTCGGGCGCAGGAGCTGCTGGATCGTGTCCGAGGTTGGACCACGCAGCAGCCCCCAACCTTTGGCGTCGCCGTTGCCTGCTTGGGTCGTACCGACGTACAGCACGGCCTTGCCGTTCTGGATCTCGTAGCGGACCACCATGCAAACGGTGAATGCGGGAGACTCTGCGATGGTGCTGGCCAAGCCGTTCAGCACGCCATCCACGGTGGTGAGGTAGTTGCTCTGGTAGACGGGACTGGCCGACACAGGCGTGAAGGAGGCAGCGCCCTTCAGGCCGAACAGGGAGTCGGAATTCCCGCCGAACAGGAAGTGATCCAGCGCCGCGTCTTCCCCCCGGATCGGGTAGACCGGCTGAAGCTTGGATGGATTGAGCGGGGGCACGCCGGCGCGGCGCGGGATGCCATCAAGCGTGGGCAGCAGGATCTGGACCATGGATCAACCTCCAATTGAAATGAGCTGGTGACACAGCGCTTTGTGCATCTGCCGACCGCCGCATTCCGGGCTCCACTGCCCGATGGATGCGACGCTCCGGATGGTGGAACGCGGGACGGTGGCTGCCTCGCGTGGCACGCCGGTCGTGTGTCCAACAACCGCCGCGCCAACCTGGGTGACTGCAGCGGTATCGGCCACGGTGATAGTGATCTGGCTGCCGCTGACGGCGACTGAATCCACAGTCCCCACGTCGACGGTGATGCCGGCGTTCGCGATGTCAGCCACGGCCCAGTTGGCATCTCGAACCGCAGCCTCGCTCAACTGCACTTGGATCTGGGTGGAGCTGAGCCTGGTAGCGGAAACCATGTGCAGCGGACGCCAGTACCCCGTCCTTTCCATAACTTCGACGGCGCGATCAAAGAACTCCCCGCGCATCGCCTGGCCAACGCTGGTGTTGTGGAGGAAGTCGCTGTGGAAGGGGTAACAGTAGGTCGGGCCGAGGCACCAGAAGTCCCCCCACTTCTGTTCGATAGCCAGAGCTTTCTCCAACACCGAGCGCGGTGCCTGCGAACCACCGATGAAGCTGCTCATCTGGCTGGTCATCATGCGCAGCGGGATGGTCTGGCCGGTGATGGGGTAGATGGCGGCTTGATGTGCCTGGAGCAGGCTGTAGTGCTTGTCGCCAATCAGACTGTCGCCGGCGTTGCTCTCCATCTGTGCCATGTTCAGCCACGCGTGCGCGAACCGATTCCCCTGCGCCGCAAGGATCTGGGTGATCCGGGTGACGGTGGCGATGACGTTCGCGAAGTAGAAATAGCCGGCCGGCGCCCCGGGCATCATGTTCTGGATCGACTGCCCGCCTTCACCGTTTGTCCAGACCACCACCGCAGGCGCCCAGCCGTTCAACTCCGCAGCCGCACGACGAACGTAACTACGCCCTGCGGCTTCTTCTGCCACAGTGCCGTGCTGGTTGGTCGAGGCGATGACGCTACGCAGCCTCGCGAGGCCTGTGATCGAGGAAGGGACCAGCTCAGTAGAGAGGCCGCCCTGCGTGGGCGTTCCCATCCAGACGTTGTCGGCCGCCGTCGCTGGCATCAGCAGCTTGGTCGGTGCCTCGTAGAACTCCCCGTACACGATCGAGCGGCTTGAGCCGGCCTGGCCCGCCGCGTTGGACTGGCCAGCTCCTGAGATGCCGCGAACCACATCCACCGGATAACGATTCGCAGAACCGAGCGCAATACGAACTGCGTGCGCCAAACCTTCCGGATCCCGGTACACGCCCTTGCCAGCGCCTCCCTCCGTCTGCACCTGGACCCACGTCCGCGATGGATCTGCGTCCACAACACGGTCACCCAAGCCGCCCACACTGCGCAGAGCGCCAGCATCGATGTAGGCGACATCGTCATCGTCTGCGGTTGAACCTTGGCCGCCACCGCCCGGGTAGAGCCGGTCCTCGCTGATGCTGTAGTAGACCAGCGGGTAGATTTGCCCATCGCTCGGATCGCGCGTAGCCAGCAACGGGACGATGTCCCCATCGATGGTGAACAGGCGCGCGGTGTCTGGAACTGCCCTTGCCAGGTTGTTCAGCGCGATGCTGTTGATGCTCGGGTTGTCCGGTGCGAACCATGCCAGAAGCTCGCCGGTCGAGACACGGAAGGCAGCCAGCGGCACACCCGTTGCAGGGTCGATCGCACCGATGGGAACCAGGTCATCGTCAGCCAGGAACAGGCTGAACTGGTCGAAGGGCACCATCACCGCGTCGACCTTCTGCGAGACGGTAGTGTTCGATGCCTTCGTGTTGACCTCCGACTGGTTTGCCTTCTGGCTGAGTACATCCGGGCTGCGGAACTGGAGGCCAGCGCCGACCATCACGAAGCGACCGCTGTTCGACACCGTCAGCCCTGACACCGGGTCGGTGTGGGTGCCCGAGTCGCCGATCACCGCCACCTGACGATTGACCGGGATCTGCCCTGCACCGGCTGCAGCGCTTGCCGCTGCCCAGGTCGGGAACTCTATGGTGCTGCCATCGGCTAAGAACTGCTGGAAGTCAGTCTCGATCCCGTTCCAGCTTTTTCGCTCCACGCCCAGCCGGTCCGTCCACGTCTTGGCCGTTCCGTTGATCCCGTTGTCGAGATTCTCGGCGTTGTCATACAGATCTTTGGGCGAGTTCGAACCCAGCCGGTTCCGGGTGTTGAAGGTCGTCATGGTGCAGCGTCTCCAGTGATGCTACGGCGCGTTGGCGTCGTCGTATTGGTAGAAGGCGGGGTCGTACTGCAGGGCGGTCAGCTCGACCGAGCCGTCTTCGCCTGGCGTGAGGTCGGCCAGCACGGCGTCATACCCAGCGCGCGTGCTGTCGCAGAAGATCAGCTCCGGCGGGTCAATCGTCGGGTCGTCCATGATCCAGGTGTTGAAGGCGTGCTCGCCCGGCAGCGCCGAGGCCGCGATGGTCAGCCGGTGGTCGTCTACCCGCGTGGGCACGATCACGTTCGACAGCGTTCCGTCCTGGAACCGCACCAGGCACCGCGGCGCCGGCAGGCTCCAGTCCAGGTACTCGCCCACCTCGATCAGCAGCTGCGTGCCGTCCAGCCGCGCCGACTCGATCATGGTGCTGGTGGTGCTGGAGCCGGGAATGTCGTCGAACAGCTTCACCCGGTCGCCGTACTGGTAGACCAGCCCCATCATCTCGGTCTTGGTCTTGTAGGTCAGGCGCTGGCCCTGGTGCTTCATCAGGCGGCGCATGCCGATGCGGTACGCGCGATCGCGTGTGCCGACGCCCTGCAGCTCGTAGGTCTCCACCCTCCACGGCTCGGTCACGCCTGGCAGCCGGCACTCCACGGTCTCGGCCGCCCACGTCACCTCGTCGATGTAGGTCACGTCCACGCCGTCGTAGTCGTCCGGGCCGGGTGAGACGAAGGACGTGCTCAGCGGCTCCAGCTGTCGCTGCGGTGAGATGCCACCGCGCCAGGCCTTCACCCCTTCCCTGCCAGCCGAGCACATGGAATCGATCAGCAGGAAGTAGCCCATGCCTGCCTGGGCGGCCATCTGCAGCAGGTCCAGTGCGCTGGTGCCGGACTTCTCCGCGCTGAAGTCGAAGAACTCACCGCGCGGCGTCCAGTAGGTGTCCTCCAGGTGCTGCAGCGTCTCCGTGTCGATCTGGTCGAAAGGAAGGCCCAGCGAGCGCATGACGTGGATCATCGCGCCGCTGATGCTGCGCGCGGCGCCGTCGTCGTACAGGCGCGTGGCCTCCACGTTGAACCGCCGGTCGGTCTGGGCGGCCAGCTTCGTGCCCGTGGTCACCGTCAGGCCGATAGTGGTCAGGTCGTCGTAGCGGGTGGGCCGCTGCGGCAGGCGCGCACGCAGGCCCTGCCAGAAGCAGGCGTCCCGCGCCGAGTTGCCGCCGCGCTCGGTCACCCGCCGCACTCGCACCTCGATCTGCCCCGGAGTGGGTAGCGTGATCCGCTCGGTGAAGCCCAGCGCGTCCTCGGAGGTGGCCGTGTAGGTGTGGGTGCGCACGGACCAGGCATCGCCCGAGCCGAACACGCGGTAGGCCACGCGCACGGTCACCGTGAAGGTGCGCTTATTGCCCTTGTCCGTATACCAGATCAGGCCGCCCGGGAAGTTGAAGTCGTACTCGAACGCATCTGTGGTCTCGCCGCTTGGGCACACCAGGAACGGCCCCAGCCACTCCTCGCCCTCCTGGAACCCGGTCGCCCGGTAGTCGGTGGCTGTCCGGCTGGTCCAACCCGGCCAGCTGGTATCCACCACGCCAGCCTCGGTCAGCCGCTGAACCGTCAGCGTGAACCCGGACTTGGACGCGATGCGGTACTCGCTCTGGCCGCGCGACATGGCAAGCGAGATGGAGCCCGGAGGAAGACCACCGAAGGCCGTTCCGGTCGGGCTGTCATAGGCCAGCGTCAACCGCGGCTGCGTTGCCGGCGTGCCGCCGGTCGTGGCCACACCGGCCGTGGTCGTCGGGCTACTGCCGAACACACTGGCCGGCAGGCCGCTGTAGGTGATGTTTCCGCCGGCGTAGGGGCTCTCCGCCTCGGCGATGGTCACTACCCCGCCTGACTGCGTTGCCACCAGGCCGCTGTCCACCAGCTGATCATTGATGGCGGTCAGCAGCACGCCGATCGTGATGTAGTTCGCCACCAGCGCCACGCTGTAGGTGGTCCCGCGCCAGCTGATGCCGAAGGTGACCGGTGAACTGCTGAAATCGAAGTTGCTCGCCGCGGCCGAGCCGACCAGCTTGGCCGGGCTGCCGCCCACGCCAGGAACCGCAGGGGAACCAGCGGTGTAGCTGGCCACGAACAGCGCGTAATCCGCACCGTTGTAGGTCAGCAGCACCGGCATGCCCACGTAGGGGGCCAGCTCAGCTACCGCGCTGCCGGCGATGATCGAGTACAGCCCGCTGGTGGTCGCGGTGTAGGTCGCGGCCACCTTCAGCGTCAGCACGGCCCCAACCACCCAGCTTAGCGGCAGCGACGTGGCCGGCCGCTCCTTGCCGTCGGCGCCGGTGATGGTCGCGTTGTTGAGGGTGAACACGTTCCCCGACACGGTCACCGAGTCCGCATTGATGCCGGTGGACACATCCGCCGTGTCGCTCAGGTCCAGGCCGGCCGTGCCGGAGGCTGTTGCGCCCACCTCGGTGGAGTTCGCCCAGTTTTCGGAGCGCACGTCCCCGCCCACATCTGCCCCGGGCGGATAGATCGTGATATCCACGTCGCTACCGAAGGAGCTGATGGGCGTGTTGCCTAGCCGCGCGGAACCCAGCGGGATGACGTGCCGGCCTTTGCCAACGCAGACGAACATCTGGGTTCGGTAGGTCTTACCGCCCACGAACCGGGACACCGGCTGCACCAGGTAGTCGGCCCACACGCGGCAACGGCCCAGCACCTCGCGCACGGGGCTGCCCAGGCGAGCCGAGTTCGCCCGCGCCGTGTCCAGGCTGAGGGTGTCGCCTTGCCCGTACCGGCTTCCAGAAGGCAGGTTCGACGCCATGTAGATGGCATAGGCGGCCACGACGGCCACGATCACCCAGTACACCACCGCGGCAGCACCCTCGTAGTGCGGGACCGGGTAGATGCGCACATCGGTGTCCGCATCGATCCACGTGTGGACCCATGTCTCCGACGGCACGACCAGGCCATCCACGTCCAGCTCGATCGGCTGTTCGCCCTGGCCGGTGTAGCCGCGCACATTGGACCGCAGCCAGCCGTCCACAGTGGTCCGGCCGTGCTGATGCGTCTCCAGCGCCTCGCCGGGCATGCGCGATGGGAACACCCGGATCACGCGTAGTACTCCACCCGATTGAACCGGCGCTCAAAGCGCGCGACCGGCAGCACTGTCACGTTGCGGCCGTCGTTGCACTCCAGAGTGCACATGCGCCCGTCGACCTCCACCAGAACCGCCACATGCGTGACCATGCTGCCCTCGTAGCAGAAGGCCACTGCACCCTCCACCAGATCGCTGCCGGCGTGCTGCAGCGCCGCCTGCTGGGCCAGCTCCGGCAGATCCTCCCGGGTCGCACCCGGATGCTCGTCCCAGGCCGGCAGGCCCAAGTCGCGGCGGACCTCATTGACCACGCCGTAGCAGTCCAGCTCGGGGAACACGCGGCCGCCGCTGACCCAGACGACGTCCAGGTACTTTTCCAGTTTGATCTTCATGAGATGTAGCGCAGCCCGGGGTGCTTGGAGAGATTGAAGCGGTCGCGCGGCCAGGCCGTGTCGAGGATGTTCATGAAGCCGGCCGTGATCTGGACCTCGGTAGCCGACCACTGCCCGCCCTTGATGACCATCGAGAGAGGGCGCTTGATCGGCGCCAGAAGATCGCTGCTGAGGTACACCCGCAGGGTCACGGTCATCTCTTGGCGGGCGGCCAGCGCGGCGCGGATCTTGGTGCTCACCAGGCCGTCGATGTTGGTAAGGGCAAAGTTGAGATCCTGTATACCGTCCGCGTTACGCGCAGGCTTGGCCACGTCCATGCCGCATGCCTTGAAGTTGACTTGCTCGCCGGTTTCCAGAACCGCCTGCAGATCCTCCCAGCCCCTGGTGAGGTAGTGGGTCTCACTGCCCACGGTGATGGCCAGCGTGTCATGCTCGATCTCGCTGCCACCGGAGGCGTAAAGACGTTCAAGAATGCTCATGGCTCAGGCCACTCCCTGTTCGCCGCCAAGTCGATCACGTTGGCTTGGAGGAATCCTTCCGGATACTCCGACCACCCATCGGCCAGCAGGGGGCGTTTGTAGAGTTCCAGCGGCGCTATGTAGAGCCACAGGTTTCCCTGGGTTAGGGTCGGCCCATCGTAGATGTCGATAAATCGGGCCTTGTAGTAGTCCATGCCCAACGGGCTACGCAGGCGGCACGCAAACCACGCGACGCCATCAATCAGCTGCTCTTGGAACCATTTCTCGAACAGCGCCGCCTGCTGGTCGTCAAGCAGCCAGCGCACCTCGGTCTGGCTCGGCGTGGCGGTGTAGGCCCGACGAGGCAGAGAACGTCCACTCACGAACGTTGCGCGCTTCAGGGGCGAAATGTGCCGCAGGCCGTACCCTTCCCTGAGTGGTTCGGGTAGCCAAGACGGCTGCATAATCAACGTAGCCACTTACTGTCCCCAGGAATATAGAACCATGAATGAAAACGACCTTTTCAGGCTGTCCCTTATCGGGGAGCGACACGCGAATTCGATGCTCATCTCCATAGCCCTGGCGATGGCCACTAAAGACAGCGAGGAAAAGCTGGCGGTCCTTCGGTCAATCCTTCTTCAGCTGAAATCCGACTGGCCTTCCGGCCTTTCCGAGAGATATCCCGATCTACCCAAGGAGTTTCTCGACGTGATAGCCAAGGCTTTCTCCTCCCAGATCGATTCAGTCCTATCAACGACGGAAGTGACAGCAAGCGCTATGGATGAAGCAGCTGACACGTCTGTTCACTAGCGCACGCGTCTCTTTGCGCCCCATCCAGCCGCGTATGCCTTGGACATAGGCCCGCGGCCAGCGGCAACATCCCCTGCCTGTTTGAGGTTGTTGCTATTGATCGCGGAGCGAATCTCGGACTTCATAAGCTGAATGGTCCGCTCATCTGGATTCCCGTTGACGTTCACCACTGGGGCGTACGTAAGCGGGGCAGCGGGTGCCACATCCTTGGACACGCGATCAAGCGTGGCATCCAGCTTTGCGCTGGTTGCCGCCGTGGTCACGCGCTCGCCCTTCTGCAGCAGCCAAGTGCCCGTTTCAGGAACGCTGTCGATGCCGTCGTGGGCCATGCCTACCGCAGAGACCTCGCCAACCAGGTTCGCCACCGCTGCAGCGGCCGCAGCCATGGCGGCCAGGTTGGCTGGGAATGGCAAACCACTGGAAAGCGCGGAGCTGACCGCGTCCTTGGCAGCCAGTGCGGCCTTTGCAACCGAAAAGGCTTTGCTGATCGCGAACGCGGCCCTGTAAATCCCGGACTGCTCACCGAACCCAGCGCGCATCACGCCGGCGACACCGGCCAGTCCCTGTTCTGCCGCGGTCAGCCCGACCTGCCACCTTGCCTTGTCCAGCTCGTCCAGCCTGGACTGATGCTTGGCGGAAAGCGCTGCCTCCTGGCTGTCCCACTCTTCAGTCAGATCAGCGCGCGCCTGCCGGTACTCCTCAAGTGCCTGCAGCTGCGCGGCGTAGCGCTTGTTCTCCTCCTCGACCGCCTTGTCGATCTTGGAGAACTCGCCGCTGGCGCCACCGTACAGCGCATCTGGTCCCCGATACTCGCTGCCCGCAGCGCTTCCAACCTGCTCGATTGCTTTTCCGGCGACCTTCGCGAACTCGGGGTCGTTCGCAGCCCCCACGGCTGCGGCAGCCTGCAGCACCTTCAGGCGTTCCCGAGCCAGGTCCACACCCAGCGCGTCCTTCTTGTTGAGCTCGTCCCTTAGCTTGACGAATGCCTCAGTGGCCTTCGCAGCCGCCTCGTTGGCCGTCTTCTGCTCCTGCAGAAGATCCAGATTTCGGGCGTCAAGGCGAAGCGACTCCTGCTTGCTGGCATTGAGACCTTTCAAGGCTCCGTGCGCAATGTCGAAGTTAAGCCTCTGCAACTCGGTGGCGCGCCCAGACCGATCTGCGCTCGTGTCGAACAGCTCGATCTGCCGTTTCAGCTGCAGCGAAGCGGCCTCATACGCGCGTTCCAGTTGCTGCTGGCCGGCCAAACGCTTCTTGGCATTCTCCGCATCAGCGGCGGCTGCTGCGGCCGATGCCGCTGCTGCCCGGGCAGCCGGATCTCCCGTCACTCCCGAAGGTGGCAAGCTGGCTTCAATCAGCCTCACAGTGGGCGTAGGCCGCGGCTGCATAGCGGCCCAGCCGCGGTCGGCGAACTGAGTCCCGGCCTGATAGTCCTTTGCGAACTGGCTCCATCCACCGCCCTGCGAGCCGAACAGGCCGCTGTACTGGCCGGTTGCGAGCTTCAATACCGCGTTGCCCTGCTTTTCGATTGCCACCAGGCCGCCTCGGACACGGTCCAGGCCTTCGATCGTCCCGCTGAAGATGCCACCGAGGTCACTGATCTGCCGGAAGCTGTCTGCGATCGACGCAGTGAGGTTTCGGACCTCGGTGCCGTCCTTCAGATAGGTGGCGAAGTCCGTCAGGATCGATCCGAGGCCTGCAATCATCGCGTCGAACCCCTCCCTGACCAGAGGGTCGTTGAGGGTGTCGATGAAGGAATTGATTGCAGCGGTGGCGCCTGCCAGGCTTCCATCACGACCAGTGGTGAGATCGTCGATGGTGTGGCGAAGTGCCGTCAGCGAACCACCGAAGGTGTCCCGTGCCGCCAGTGCGGCACCAGCGTACGACTCCTCAAGGATCTCCAGGATCATCACCTGGGCCTCGCCTTCCTTGCCGGCCCTGACCAGCTCGTCGATCGTACCGCGCACTTCCTTCGTGAAGGCGGCACCGAAGCCCTGCTGGGCGAGCGCGGCGGCCGCCTTGCTGGGCGATTCCAGCGCGCGGCCGATGGTCTCCGCCGACTGGCTGACGCTGATGCCAAGGCGCGCCGACTGGTCGATGACCGCCTGCATGGCGCGGGGGATATTGGAGGCCAGAATGCCCGAGTAGGAAAGCAGGCGCGTCTGTGCCTCGACGATCTCCCCACCACTGAACGTGGACTTGCTGGCCAGCGTATCGGCCATGTCCAGCAGCTGCTGCCTGGTGTACCCGGCGGCCCCGCCAGTTGACCGGATGATTGCATCGAGCTGCGCAACCTCGCGCTCCGCACTCATCGTGTTCCGAGCGATCAACAGCCCAACCGTTGAAAGCCCGGCAAGCGCTGCGGTCATGCCAGCGGCGAGCGCCAGACCGGCCAGCTTCGCCTCTGCCTCGACCTTCTTGCGCCACTTCTCCGCCCGGCGCTCAGACTTGTCCAGGCCGGACGCGAAGCCGCCGACCTCGGCGATAACGTCGATGGTCAGCGTACCAAGGGACCGGGACATAGCTCTCTCTGCTGCAGGGGCTGGCCGGTGGCCAGCCGGGTTGATGCGCGCCACACGCGCCGGCTACCACTGCTTCATCGCCTCCTCGAGGCTGATGGGCTCGGCATCCACGTAGGGCATGAAGTCGGCGGCCTTGAACTGGGCGCTGCCTGGCTTGCGGTTCGAGTTGGCGAACAGCGCGGCCAGCATCCCTGCAGCGGCATCCAGCCGGCCGCCCAGGTTCAAACTGCCGCGCCGGGCGCGGTACAGGCTCCAGAGCTGGAACTCCCGGATGCCGAGGCACTCCTTTGCCTCGGCGATGCTGCGGCCTCCAATCCCGTTCAGGACCAGCTCGCACCACAGCTCATCCTCCGGGGTCAGCTCGTAGCTTTTCCCAGGTTGTTCACCTCGCCGATGGCCATCAGCAGCGCCACGGACAGGTTGCCATCCAAGGCACCGCGCTCCGGGTCGGCCTCGCCGGTGATATCCGCGACGGTGAACACGGCCTTGCCGCTCTCGTCGCAGATGCTGGCCGCGATGCGGCCGGCCACGCCGTCGTGCTTGTTCGTGGCCGAGAGCACGTCGGACACCGCCGTCTGGAAGCCCAGCGGCCGCACGTAGACCGTGGCGGTCAGCTCCTCGTCGCCCTGCTTCCAGCGGATCTCCTTCTCCACCGGACGGCCGGTAAACGCGCCGGCCTTCTGCAGGCCGGCCACGCTCAGGCTCACCGCCCGCGCGGTGGCCGTCTTCTTGGCAGCCCGGCTCACGGCGTATCCGCCTTACGCACCCAGACGCCCGGGCCGCTGCGCTGCATGGTCGCTGCGGTGGTGACGACGGTGTTGCCCTGGAAATCGAAAGGGAAGTCGCTGACGTACGCCTGGAAGGTGTACCAGGTGCGGGTCTCCGGCAGGACCAGCTCGGAGACGGTGGAGCGCTCGGCCGTCGCGGCCGCACCGGTGCCAGAACCGCCACTGAAGGCGACGGTGGGCGGGCTGGTGTAGCCCGTGCCGGGGTTGGTGATGTTGACGCCGATCACCGAGCCGGAATCGACGATGGCCGTGGCCGTGGCGCCAGTGCCACCGCCGCCCGTGATGCTAACAGTGGGGGCCGACGTGTAGCCGGTGCCGCCGTTGGTCACCTCGATGTTCGACAGGCTGCCCACCTGCTGCACGGTGGGCTCGATGTCCACGCCGTCGGACCAGCCGATGGCCCACTGGATCGGCTCGCCGCCGTCCACCTGCTCGGCCAGCTGCCAGAACAGGTAGTGGCTCTCGTTCTTGGGGTCGGCGTTGATGGTCACCGACGCCTGGCCCGGTGTGCGCAGGCCTTTCTTGTAGGTGCGCGTGTTGGTCTCGGACAGGCAGGTGTCGTCGATCTGGTCCGCCGGCGCGGTGCCGGGGTTGAAGGCCGTGATGCACTCGATCTCGCGGACAACGCCGTTGATCAGGCCATACAGCTGGGTTCCTTGGGTCAGGATGCTCATCGTTTCTCCTGCGGGCATTAAAAAACCCCGCAGTGCGGGGCGTGGGTGGGGTTGTAGCGGGCGTTACCGGGGGACCAGCCAGTCCACATCGAACGACAGGCGCAGCAGCTTCGTTTCGGGGTCGAGCATCTGTCCTCCCCAGCGGGTGATGTACCCACGGGGTTCGAAGGCATCACGCAGGGCCTTCGCACCCTGGATCAGCGATGCCTCGTCCTTCGCATAGACGTCGATCTGCGTAGTCAGCGCGTCAACGTCGGGCCTCTGGGCCAAGTAGTTCTCGGGCATGCCCGACACTGTCTGCCAGACCGCGTAGGGCAGCGCTGGCGGCTTCTCGATCAGGCCGAACGGGTAGACGCGGGTGGGATTGGCACCGAAGGCCTGCAGGACCGACTGCGAGGCCAGGCACAGCTGGAAGATCGGGGCGATCATGCAGCCCCCTGTTTTGCCAGCACGCGGTCCAGCGCCTGGTTGAAGCTGCGCGCGAACACGTCGACGGCCTTCTGGCCGGCCTGGTCCGGCACGGGCCGGAAGATCGGCTGGGCGGCCATCTTCGACGTGCCGAACTCCAGCAGACGCCAGTACCAAGTGATTCCGCCCGGGTTGCTGGTTCCGAGCTGCGCAGCGCGACCGGCCTGGGCACCGCCCAGCACACCAACGCGGAAGGCCAGCACACCATCCTGCTTGAATGCACGTCCGTTCCAGCGCACCGCGACGTTCTTCCAGATGGCGGTCTCGGTTTCGTGGTCATCCACCCGGCGGGCGTTGCTCTGCGCCTGGTCGCGCAGCACGTTGGCTGCCCTGCGCAGGGCGGCCCGGCCACCCTTGTAGTTCACCTCGCGCTTCACCTGCGCCATCTTGTTGCGGATGCCGTCCAGACCGCTCACGTCGAATCGGATGCCGTCAGCCATCGTTGACACCCTCGCTGCAGGGTAGCGTGAGGTATTCCAGCCCGCTGACCGGATCGGGCAGCACGCCATGGATGTTCAGGATCTTGCCCCGGTGGATCACCCGGCACTTGTCGGTCACGTCGTCGCGCTGGCGGATGGTCACCCGCATGGTCACCTCGCTGTTCAGCGCCTTCGCTGCCACCAGTTCTCGTGCCGACAACGCGACCACCTCGGCCCATAGATCGGCCAGAGGTTCCCAGCTGACGGTCTGCACGCCGGTCTCCGGCGCCTGGCCGTGCACCTGGCGCTGCAGCTGTACGCGATGGCGCAGACGGCCGGCGGCGATCATCGCGGCTTCCCGCTCAGGTAGTTGCGGGAGCCGGCCGGCTCCGCCTCGCCGCCCTCGCTGTCGCAGAGGTAATCCACCAGCCGGTTAACCGCCTTGGCGTTCTCCTGGTCGGCGTTGGTCTTTTCCTGCAGCGCCGCCACCAGCTGGTGCGTCGCCTCGGTCTGAGCGCGCAGGGCGGCCAGCAATTCGCTTTGCTCGTTCATTCGCTTCTCGCATCCATTTCATGAGCCAAGCGCGCCGGCGCGCGCAGCCGGAGCAGGCCACTCACGCCACCGTGGAGCGCCGTAGCGGCGCCAGGAGGGCCGTTGCGGCGCGAGAAAGGACATACCCATGCCCGGCATCGGCGGGCACCGTGTTGTCGCCCTCGCCCTCCCGGAACCGGTAGTGGCTTGCCAGCTCCACCAGCGTGGCCAGCACCACCTGTGAAGCGAGCACCGGTTCCCCTTCCTCGTCCACAACCGGGACGGGGATCCCGTCAGCACCGATGATCGGCGCGCCGGCCCCATCCCGCTGAATCTCATAGCGGCGCCACGGTGACTTCAGCCAGCTATCCACCGCCGCACTCACGGCCGGGATGGCAAATGCCAGCCACAGGTCGTCGGCGCCAGGATCGAGCCGGAGCTGCTCCTGGGCCTGCGCCTTGGTCACGAACTCAACCATCGCCGTCTCCTAGGCTCACAGGCCCGGCCGGAACCCGCACGCTCCGTCCGTCCCTTCCGTCGCGCCCCTTTCGGGCGGCCAGAATCCAGTCGTCGGTATTCTCCAGGCACGGCCGGGAAGCGTTCGCGCGCTTTGCGATCCAGAGTGCACCGTCATGGGTCACCGACTGGCCGGCCTTCATGCCGAGTCCGTCTCGGTGGAAACCTCGGTGCACCATGTACGGCAGAACCAGCTCGGTCCTGCGCTCACCTGAGCCGAGGGTAATGACGAACCCGCGCTCGCTGTCGTACTCACCGGAGGCAGTTTCGAAGCTGAGACCATGCTGGCCGTCCTCACCGTCCCGACCAACCACGACACCAAGACGGATGGCCTCACCCTTCGTGGTAGTGATGACCAGCTCTCCACTGCGATCGATCATGGCGCCGGCCAGGCCCACACCATCGGCACCGGCCTGCGGCGGGTGCGCGGCCAGATGCTTTGCCACTGCTGCGGCGAGCTGCTGATCAGTGACAGGCTCCGCATCAAGCCCATCTTTCGGGACCGGAAGTGCATCAACCGCAGCCTTCACGGTCGCCTGAATCACCGCCGGATCGGCATCGCGGCCGTTCTGAACCGGGTTCACTTCGAAGTGCTTGGACACTGCGTCTGCGGTGGCCACGTCCACGAGCGTCAGCAGTCGTGGCGAGTCCAGCAACTTGGCAACGACCAGGTCGGCCAGTGCATCCACATCGACCGGCTCGGCATTCCTTCCGGGCTCACCCTTCTCCGGAGCGCGCTGGCGCAGCTCCTCCAGCTCTCGCTTGACGGGTGCGACCGCCTCACGGATCAAGGCGCCGATCTCCGTGCCGAAGTCGATGGGATCAGTCATTGCGGAATACCTCGGCCCGTGCGGCGCGCAGGGCCATCAAGATGAAGTTCGACTGCTGCAGAGCCCTCAGCTCGTCGTCAGCAGCAGGTTCGTCGACTTCCGGATCCTCAGCGACAGGGGCCGGTTCGGCAGGAGCAGCGATCCTGTTCTGCATGACCTGATCCAGCGGGAAGTCCTGCTGCTGCATATAGACCGTATCGCCACCCTCCAGAGGGGGAAGGTTGAACACCAACCGCGCCTCGTTGGGAGTTTCAATTCCGCCGCCGGTCAGCGTGTTGTGCACCTCAGCCTGCTTGCCGACATCCATTCGCAGAAGCGGCTCAAGATCAAGCTCTACGCCCAGCGGTCGGGAGATACCCAGACCCTCGTCCAACAGTTCCTCGATGGCCTCGATGTGCGCCTGGAGGGCATCCGAGTAGTACAGCTGGTTGATGTCATCGACCTTCATCCCAGCGGGAATCGAGCCAATGCCGATCTTGAACGGGGGAATGCCGAACGGCTGGCACACCTGCTCGTCGGAGTACCGCATCTGCTCGACGAGCTGAGAATCCGCAGCCTTGAATGCGAAGGGTGTGAACTTCATGTCCGCACCGATCACCGCCACCTTTCCCGCGTTGGATCCCTGGAAGCTGGTATTCCAGTATTCCTTGACCGCCTGGGCATCATCGTCGGACATGCCCGCGGGCGCGGTCAGAATGCCGCCAGGATTCGCTCCGTTGGAAAAGAAGTTGGTGGAATCCTTGAGGATCTTCAGGTTCTTCACCGCCGCCCACTGTGCAGCGCACAGCGGCGGGACACCAATGAGCTGATGGTGGAAGCAGTTCATTCGGTCGTGGATGATCTCGCTCGCCGGGACAACCAGCTGCTCACCGGGATAGTTCTCCGGCAGCAGATTGGTTCCGGTGTTGTAGTTCAGCTGGTAGAACACGTCGCCACTATCAGACACCATCGGCTGAACACTGCACGGGTCCAAGATCCACAGCTTGTTGACCACGTTCCTCTCGTCCCGACCCTTCAAGACATAGGTGTTTCCCTGGATCAGCTTCGACAGCATCCAGGCTGAGCGGAACTGTTGCGACGTCTGGTAACTGTTCTGCTTCCGTAGCACGGGCCAGTATGCGGTGTTCTTCCTATCTACGCGCCAGATACCGCTGGAATCCTCTGCCTTGAGCACGAAAGGAAGCTTTCCGACATCCGACGCGATGCGGTTCAGGCACGCATACAGCGTCGGATAGGTCAGCACCGACTCGTGCCGCTCTTCCAAGTTCCGCTGCCAGGCTCCGGTGAAGGGCTCTCGCACCAGGGAGTGCCAGCCACCCAGTCCGCCGGACGCATGCACGGGGTGCAGCGACTTGAGGTAGTCAGTCCCGTGCCTGCGCACACCGGCCTCGGTGGCCAATTCACGGGGCGAGAATCCAGCCATCAGACTTCGTCCTTCGCCGGTGCCGTCTTCGGCACGGCAGAACCTTTTCCCTTCTTTACGGCCGTGCGCGCGGATTTCCCGTCGTCACCCTGTGCGGGTTGCTTCACCACTTCCGGAGCCGTCGGCTGCGGCGGCGCTACTGGGGCGGCTGCCGGCTGCGCCTGCATGTCGCGCCGCTGGTAGCCTCCATGAGCTTCCAGGAGGGGGGCCAGTCTGGCGTCCACACTGAAAACGCGGTTCCGCCGGATCATCTCGATCTTCGCCATACCTATCTCCCGGGGAAAAAAAGGCGGGGGCCGAAGCCCCCGCCGAGAACTACAGAAATCAGCCCCCACCACCGCCGGCGTCGACCGGGTTGCCCCACTCGACACCGGTCAAGTACGAGACCGCCTGCGGCCGGCGCTTCTTCCAGTTCACGAAGCGCTCGGCACGGATGGCCAGCTGGTTCGTCTGGAACATGCTCTGGATCTGCGCGATCGTCGGAGTGGCGGTCGCGTCATCGTCCATGATGATCGTGGCCTCGCGGCTGACATCGATGGTGACCACGCCATCGTCCGCCAGGTAGATCTCGCTGGCGAAGGCCAGGATGAACATGCCCGACGGAACGTAGTTGGACACGACCAGCGGCACGCCATCGATGTCGCCACCGGTCATCGAGACGTTGGGGAACTCACGAGCCATCAGCGGATTGCGCAGACCGGACAGGCGACGTGCGGTAGCGCTGTCGGTGATGTAGACCGCACTCGACACCGGCAGATTGGTATCGTCGGCCGTGGCCCACAGAGCCTGGATATCGGCGTACACGTCGCCCGTGGAAGGGATCGCGGTCACGCCATTGGTGATCGAGGCCGGCGACAGACCAGCGCCAGTGGCAGCGGCCTTCGCCGGATCAACGAAGTCCTCGTCCATGCGCTCGATCACCGCGTCGGACAGGTCGTCGCGCACCAGGATCTGGATCGACGGATCGGAGAAGCGCGCCAGCTCCTCCGTGATCACCGAAATACCGGCAATCTTGGCCCACTTCAGCTCCGTCGCGTCGTAGCCCGACTTGGTCACCGGCTTGCGGAAGCCCTCACCCACCCACTGTGCACGGCCCTTGGCGGTCTTGCCCGGGATGCGGACGTTGAACGGGACGCGGCGCAGGCCCGGCACGCTACCCTGGCCGAGCTGGCCGATGATGGTGCGCGGGCGCAGGAAATCGACGAACTCGCTCGACAGGTTCTGGTACTGGACCAAGTTGCCCGCCCACGACGGATCAGTGGTGTTGCCAGCGGCAACCGCTGCTTTCATGATCTCGTTCAGACGCACATCGTCGCGGAACGTGTTGTCCGCGAAGGCCTTGGCGCTGGAAACGTCGCCCTTGCCCGCATACATCGCCATGGCGAATCGGGCAAAGCCGATGCCCTGCTCTTCGTTCCTACGGCTGTGGATCAAAGCCGGGCCCTTGCCACTGGCAGCGCCGGCGGCGCGCTTCGGATCGGTCGCGGAGCCGTTTTCCTGCACGATCTGCGCGGCCGGGACAGCGGACTTGGCCTGCACGGCGAGCAGTCGGGTCAGGCGGTCGATGTCATCGTCCAGGGACTTGATCTGGTCTTCGATGCTGTCGAACTCTTCCTTTTCGGCGGTGTCCATCGAACGGCTTTCGTCCATGGACTTCTGGGCGACTTCGTTGAGCTTCTTCTGCTGGGCGTCACGCGTGGCGCGGAGCTTTTCCAGCTGTTCCTGAATGGTCATCTTGATCTCTCTGAAATTGGCGCAGCCCTTCGGCCCGGGTTCCACCCCGGGCAGTGCCTGCAAAATGGAGGGAAGCGGGTTCCACCCCGCATGGCCCAGTGGGCCGTTACTTCAGTCCAGCAACTTCACTGCGCCGCCAGGAGGCCTCGCCACTACTGCCTTCTGGCACTGAATCAGGGGCACGCCGTAGCTGCTGCGGCGGCGGGTTCCACTGGTATCCATGGCCTTGATGCTTTGGATCGTTGCCGCAGCGTTGGCCGGGATCGTTACCAGCGAGAGCTCGTAGATCTCGCACTCGGTGAATCGAATTCCACCGCCATCCATGTAGCTGTACTCAAGGGCGCGGAATCCGATCGACACGCCGCGCACCAGCTTTTCCTTGACCGACTGCCAGGCCAGATCGCACATGTCCTTCAGCGCGCCCGGGGTGGCGATCTTCGCCACGCTAGCGGTGAAGGGGATTCCATCCTTCGTGGGCTTGCCGAACTTCACGATGCCCACGGGGCTGTCGTGCCGGTGCTGCCAGAGCAACGGAAGCTCGGCAGCGAACTTCGCGCCCAGAGGCTCGACCACATCGCCGTAGCGGTCAGGCTCGGGGGTTGTCGCCCAGCCGGTGATCACCTGCTCGTCGTCGTCGTAGTTCTTGACCTCCAGCAGGCTGTAGGCGCGGTTCTCGTTATTCATGGGCTATCCCAGGGTCATGAGGACAAGCGTCTTGTCACTCTTTTCTTCAGCAACGGGGATGCTGATACCAACAGCCATCAGCAGCGCAGTCATGTCGTCGATCTTTTCGCTCGATCGCTTCTTGTCGGGCGCCATGTTCAAGTTCTGGTCTCGCCGCGCCACCAGGTTGGAAGCGCACCAAGTCAGCACCGGATCGCCGTCATGGACGAAGCGTTTGCCCACGTAGGCACGCTCCAGATCCTGCATGGCCGGGTGATATGACTTCGGTCCTTGGATGAACTGCACCATTGGCACGCCAGCGGCCAGAAGCCGTCCCACAACCTCGGTTGCATTCCAGCTGTCGAATGCGATGGACTGAACGTTGAACCGAGAGACGACCTCCAGGATCGACCTCTCGATATGGGCGTAGTCGGTTACCTCTCCCTCGGTGGTTTCGAGGTGGCCAGACGCGACCCAGCCCGCATACGGGACCGTTCCGCGCTCCGTACGCTGCTTCACTGCCTCTTCGGGAACCCATCGGCGGCCCCAGGTGATGATCTTCCCGTCCACCCTCCAGACAAGCCGGAACGACGTCAGGTCGCTGGTGCTGGCCAGATCCAGTCCACCCCAGCAAGGAACATCCTTCAGCGCCTCAAGGTCGACCACTCCGGAGCAGGCAGCCCACTTTCGTAGCGCAACCCAGCCGTTTGCCGCCGAAGCCGGCCGGTTCAGCCGCTTGATCTGGAACTCAGCCAGCTTGGACGGCATGGCCTTGGCCTCTACCGCCTCCTTTCGGATGGCCCCCAGTAGATGCGGGTTTACCTCCATCAGAGGATTGGCCTTTCGCCAACTCGCCTCGTCGAAATCCTCGTCGTCTTCGTCGACCGCGTAGAACACTGCCAGGTAATGGTCGGCCGTGTGCTTGAACACGCCGGCCAGCAGCTGCTTCACGAACTGCCGGATCTCAGCCCAAGGGCCGGGATTGGTGTACCCCTCGGTCGTGGTGAACAGCCAGAGCGGGTTACGGCGGGCACCAGCAGCGGACTGGAGGACGTTCAGCAAGTCAGGCGTCTTGTGCGCGTGGATCTCATCAAGTCCCACGTGGGACGGATTCAAGCCGTCCTGAGTGCTTGCCTTCGCGTGGATAGGCTTGAAGCTGGCGCCGATCTCCATGCGGCTGATCGACTTGGCCCATGTCTCAAGCCCATACGCCTCCCGGAGGTCCGGCGTCTTCTCCACCATCCGCTTTGCGACGTTGAAGATGATCGAAGCCTGCGGGAACGTGGTGGCCGCCGAAATGACCTGGGCGCCTTCCTCGTTCTCGCAGCACTGGCAGTACAAAAGGATCGCCGAGGCCAAAGTGGACTTGGCGTTCTTGCGTGCCACCGCAAACAGCGCCGACGTGAAGCGGCGGGTGCCATCGAGCTTCCGGAACCCAAACAGCTGTGCAACGAAGAAGACGTGGGACCGGTGCAGCCGGATCTCGGGCGTCTCCCAAGCGCCTTCAACGTGCGGCAGAAGCTCAATGAATCCGCACGCGTGGGCTGCATGCGCGGGTGAAAAGGTGAACCCTGACCCTCTCTTCTTCGCGCGGGCAAGATCGTCCAGGAAGCGCTTGGCCGCCTGGCGAATCAGCAACCCGAAGGCCTTTCCCTTCCGATCCTCCACCGCCTCCTGCGCGTAGTCGATGGCCACAGCCACGTAGTCGGCGGGATCCGGGCGGGGCCGGCGCCGGGGGCGCGCTGCGGTCTTTGGCTTCGCTGGCTTCTTGCTACTTGGCGAGCGCCGGGAGGGCGCCGAACTTGTTGCCGGGCTTTTTCTCGGCGCCACCAGAACTCACCTTGCGTCTGCTCGCCGGCGTCATACCGAACTCGGACATCAGCGCTTTCAGCGCGGTCTGTTCAGCGGCTGTGATATCCACCCCTGCCATCTGCTTGGCCACCTGGACCTGCCAGGCGTAGCAGAGCTGCTGCAGTGCATACAGGTCCACCGTCTGGAGAACCTTGGCTGCCACCAACTGGGGGCCGAGGTCATTCCACATTGCAGCCCCGTTGACGTTCAGGTGCTGCGGTGGGTCGGGGAACACGTCGATCAGGTCGAACTCGGGAGCGTCAGGCGCCTCACGGTCCGGCCGGGCGGTTCCGGCAATCACCTTGAGGGCCGGAGCGGTCGGCTTCCGTCCTCTCATTTTTGAAATCTCAATTTTGACGGTGCGAAAAAAAGGCTGGGCGCACGGTCAGGGAGGCGAACCGCCCCAACTTTTGACCCTCCCCCCGCCCTATCTGCCGTTGTTGCGATTCATTCGCGTCCACTCGCGCATTTCGGGGTCGCCTTGGCACCTCGGTGCCAGTTGCCGAACCCGCCGTCCTCGGTCGCGGTCTTGCGGTCGTGGCAGGGCTTGCAGAGGGGCTGCCAGTTGTCGGTGTCCCAGAACAGCGCCTGGCTGCCCTTGTGCGGCGTGATGTGGTCGACCACCGTCGCGACCGTGACGTGCCCCGACCGCTGGCACTCAGCGCACAGGGGGTGCCTCAGCAGGTAGGTCGCGCGTGCGCGCTGCCATCGGCCGCCATACCCGCGCTCAGCTGTGGTCTGCCTCACCTCAGCTTTCGGAACGTGCACAGCAGCCTGCCGCGGCAGGGCGTTGTGCTTCGGCGCTCGGCGTGGCATCAGCTGCGACCGGGGCTCCGGTCGGCCTCGATCACGGCTTGGCAGGCACGGACGTGGTCGTCGGCGTCTCGTCCGATTTGAACAAGAGCGCCCGCGACCTCTGCTCGTAGTTGGGCTGCCTGGTCACGTTCGACGGCGCCGGCGGCGGCTTGGGACAGGCGAGCGGTATTGCAGGTGGCGAGGTCGTCGCGCAGCTGGAGGCTGCCATCGCGCACGCCAGCAGCAACAGCAGCAGGGACGGCCGTGGCCGCAAGACGGTCTTCTTCATGCTTGGCTCCGATGGTGGCCAGCGACTCGGCCTGGCTGTGCTCGACGGCACGGGTCTCGGTGAGCTGCTGGACCTGGCCGGCGCTGGTGCTGGCCTCCTGCCGGGCTTCCTCGGTCTCGGCGCGGTCACCGCGCCAAGCCCAGCCGGCGGCGAGCATGCCGGCGGACCAGGCGACGAACACCAGCAGGTAGAGGGCAAGCCGGTTCACGGCTCGATCTCCCTGCCGACTGTGATGGGCGAGACCAGCTCGCAGTCCTGCGGCAGCAGGCAGCAGGTCAACTCCAGCAGCTGGTCGATCACCCAGCACCAGAGGTGCAGCGCTGGGATCTTCGGCGTGCCGGTGACCTGCTCCTCGCTGTCCACGCAGAGCCACGCCGGAACACCGAAAAGGGTTCCCTCATGGGTCATGCCATTTGCCAGCGCATCTGCCTTCGTGACGTAGATCAGCTCACGCATATCAGCCTCCCGGCCTACGGGTCATCCCGAAGAAGTAGCCGATCACCATGCCGGTGGCGTTGTTCAGGCCGCCAATCAGCATGCCGAACGAATCCTTGTTGGCCTCGGGGATCGAGATGGATACGAGGGCAGCCATGGCCATACCGACCAGGAATAGCACCAGCACGGCGATGCCGACGCGCGCAGCGCCAACGTTTCGGGTCGCGAAGGTCATGCGGCACCTGCCAGTGAGTGAATTTCCTCCAGCGCCCAGTGGTAGAGGGGCTGGTCAACGATGGTCACGCGGGTGAGGCGCTTACCGCGCACCACTTTCACTGCCACCTGGGTGGACTGCTGGACCGCGAGAAGCACGAACGCAATGCGCTGCTTCGTGGGGTCCGGCTCCTGCAGCACCGCAAGCGCATCGCTGACCATTTCGCGGATTGCCAGCAGAAGCTCCGCAGTCGGGCTCTTCGCCTTCTGGTTCTCCAGTACAACCAGCACGCCTTGCAGCTGATTTACCGGCGAGAGCTTCGGGCCCTTCTTCCTCGGCGTCATGCTCCAAGCGCCTGCAGCGCGCGCGCATAGCGCGCCCTGCGATCAGCGGCACCGGTCTGGCCGCCGTTCACACGTTCGGTGATCTCGTCGAATCGGCTGGCGTCAGCCAGCTTGTTCAGGGATCGGGCATCCCAGAAGGCACCGGCTGCCAGCGCACCCCACTTGGGCTGCTCCAGAGCGTCGGGCTGGGCCTCGAAGTCGGGCACACCCTTGATGCCCTTGGCACGCAGCGCATCCCGGATCGCCGCATAGTTGGCTCGGCCAGTGTTCTGGATCGGGCCACGGCCGCGGAATCGGTAGCCATCGCCGCCTGCCTCGGATCCGTTGCCCAGGCGGTTGGCATAGGCGTTGTTGCCGATTGCTACCGGCTTCCGCTCCAGCGCGCGCGCCAGATCGTTCGGCTTCCTCGGCTTCGCCTTGGGGTCGACGGCGTAACGGGTGGGCCAGGTATCGGCCATTCCCTGCGCACCGTAGTTCAGGTTCTCGACGGTCCGGGTCAGGCTAGCCGACTCGTGACCGACCTGCGCCAGAAACGCCGCCACCCGCGTCGGTGTGCTGATGCCGAACGCCGTGCAGGCTTCGGACAGGGGTTGCGCCCATTGGGCGGCGACGGCGGCACTGCAGCCAACCGCCTGCTGGATTGTCGAGGCGGTCAGGATCATGGTCGGTCCGGAAACAGAAAGCCCGGCTCGATGGCCGGGCATGGTCGCGTGCGATAGTAGGAATTTACTGGTAAAAGTGCGGAGGTGTCACCTCCGCAGAGTAAAGGGAAATGGAAGAAGAGAATCCAACGAGAAAACCGCTCAAAAGTTCCCTCCGTAGGAAGGCGCTCTCACCGACCCGGCCCCTTCCATTCCACGACATTGGTGGAAGATGCCTGATCCGCTTGAGCCAGCTGCTCTATGCCGGGGAAATTCAGAAATCCCAAGACGGTAAATCCTGCTTTTTTGTGGTCGCCTTCATCGGCGGCGATGTGACTGAGATCATCGGTCAGGAGTCCGAGCTCGTTGAATTCCGCAGCGGTTTGGCTGAAGCGGCAAACGCTTTTGCCCTGTCTCAACTTTAAGCCGCTTTACCCAGTGCAGCTCGAAGATGCCAGGCTGCTTCTTGTTCCGCCTCTGTCATCTTCGATACCAGCCATTCGAACACGGGCTTCCACGTCCGCCGGTAGGCCGCCTCATCGCGGCCGATGGCCGCCGCGCGCCGGCGGTCGCTGACCTGGCCCAGCCCTGACCCGCCGCAGACCTTGCACGTCATCAGCAGCTCGCCCGACACCGTCTGGCCTCTGCCCTCGCAGCTGGCGCAGTGCGGCCGGTGCGCAATCTCGCTGATCACCGCCATGGCCAGCGTCGGCAGCGACTCCAGAGTGCTGATCGGCCAGCACTGCGCTTTCACCCGGCCCAGCCGCTGCTTGGCCGCATCCCGGTTCGCCCGCTGCTCCGCCGTCGCCGCGCCGCCCCAGCCGATGCACACCTCCGCCAGGCCAAGGTCCGTGCGCGCCTCAGCCAGCCGGCGCTGCTGCCGCTGCAGCTCCGGCGTGACCAGCGCAATCACCGCGTCCCGCAGTTTGTGCCGACGCAGCGCGGCGCCATCCGGCCACCAGCACGCCTCCAGCAGCTCCCGGCCCAGCCCGGCCGGAACCATTCCAAGCGCTGCGGCAATGTCCTGGTTCGTCAGGTCCGGCTTACCACCGCCCCGGCCGATATCGAACTTCACCGTGGTCGGCCCCAGCCGCCCCATCGCCTCACGTGGATTCATGCCCCTTCCCCTGTCGTTGAGTGGCCGGCCGCTGCCGGCCCGCCCGTAATCCGCACCACCACCTGGCCGCCCGAACGCCGCTCGTCCTTCACGAACAGATGCGCCTGGAACCGCCCGTCATCGATCCCGAGCAGCTGGGCGATTCCGTCCCGGTACGCTTTGCAGCGGCCGGTCATGTTGTCGTCGTCGGGCAGCTTCTTGCCCGGCGCCTGGTAGCAGTCGATCCAGAGGTGCAGCCGCCCCGGCGGCAGCACCATGCCGCGCCAGCCCGCCTCGTTCGCCAGCACCGCCGCCGTCTGGCGGGCCAGCTTCGTGGCCCGGGCCTTTACCCGGAAGTGCACGCGCGCGTTCGGCGACAGATCCTTGCTCGGCCAGGGAAGCACCAGCTCCAGCGCGCGGTCAGGCACCAGCCACCTCCGGGCCGGCCGGCTCGGCCGCATAGTGCGTGATCTTCGGATTGCCGCCGCGCCAGCTGGCAAACACCGGCCGCTTGCTCACCGCGTCCCACAACATCAGCCGCGTGCCGTCCTGCGGCGCCTCGCCAATGGGCTTCCAGTCGACCGCTCTGCTGGCGGGGACGTAGCGGATCGCCTTCTCGCCTTCCTGGAACACATGGCCGGGCGGCTCCGATGTCGCCATAGCGAATGCCTGCCCCTTTCCGTTCAGAACGACCCACACGTGATTCGGCCCACTCATGCCGCCTGCTCCCAGCTGGCCGTCAGGCGCTGCACCTGCCCGCCCCGCGCCTGGAACTGCTCCACCGTCTCGGCCGGCCGCTGACCGCCCTTCTCCTTGCCCCACGGCTTGGCCGGGGCCAAGGCGGCGCGATGCTCCAACTTGGCCCGGTTGATCGTCATCTTGTCCGGCGCGCGAGGGAGGGAGCCGGCACGCTTCGATGCGCGATAGGCCGCCTGCTTCACGGCCTTGTCTGCCCTGCACTTCTCCCGCTGCTCGTCGGTGACCACGAACTTGCGCGGCATTCCCTGGCCCGTAGCGCGGAACTCTGCCTTCTTGCCCCTCCCCTCCTTGATCAGGTAGCCGGCCAGAACCAGATCGCGGGCGGCGCTGCTGATCCGCTCACGATGCAGCGTAGAGCTGGCATTGGCCTTCTCGTACATTTCGCACAGCTGCAGCCGCGCCTGCGGCGCAGCCTCGAACAGCGCGCGCACCTGGCCCGCGTAGCTGGTGCTTCGATCCATCATGCTGGTGCCCTCAGTTCGTTGATGTAGGTCTGGTTTGCGATCAGCTCGTCGTCGGAGCCGTACGTCTCGTGGAAGGTCCGCGAGCCATCCAGAAGGCTCGGGCCGTAGATCTGGCGCATCGTCGCGAAGGTGTTCCCCTCCATCGGGTAGCGCATGTGGTGCCATTTGCAGAGCGCGTAGCCGAACACATGCCCGCGCCGCACGTTCCCGCTCTTGGCGTGGTTGTAGTCGCAGCCGTACACCACCAGCTCTGCCTCCAGCAGCTGCTGCTCCAGCAGCGCCAGGCAGGCCATGCACGGGCCCGCCTTGGCCAGCTCGATCCGGGCGGCCTCTTCCTTCGTCGGCGGCGGTGCCTTGGACCACATCAGCGCGCGGCCTCGTCGGCTAGACGCCATCCGTGTTGCCAGGCCTCGGCCTTTTCGCTCAGCGGTGCGGCGCGGCGGTTGGCGCCGTCCTCCGTTTCGCATTCGATCCACACCAGGTGCGGGTTGTCGCTCAGGCGACAGCCGTTCAGGCGCGCCGAGTACCCGGCGTTGATCTCCTTGGCGTAGCGGCTGCGCGTGTTGTAGTTGGTGAAGTCCATCAGCGCCTCGTCTTCGTCGTCTCGCGGCGTGCCGCGCTCAGTTCCTGGTCCTGCTTGTCCCACCCGGTCTGCCAGCGCCGGCGGCGCTGCAGCCCGTCCATGCCCATCTCGTAGCGCGGTGCCGATTCCCGGGCCCGGCACGCATCGCGCGCCCAGCGGCCGGCCTGCTCGGCCTGCGCCAGCTCCGCATCAGTCGCCATCGGCGTCGATCCAGTTGCGGATGAACCACCGGACGTTGCACGGCAGCCATCCCACAGCCAGGGAGATCTCCGCGACGCTGCAGCGCTCGGCGTGCAGCAGCCGCACCGTGTCGTGCTTGCTCACGCGCCCTCCCCGAACCCGAGGTCTGCTGCAGCGCGCGCCATGGCCGCCCGTGCCGCATCGCGGTCGCGCACCGGATGCACGCCGTGCTTCTCCTGGGCGACCGCCTGCAGCTGCTGCGGCAGAGGCTTCCCGTCCACCACGTGCTGCACAGCGCGCGAGTAGGCCTCCTCCAGCATTCGCCGCTGCTGGAATCCGTTCTCCGCCGTGGCGTAGACGTGCAGGTCCAGCAGCGAGCGCACCAGCACCGTGAACCCGCTCTGCGGTCGGCCCGGCGCCATCTCGCGCTCCACCGTCGCCATGACCGGGATGTCCAGGCACATCGTCAGGAACCGGCCCGCGTTCGGCGGCCACTCCCGGCCCTCGGTCAGGCAGCAGTGCATTCCCTTCGCGTGCTGCGCCACCGTGCGGCCCTTCAGCACCTGGAACCACGTCGTGCCGGCAATGGTCAGGCTGCCGTCCTTCTTCACCGGGGCCGCACCGTTCTCGCGCTCCCACTTCCCCGGGAACATGGCCGTCATCTGCTTCCAGAACTCCCACAGGTAGGCCGTGGCCTGGTCGCTCACCCGCTCAGCCGACGACGACAAACTCTGCGTCGACGAACTCGGCTGTGCCGAAGCCAGGGCGGCCACCGTGGCCACCGCTGAGGCGTTCGGCTTCGAACTGCTGCTGGAGCTGCTCGACTCGGTCGGCAGAACTGTGCTGAGGGTTTGCATGGGCGGCTCCTGCGGATTGCTGGGCAACAGGGATCACGGGCAGCGCCAGGCCGGCGGCCATCGTCTGCTTCAGGGATTCGTTGGGGTCGTGGCCGTTGGCCATCAGGTCGGCCAGCTGCTGGCGGACCTGCAGCCAGCCCTGGACCGAGAGCACGCGGCGGATGGCGGCGCGGTGCCGGACAAACCGGGCCAGCATCTGGCGATCGATGCCCGTGGGCACCACGCCGAAACCGGCCAGCTCGCGGTCGACCTGCTCGGCGGTCAGCGCAGCCGGATCGGCCTCGCGCTCACACTCGCGGTGTGAGGGTTGCTCTTGGTTGCTTTTGGTTGCTCTTGGTTCGGGTGCAACAGCTGTTGCACCCTTTTCGACGCCGTTTTGCACCCTTTCCTGCGTCGTTTTGCACCCTTCGGAGGCCTTTTTTGCACCCTTTGCAAAGGGTGCAATTTCTGCACCCTTCATCCATTCGGGGTTGATCCGGTACTGGCGGGTACGGCCACCTTCACCAAACCCGCTGCGGCGGCCACCGATGCCGGCATTGACCAGCAGCAGCCACCCGCTCTGCTCCATGCGACGCAGCTGGTACTGCACCGAACGCTCGGACTGCCGGGTCTTCTCTGCCAGCCGCGCGATCGACGGGAAGATGTGCGTGCCATCGTCGTGCGCGTGATCAGCCAGGGCCAGCGCCAGCAGCATCTCGCCGCCACCGCTCGGGTAGCGGTCGAACACCATGCCTGTAACTCGTGCGCTCATCGTCAGACCGCCAGCTGCAGGTTCTCGCCCGGGGCCACAGGCCACCAGGTGCACGCCGTGCGGCCGCTGACCGGGCACGGCTTGTTCGGGCCGCGGTACACCCGGCCCTCCTTCATCAGCTCAGGCAGGCGGCGGGCCAGCATGTACCGGTCTAGGCCGGTGGCCTGCGAGAGCTCGTTGCTGGTCATGCCGGCGTTCTGGGTGACCGCGCGGGCGGCCTGGTCCTGCTGCGCGGCCTGCAGGCCGCTGCTGACCACGTGCGAAGCGGCGGCGTGGCTGGTATCGATATCGGTGGTGCGGGCGAGCTCGCTCATACGGTCTGCTCCAGGCCCATGGCGCGGATCACTGCCTTGCGGAAGGTCAGCGCGCTGATGACCAGGTCATCCGACTCGTTGATGATCTTCTGCCCGTGCGGGCGGTCCTTCTCGTCGATCACGCCGTCTGCAACAGCAGGGCTGATCGCGGCGCAGAGGTCGCCGAAATCCTTCATCAGCTGGCCAACACCGACGGTGTCCGCCGCGGTGTCGATCGCGTCGATGCGGATCGGCAGGATGCCGCGACGGCGAGCCAGCTCACGCTCGCAGTTGCTGCGGTACGGTTCCGGCAGGCTCATGACCCACGCGTCTTCCAGATCGGCCGGCAACGTCTTCACCACGCCGTCGAGGTAGCGGCCGAGGATCTGGCCGTTGTGCTTCTTGTCGGCATCGCCATCGCCACCCAGGGTGATGCGGAACGGAACCTCGCGGTCGTCCTCACCCAGCAGCGAGAGATACGTGTCAGCCACCGCCATCGCGAAGCTGCGGCGGTTGGAGCCGGTGTCGCGCAACATCTGCTCGGTGAATCCGTAGATCACCGTCTGGCGCTTGGGCAGGAAATGGGGCTTGGGCTTCATGACGGGTGCTCTGTTGCGCGGCAACATGGCCGCTATGGAGATCAACTTTTGGGGTGCGGCTGGCGCCGCCCTCGTTGCGCTACGCTGGATGTGCCAACAACCAAGCCCGCAAGGAGGGCGACATGAGCAAGGAAATGCCGGAGTACGTCGGTGTTGCAGAGTTCGAGATGCATCTCGCAGACGAAGGTCTGGTCATGATTCGCCCGTTCGGCAGGACGGAATCGGGTCAGCGGATTCCCCTGACGCCGTTCCAAATGGTCCTGACCAACGATATGGCTGCAGGCCTGGGACAAGATCTGTTGGATGCTGCGGCGGAGTCGCTGAGCCGGGCGCAGGGGAAACGGAACTAGCAGCGCGATACCGGCTCCAGAACGAGAGCTCTTCCTCGCTGATTGCGCGCTTCCACCAGTCCAGGGAGTCCCTCACCTGTTCCTCAGTGAGGGTCCACTGGATGCCGACGTCGCTGGACGGTGCCGGAAAGCTGGTCACCTGCGGCTGGCGTGCGCGTTTCAGCGCGCGCCCGACAATTACGGAACACAGCATCGAAACGATCGCCAGCGCGCGCATATCAGGCAGCCTCCACGGGGATGATTCGGTCTTCGTCCGGGTCCGCCGGCGCGCTCGGCGCCTGGCTCTCTTCCTGGACGCCCAGCAGCCGCATCACCTGCGGCAGCGACGGAACACCCTTCTCTTCCGGCCAGGACTCAACCTGATCCACCGGCAGCTGCAGCACCTTCGCCAGCTGCTTGTCGTTCGACACGCCCAGCTTCGCGCGCAGCGCGCGCTTGCTCATCCGGCTGTCCACCTCCGCTCGGATCTGCTGCACCACCGTCTGCTGCGGCTGGGCCGGCGCCTCAACGGCAGCGCCAGGGCCGAACACGTCGGGGCGGAGCGCGTGCCGGGAGACCCCCGTTGCCCTCTCAATGGCGAGCACGTGCCGCGAAGGCACGGGCCGATTGCCGTTGACCCACTGGTTGACCGCTTGGGGCGATACGCCAAGCAGGCGCGCCAAGCCGGCTTGGCCGGTCCCCGTCCTCTCTACGGCAGCAGCGATATGGTTCATACGACCAGCTTAAGCGTCGCTTTAGTGCATAGTCAAGCGATGCTTTCTTACATTGGTCTGTCGCGCCATGGACAATCAAGCAATGCTTGACAATTCAGCCATGGCGGCCGCCATTCGCTCGGCCATCGAAGAGTCCAACCTCACCCAGAAAGGGATCGCAGATTCCTTTGGCGTCACCGAGCAAGCGGTGTCTGGCTGGCTGCGCACAGGAAAAGTCGATAAGCGAAAGCTGCCAAAGCTGGCCCAGCTCACCGGCAAGCCTTTATCCCACTTCGGAATGGGTGAGGCGGTGGCGGTCGTCTCCACTCCTGCGACCGCGCACAGCTATGTTCGCGTCCAGCAGCTTGATGGAGATGCCGACATGGGGGATGGGGCAATTAACGAGGATTTTCCAGACATCGTGCGTGCGATGGACTTTGCGCCAACCTACATACGCTCCGTCGTCGGATTCGTCCCCCCTCCTGGGCGCCTTGTGCTGGTGACCGGTCGCGGAGACTCAATGATCCCCGTGATCAATCCTGGCGAGTCGTTGATGGTCGACACGGGCGTCACCGCATTCGATGGAGATGGGATTTATTTGCTCAACACTGGCAATGGCCAGCAAGTTAAGGCCCTGCAGGATCGAGGCGATGCTGTCTACGTTGTCAGCGCAAACGCGGGGCTCTATCCAGCGTTCCCCATGCCTCCCAACACCGTGATCGGAGGCAAGGTGTACCTGCGTAATCGGATTGAAAGGTTCAACTGAAGGATCAGAACAGGGGGAATGCAGTGGCGCTTATAGCGTGCGAAGAATGCGGACGGCAGATTAGTGACCAGGCTGAGGCCTGCCCGAACTGCGGGCACCCTAATAGGCCTAGGGCGGTAGCTGTTCCGTCTCAAGAAAGCGATGGGAGCAGTGACCGGAGAAAGACTGGATGCGCTGTTGTCGTCCTGATAGGTGCGGTAGTACTTCTTGTCGCCATGTGCTCACCGCGGGCGGATCACACGCCCAGCCCAGGGGAGCGGTCTGGCACGGCGCCGAGCGAGCAGCCTGAGCACAAGCGAGCACGCCTACTTGCAGAGATGAACGATGCCAGCCGCTTTGCGGAAGCTCGCCTTCTTACGGCAAAAGAGCTTGCGTCCTCTTTCGCTGGCACGACTGAGGGGAACGAGGCATCGAAACTCATACCCGAGCTCGAAGAGGAGGTGAGGAAAGCGAACCTGGGGAAGCAGTGGGTCTATCGGTCTTCCGATGACCCCATGACCAGCAAGGCGTGGGTAACTGCCGAGGTTACGAGCAGCAATACCCATGAGTTCGACCGGCCGTACTCCAGGCCCCAGCACGCTACGCTCACTGTGCGGAAGCACCCTCAGCATGGCAGTGATGTCATCATGAGTATTGAGCGCGGGCAGCTTCTTTGCAGGAGCTACTCCGGTTGCAAGGTACTCGTGCGCTTTGGCGACGAAAATCCGAGAACGTACGAGGCCGCCGGACCCAGCGACAATTCCACGACTGTCTTGTTCATCCGCGGCTACGCTGACTTTGTCCGTCGAATGAAGGACGCGGACATCGTCAGGATCCAGGCTGAGGTGTACCAAGAGGGTTCCCCTGCCTGGGAATTCGATACGTCCGGCTTCGACCCCTCGAAGCTCAAGTAGAGAGCGCTACGAAAGCCCTTCACTCAAGAAGGGCTTTTCTTTGATGAATTACTAAAGCAGCGCTTGACTTCGATATAAAGCAGCGCTTTACTATCTCCGAGCCGCCCATCAAGCCCCATCCCGGGGCCGGCGGCAGGAGACCTACATGCAGCGCCGCAAACGGCCCCTGTGGCACCTCATCATCGCGATCTACGCCATCGGTGCGCTCGCCGTTGGCGCGGGCATCGGCTTCGGCAAGAGCCTGTTCGGACAGGAGTGCTGACCCATGGCCAGCCTCAACCTCGCCTGCCGCCAGGCAGTGCTCAGCGTCACCGCCGACCACGTCAGTGACCGCGTCATCGTCTACATGGGTGGCGCCTCCCTGCACCTGACCCAGCAGGAAGCCGACCAGCTGGCGCTGCAGATGCAGCGCGCCGCGCAGGCTGTGCGCATCGGCAGCACCACCGCCAAGCAGTACACCGACGCCCTGAGCGGCAAGGACGCGGCATGAGCGCCGTCGCCATCCTGGTAGGCCCGCAGCAGCGCGGCCGCGCCGTCGCGGACGCCGTCCGCATCGCAGCCCTGCGCGTCGGTCACCGCCCCGACTTCGCCAACACCGTCGCCGACCTGGCACGGCTCGACTTCCTGCGCGGCGGCAGCGCCGCGGCTGCCATCAGCCGCATGAAGCAGTCACTGCGCCGCAAGCCGCAGCGCGCGTGGAGCCAAGCCTAATGCACCACCTGGCCCTGCCCTTCTACTGCGCCGTGATCGTCGGCGCCCTGATGGCGCTGCTCGCGCGCGCCATCTACACCGGCTCCGACACCTTCGTCCTCGTCTTCATCGTCGGCATCAGCTACTTCGCCTGGCATGGCGTCAAGGACGCACGCCGCTGCTGGCCGGTGTTCCGCGCCGAAATGGAACGCCGCCGCGCTGCGCGCAATCGCGGCAGTTGGAAGCCCCCAATCCGTAATCCCACGCATCCCCCGAGCCGTCCGGTCTCAACCGACGACACGCACTGAGCAGCCGCCCGCCCGGGCCACCGGGCTCCGCCGCCGGCCGGACTTCCACTCGCCGGCAACCCATCCCAGGGAACCGCATGCGCAACCAGCTCGACATCTTCAAGGACGACCCGGTCCGCATGGCCAAGGCCAACCGCGAAGCCGCCGACCACGCGCTGACCGACAAGCAGTTCACCGAAAGCGAGCGGCAGGAGCGCGCCGCCTACTACACCCGCGAGGCAGAGCGCTGGGAATTCAGCGCCGCCCTCGGCGGCCAGCAGATCAACGGCGCAAAGGAGCCGCGAGCATGAGCAGTTACAGCATCATCCCGGGCCAGCGCGGCTCAGGCCTCTCGAGCCTGGTCTGCAATGTGCTTCTCGATGGCAGCCATGGCGAGCTGCATGGCGTCGCCTTTGTTGCGGATCACGCCGGCGCGCGGCGCGGCCACGGCGACACCTTCCACCGTGGCCGTGAACTCAAATTCGTCCTCCACCTGGCTGGTGATCTCGACGCGGAACCTGCGCCCATCGATCACGCCCTGCAGAGTCCGGCGAAAGCCCTCTGTCTTCATTTCGGTTCCCCAACCGTCAGCGATGGCAAATCTACTTCACGGCAAAGCCTGATGAAAAGGGCCAGATCTGGCGGCTCAGTACCAGTCGGCCCCCATCAGCTCCGACAGAAGCGCCTCGGTCTTGGCAGCCGCGTCCTCCCGCGACTCCACGGCTATGTCCAAGCCCAATCGGCTCGGGCCGTAGACCACATGGAAACCAATCATCGTCCCGCGGCCAAACCGGCCAATCCCATCCAGCACCACCCGGACCGTCACGTCGCGGCCCCGAATTTTCAGATTCCAGTCTTCTTGCCTGTGCATCCCATCACCTTCGCACCTGCGCCGTTCCGGTGCGCTTACCCGAAAAGCATACACAGCGCGCGCCCGGCGCAGGATTCGACCAATGGCTGACGAGACCGCAACCCTGTGCCCGTACTACCACGGCCCGGTGTGGGACGCCTTCGGGCTCACCCGCTCCGCCTACCTGGTCGTGCCGCGCCGGACCCTGCAGTCCATGCCGCTGGAGTGGCAGCAGCGCTTCGTCGCGCTGATGGAAGAAGCGCACGCCCACCTGCCCACCGAAGCCTTCCCCGACTACACCGTGCAGCGCCAGGAGCGCGGCCGGTTCCTCACCGACCCGCTGCGTGACTACCGCCACACCGGCCCGATCGCTCCCAAGGAACACGCCTGATGCGCTACTTCTCTCTCTTCTCCGGCATGGAAGCGGCCCACCTCGCGTGGGCGCCACTGGGGTGGACCTGCGTTGGCGTATCCGAGATCGAGCCAGCCGCTTGCGCACTGCTGCGCTACCGCCTGCCTCACGTTCCAAATCTCGGAAGCGTCACTGAGATCACCGACGAGCAGATCAAGGCTCTGGGCGCTTTCGACGTTCTGATCGGAGGCAGCCCGTGCCAGGACCTGTCCGTCGCGGGACGCCGCGCGGGCCTCGCTGGCGCGCGCTCCAGCCTGTTCCACCACCAGATGAGGATCTTCAATGCAGCTCGACATTTTTGCGGCACCCGCTGGCTCGTCTGGGAAAACGTCCCAGGTGCTTTCAGCAGCAACCAGGGCAGAGACTTTGCTGTCGTGGTTGGTTCGATGGCAGGAACCGACCTGCCTGTGCCCCCAGGTGGCTGGGGATCCGAAGGCGTTGCGCTGGGTGACAACGGCCTGGTCGAATGGTCCGTGCTTGACGCGCAGTGGTTCGGAGTGGCGCAGCGGCGCCGTCGCGTGTTCGCTGTCCTCGATACTGGAAACTGGTCCGATAGACCCCCGGTACTTCTTGAGCCCGATCGCCTGCGCGGGGATTCTGCGCCGCGCCGCGACACGGGGGAAAGCGTTACCGGCACCCTTAGCGCGCGCACTCAAGGTGGCGGCGGGCTCGGAACGGACTTTGAGTGCCAAGGCGGCTTAGTTGCCGGGACACTTAGCGCTAACAACAAAGCGGCCGGCAGCGCCACAAATCAGGACGCCCATGCGGGCCTCCTAATTCCGGCTGTCGCCCATACGCTACGCGCCGAAGGTTTTGATGCAAGCGAGGATGGGACAGGGCGTGGCACACCTCTTGTGCCGGTTGCATTCGCGCAGAACCAACGCGACGAAGTTCGCTGCATGGAAATTGCTGGCACGCTAGCCGCGCAGCCAGGTACGAAGCAGCAAACCTATATCGCATTTGGTTGCAAGGACAGTGACCCCACCAGAAGCGTGAGCGATCAAGTCGCCCCGACCTTGCGGGCGATGGGGCATCAAGAGGGCCATGCAAATGCGGGCGGCCAAGTGGCCGTCGCCTACTCGACCAAGCTCCACAATACCTCCAGCAACAACGCGGGAAAGCTGTTCAGGGAGCGGACTACCTGCCTGGACGCCAACAGTCCGGCACCTGCGCTGCTGACACCTAACCAGGTGCGTCGCCTCACCCCGCGCGAGTGCGAGCGCCTCCAGGGCGCGCCTGATGACTGGACCTTGGTGCCGAAGCTTGGCAAGGCTAGAAAGCAACGGAAGAACGAGCCGGATGCCCACTACGCCGACTACATGCAGCGGCATTCCGGCAGCGCTGACAACGGCCCCCGCCTGGCCGACGGCCCGCGCTATCGATTGCTGGGCAACAGCTTCGCAGTACCGAACATTCGATGGATTGGAAAGCAGATTCAGGCAGCACAGGAGGCATCCGCTTGAGCACCACGTTTCCCACAAGCCCGGAGGCCGCCGCTGACGTCTGCCAAGCATCCTCGCCCGTCGCCGCGGTCGTCGCCACCATGCGCCGCCTGGGCGCCGCCGGCGCGCCGATCTCCGTCGACCAGGTCCGCGAGTGGAGCGACACCCTGCTCCAAGAGCTGTATTCCCAGCCGCCTGTGCGCTGGGAGTACCGGAACAAGAACGACACGGGGCCAGGGTGCTGGGTGACAGCCACACCGGAGCACGTCTATCACGCTCGCATTCGCGGTTGGGTCGTGCGTGCCCTGTGGGAAGCCCCACGTGTGGCCCAGCCCGAGCGAGACCACGCATTCAAGGCGGGCGTCTGCACCAGGTGCGGCGATCCCGAGGACTGGGCCGGGCCGGATTGCATGCCGCCGGCCAAACCCGTGGAGCCGCGCGCAACGCTGCCATTCGATCCCCGGTGGCTGCTCCAACCCCTGCGATGGCTACGCGATGCCGGACCCGGCGCCCTCAACCGCTACGACCGCGAACACCGCGCCAAGCAAGCCTCCTTCCTGATCGAACAGCTTGAAGCTCAATACCCGGAGTGCCAGAAGCCATGACGCAGAAACACATCAGCCATCCCGAAGGCCTGCCGAACTGCGCCGTCGGCCACCGCGCGCGCCACATCCACGACCTGCGCGGCCCCGCCGCCGGCGGTGGCCACCTGGTCGAGTGCGCCTGCAGGGCGACCAGCAAGAGCCAGGATCCGAAGAAGGCTCTGGCCGAGTGGCGCCGCATCAACCGCCCGGCACGCAGCGCGCGACCTGCGCCCGCGCCGGAAGTCGCCGACAACGTGGTGCAGTTCAACCTCGGCTTGGTCGATCAGTCGACAAAGCTGCAGCGCGCGGGAGGCAACCATGGGCGCCGCTGAGCGAATGGAAGAACTCCTGTCGCTGGATCGCGTTCGGCAGATGACCGGTATGGGCACGACCTTCATCTACGGCGAGATCAAAGCCGGCCGCTTCCCCCGTTCAATCCGCATCGGCCGCCGCGCACTGTGGATACAATCCGAGGTGCAGGGTTGGGTTCGGCAGCAGATCGCGCAGAATCGACCGCTGTAGGTGGATGGGTAGCTGGGCGGGTAGGAAATGTTGGGGCAACAAAAAAGCCCCTATTTCTAGGGGCTTTTTTGAACATCTGGCGGAGCGAGAGGGATTCGAACCCTCGATAGAGCTTTTGACCCTATACTCCCTTAGCAGGGGAGCCCCTTCAGCCACTCGGGCATCGCTCCGGGGTTTTCTCCGCGTCTGGTGCGGTGCACCTCAGCGGGGCGTGAATCATAACGTTAATCAGACGCGAAGGTAAAGCTTTTATTCGCCGGAATTTTCACTTCCGGTGCTGCCGGCTTCATCACCACGCTGGATGCGCTGGTAGATCTCTTCGCGATGCACAGCAACGTCCTTCGGCGCGGTAATACCGATACGCACCTGGTTGCCCTTGACGCCGAGCACGGTGACGCTCACCGAGTCTCCGATCATCAGGGTTTCGCCGACGCGGCGAGTCAAGATCAACATTTTGTAAGTCTCCATGGAACCGTGTGGAAGGGTATCCCCCACCGGCTTGACGCTCCGTCAAGAAGCGTCCCCACGACAAAGGGAAAAGATTTCGCAATGGTACCGTCAGCCGTCCCGCTCCTACAAGGAGGGGGACGGCAGGGGTTCACATCACAGGCGGGGGCTGACCCATTCGACGACCGCGGCCAGAGCGGTAGCAAGGGCGGGCCCGTCCTCGCCACCACCCTGGGCGAGGTCCGGGCGTCCGCCGCCCTTGCCCCCGATCTGACTGGCGATGTGGGACAACAGTTCCCCG